>Ga0209137_1000771_pt1 | contig 32773 bp, 33 predicted proteins | sample SaaInl5LU_22_DNA_FD_184642 | JGI IMG/M metagenome (GOLD analysis project Ga0209137, IMG submission 184642) | Marine microbial communities from expanding oxygen minimum zones in the Saanich Inlet - ESP_105LU_22_DNA (SPAdes) (version 2) | ecosystem: Environmental > Aquatic > Marine > Intertidal...
GTGTTGCAGCAATACGAGCAGCTTCAATTTGACGTGAAGTTAAAAAATTTGAATCGAGTGATTTTATACCAAACATTCCGTTAGAAAGTTGGTGTCCTCTTTCCGAGTTTCCTTTCATGCGTCCTTTCTGGACTTTACGAAATTTTGTTCTTTTTGGTTGTAACATTTTCTTTTAATTTATAAAAAATTACTTTCTACGGCGAGGTTTTGAATTCGTTGAACGGTTCCCATTGTCTTGTCCTTTTGAAAGGCCTACTAAAGGAGATAACTCACGTTTTCCATACACTTCACCTTTCATAATCCATACTTTGATGCCTAATCTACCGTAAGTAGTATGGGCTTCAACTAATGCATAGTCTATGTCAGCTCTAAATGTTGATAAAGGAATTCTTCCATCTTTATAATGTTCGCTACGTGCCATTTCAGCACCATTTAAACGACCACTAATCTGAATCTTAATCCCTTCAGAGTTCATACGCATCGTAGCCTGAATAGCCATTTTGATTGCACGTTTGTAAGAGATACGATTTTCAATTTGACGAGCAACACTAGTTGCTACTAAAAACGCATCTAATTCTGGACGTTTAATCTCAAAGATGTTTAATTGAACTTCTTTACTAGTAAGTTTTCTTAATTCCTCTTTTAACTTGTCTACCTCTTGACCGCCTTTACCAATAATGATACCAGGACGAGCCGTTGTGATAGTAACGGTTACAAGTTTAAGAGTTCTTTCGATTATTACTCTAGATACACTAGCTTTTGCTAAACGAACAAAAATATACTTTCTGATTTTATCATCCTCAGCAAGCTTGTCTCCGTAATCGTTTCCTCCGTACCAGTTAGATTCCCATCCTCTGATAATTCCAAGGCGATTTCCTATTGGATTTGTCTTCTGTCCCATTTATTAATTGCTTTGTGTGTTATTTTTAGCTCCAAGTACCACTGTGACATGATTGGATCTTTTTCTAATTCTGTGTGCACGACCTTGAGGTGCTGGACGTAGTCTCTTTAACATAGACCCTCCATCAACTGTAATTTCTTTTACAAAAAGATCAGCCTCTTCAATGTTTGCATCTTCGTTTTTAGATTGCCAGTTTGCAACAGCCGATAGAACTAATTTTTCTAAACGACGTGAAGCTTCTTTGGAACTAAATCTCAAAACATTAAGTGCTTTTTCTACCTTTTCGCCTCTTACTAAATCAGCTACTAAGCGCATTTTTCTTGGTGACGTAGGACAGTTATTAAGCTTTGCAAAAGCAATCTGCTTTTTACCAGCTTTAATAGCGTCTGCCATTTGTTTTTTACGACTTCCCATAGCTCTTATTTTTTACCTTTATTTTTAGCACCTGCATGCCCACGGAATGAACGTGTTGGTGAAAATTCTCCTAGTTTATGACCTACCATGTTTTCAGTTACATAAACTGGAACAAATTGACGGCCGTTGTGCACTGCAATGGTTTGTCCAACAAAATCTGGAGTAATCATACTGGCTCTAGACCAAGTTTTGATAACAGTTTTTTTGTTAGCTTCTACATTAGCAGCTACTTTTTTCTCTAATTTATAATGAACGAAAGGTCCTTTTTTTAATGATCTTGCCATGTCTTATTATTTCTTTCTACGTTCTATAATATACTTATTGCTTGCTTTAGTTTTAGAACGTGTTCTAAATCCTTTCGCTGGAATACCGTTTCTTGAACGTGGGTGTCCACCTGATGATTTTCCTTCACCACCACCCATTGGGTGATCGACTGGATTCATCACAACTGGACGTGTTCTTGGACGTCTTCCTAACCAACGGCTTCTACCTGCTTTACCAGACACCAATAATTGGTGATCCGAGTTAGACACAACTCCAATAGTGGCGTTACAATCTAATAGTAATAAGCGTGTTTCACCTGAAGGTAATTTTACCGTAGCAAACTTACCATCTCTTGCCATTAATTGAGCAAAAGCTCCAGCACTACGTGCCATAACAGCACCTTGACCTGGACGAAGTTCGATACAAGAAATGATTGTTCCTAATGGAATTTCGCTCAATGGCATTGCATTTCCAATTTCCGGAGCAACACCTTTACCAGACACTAACTTCTGTCCTACTTGAAGACCGTTTTGTGCAATGATATAGCGTTTTTCACCATCTTGATAATTTAGAAGTGCAATAAATGCCGTTCTGTTTGGATCGTATTCTATAGATTTCACCTCGGCTGGAATCCCAGCTTTGTTTCTTTTGAAATCGATAATACGATATCTCTTTTTATGACCGCCACCGATATAGCGCATGGTCATTTTTCCTTGACTGTTTCTACCACCTGAACGTTTTTTCGGAGCTAATAAACTCTTCTCCGGCTTATCAGTAGTAATGGCGTCATAACCGTTTACTACTCTAAATCGCTGTCCTGGGGTGATTGGTTTTAATTTTCTTACTGACATGTTTGTCTAATTAGATATTAGCGTATAAATCAATCGTTTCACCTTCCGCCAGTTGTACAAGTGCCTTTTTAACAGCATTTGTTTTACCATGTTGAATCCCTGTTTTTGTAAACTTGGTTTTTCGATCTGGACGGACATTTATTGTACGAACTTTTTCAACAGAAACACCGTAAGCAGCTTCAACTGCTTTTTTGATTTCTACCTTGTTCGCCTTCGTATTCACCTGAAAACTGTAGCAGTTTTTCAACTCACTCGCTAGTGTAGCTTTCTCTGTGATTATTGGTTTAATTAAGATACTCATGGTTTTCTTATTTACTTAAATTCGTTTCAATATTTTTCAATGCACTTTCAAAAAGCACAACTTGATTCGCGTTTAGAATTTTATAAGTACTTATTTCTGAGTCAATTAAGACCTCAGAACGCTTTAAATTCCGCGACGACAAATATACATTATTATTTGAGCTACCCAAGACAAACAATGATTTTTTGGTATCAAGACCTAAGGCCTTTAATACCGCTGTAAAATGCTTTGTTTTTGGAGAGTCAAACGTAAAGTCTTCTATAACCGTTATTGATTTTTCAGAAGCCTTAATTGTAAATGCAGATTTACGTGCTAAACGCTTTACATTTTTATTTAACTTGAATCCGTAGTTTCTTGGTCTTGGACCGAACATACGACCTCCACCTCTAAACACACCGGATTTGATACTACCCGCACGAGCTGTACCAGTTCCTTTTTGTTTCTTGATTTTTCGAGTACTTCCCGAAATCTCAGCTCTTTCTTTTGATTTATGAGTTCCTTGACGTTGGTTAGCAAGATATTGCTTAACGTCTAGGTATACCGCATGATTATTTGGCTCTATAGCAAATACATCTTTAGAAAGGTCTGCCTTTCTACCTGTATCTTTTCCGTTTAAATCTAAAACTGCTACTTTCATTATTTCTGAATAATTACATAAGCGTTTTTAGGACCAGGGACACAACCCTTAATCACTAGTAGATTTTTTTCAGTTACTACCTTTAAAACTCTTAAATTTTGAACTTTAACTGTGTCGGTTCCCATTCGTCCTGCCATTTTCATTCCTTTGAAAACTCGAGCTGGATACGAAGCCGCACCAATAGATCCTGGTGCACGTAAACGGTTGTGCTGACCGTGAGTCGCTTGACCCACACCTGCAAATCCATGACGTTTTACAACCCCTTGAAATCCTTTACCTTTTGAAGTTCCAGAAACATCAACAAATTCACCTTCGGTGAAATGGTCTACTGTTATACTGTCTCCTAATTTGTACTCCTCGTCAAATCCTTTAAATTCCGCGACTTTTCTCTTAACAGAAGTACCTGCTTTCTTGGCGTGACCTAAATCAGCTTTCGTAGCACTTTTTTCTGTCTTGTCATCGAAACCTAGTTGAAGGGCTGCATAGCCATCAACTTCTTCGGTTCTGACTTGGGTAACAACGCATGGTCCAACTTCTAAAACGGTACATGGCATATTTTTACCATTCGCGTCGAAGATGCTGGTCATTCCGATTTTTTTTCCTATTAACCCAGACATATTTATTTATTTATTTATTTATTTAATTTTTTTAAAAAAAATAAGGGTCAAAACACATTTCAACCCTTGAATTGTACTTTTTCCGTTTTTCCCTCGCACTAAGCTTGGGACATGTAAATCACTGGTTTTCAGTGACTATGTCAAACAACAAGGTCGTGACCTATGTTTTTCGAGCTGCAAATTTAGATAAATTTAATCTATTCACCTAAAATAATTAGAACTTATTTTAAACGCATCCATTATCACGCATTTTCAACCGAATAATCCCCTTTTAGTATTGGTTGCTTATAGGTCGTTTTCGGGTAAGTGTTTTGTAGATAACTTTTGGGAGTTCTGTTGACACTATATTGGGCTTACGCAGGCATAGCATCTTAATACTCTGCTTTGTGCCTGTAAAACTATTTTTATCGGTTGGTTTAATTACTACTTAAAATAATCAACTTAAACCTTAACCCACGGGTAGTGAAGGCAATAACTGTTTAGAGTTTTATCAGTTTATTAATCGATCTTTTATTAGTAGTGCTAATAATTTCAATGAAATAGACTCCTGTTTTAAGATGAGAGATATCATAGGGCTTTTTATGGGTGTTTTCTTTAACACTTAAAATTAGTTGTCCTGTTGTACTATGAATTTTCAATACGTTAACTGCAATATTAACCGTAAAATTATTCATAGATGGATTTGGAAAAATTTTCACGTTATCTATTTCGAGGGTTTTGATACTTAAGGATGCGTCACACCCATTTTCGTCAACTTCCACACCTGCAGCAGTGTTAGGACATTGATCAATATCATTGGTGATTAAATCATTATCAGAGTCTAATTGACTTTCTGAACAACCATCTGAATTTACTGTTTCACCACTTAATGTGAATAGACACAAATCAACAGTGTTCTTTACACCATCATTGTCATCATCTTTTTGAGCTTCTGAGCAACCATTCTCATCAACAGATTCTCCAACTGGCGTTTGTGGACATAAATCATCAAAATCATTAACCCCATCATTATCTGTATCTATTAATACTACTAAATCATTTTGGTAATATTCTTGTACTTTTTGAATCCAAAAATAATCATCCGTTGGTGGGTTCCCAACACCATCAGTACTAGCTCCTACTCCGGCACCTCCAAGGGTATTTTTGCATAAAAGCAACCATTTCCTCAGCCAATGTTTTTCTCCCGTTTTCAGAAGCAGCTAGTGCTGGAAAAGCTTGAGATCTAGTCCAACCCCCAATAGACATCATAATTGTTAAATGAGGATATTCCTCTTTTAGCATTTTTAACTGTCCAAAATTCCCTTTCTCTAAATCACCAGTACCAGCAGGATATGTAACCTGACTCTGATATTTATTGTGTTTAAAATCAGCAAATGAATCAAGTGATATGAGCTTGGTGACCTCAGTAGTAGGATCAAACTTGGTATTATAAAACGCATACATAAGATGGGTTAGCTTATCAGCTTCTATTTGGTGTACACCATAATCGCGGGCATAAATTGCCCATTGTGCATAGTAGCCTACAACTTTTTTGTTGTGGGCAGGTGAATTGGATAATGTTTGTTGTACTGGGGAGTCTGTTAGAAAACTGGCGATTTGTTTATTGGGCACCATGTTTAGGCACAATAAACAAGTCAACGCCATAAAAGCGAAGTATTTCATAATATGTAGGATTAAGTTGTATAGATTTAGGGTTTAAAATTTATGCAATATGTTAACTAAAATTTAATTTATTAAAGATTTTATCCAAACAACTGAATTTGACTCACAAACAACAAAAAATAACTACCAAAATAGCTCTAAACTAGAAAGTAAATTTCCGAAGTAGGTCGAAAATTTTTATGTTATTATTATGCTGATATGTCCTCACTAGCGAGAACGAAGCTCAGTATATTTGTTTTTAAATAATAAAACATTAGACTGTAAAAGTAAAAAAAAATCCTTAACGTTCTAACATTAAGGATTTTTTTTAAAATAGTATTGTAATACATTACACTTTAATCTCTACTTCTACACCACTAGGTAGTTCAAGTTTCATCAATGCATCGATTGTTTTTGATGAAGAACTATAGATATCTAATAGTCTTTTGTAAGAGCTTAATTGAAATTGTTCTCTCGATTTTTTATTAACGTGAGGAGAACGCAATACAGTGAATAGTTTTTTGTGCGTTGGTAATGGAATTGGTCCGGTTACGATAGCACCTGTACTTTTTACGGTTTTCACAATCTTATCAGCAGACTTATCTACTAAGTTATGATCGTAAGACTTTAATTTTATTCTGATTTTTTGACTCATGTTCTTAACTTTTAAGATTGGATTCCTTTAGCTTCTTTAATAACTTCTTCTGAGATGTTTGAAGGCGTTTCAGCATAGTGTGAAAACTCCATTGTTGAAGTTGCACGACCTGATGATAGCGTTCTAAGCGTGGTTACATAACCAAACATTTCTGAAAGAGGCACTGTAGCTTTTACAGTTTTTGCACCTGCTCTATCGCCCATGTCACTTACTTGACCACGGCGACGGTTAAGGTCTCCTACAATATCTCCCATGTTTTCTTCAGGAGTAATAACTTCTAATTTCATGATTGGTTCCATGATCACTGCTTTGGCTGCTTTTGCTGAGTTTTTAAACCCAAGCTTGGCAGCTAATTCAAATGAGAGCTGATCCGAATCCACATCGTGGTAAGATCCATCTTTCAATGTTACTTTCACAGCATCAACCTCGTAACCTGCAAGTGGCCCATTGACCATTGCCATTTTGAACCCTTTTTCTATCGAAGGAATAAATTCCTTTGGCACATTTCCACCTTTGATTGTAGAAATAAACTGAAGCCCTACAACACCTTCGTCTGCTGGCTCAATTGTAAATACAATATCTGCGAATTTACCACGACCACCAGATTGTTTCTTGTAAACTTCTCTGTGATCGGCAGTTTGTGTGATCGCCTCTTTGTATTCTACTTGTGGTTGACCTTGATTAACTTCTACTTTAAATTCACGACGTAAACGATCTACAATTACATCTAAGTGCAATTCACCCATTCCAGAGATAATTGTTTGACCTGAAGCTTCGTCTGAACGCACAGTAAATGTTGGATCTTCCTCGGCTAGTTTAGCAAGTCCGATTCCTAATTTATCTACATCCGCTTTTGTTTTTGGCTCTACTGCGATTCCAATTACAGGATCCGGAAAGTCCATTGATTCTAAAACAATAGGATGTTTTTCTGCAGAAAGTGTATCACCTGTTTTGATAGATTTAAATCCAACAGCTGCACCAATATCTCCAGCTTCAATAAAATCAATTGCATTTTGCTTGTTAGCATGCATTTGATAAATACGCGAGATACGTTCTTTTTTACCTGAACGGTTATTTAAAACATATGAACCTGCATCTAAACGACCTGAATAGGCACGGAAAAATGCTAAACGTCCAACAAAAGGATCGGTTGCAATTTTAAACGCCAAAGCCGCAAATGGCTCTTTTACATCTGCCTTACGAAGTTCTTCTTGATCTGTATCTGGATTCACACCTACAATACCTTCTTTATCTGTTGGAGAAGGTAAATAACGACATACAGCATCTAATAGAAACTGAACGCCTTTATTTTTAAATGCTGACCCACAAATCATAGGAATAATAGCCATGTCCATAACAGCAGCTCTAAGTGCAGCGTGCACTTCTTCTTCTGTGATAGACTCTTCATCTTCCATAAATTTCTCTAAAAGATTCTCGTCATAACTTGCAACCTCTTCAATTAAGAGTGCACGGAATTTTCGAGCTTCTTCTTTCATATCCTCAGGGATTTCGATAACATCGAAAGTGGCGCCTTGAGTTTTATCATGCCATACAATAGCACGGTTTTTCACTAAATCGATAACACCTTTAAAATCATCTTCATCACCAATGTTTAAAACGATTGGCACTGCGTTTGATTTTAACATGTCTTTGACCTGCTGACAAACGCCTAAAAAGTCTGATCCTTGACGGTCCATTTTGTTAACAAAGCCTATTCTAGGCACTTTGTAGTTGTCTGCTAGTCTCCAGTTTGTTTCAGATTGTGGCTCAACACCATCCACTGCACTAAACAAGAATACTAACCCATCTAATACACGTAATGATCTGTTTACCTCAACGGTAAAATCAACGTGGCCAGGTGTGTCAATAATATTAAAGTGGTAGCCTTTAGTTTCTGGAGTTGGTTCTCCATTTTCGATTGGGAATTTCCACTCACAGGTTGTCGCTGCAGAGGTAATCGTGATTCCACGTTCTTGCTCTTGCTCCATCCAGTCCATTGTTGCAGCACCATCGTGTACTTCTCCAATTTTGTGTGAAACTCCTGTATAATAAAGGACACGTTCTGTCGTCGTGGTTTTTCCAGCATCAATATGAGCTGCAATACCAATATTTCTTGTAAATCTTAAATCTCTTGCCATGTCGCTATTAGAATCTAAAGTGTGAGAATGCTTTATTTGCTTCAGCCATCTTGTGTGTATCTGTACGTTTCTTTACAGCAGCACCTTCTTCTTTAGCAGCTGCTAAAATTTCAGAAGCTAATTTTAAAGCCATAGATTTTTCATTACGTTTTCTTGAAAAACTAATCAACCACTTCATCGCAGTAGATATTTTACGATCTGGTCGTATTTGCATTGGAATTTGGAAGGTTGCTCCTCCAACACGACGACTACGTACTTCTACGTGAGGCATCACATTTGATAAGGCATCTTTCCAAACTTCTAGTGCAGTTTTTTCTTCGTCTGTTTTCTTTTCGTCTACGATTGCAATTGCATCATAAAAAATTTTGAATGCAGTTGATTTTTTACCATCCCACATCATCATGTTGACGAAACGTGTTACCAATTGATCATTAAATTTTGGATCTGGTAACAGCGGTCTTTTTTTCGCTTGTTTTTTTCTCATGTCTTTTTAATTAAAACTAATTATTTCTTAGGGCGTTTTGCACCATACTTAGATCTACGTTGTGTACGACCTGAAACACCTGCGGTATCTAAAGCCCCACGCACAATGTGGTATCTAACTCCTGGTAAATCTTTTACCCTTCCACCTCTAACTAATACTATCGAGTGCTCTTGTAGATTATGTCCTTCACCTCCGATGTATGCATTGACTTCGTTTCCATTTGTCAACCTAACTCTGGCAACTTTACGCATTGCTGAATTTGGTTTTTTTGGAGTCGTCGTGTAAACACGAGTACACACACCACGTCGTTGTGGACAAGAATCTAAAGCAGCCGATTTACTCTTCTTAGTTATTTTGGCTCTTCCTTTTCTTACTAATTGTGAAATTGTTGGCATATTATATATACTGTTTTTTTTAAAATCCTCTTCTTAGAGGGCTGCAAAGGTAAACATTAAAATCAATTATTCAAATCATAACTCTATAATTTTAAAATATTTACGTTTTTTTAGTGTTGTGTAAATAATTAGATATCTTTTTACGTTAGTTTTACATTAAATATTAAATGTGTCCAAACAATTAAAATTAATTTTTGCGCTTTTGCATTTGTGTCTAGCCTACAATATAGGAGCTGCACAACAACTTCAATTAAAAATTTCAAGCTCAGACCCTGTCGAAACCACTCTAATTAATACAATAGGCTATTCAAATACCTTTGAGGACTATAAAACTTTGGAAGCTGAAGTATACACTCTCAAAAAACAACTCCTTCAACAAGGCTTTATTGAAACTCAAATCCTTCAAATTTCTAAACAAGGAGATCTGGTGGTTGCACAGCTATCTTTAGGGCAACACTATGAATCTATCCATCTCTATGCCGAAAAAAGTCTTTTTGAATTTTTAGAGCTTGATGATATTAAAAACCTCGACAACAGTCCTTATTATGTAGTAAAACTTTCAGCACTCGAAAATTTCCTTGAAACTCTCACCTCTAATCTAAGTGCTAAAAGTTATCCTTTTGCGCGCATTACTTTAAAAAACATTAGCCCAATTGAGGCTTCTACTCTAGGCGCAGATTTATCTGTAATCACAAAAAAAGCCCGTCAGCTTCATTCGATAAAAATTAAAGGGTATGAGAAATTTCCAAAGGCGTTTATAAAACACTATTTGGGGATAAAACCAAACACACCCTTTGATTTAAACACCATTCGTTCCAAAACAGAAGCCCTGAACCAACTCAATTTTAGCAAACAGCTTCGCCCTGCAGAAGTATTATTTACGCCGGACTCTACTCATATATACCTCTACTTAAAACAAACCAAAAGCAATCGGTTTGATGGGTTTTTAGGGTTTGGGTCTGATGAAGCTACTGGCGCTTTAGACTTAAACGGTTACCTCAACCTCGACCTTGTCAATACTTTAAATTTTGGCGAATCCTTTCGCCTCAACTATAGGAGTGACGAAAATGAGCTCAAAACATTTAGAGCACAACTCACCCTCCCCTATTTATTCAAATCCCCAATTGGAAGTGAACTTGAGCTTAATATTTTTAAAAAAGACAGCACCTTCACCACCGCTGAACAGGCCGCTAATCTGTTTTATCAAATTAACCCAAAACAAAAACTGTTTTTAGGCTTACGAGCTTCCCAATCCAACACCCTAGCTGCAGAAAACACCACGACTCTTAGTAATTACAAAACAAACGCATACGAGATCAAATATACTTACCTAAAACGCACAACCCAAAATCTATTATTTCCAATACGCAGCACATTAGAAATTCGCTTTTCCAAAGCCCTCCGAAAAACAACAGACACCCAAACAGACCAATCGCTGTTTCTACTAAAGGGCGCCAAACAAATTAATTTAAACGCTAAAAATAGTTTTTATGTGCGGTTTCATGCACAGGCCATAGAATCTGAAACCTATTTGTCAAATGAACTAATTCGTTTTGGGGGCATAAACTCCATACGCGGGTTTGAAGAAAATAGTATCGACGCCTCAAGACTAGGCGTTTTAGCTTCCGAATACCGCTACCAACTTAGCCCTAACCTATACATACACTCTATTATAGATGCTGCCTATTTTGAAAGCCCTTTACTTGACCGCCAAAAACTTTATGGGTTTGGATTTGGGTTTGGACTACGCACTGAGGCTGGCCTCTTAAAATTTAACCTTGCCAATGGGAAAACAGAGACTCAAAACTTCAAGTTCTCTGAATCCAAAGTTCACCTTAGTATTACAGCTAGTTTCTAGTCTGGAACTAATGTACGTACAACTTCACATAATGCACCTTTCCGTTACTCCTCTATTGTTGTTTGTTTTAAAATCCCAGAACCAGGTGATTGGACACTAGAAATGGAAGATGTTTATGGAGATGGATGGAATGGTGGTGCTATTACCGTATCAATTGATGGTGAAGAAACAATTTATTCATGCACAGGTCCAACAACTACTGAAACGATAACAATACCAGTGGGGACAACACGATTTCTTTTTACCTACAGTGCCGGAGACTGGGAAGGGGAAAACCTATACACCCTAACTGATCCTAACGGAGTAATTGTATTACAAGATGGTGTTGGAGATGGTAATCGAAATGATGGCCCAGCTACAGGTGAACAGTTTAATACTTGTGACTAATTATTATTAATGCAAGTTTAAATAATCTACTTAAAAAAAGACTGTCTAAAAAGGCAGTCTTTTTGTTTTAATAATTTAACCACCAAATTATATAGATTCATAAACTAATGAAGTTGCCTTAAAAAAAAACTAAATAGTGGTTTACAATTGTACAGAAGTATTATCAATTACTGAAATTAATGACCTTGACGATATAATTAGCATATATCCTAACCCCTCTAGAAAATTTAATTTAAAACTTAGAAATCTTTCTAATTTTACTTTTGATCTTTATGACATTACAGGAAAAAAAGTAATTACTAAAGTTCATATAAATAAAAATGATTTTGTATTGGATCTAAATCAATTTCAAAAAGGTTTGTATTTTATTAAATTCCAATCAGATATTGGCTCAAGCACTAAAAAATTAATTTTACAATAAATAAAAAATATTCTCTTAAACCAAAAACCACCCATTCGGGTGGTTTTTTTATGCCTTTATTCTAAAGATTATAAAATGATGCGCCGATGTATGATCTTTTAAAACGTCATATATTCTAGTTCTGACTAGAAGAACAGCTCAGTCAAATTTAGAAATACCAAAAAAACGACTGACACTTCCCTGAGGTGGCTCAACCTAAACTATAATATTAAAACCTTAAGTTCAAGTCTAATTTTTAACTAAATAAATTAAACATAATGCATTAATACCATAGTATTTACCTTAAAATGTTTAATTAATATCTAATTTTTATAAAAAAAAAGTTGTTTGTTTGATGAATTATCGTCACATTTGCGATGACTAATTTAAATAAATAACAAAAATGAAAACAAAGTTAAGAATCATTCTAACGCTATTTTTGGCGTTTACTGTGCAACTTTCATTCGCACAACAACGTACCGTAACAGGTAATGTTTCAGATGACAGTGGCATGCCACTTATAGGTGCTACAATTGCAATTGCAGGCACCTCAACTGGAACGTCATCAGATTTTGATGGAAATTATTCCATCTCAGTTAACCAAGGTGATGTCCTTAGTTTTAGCTATGTAGGCTATTCTACTCAGGATGTAACGGTTGGCGAATCTTCAACTGTAAATGTAACTTTACTAACGGATAACACTCTTGAAGAGATCGTTGTAACAGCTTATGGTATACAGAGACAGAAGAAAACATTAACATACCAAGCTGAAGCTGTAGGAAGCAAAGAACTTATGAAAGTTGCTCCAACACGTGCTGCTAGCGCACTTGCTGGTAAAGTTGCCGGTGTACAGATTAATGTACAAAGTAATGGTGTAAACCCATCTACACAAATTCTTTTAAGAGGTCTTAGATCTATAAGTCAGAACAACAGTGCGTTGATCGTGATTGATGGATCGGTTGCTTCTCAAGGAGCATTTGATGCGTTGAACCCAAATGATATTGAAAGCTTAAACGTTCTTAAAGGCGCTACGGCAGCAGCACTATACGGTTCTGCAGCAAGTAACGGAGCAATACTCGTTGAAACTAAAAGTGGTGACGACGGAGAAGCGTTCAAAATAGGAATTACTACAGCTAACACTATGGAATCTGTAGCTTACATGCCAAAGTTTCAATCTGAATATGGAACAGGTTGGCAAGGGGTTTATGACCCAGTAGAAAACACTAACTGGGGACCTCGTTTCGATGGTACATCTAGACAAATTGGACCAACCTTCCCTGAAGGTTATCCACTTCAAACTCAAATGGTAGATTATGCTCCAGTTGATAATAACTTACTAGATTTCTACAACACTGGAAATACACTACAAAATACAGTTTATGCTTCAGGAAGTTCTGAAGGAAGTTCATTTTACATGTCTGTTGGTAATCAAAAAACAACTGGAATCGTACCTAGTGATACCTATGACAGAAATACATTTAGAATTAATGCTTCTAAGAAACTTGGAGACATTACTTTAAAGTTAGCTTCTAACTACTTAAGAGATAAGCAAAGTGTTGTTGGATCTTCTATTGGAGATCAAGACAGACCTTTATACTGGTTTGTATTGAATACACCTGCAAACATTCCATTATCGCGTTACAGCGATTGGAGTAATCCTGAAGGATACGGTTATGCTGACAACTATTATAATGCATATTACCAAAACCCATATTGGGCTATAGGGACTAACAGAAATAGTTCTAATAACTCAAGATTAACTGCAAATATTTCTGCATCTTGGGATATTTCTGATTCCACTAACTTCACAACCAGATTAGGTGTTAACACCGGAAATGGTGCTGGAAAAAACTGGAGAGCTGCTCAAACTTACAATAGCGATTTACAACCTGCACACTCTGCAGTGTCTTCTTTTGTAACTGATTCTGAGAGTTCTTACATTACGTATACAACAGATGCGATTTTAAGCACTAAATTTGATGTTACAGAAGACTTAAATGTAATTGCACTTTTTGGTGGAACAAATAAGACACAGAAATCAAGAAGCAGTGCTATTGCTGTAACAAACATTAGTATTCCTGGTTTCTACGATGTATCAAACGGTACAGGGCAACCTGTTGTAAGTGTAAATGAATCCATTAAAAAATCTTATGGTGTATTTACTGATTTAACGTTTGGATATAAAGATTACTTATTCTTAAACTTAGCAGGTCGTTATGATTTCACATCTACACTGCCTTCAGGTGACAATAGTTACTTTTATCCATACGCAGGTCTTTCTTTTGTTGCTACTGATGCGATACCATCTCTTACAGACGGTGCATTATCTTATTTAAAAGCGACAGTGAGTAACTCTACAGTATATAACGATTTAGGGCCTTACTTAAATAATGAGACTTACGGACAATCTTCAGGATTTCCTTTTGGAAGTCTAAACGGATTTTTCCAAACAGGAACAGCTGTAGATAGCGGCTTAACTAAAGAGATGATTAATACTACTGAATTTGGTGTAAATGCAGCATTCTTCAACAATAGATTGACAGTTGATGCAGCATATTACTTAACGAACTCAACAGACTTAATTACGTTTACTACTCCTTCATTATCTTCAGGAGCTGGATCTTTCTTAACAAACATTGGTGAAGTTGAAGGAACAGGTTATGAATTCACTATTGGAGGAACAGTGCTCAAAGCAACTGATTTTTCTTGGGATGTAAATGTAAATTATACTGCTAATGAGCAGAAAGTAAAATCTATTTCTGAAGGTGTTAATGAAATTACAATTACTTCTACTGGAGAGATTGGAATTTTTGCTATTGTAGGAGAAGATTTCCCACAAATGAAAGCGACATCATACCAAAGAGATCCTCAAGGGCGCGTTATTATTGATGCGGCTAGTGGAAATCCACAAGTTGGAGAGTTGAAAAACATGGGGAAAACAACACCTGATTACATTTTAGGTTTAACCTCTACTGTAAACTACAAAAACTTTAGCTTATCAGCTACAATGGACTACAGAACAGGTCATGTATATTATGAGCAAGGATCAGATGCAATGGAATTCACAGGAAGATCATTAGAATCAGTTTCTGCTAACAGACAAGATTTCGTATTCCCTAACTCAGTAGTTGAAACTGGAGCTGGTACCGGAGTATATGTGCCAAACACAAATATTCCAATTACAGATGGAAAACAAGATTACTGGACAAACACGTACAATGAAATTAAAGAAAACTACGTGAAAGACGCTACAGCTCTTAAAATTAGAGAAGTTGCTCTTAACTATACACTTCCTGCTGATGTGTTGAAAAACACTCCTATTAGTGCTGTAAATGTTGGATTTATCGGAAGAAACTTATTCACTTGGTTACCTTCAGAAAATCACTTCTCTGATCCTGAATTTAACAATTCAAATAGTAATGCTATTGGTATTGGTGGATACTTCCAGTCACCTCCTACAAGATCTTACGGATTTAGTGTTAATATCGAGTTTTAACCAAAAAAAAGAAACATTATGAAAAATATTTTAACAACAATGAAAACGCTACTTGTCCTTTTAGTCTTAGGTTCATGTAGTGATAGTTATCTGGATGTAAATACCGATCCAAATAACCCATTAACGGTAAGTCCTAACTTGATCTTACCAGTAGCACTTAACTATACAGCTGGTATCGAAGAACAAGACAGAGGTCAAAACCACTTAGGAAACATGTTCATGGGCGCTTGGAGCCAATCGGACGGATTCTCATGGTATAATGATGAATTCTTGTACTTAGTTACGCCATCGTTTTATCAAAGAATTTTTGATACAACATACGGTACTGTATTGAAACAATATAAAGGTTTAGAAGTACTTGAAGGTGCAGAATATGGTAATTACCAAGCAATTTCAAAAATCATGCAATCAATGCATTTTCAGATCCTAGTTGATACTTATGGAAATGTTCCTTACTCGGAAGCACTACAAAGAGGTGCAAACCCAACTCCTAAGTATGATGATGCAGAAACAATATATGACGGTCTCGTTAGTCAATTAACTGCTGCAATCAACTTGATCTCAGCAACAGCTGATGTGACTGGAGCACTTGTACCTAGCGACGATGACGGTGTATTTGGAGGTGACATGACTAAGTGGAAGCAATTTGCAAATTCTCTTAAGTTAAGAATTCTTGTACGTCAATCTGATCTTGCTGGAAAATCAGCTTATATCCAAGAAGAGTTCAATGCAATTAATGCTGAAGGTTCAGGATATATGACTGACGATGTAATGATCAATATTGGTTACAGCCAAACAGAATCTCAACAAAATCCAAAATGGAATGGTTTAGGAGAAGATGTTTCAGGTACTAAAACGTTGACTAACAACGCCACGTGTGCAACGCCTTATGTATTAGACAGATTAACTGATACCAATGACGGAAGATTAAACTTATTATTTGAAGAGCCTGACACAGGACATTTAGGTGTTGTTCAAGGTCTTCAGGAGTATGATAGTCCTGTAGTGGATCAATATGTTCCAGACTTAGTGTCAAATATTGGCCCTGGTATATTAAGAGGACCAGATCAAGGAGCTGTAATTTATACTGCTGCAGAAGCGTATTTCAATTTAGCTGAAGCTGCTCTAAAAGGCTTTATTGCTGACGATGCACAAACAATGTATGAGTCGGGTATTACTGCTTCTTTTGACTACTTAGGAGCTTCAGGAGCAAGCACTTATTATGCGCAGAACATTGCAACTGTTGGTTGGGATGCGTCTACAGACAAGCTTGAAGCAATTATCGTTCAAAAATGGTTAGGTGTAATGGGAATCAACGCGTTACAAAGTTGGTTTGATTATAACCGAACTGGGTATCCATCAGATGTGCCAATGTCACTATTATCTACAAAGCCAAACCGACCAGTTAGGTTAGCGTATCCTTCTAGTGAGATCACAGCAAACTCTAATAATTTACCAACCCAACAAGATGTATTTTCATCTAAAATATTTTGGGCAAACTAATTCTAAATATCAAAAAAATGAAAAATATTAAAAAACTATTATATCTTTTTCTTGGTGCGACACTTGTAATGTCTTGCGTGGAAGATGATACGACATACGAATTAAATGGAGAAGGACCTAACCTAGTTGGGTTTGTGAAATCTTCAATTAATGCTTCGGTAGTAGCTGATGGTGCAGACAAAGAGTTTTTAATGACTGTAAAATTAGCGGGACCTACAGCAGCAGAATTTAGTGAAGATTTTGACGTTACTGTTGAAATCGATCCTAGCTCAACTGCTATTGAAGGTGTACACTACAGACTAGACAGTTTTTCTCTTGCACTTAGTGCATCAGGAAACTATATTGACAATTTACCACTTACTGTAATCACAGATGGTATTGCACCTCCTTTAGATGTAAATCCAAAGTTGAAATTAAACATTGTTGAAATCTCAAACGGTTCAGTAAAGCCTAACGGAAGAACTAGCAGTATCGATATCACTATCGAATACTTATGTTACTCACCTATAACAGGTAAATACAGCACAGCTGATGCAGCATATTGGAGAATTGGTTCAAACAATGCAACTGCTTCTTCATGGCCAGAAGAAACTCAAATGATCTACATCTGTAACGGCGTTTACAGAGTCTTGGAATACTGTGGATTATTTGATGGAAATGAATGGTATTTTGAAGTAGAAACTGATGAGTTTGGCAATGTGGCTGATGGTGCAGAGATTACATATCCTGCGACAACTCCAGATGGAGATCCACAAATGTTAAATGGTCAGCCTTTAATTACTTGTGAATTAAACGCTTCAGATTTATCAAATGTTGGATGTAGTAGTTCAAATTATGTTTCTATAAGCGGCGATGATGTAACACTATACATGTCATATGGTTACTTCACTGCAGGTTCTGGATCAAGAGAGTTTTATCAAGAAATGAATAAAATCAACTAAAAAAGAAAAAAGATGAAAAAATTAAAATATATAATATCTTCAGTCTTGGTTGCGGGATTATTAGTAGGCTGTGATGCCGAGTCTCCAAAACAAGATTCTAGTGGCATCGGAAGTACCGATAGATACCCTACACCAACATTTACTTTCAACGGTGGTGAATTAACTGCTAACGAGAGTTTAGAAACAGTGTATACATGGACTGTAACTTTAGATAAAGCAACAGATAGAGCTGTAGAATTTAACTTTGAAGATGCTGGAGGTACAGCAACTATGGGAGAAGATTTCATAGTTACTAAAGCTATTATAAATGCCTATGACACAACAGGAACACTAACATTAACTGTACTAGCCGATACGACTCCTGAAGAAACGGAGACAATCAAGCTAAAAGCTAATAGTGGTACTGGATTAGGAACTAAGTATTTGGTAAATCCTAACTCTGAATATCCTTCATTTGAAGCATCAATTGAAAACTATACTTCTGATCAAATCACAGCAACATTTAACTGGGAAACAGATATGATTTATGCTGGTGATGCTTATTCTGCATGTACATATGTTGATATGGATGTCTACATTACTGAAACCGCTGATTGGGGATGGGCTAATGAAATAGGAAACTATGACGGAGCAACAGGAGATTGTCCAGAGGATATTGATATCAATGCATTAGGCGATGGTACATTTTATTTCTGGTCTGATCTGTGGAGTGTTCAATACGCAAGCCTTTGGGCTCCTGGGTTTATGCCAATCACTACCACAATTAGTCAAACAGGGGTAGTATCGTATACATTTGTACAAGATGAAAGTGATTCTTATACAAAAGAAGGTGGAGATACTCAAGGTGGTAATAGCTTACTAATGAAAGTTGTTGTCTCTGGAGATACCTGGGAAGCTACACAAAACTAAATAGGAAAATACACTCTTATTTAATACTAAAAAACCCCGCAATAGCGGGGTTTTTTTATGCCTTTAAATTAACTGCTATTGTCATCCGATTCCTTACTTTTGCACTATGGAGAAAGCAACCAAAATTTACGGCCTTCGTGCTATTATAGAAGCCATTGAAGCAGAGAACACCATTGATAAGGTTTTTTTACAAAAAGGACTCAGTGGTGAATTGTATTCAACACTAGAAAAACTGTTACGAAAACAAAACATCAATTTTTCGTATGTTCCCGTAGAAAAGCTCAACCGCCTAACCCAACACAACCACCAAGGTGCAGTAGCCAACATGTCGCCAATTGCATTTTATGATTTAGAAGAATTGATATCTGCCGTTAAAGAAACCAAGGAAAATCCCTTGTTTTTACTCCTAGACCAGCTTAGTGATGTGCGAAATTTTGGCGCTATCATTAGAACCGCAGAATGCACAGGCGTTGATGGTATCATTATTCAAAAAAGTGGTGGAGCACCCATAAACGGCGATACCGTTAAAACAAGCGCAGGAGCAGTATTTAATATTCCCATATGTAAAGTAGATCATATTAAAGATGCCCTATTTTATTTGCAAGCCTCCGATATAAAGGTTGTAGCAGCAACCGAAAAAACAGAAAACACCATTTATGATATCGATTTTTCACAAGGCTGTGCTATTATTATGGGCTCCGAAGATCGAGGTGTCAACCCTTCTACTTTAAAATTGGTGGACGCCAAAGCCAAACTCCCTATGTATGGCAGTATTGCCTCATTGAACGTTTCTGTAGCTTGTGGTGCTTTTCTTTATGAAGCCGTCAGACAACGCCTCTAAACATCCTTTTCTTTATAGGTATAATGAAACGCTTTGGCTGAATTTGCAGTAGGCTCTTTTTCTGTGTTTAACTCTATAAAATTCCCCTCTGCATCAAACTGTTGCAGAAAAGGGTCTTCAGTTTCGTCATAATTTGAAGCTTCCCAAGCATATTTAGGCGGTTTAGGGATATCGGCTCTAAAAATAATTGCGAAAACCAAGCCTACAAACAACCCTGATAAATGGCCTTCCCAAGACATGTTCTCTTTAACCGGAAATACATACCACAACATACTGCCGTAAAGAAAAATCACTACAAATGATAGTGCTATTAAACGAAAATGTTTAGAGAAAATTCCTTTAAAAAGAGTAAAACTCATCAAGACATAAATAAGTCCACTCGCACCAATATGATAGGCAGGACTCCCAATTATCCAAGTACATAAACCAGAAAGTAAAATACCATATAAAATAACGTTCCAAGCCAATGGGCGATAAAAGTAAAACAACCCCATTGATAACAACAATAAAGGTGTGGAGTTGTGATAAAGGTGTTCTAAACTCCCATGAATAAATGGGCTAAAGATGATTCCTTTTAAGCCTGATAGCGTTCGGGGGTACACCCCAAAATAATTCAATCGATATCCAAACCGAAGTTCGATCCAATATACAATCCATATCACTAACACAAACGCAATAGGATAACCAATCACGCCTGTAGAAAATCGAAAGGGTTGTTGTGAATTCATGCTTATAAATTTACTAAACACTAGCAAATAACCCGCCAAAAAAGCCAATATGTTAGAATGTCATATTTATATAAAAAAAAACTTTAGTTTTGTAATATGAATGTACCTTTAGCAGAACGTTTACGTCCAAAAAAAATGACAGATTATATAAGTCAATCCCACCTTATTGGACCCAATGGCGCACTGACACAAGCATTAAAACAAGGGTTGATTCCTTCCATGATTTTTTGGGGACCACCGGGCATTGGAAAAACAACACTTGCCACCATCATAGCCACAGCATCTGAACGTCCCTTTTATACGCTCAGTGCGATCAATTCCGGGGTCAAAGAGGTTAGAGAAGTTATTGAAAAGGCAAAAACAAGTGGCGGTTTATTTACCACCAAAAACCCAATATTATTCATTGATGAGATTCATCGTTTTAGTAAATCGCAACAAGATTCCCTACTTCAAGCGGTAGAAAAAGGATGGGTAACGCTAATAGGAGCTACTACCGAAAACCCAAGTTTTGAGGTCATCTCTGCCCTACTCTCAAGGTGTCAAGTCTATACTTTAAAACCCTTTGATACCAAAGATTTGGAAGCGCTGCTAAAACGTGCGATTGAAACAGACGAAGAACTTTCAAAAAAGAACATTAAACTTCTAGAAACTGAAGCCTTACTGCGGTTGTCTGGTGGTGATGCTCGAAAATTACTCAATATTTTTGAGTTGATTGTTAATTCTGAAACAGCAACTAAAGTGAGCATCACAAATCAGTTGGTTCTAGATAAAGTTCAAAATAGTACGGTTTTATATGACAAAACGGGCGATCAGCATTATGACATCATATCAGCATTTATTAAATCCATTCGAGGCAGCGACCCCAACGGCGCAGTCTATTGGTTGGCCCGAATGTTGGAAGGCGGAGAAGATGCTAAATTTATTGCACGGCGGTTGCTCATTTTAGCGAGTGAAGACATCGGGAATGCTAACCCAACAGCCTTGGTATTGGCAAACAGCACCTTTCAATCTGTCGCAGCAATAGGCATGCCCGAAAGTAGAATTATACTAAGCCAATGTGCCACTTACCTCGCCTGCTCTCCAAAAAGTAATGCTGCCTATATAGCCATAAATCAAGCCATTGATGTGGTGAAAAACACAGGAAACCTTGCTGTGCCACTCGACATTCGAAATGCACCTACGAAACTCATGAAAGATTTAGGTTACGGAGCGTCCTACAAATACGCCCACAATTATGATCTGAATTTTACAGAACAAGAGTTTTTACCAGAGGGCATCGAAAATACACGATTCTATAAACCTGGAAATAATGCCCGTGAAAAGGCGCAACAAGAATTTTTAAGTCTTCGCTGGAAAGACAAGTATAAAGACTAGATCTAGCGTTTAATATCCAACGCCTCAATCGTAGTTTTTCCATTTTCGATATACTCACGCACCCAGTTTTGTCCGCGTTTATAAATAATACCCGCTTGACCTTCTACAATATAGACATTTTCAAACAGCGTAGCATGTACCGAATATTTGATTGAAGAAGAACTTGAATCAATAAAATCATAGCCCGAATTCGTTTGTATAATTTCTAATCCTGAAGAAACTGTTAAGGACGTTTTGGTATCTACAACTTGTGGCGCTTGTTTGGCAGCATTAACCTCTTTCGTTACTGTAAGGGGTTGTGAGTCTTGGCGAGCTAAGGGTTGTATGGCAGGCTTTGGAGACGTTGGTGAAATTTCAGAACTAGCATTGCCCGTATATGCATAATTAAAATTAGTTAATTCAAAAACTTTTCGAAGCGCTTCGAAATAAGCGTCTTTATAATTCTTGAGTTTAGAACTCCCTATTTCAGATGTAAATATAACCGTATTCATACAGTTGGAAAGTACCAATTGTAATTTAGTTTTTAAAAACCCTTTCACTTTAATTACATTTGCTTGTAAATTTAAACAGTTATTTTGCGCTAAGTCTTGGGGGTAATCATTTTGTTTATCAACAACTATAAATCCTTTTTTTTCAAGTAGAAATGCGGTTAGAGAATTTAACTGATATTGATCAGAAGACTTTAAAAAATCAAAGCGTTCATTGACCGTAACATATTTATAAGCATTGATTGAAGGTTGTGCAAAGGTATTCATAGTACTGCAAAGCACTAGTAGGAGAATGTAAAGTTTAGTGTTCATAAGTTCTCAATATTGAGTTAAAATCTAAAGATACATTTTTAATTCTAATAACTGATCTACGCCAATGACTTCTGATGCTAGGATTTCTTTGTGGTAATTAAAACAAATCGCATCCATTCCAAAATTAAGGGCACCCATAATATCAGCTTCTAGGTTGTCTCCGATCATCACGCTCTCTTCTGCAGTGGCTTTGGCCATTTGAAGGGCATGTTTAAAAATTTTAGGGTTTGGTTTCTTAACTCCTACCATCTCAGAATTCGTGACCGTCTGGAAAAAATGGTCGATGTTAGATTGATTTAATTTACCGTGTTGGACTTCCTTAAAGCCATTGGTAATAATATGCAGCGTATACTTGGGCTGTAGATACTCCAAAAGAGCAATCGTATCAGGAAATAAATGGTTGAATGTACTGAGATGTGTAATATAATCATCAGATAATTGATGAATCATTCTTGCAGACACCTCCAAGTTTAAGGCCTTAAAGGCGTCATTAAGGCGTGCAAATTTCAAACTCTTTTTATCAATTTTTTCCTCACGATACAATTTCCAATACTGTAGATTTATAGGTACATAAACTTCCAAAAAGGCGCTCAAGTCGATATGCAAATCGTTTAATTTGAATATTTTCTCAAAGGTTAGTGCCGAGTTTTTATCAAAATCCCAAAGGGTATGATCTAAGTCTAAAAAAATGTGTTTTTTATGATGAAATGTCATTTGGTGTGTCAATTATAATATTAAATAAAGCTTTGAAATCGGTCCATTTTTTAAGCGGACTAAACGCATAATTATGAAAGACAAATGTAAACGTTCCATCTACCTTTTTAACTTCTGAAATGGCTTGCAATAAGGTTTCTTTTTTATCTAAAAAGGAGGCTTTTTTAAGTAGGGCAGAATCCATCAATTGATAGGGATGAATCATTAGAGGAGTTTGAATTTCATAATCCAAATCATAAAATAAAAAAGGCGTACAGGTTCCTGCTCTAAACCCAATAGTTTTTGGATAGCCCATCGTATAATCTGAGGTAATTTCAAGATCGATATAATTCCGGTAAGTTGTAGGTAAATTAACTTTAGAAAACGATGAACGTGCAGATGTCGTAACGAAATTTAAAACGCCATCCATTTGCCGTTTTTCGGATTTTAAAACAGCCATAGAATCGAGCGCCATATAGGACGCCTTAATGCCAACATTACAATAATCGGCAACCGACTTGATTAGCGAAACAAACTGTTTTTTATTGAGACTATTATTTTTGTCATAAGTGGTTAAATTTCCAATTAAAAAAAATACGTTAAACCTTGTTTCTGTAGTTTTTTGACGGTTAATAATCCATTTAAAATTATCATAAGGATCTTTTTTTAATCCAAACAAAACAGGAAAACGATTATATGAAAACTTCAATCGAAAACGAAATAAATCCGAAACTATACCACCTAATGTTCTGAGTAGCCCTTTGTTTTTAAAGTAATAGGCTACTGGAACATCGATTACAGGGTTAATTGAATACTGGCGAAGTTCAAATTTATAGTTTGGATACTGTTCTTGTAAGGCCTCTTTGAATTTATAGGCCCAAAGATCTATCACTGGTTGGTGCAAAAATCCGAATTGAAAGGCTAAACTTTCTTCTTTTGTAAAGCGACCATATGAATCTTTAACATGGGGTAAATACTCTTCATATCTACTCAATAAATAAAAGGCTGCTGAAAAAATATCAAATGGAATATGGCTTTTTTCTCCACTACTAAAAAAACACTTTGTGTCGTCCCAAGGTTGTACATTTAACTCCAAGTCCGAAATACCTTGATCAAACAAAAGGCCATTACTTTTCACAAAAAATTCGCTCCCTAAAGGCTGGGCACCATACGACATTTTAAGACTGTCATGAGCAATAAACGCTTCAATTGTATTTGTAAATGAAACAGGAATTTTAAGAATTCGTGTACAGATTTGTTTAAACACAAATTTGAGTCTCGGAGTAATTTTAGACGTATAAACTAATAACATTATAATAAGCTTTCATCAGAAAAACTAAAATAGGTCTTTTCTGTGACAATTATATGGTCTAAGACTTTAATGTCTAAACTTTTCGCAGCTAATTTAAATTTTTGTGTTAATTTTTTATCTGACTCGCTGGGATTTAGTCCCCCAGAAGGATGGTTATGCACCAAAACAATTGCAGTTGCAGAGTGCTCCAAGGCTTCTTTTAGCACAATACGAACATCGACTATAGTACTGGTAATGCCGCCTTTGCTCAATTGTGTTTTTGCTAAAATTTTATTTGAGTTATTGAGGTATAAAACCCAAAACTCCTCGTAAGCAAGATGCCCTAAAAGGGGATGCATAAGCTCAAAAACCGAAAGACTAGAATTGATTTTATTTAAGCGTTTTAAGGGTGCTTCTCGTCGTCGTCGACTCAGTTCCATGGCCGCTCTAATTTTAACCGCTTTGGCTTCGCCAATGCCTTTAAACATCATTAATTGGGCAATCGTTAACTGCCCCAACCCTTGTAAGTCATGCTGCACACTCGACAAAATACGTTTCGATAAATCTACGGCACTTTCTTGGACTGTTCCAGAGCCAATTAGGATCGCAATTAATTCGGCATCACTTAAAAATCGAGAGCCCTTGTCTCTAAGTTTTTCACGAGGCTGTTCATCTTCAGACCAATTTTTTATAGAGAATGATTTGGGGACCATTTTTATAAATTTATGTGTTACTAATACAATTTCAAACCATCAAATGGACTTCTATACTTTATTTTTAAGCACTTCAAAATCCAAACCGCCATAACTGCCAGAGCTCATTAATAGCACTGTTTTATGATCATATTTTAGAGCCATTAAATATGCTTCAAAAAGCGTTGGATCTGTAAAAATAATCAAATCTTCACGCTCAAAAGCAGTAGCTATTTGAGTTTTGCTAACCGCCTCTAATTGTTTGATTTCAATAGCGTTTGGTGAATAAAATACAACTGCAGTATCTGCGGCGTCTAATGTGTTTTTATAATGCTCCAAAAATTCGGCATTTAAACTACTATAAGTGTGAAGTTCTAAACACGCCACAAGTTCACGTTTTGGATATTGTGACTTTACGGCTTGGGTCGTTGCTTTCACCTTACTTGGGGAATGAGCAAAATCTTTATAAACTACACAATTTGTATTTTCTACAACTTTTTCTAGACGCTTACTTGCTCCGGAAAAACTTGAAATTGCTTCATAAAAATCATCCTGATCAACACCCATTTGCTGACATATCCATTTAGAACCTGCTAAGTTATTTAAATTATGGGCGCCAAAAACTTCTAATGGAAGTGGTCCTTCTTCAGTATCCAAATACGTTAAACCTGCCTCAATTTTATGTTCGGGAGTTTGGTAAGGGAATTTGCGGATTTGGTTCTCACTTTGCTCAACGATAGTTTTTACATTTATATCTTCAGTGTTATAAGAAATACTCCCCCCAACTGTAATGCTATCTACAAAAATTTTGAATTGCTCTATATAATTTTCGAACGTTGGAAATACATTGATATGATCCCAAGCAATACCACTCAACAAGGCAATATTTGGTTGGTATAAATGAAATTTTGGGCGACGATCAATTGGTGAACTTAAATATTCGTCACCCTCAAGCACTATAAAATCTGCATCATCTGTAAGCTTTACCATTACATCAAAGCCTTCCAGCTGCGCTCCAACCATATAATCAACATCAATATCATGATAATTTAAAACGTGTAATATCATAGCCGTAATGGTTGTTTTCCCATGACTACCCCCTATCACTACACGAGTTTTATGCTTGGATTGCTCATATAAAAACTCCGGATATGAATATATCTTTAGTCCCAATTCTTGAGCTTTTAAAAGCTCCGGATTGTCCTGTTTAGCATGCATTCCAAGAACCACTGCATCCAGATTTGAGGTGATTTTTTCTGGGTACCACCCAAATTGAGTTGGCAAAAGTCCCGCAGCATTTAATCGCGATTTAGAGGGCTCAAAAATAGTATCATCACTACCTGTGACGTGTAGCCCTTTGTTGTGAAGCGCTAATGCTAAATTGTGCATCGCAGCACCACCTATAGCAATAAAATGTACATTCATACTGAAAGTTTATGAGAAGTAAATATACGGAATGAGCTTAGATTTCTTTAAGGCTTTAACAATAAAATTAATTGGCGTTCTTCCAATGCCGCTGTAAAATCGGGTTTCAAAAGTAGGGCTTGCTCGAGTGTTGACAATGCTTTTGGAATATTATTCTGAAGCTTAAAAAGCTGAGATTGAATCAAATAAGCCTCCTCTAAAGGCTTACTGTCTTTTGAAGAAATAAGCTCTATATAGTTTTGTATGTATTGCTGCCCTAAAGCAAGTTGAGCGTTCTGTGAGACACAAGCCTTTGCGATTAGAAAATGTAATGAATTGACATGCATACTCGAGTGATTTGAGTGTAGCAATTTCGATTGAAAACACTCCAATTCTTTAAGCGATTCTAGTCCTTTTTTGGAATATGTTTTTGCTAAATTGTCTTGGCTTGAGCTTTCAAAAATATATGCTTTCGCAAAAAACCCATTTGGCTTAGAAAGTTGCTCTAACTGATCCGCATAAATTAGTGCCTTTTTATAACTCCCCCCTAAAAAGCTGGGCAGTTGGGTGAATAACTCTACTAATGCCCATCGCACATTGATGTGTGTTGGATCTAACTCTGCAGCTGTAATAAAAGAGGCTTTGACCTTAGAAATTTGACCGATCGAACTTAGCTTACGTTCGGTTTTGGCAAGCTTTCCTAAGACACCCGCATATTTGTAGTGGTATGTAACACGCTTTGAATCTATATCCAGAAGAGATTTATAAATGGTCACTGCTTTACTCCATTGACTTTGAAATCCATAAGCATCCCCCAACAATTCAATTAATGCGATGTCTTTTGGTGATTTGATTAAATACCGTTCTAATGTTATAACCGCTTGATCATAGTTTTTAGAGGCAAATAAGCTCTCAATTTCTTGAGTATAGTTTTGGCCTGTTAAGAAAAATGGGCACAATAAAATCAGAACGAAATTTTTCATTCTTAATGTTTTTTAGCGGTTCAACATCGTCCACAAATGATCTTTAAGCTGCACAATACCTGTTTGTGCAACAGATGAAATAAACAAATAATCGATGGGTAATTCACCATCCAACTCTTGTTTTAACTCCGCTTTTAGCTCCTCGTCTAGCATATCACTTTTAGAGATGGCGATTAGACGATCTTTGTCGAGCATCTCCGGATTATACCGTCGTAACTCGTCTAATAAAATATCATATTGTTTTCTGATATTATCAGCATCTGCTGGAATCAAAAACAATAAAATAGAGTTCCGTTCAATATGACGTAAAAAATAATGCCCCAGCCCTTTTCCTTCTGCGGCACCCTCAATAATCCCAGGGATATCCGCCATTACAAACGACTGAAAATCTCTGTACTCTACAATACCTAAATTTGGTTTTAAGGTTGTGAATTCATAATCGGCAATTTTTGGCTTTGCCGACGTAATTACTGATAATAATGTTGATTTTCCAGCATTTGGAAATCCTACTAAACCAACATCTGCTAAAATTTTTAGCTCAATAGTGACATATTTCTCAACCATTGGAAGTCCAGGCTGAGCATACCGTGGTGTTTGGTTTGTTGACGATCTAAAATGCCAATTGCCCAAACCGCCTTTTCCGCCTTCGCAAAGTATAATCTCTTCTTGATTCTCTGTAATTTCAAAGAGAATTTCGTTAGTATCTGTATCCCGAATTACTGTCCCTAATGGCACCTCAATATAGACGTCTTCTCCATCAGTTCCAGAACTACGACTTTTACTTCCAGATCCACCATGACCGGCTCTAAAGTGACGCTTAAATTTCAAGTGGTGTAAAGTCCAAAGATGTTCATTACCGCGCACAATAACATGACCGCCACGTCCACCATCACCACCATCAGGACCTCCCTTAGTGATGAATTTCTCGCGATGAAGATGTACAGATCCTTTTCCTCCATTTCCTGAGCAAGCAAACATTTTTACATAATCTACAAAATTACCTTCTGTCATGAAATGTGATTTATTTTACAGTGTATTTATTACTGTATTTAACCGAACAGTGATGTCTTCTACAGACCCTACTCCGTTCACACCAAAATATTTATCCTTAGCCATATAATATGATTTCAGAATTGCTGTTTCAGCATAATATATTTTTATTCTGTTTCGAACCACCGTTTCATTAGCATCATCAGGACGGCCGCTAGTTTCACCACGTTTGAGAAGGCGTTCAACTAAAATTTCATCATCAACTTCCAAAGCAATCATAGCACTTATTTCTGTATGATGTGATTTTAAAAGTACATCTAAAGCCTCGGCTTGTAAAACATTTCTTGGAAATCCATCAAATATAAACCCGTTTGAATCTGAATTTTTAGCCACTTCAGCACTAAGCATATCGATAGTGACTTGATCTGGCACTAACTCGCCTTTGTCCATAAAAGATTTGGCTAGTTTTCCTAAATCTGTTTCGTTTTTAATATTAAATCGAAACACATCTCCTGTAGAAATATGAATTAAATCATAGGTATCTTTTAGAAAAGCCGCCTGAGTGCCTTTGCCTGCACCTGGAGGGCCAAATAATACTAAATTTTTCATTTCTAATTTAAACTTTAAATTATTGACTTTTTTAAAGGTCTTAGTAATTAACTAAAATCAAGGAGCAAAGATAGTCAATTGTAAAGGTTTTGGTTCCTTTTGATAGCCGATTTTAGTGTCCAATTTCATTTTTAAGTGTATTTTTGTAGTGTATTTATAAAATCGATCAAGAAAATCTTATAATGGAGTATTTTTCATCCCACTTCAAACTTGGTATTTTAGGCGGCGGTCAGCTCGGAAAAATGCTACTGTACTCAACCCGAAAATTCGACATCTACACTTGTGTTTTAGATCCTAGTGAAGACGTCCCAAGTAAACTGGCCTGTAATGAATTTGTTCAGGGAGACTTGATGGATTATGACACAGTTTATAATTTTGGAAAAAATGTAAACACCCTAACAATAGAGATTGAAAATGTTAATATTGAAGCCTTAAAAGCACTTGAAAAAGAAGGAATTACAGTATACCCGTCTTCAAAAACTTTAGAAACAATTCAAAACAAAGCAACCCAAAAGTTATTTTATAATGCTCATAATTTACCAACTGCACCCTTTAAACGTTTTGCTTTCACAAATGAAATTCGTGCCGCAGTAGAGCACAACAGTATAACGTTTCCATTTGTATGGAAGTGTGCGCAATTTGGCTATGATGGCACTGGCGTGAAAATTGTGCGTTCTTTAGACGATTTAGAAGCTCTCCCAAATGTGGAATGTATTGCAGAAGACTTAATCCCTTTTAAAAGTGAATTGGCCGTTAGTGTTACAAGAAACGAAAAAGGAGAGGTGAAGGTTTATCCTGTTGTAGAAATGGAATTCCATCCCGAAGCGAACCAAGTTGAATATGTTTTATGTCCTGCTCGAATTTCTAAAGAAATTGCAGAAAAAGCGAAACAAATCGCCCTAAAAACTTCAGAGGCATTTGCTCATGTTGGGCTGTTGGCCGTTGAGTTGTTTTTGACACAAGACGATGACATTATGATCAATGAAGTGGCGCCAAGACCACACAATTCAGGACATCAAACTATTGAAGCAAGCTATACCTCCCAATTTGAACAACACATTCGCGCAATTTTAGGCCTACCAATGGGAAGCACAGAAAATAAATTAAGTGGCGTGATGGTTAATCTAGTTGGTGCAGAAGGTCATACTGGAGAAGTTGTCTATCAAAATATAGAAAAAATCATGGAAATGGATGGTGTTACCCCGCATATCTATGGTAAAAAACATACACGTCCATTTCGAAAAATGGGACATGTTACAATTGTTCATTCTAATATCGAAAATGCAAGAACGATTGCTCAAAAAGTAAAACAGTCAATCAAAGTAATAAGTAAATAATATGGCACAAGTAGGAATTATTATGGGAAGCGACAGCGATATGCCTGTCATGAAAGAAGCAATTACAATTTTAGAAGGATTTGATATCCAAGTCGAAGTGGATATTGTATCTGCACATCGCACTCCAGAAAAACTATTTGATTATGGAGCAAATGCACACAAACGTGGCTTAAAAGTAATTATTGCCGGCGCAGGCGGTGCCGCACATTTACCTGGAATGATTGCTTCACTAAGTCCTTTACCAGTAATTGGCGTACCTGTAAAGTCTAGCAATTCAATTGATGGATGGGATTCTATATTGTCCATTTTACAAATGCCTGGCGGCGTTCCTGTAGCGACAGTAGCGCTTAACGGTGCTAAAAATGCGGGAATCTTAGCCGCACAAATTATTGGAGCTTCTGACACTTGTGTTTTAGATAAAGTTTTGGTTTATAAAGAAGGGTTAAAAGCGAAAGTTCTAGACGCTTCCAAAAATATCAAATCCTAAATTTACCCTTAAAAAATCGTTATGAGTATACTTGATACGCGTTTTGAAACGCCCTATAATACTGCACCATTTTCGCAACTTGAGATAGACGCCTTTTTACCTGCTTTCAAAAAAGCCATTAAAAGTGCTAAAGCTGAAATTGATCATATTACAAAAAATAAGGCTGTACCTACTTTTGAAAACACGATTGAAGCACTAGAATTTACGGGTGAACAACTCGATCGGATTTCAAGTATATTTTTTAATCTAAATGCTGCAGAAACCAACGCCACGATTCAAAACATAGCACAAGACGTTTCGCCATTGCTTACAGAATTTTCTAATGACGTCGCATTAAATACCGCCCTCTTTGAGCGTGTTAAAACCGTTTATAACACTAAAAAATCGCTCGCATTAACCGATGAACAAAGCACCCTTTTAGATAAAAAATATAAAGGGTTTTCTAGAAATGGAGCTAATCTAAACCGCGATCAAAAGGAAAAACTACGCGCAATTGATAAAACACTCAGTAAACTCCAATTGACTTTTGGCGAAAATATTTTAGCAGAAACTAACCGCTATGAACTTCTGATTACTGAATTCTCAGACTTGGAAGGCTTGCCAGAAGGTGCTATCGAAGCTGCCAAACAATTGGCTGACGAAAAAGATAAAAAAGGCTGGTTAATTACACTCGATTACCCGAGCTACATCCCTTTTATGACGTATGCCAAAAACAGAGCCTTACGGCAAGAACTCGCTTTAGCATTTGGCAAAAAAGGGTTCCAAAATGACGCCTTAGATAATCAGGAAATCGTTTTAAAAATCACTCAACTCCGTTATGAAAGAGCTCAACTTTTAGGCTATAAAACGCATGCCCATTTTATATTAGAAGAACGCATGGCTAAAACACCTGAAACTGTACAAAATTTCTTGGAAGACCTTTTATCAAAAGCATTACCAGCAGCACAAAAAGAGTTTAAAGTATTGGAAAACTTTGCAAAAAAATTAGATGGTATAGATCGTTTGGAAAAATGGGATAGCGCGTATTACAGCGAAAAACTAAAACAACAACTTTTCAATTTTGATGACGAACAATTAAAACCCTATTTCAAGTTAGAAAATGTTATTGATGGGGCTTTTAAAGTTGCACAAAAACTATTTGGATTACAATTTACACAACTAGACAATATAGACACGTATCACAAAGACGTTCTGACGTATAAAGTTGAGGATTCAAAACAAAATTTAGTAGCAATTTTTTATGCCGATTTTTTTCCAAGAGCCGGCAAACGCAATGGGGCTTGGATGACCTCCTACAAATCGCAGTTTGTTAAAAATGACATCAACGAAAGACCACACGTCTCTATTGTATGTAACTTTACAAAACCAACTTCAACAAAACCATCTTTACTGACATTTAACGAAGTTACCACTCTTTTTCACGAGTTCGGACATGCGCTTCACGGCATGTTAGCTGACACTATTTACCCGAGTTTATCAGGGACGAGTGTAGCCTGGGATTTTGTGGAATTACCAAGTCAAATTTTGGAAAATTGGTGTTATGAAAAAGAGGCGTTGTCGCTCTTTGCGAAGCATTATGAAACTGGAGAGAACATTCCGATGGCACTTATTGAAAAAATTAAAGCAGCTTCTACTTTTCAACAAGGCATGCAAACGTTAAGACAGCTTAGTTTTGGCTTATTGGATATGAGTTGGCACGGCATAAATCCGACTAAAATAGCAGACGTAAAAGACCATGAAACGGCAGCATTT
>Ga0209137_1000774_pt1 | contig 32768 bp, 29 predicted proteins | sample SaaInl5LU_22_DNA_FD_184642 | JGI IMG/M metagenome (GOLD analysis project Ga0209137, IMG submission 184642) | Marine microbial communities from expanding oxygen minimum zones in the Saanich Inlet - ESP_105LU_22_DNA (SPAdes) (version 2) | ecosystem: Environmental > Aquatic > Marine > Intertidal...
GTTATTGGCATGTAGGAACCATCCGCTTTCGCCAAACTTGGGCAGGTGCCACAGAGCATCGCCTGATTGACCACTGGGTGGGGCGAACTGAGCGTTTGCTGTACCATTGGTGGTGTTTGAGGATAGAGCGCCAATGACTGTGCCTACGCCTACGAGGGCTGCACCGAGTAAGATATGTTTCATTGCGGTTCTCCTTTGAGTGTGCGAGTGTTTCGCAGGTCGTGCCAAAGCACCAGTGACTATCCACTTACTTTATAAATTAATCGTCAATACCTAAAATTTTTCCTAACGCTGCATGATAATACTTGGACTTAAAGTGTGCCCAATCCAAATATCTATCTTCAGGTATGCCAATCGCTGGACCAACGCTCGAGTATGCATCTAGTGTGTTAAATCCTGAATTAATTGCAATTTCAGTAAACTGGCTTATAAAAAATGCAAATATATTCGAGTCTGTAGTTTTGTAATTAAATAGATGACGCCCGGCAAAGGTTGGGATTATTATTTTAACTTGTTGATGAGGGAGTACTTTTCTCTTCACATAAGCGCAGAACTCTCTGAAACATTCGATTAAAATTAAAAATTCATCTCTAAGGTCAATTTTATAATTTTTAGAATTTATTTGAGCCATCCGAACGTCAATCTCGCCGATGTTAAAAACTAGCGTTGAACTGTTCTGCGAAGCGATTAGCGCATTATCTAGACCAGCTAATTTAGCGTTAGGAAGACGACCTGATATATGTTTATAACGAATTCCAGGTAAGTAAAACATATTAACTGTATTGGGAGCAGCAATACTTAGTCCAATAATATGAGAGTCCCCGATAACGCTAACAGGTCGAAGGTTGTTATCGATACCAATTTCGGTTACCGGCGGGCTCGAATTATCTAAGTCATCGATTAAAAGGTTGATGAAATTATATGCACTTTTAAAAAGATCAACCTCGAAACCACTTACTTTGTTGAAATCATGCGGCCGTAACTTGTTCAATATAGAGCGACACGCCACTAAATCCCTGAAGTAAGTCAGCTCGTATATTGCCATTAATGTTGCAATTTTTAGTTGGGTGTTCTGATCAGACTGAGCCTTGAATATTTGTGGCAGACAAGAGCGGATGCCGCGTTTATCACAGGTGTAGCTAAAAGCCATTGCTTTAACGTCGCCTGGTACTCTTTCGCTTTGTAATACCGCCTCAATATTGCCACGCATAAAATTCAAATCTGCAAGCATTAACTAAAATCTCGAACCAGTTGATGATAGATCGTATTCAATTTATCGACTTTTTCAGAGCCTAGTTCTTCGCGCAATCGGGACAGTTCAATAAGGAAATCGTTTAACCGTTCGCGGTGTATTTGGTACTTTACGTTCGAACTTATCCAACCAACAATTACTCTACGCTCACCTGATGTAACGGGATTGACTTTGTGAAGGAGGCCACTTGGATAAACGACCATTTCTCCGATTTTCCCTTTTACCTTAAACTTAATCCCGTTTCCGAACTGCATCTCCATTTCACCACCATCATAGCTGTCAGAATCTCTCAGAAATATCGAGAAGCTCAGATCTGTACGACGTTGACGCAACAACGCAACATCGACATGCCAATCGTAGTGACCACCCTCCTTGTAAGATGCCACCCTCGGATCTACTACTTCTTTTACAAAAGTATACCCTTTAACTGACGGCAACATATGTGCTTTATTCACAAAGGGTAGAAGCTTATCAAAGCCTTTATCATTTGAATTAATTTGAAAATTTTCTTTTTTATCCTTTGCGGCACCAAGCGCAGAATCTTTGCCGTTCCGCCACTCCATTCCGTCAATTAATGAATTGATTTGGTCAACTTCATCTTGATTAAAAACCTTAAAAACCTTCATTATTTTCCTCCTGCACTATTCAGAGTGTTAGGGCCGCCCAAAAGCAGCCCTAACATTATCGCAAAATTTTCATCTGGAGTTATGCGACGATATCATTCGCGTCCAGCGCCGTCGATCCAATGTTCGATACTATTCCGATCAAATCCAAATCGGTGGACGCTACAGCTGCTGTCTCCGAATCGTTTTCTAAGTTGTAGATGTACACATTATCGTTTGCTAGATCGTTAATCATAACAATGAATGTTTCACTCGTTGCTATTCCAACACCAGCCTCGATGAACGCGGCAACGTCTACTAGATCTGTGTAGTCCGCTATTACCGACTCGGTACCAGAACCAGTACCGTCTGCTCCATCAGCAAAGATTATCACACTTCCAGTAGTTGGATTTGCTGAGGAAGCATTAGCTGCGATTGATACTACCGCTTCTCCATCAGTACTTTCGTGACCGTTAAAGTCCAACGTATCGCTATTTACCGCAAAGCCGGTAATAGTTGTCACATCAGCACCGACCTCAGTAAAGTGTACGACGTCTGCGGCAGCTACAGCCTCGGATAGGTCAATAGTGTTAGCTCCGGCGCCCGCAAATATCAAGTCAATACCCTCACCACCGGTGATAATATCGGACCCATCGCTCCCTGCTACACCCTCAACAGTGCTCTCTGCAGTGATAGCTTCTGCGTCTCCCTCCGCAGCGGCAACTGTGGCTGCAAAGGCTGTATAAACGCCATCTACATTCGAAGTTACAACAACTGTGCCAGCCTCAGCAGTGTCCGATACAGTTACCAGGTCACCAAATGCCGTATTAATCGCGGTAACAAATGCTTCACCAATATCTTCAAGGTCCTGCTCAGCTTCCGCAGATTCAGTAACGGTAATTGTTTCTCCGAACAGAGTCATCGTGAAAATATCACCGGCAACTATTGCACCAGCGTCTCCTGAACCAACCAAATCAAACTTTGCGGATTCCTTAGCACCAGCATTACCACCAAAGATCGTATCACCACCAGCACCACCAGATATCGTGTCACCACCAGCTCCACCGGTCAGCGTATCACCGCCGGCCAACCCGGAAATGACATCGGCACCGGCCGCACCCGAAATAGTGTCACCAGACGCGCCACCAGTCAGCGCATCACCGTTAGAACCACCGGTAATTGTGTTCGCAACGTTTGTGCCAACAACCGTGATGCCAGTGAAACCACCATAAGTTCCGCCATTAACCGTCACGCCTGTGTGTGTTGTGCTATCGACTGAAATATTTGTTAGGTCTGTAGAAGTAGAATCGACCGTAACAATCATGTCGGCCGCGCCCTCAGCAGCAGTAGAATCTCTCACAACAAGAGCTTTACCGTCTAACATTGAACCATCAACCACTGACTCGTGGTCCAGCTCAAGAATTTCAATAGATGTCAACGACATTGCACCAGCGGTGTAGTCGCCGTCTAAAGTAGCTGTATCGACACCATCACCACCGTCAACGGTCTGGTCTGCTCCAGCAACTAATGTGATACCATCGTTTCCAGCTCCAGCGTTGATTGTATAGCCACCGGTCGAAACATCAGCAGTCACTACGATCGTATCGTTCCCAGACCCCGTGGTAACGGTAGCCACGTCTGCGGTTCCTTCAAGATCCAAGTCCAAAGCGCCTGTAGCTTCTGAACCATCGAAACTTCCCGCCACAATACTGTCAAATTGGAAAGTTCCAGAACCAGTTACTTTCAGCGTTGCTGTTCCAACGTCGATAGCCTCAACGTCGAGCCCACCACTAACTGGGCTAGTATCAGCCGAAATAAGCGACACTGTCGCGAAGTTGTCGAAATCAATGCTTGCTATATCCCAGCTTTCAGCAGCCTCTGCGTCATCGTTGACTGTCACAGAAATCGTGTTTGACGCACGACTTGCATAAACACCGTCAAATTCCGTAGCAGTTTGGTCTGCCGCAATTTGGATAAGCGCACCTGTTGCGACATCGAGGTCATCACCATCCATGTTTGCTGTTAGCTTGATCACATCTGCTCCAGCATCCACTAGGTCTACGTTTGCCTCACCCGCTGTTTTGTTAATGTTGAGAACCGACGTTCCAGCGGTCGAGGTGTCGTTGAATGCGAAATTGGAGATACCTGTCAACTCATCACCATCAACCACAACCTCTACACCGTATGCACCGCTGACGTTGACAGTGGCGAGAGCATCTGACTCAGATGCGTCCACCTTCACCGCTGCACCGTTTCCTGACACATTCAGCGTTGTCATTGCAGTCGCTGTTACCTGCGACGCAGTTGTAGCGGATGTAGCTGCAGTACCTGCGGCCGACATAGTCAAAGTCGTCACGCCGGTGGCGCCCTCAACATCCACCTCGTCGGCAGCAGTAATAGACATTGTCGCTGTTCCGTCGGCTGTTGTTACCAAAACTGAACCAGCACTCGAAGTCAGTGTTACCGTACCTTCCGCACTGTCTGCGTCCTCAACATCCATATCGCCAACTGACGAAGCCACAAGATCGCCGTCCATAACCGTCGAACTAATGGACAATGCTGAAGTGGAGTTGATCGTTACATCATCTGCTACACCTGACTCAGCATCTTCAGATACCGTAATGTCGGTAGTGGCCGTTGCACCACCAACGTTCAGCGTATAGTCTGCATCAGCGACCGTATCTATCGTTACAGTTGAGAAATCAGACGTGACATTAATCGTAACACCGCCAGCTGCAACATTATCAACAGCAAGAGCAGTTACAGAAGATCCCACGGAAGTGATGTCAAAGTTCAAAGTCTGTGCACTCCGCACCGCGGAAACATCAACATCGAACGTTGACGCTCCATCGCCGCCAGCCGCAGCCACGCCAGACAAATCAAAGTTCAGCGTTTCGATCTTCACTACCGTTGGTGTTACAGAAACGTCGCCCGACGCAGTCACTGTCAGAGTGTCAGCGTCAATAGATGAACCATCCACAATTACATCCGCGGCTTCGTAAGTAAGCAGTGTACCGGTTATCGTGTCATTCCCCGCAGAGAGCGCTGGTACATCGTCGGAGGTTGTTAGCGCTACACTGACTGGAGAAGTCAGAGCGGCCGCTTCGGCTTCGGCAGCAGCTTGAGCAGCTTCAGCAGCAGCTTGAGCAACGGCAGCGGCAGCGGCTTCAGCTTCCGCTGCAGCTTGAGCAGCTTCAGCAGCAGCTTGAGCAACGGCAGCGGCAGCGGCTTCAGCTTCCGCTGCAGATTGGGCGGCTTCAGCAGCGGATTGAGCTTCAGCAGCGGTTGCAGCGTCAGCTTCGGCAGCAGCTTGAGCAGCTTCGGCAGCAGCTTGAGCAGTGGCGGCAGCAGCGGCTTCAGCTTCGGCAGCAGCTTGAGCAGCTTCGGCAGCAGCTTGAGCAGTGGCGGCAGCAGCGGCTTCAGCTTCAGCGGCTGCTTGAGCAGCGGCAGCAGCGGAAGCAGCAGCAGTCTTTGCATCCAAATCAGCCTGCGAAATTGCTGGTGTTGAAGAGCCGCCACAAGCTGCGAGCGACAGTGCCATAAGCGAGATGCCACCGGCTTTGGCTGCGTTTTTGGCGTTCTTGGATTCCCAAGCCTTGACTAGCTTGCTGGTTGCGTTCAACTCAGCAGCGCTTGAATCGAAAGACGCGTGTTGTTGGATGGTCATAGTTTCTTTCTCCAGACATTAATGTTCACTGACCTTTTTAAACATGCGCCATGAATCTATTCAATATATTAAATTATGTTTAAAAAATACTAAACTAATGATTAATAATTCATAATATAATTTAATAAAATATATAACAATAATAAAAACTAATGCGCATTTTTCGCACAATAAAATACACTGAACCATCAGTTTTAATGAGAATATTATTAAAATTTAGTCTTTCATTAAAAATATTGCTAATGTAGGCATAACCAAGTTTCTCGATTCGAAATGCACATCTCTAAAAAAGGAAGTTTGGCATGAAGCATCAAAATTTGGCCTTAATTACAGCTATGTTTGCGCTATCTGCATGTGGCGCTCCGCAGTATTCAACTGAAAAACTTAACTCTGAAGTAATTTCATTGTCTAAGGTATCTGCCGATATTTTGTCACAGCCAAAACTTGCAGATGTGCTATCAGGAGACTTTAAAAAAGATCTTTCCAAAATCGTAATTAACTCATCCGAATATATCGCCGCTATGAGCTCATATAACAGCTCATTAAGTCAAATATTGGTGGCTGATGCAGATCGAGAACTCCAGGTTTCGGCAAGCGCTAACGCCGGACAAACTGTTAAAGACGGAGCCGGTCGCGCCTCCACTACGGAGCGCGGCGCCAGCGCGAACCTCTCGGTCAGTCAGCTCATTTTCGATGGCGGCGCGAGCGTTGCCAAAATCGACCAAGCACGGGCCAATGCCTTCATCTCACAGATGGACGTCGAACTTGCTGCCAATGGCACCGCAAAGGATGCCGCGGTCTCATGGGTAAACCTCGACACGCTGAACAGGCGCGACACTCAGCTCCAGGCGCTCATGACCAAGACGGAAAAAATGCAGACGCAGATGGACACGCTTGTTGCAAGCGGCATGATCGACAAGAGCGCCAGCGCCTCCGCAGATATCGCAGCAAGAGCGCTGTCTTTGGAAAAAGCCAATCTTGACGCCCAAATTGCGGCGGCCTCCGCCAGCTACATGAAATTCTTCGGCACTGTGCCGAAAAATCTATCGACCCCGCCATCGCTCCTAACAGATGCCGATCTGGCCCATATCCAACGCAACTGGAACCGCGCTCCCATTATGGCGCAGACCGCCGCTCAAGTTTTGGCCGCAAAACAGAGCTTACTCGCGGCGCAAGGGCGCGAAAAACCGACTGTTGGGTTCAAAGCCGGCATGGCATCGCCCATGGAGAAAGACGAGCGCACAACCTATGCAATCGGCTTGGAAGTGTCCTGGATTATTGGCGATGGTGGACGACGCCAAGCCAATACCGCCGCACAGGCATCCAATCTGAAGGCCGCCGAGCAAAAGCTCAAAGGTGCAAAGTTGGCGGGGAAACGAGAACTGGATACAGCTTTGAGCAGACGCGCCGCGCTCATCGCCTCGCTGGAAACGCTCGCCGCGCAGGAAGCGGCGTCTCAAAATGAGCTCGACATCATGTGGTCACAACTTGCAACGGGGCAAACCACAGTGCGCCAACTGATCCAGGCGGAAGAGAAAGCCTACCGCACCTCTGATCAAAGACTATCAGTCGCCTCCGAACTGCTCAAAATTGACTTCGAAATGCTGGCAAGCGCAGGCCTTTTGTCAAAGCGATTGGGTATCAACACGCAAAAACCTATAACTAAGGCAGTAGAATGACGGATTTGACCGCATCAAACCCACGGGAACCGAACGCTGATGAGGCCGATGGGGATCCGCAGGGCGTAACTCCGCAGGGCGCAACAGAGGGCGCGCCCGCCGTAGAGGACAGCTCGAAGTCAATCGAAAGTGAACTGGTGCTCACGCTGCAAAGGTTCCTTCGGGATCAAGGCGAAGCCTATAGCGAAGCGGCGATACGAGACCTTCCGGCCACGCCTAGCACTGCGTTTTCGCCGGCCGAAATGGTCAGCGTTTTGCGCGAGATTGGCTATGTCGCAAGCTTTGGGCGCATTTCTGTCAACAACCTGTCACAGAGCCATTGCCCTATGATCGGTTTCTGGGAGGACGGCAGCGCCTTCATTTTGACCGAGATCAAACCGGACGGCACGGTCAAATACGCAAGTACCGAAAATAAACTTAAAATCAAAAAGATGTCGAAAGATCAATTTTCGGCAAAGTTTTCCGGTCACCTTATTTTGGCGCGTCGTGACAGCAACGCTGAGGCCAAGTCGAGCAAGCGCTGGTTCTATTCCGCTTTTGCACAGGGCAAATGGCTTTACATACAGGTGATCTTGGCGGCCACAATGTCCAACTTTTTGGGCGTTTCGACATCAATATTTGTGATGGTGGTCTATGACCGAGTTGTTCCCAATGAGGCAATTGAATCGCTGATTGCATTGTCCATCGGCGTGATGATCGCACTTGGATTTGACTTCTTAACCAAGTCGCTCCGCGCAAATTTCATCGACAGGGCCAGCAAGCGGGCGGATGCGCGCATGTCACGCATGGTCTTCGACAAAATTCTCACATTGCGTTTGGATACCGGCAATCAAAGTTCAGGGGCTGTGGCCAGCGTTGTTCGAGAATTCGACACGCTGCGGGAATTCTTCACCTCGGCAACACTCGTGGCGATTGTGGATTTGCCCTTTATTTTCTTCTTTATCTATGTGGTCTATTTGATCGGTGGAAATATCGCGATTGTGCCTTTGCTCGCAGTGCCTTGCGTGTTGATCATTGGCCTTGCTATTCAACCCATCTTAGCCCGCCTCGCCTCTGGATCCATGCAAACGGGCATGTCGAAACAAGCCGTGCTGGTTGAAACTTTGAACGGTCTGGACACGATTCAGGCCACCGGCTCGGGACGCTTGATGAAAAACCGTTTTGAAGTCGCGACGACCGATCAATCCGAGTTGGGTTTGAAAGCCCGAATTTTTTCACAATTCGCCATCAATTCGGCAGCCTCTATTCAACAAATCGCTCAGGTGGCAACCATCTTTTACGGGGTGTTCCTGATCCAAGCCCAAGAGCTGACTATGGGCGGGTTGATCGCGGCCGTTATTCTCGGCGGCCGGGCTCTGGCGCCCCTTGGTCAGGTCGCATCAGCGCTGTCTCGGGCCAACTCGGCGCGCCAGGCTTTCCGCTCAATCGATAAGTTGATGAACCGGACAGATGGCGTGAGCGACTCCGAACAGCGCTTGAGCCGCCCGGTCCTCAAGGGGGATATCGAATTTGTGAACGTCTCTTACACCTTTCCTGGTGCGAAGAACGCGCTGATAAAAGATCTGTCCATCAAGATCCCCGCAGGTCAGAAAGTGGCGGTTCTGGGCCGTATGGGTTCAGGGAAGTCCACCTTCGCGAAACTCTGTGCGGGCTTGATCCAACCCACAACCGGATCCATTCTTTTGGACGGGATTGACCTGCGTCAAATTGATAAATCCGACCTGCAACGCAATTTGGGCGTGATGCTACAGGAAACTTGGTTATTTTCCGGCACAGTTCGAGAGAATATCCAACTGGGCTATTACGAATATGACGACGAACATCTGCTGAAAATCTGCCAGCTTTCTGGAACCGATGATTTCATTAAGGGAAACCCAGCGGGCTATGATTTGAAAATCAAAGAACGCGGTGTTGGATTGTCCGGGGGGCAACGCCAGTCAATCAACCTCAGCCGCGCCCTGCTCCATGAACCGAATATCTTGGTCCTCGACGAGCCAACAAGCTCCATGGACTCCTCAACAGAAGCAGCGATCCTACAGCGCCTTGGCGACTACCTGACAGATCGGACCATGGTTGCGGTGACGCATAGAAACACTTTGCTCAATCTCGTGACCCGTGTCCTCGTCATGGATCAAGGGAAAATTATCCTCGATTCCCCGCCCAGTGAGCTGAAAAAATAAGAATAAGAGAGCGTTATGGCCAAATCAAAATTCGAATTACTGTCCCGAGAAATGGAAGAGCGTGAGGGCTTTGGCAACTCTCTCATTATCTTTGTCATTGCGGCCTTGATTGTCTCTGTGTTGGGCTGGGCGTCCATCGCCGAACTTGATAACGTGACGCGCGGCGACGGGAAAATTGTATCGACCACACAGAACCAGATGGTTCAATCCTCCGAGTCCGGCGTGATCTTATCGCGCTCGGTTGATGAAAACTCCCTCGTTCAAGCCGATGATGTGCTCTACGAAATCAATCCAATCGAATTGCAGTCAGAATTGGACAAGCTTCAGCAACGGGCCGCAACGCTCTTTGTCAGAGAATTTCGGCTGCAAGCGGAAAGCCAAGGCTTAGAATTTGCGCCCGACGCATCCATGATGGCGCAATCGGAAGATACGGCCGCAACCGAAGAGGCTTTGCACCTTGCCAAGCGCAAAGAGCTCTCTGGGCTCATGTCTATCCTGAAGCTGCAAAAAATCCAACGGGAGCAGGATCTGACAGCCGCCCAGCAGGCCTTGGAGACCTCACGCAATATGCTCGGCCTGATCGAGGATGAAATCACCATTATTGATCCGCTGGTGCGGCAAAATATCATGCCCGAAACGCGGCTTTTGGAACTGCGCCGCGATGAACAGCGTATGTCTGGTGAAATTCAGGCCGGCGTCGCACGGGTTGCCATCGCACAATCGGCCATTTTGGAGGTTGAAAACGAGATATCAAATGGCCTCGACAGCTATAAGCGCCGCGCGCTTGAGGAACTCAACACCGTTGTGGCCGAATTGAGTGAGGTCAATACGCTTGTTCCCGCTCTGCAAGAGCGGGTTAAACGCACAGTGATACGCGCGCCGGTCGATGGCATTGTCAATCGGATTAACTTTCAAACCGTTGGCGCATATGTTCGTGCTGGGGACGTGATACTGGAAATTGTGCCGACGGGAGAGGCGCTTAAACTTGAGGCTAAAATTGATCCAAAAGACATTTCGAGTATCCGTATGAATGATTTCGTGCGCATCCGCTTAAGCGCCTATGATTCATCTAAATACGGTGCTATCGACGGATATGTCACAAGCATAAGCCCAGATGCCATCACCGATACATCTGGCGGCGCCAGTCGCTCCTACTACCTTTTGGATATATCCATCGACAGCGGCATCACCCTCGAAACCGGCGAAGAGGTCGTCTTGCTGCCCGGGATGACCGCAACCGTAGATGTGGTCTCGGGAAAGCGCACCGTACTCGACTACATCTGGCAACCCGTATCAAAAGTCAAAGAATTGGCTCTGCGTGATTAATCTACAGGATCGACACATGCCCAACCCGAAAGGTTCTTGAAAATGACAATTGAGGATGAATTGCTCGTTTTACATGCGGTTGATACCAAATCGATACTCTTCCCTTATATGAAGAGCATCAGCCGTTGGGAGCTGCTTCTTACAATCGCGCAATTGGATGGAAACCCCGATTATGGCATCTGGAATTACATCGATATGCTCCACACCAAAACCGAGAACCCGATGACACTTTACGCCTTCCTTAAGCTAAAAATTGAGGAAGGAAGCCTTGTAAAAACCAAAAGTGAGAAGAAAAGTCGGAAATCTCTCATCCTGAGTGACGAGCTGAACTTGGAGTTAAAACGATTTATGATCAATAGAGAGACACCACGTCTACCCGAGGTGACAAACATCTCCTATGAATGAGCCTCCTGAGATCATAACCCTACCATAACAAGGGAAAAGTAGCGTCATAAATGAAACACATGATCAAATTTCAACAGATGATTATTGTTGATACAGATCTGTTTTATTATTTGACTAGAAAAGTCTTAAGTCACGGCTACAACTGTATTTAAGGCAAACATTGTTTGGAGACGGCGCGGTGAATGTGCAAAGTAACAAAATAGAAAAAGAGGCTAAAATGGACCAAGAACCCGCAGGGATCATCACCGTTGATGGCGTTGAATATAAGATCAGTGAAATGTCTGATGGCGCGAAAGCTCAGCTCTCGAACATTCAATTTGTTGATCACCAAGTTCGACAGTTGCAAAATGAATGGGCGGTTTCTGATACCGCGCGTCTCGGCTATCAGGCCGCGCTCAAAGGTGAGCTGCTCAAAAGCGCAAAAAAATAAGCAAATAACATGTCGCAGAAAATCAAAATTGATGATGTTGAACACGACTTAGATAGCCTTAGCACAGAAGCAAAGGCGATTTTGGAAAAACTGCAACATACCGACAAGCAAATTCAGGATACAACCAATCTTTGCGCTCTGCTAAATCGTGCCAAGAAAAGTTATATCCAAGAATTAAAACGTGAAATGATCCAAGGAAAGTCGGGGGTCGATATTGCATCGCTCTTTGACTAAACACACAGAGGAAATGACATGCCAAAAATTACAGTCGACAACGTAGACTACAACACCGAAGATCTAACGGACAACGGCAAGGCCCAACTCGCGAGTCTTCAGTTCTTGGAAGTGCAAATGAGAAAATTGCAAAACGAAATTTCTGTTTATCAAACCGCACGAAATTCATATGTTGCGGCACTGAAAGCAGAATTGTCAAAAGCATCATAAATCGATCTCATATGTCGAAAAAGGGCATGATACGCCAGCGTAAAATCTCTATCCTTATCTATGACGCTGGCGTAGAATTGTCCTTGATGCACACGGGTTTTTGGGCTTTGGTATTGCGATAATGGCGAAATATGTGAAACGAGTTACACTGCTGATAGCCATTCCATTTCTTATTTGGACTGGCTATTGGACAGCTTTCGCTTATGCGATTGAGCGCGGTATTTCTATGGCCAGTGAGAACCCACAAATCTCAGGCACTGGCGCCCAGTTTCAAGTTGCTTCCGTCACGGGCTACCCCCAAAATTTTTCAATTGGGATCACTGAAATTGAAATCGGGAGTAAAGATAAGTTCACATGGGCAACCCAGGAGGTCCTTGTTGAGGCCAAAAGCTATCAGCCAAACAAAATTACCCTCGACTTATCAGATCCTCACAGCATCTCCGGGTCAATCGGTTTGCTTGAAATTGACGCTGAGATCGCGAATTTAAGCGTCTTTTTTAAATCCAACTTACAACTGTCTCTCGGAAATCTAGAGGCGGTTTTCAGGAACCTTATCCTATCCTTTGAAGGGCTCCCCGGCGCAGAGATTGAGACAGTAACGGCCCTCATAAATGCCTCCCCAAATACTGAGAAAAACTATCAGGTGACCGCACAAATCGCGAACCTAGACCTGTCAAATGTGTTGGCTGGATTGGGTGGAGATTACCAGGTCATCCAAAATATCTCGCTCGCGGCCGAAGCCGAACTGTCTCGACCTTTAGATCGCTTGGCAATGGCCGATGGCGCACCGCAAGTGCAAAACCTGCTCTTGCGTGAGGCACTCATTAACTACGGAGCGACATCTTTATTGATAGGCGCCGATTTGGCGCGTAACGAAACAGGCAATCTCAACGGCAACATAAATTTCACCGTACAGAATTGGAAAACCTTATTTGGTTTGGCGAAAAATTTGGGATACGTCGAGCCGGACCTGGAAGAGTTCTTTTATACAATTTTGATGAACCTTGCGAAGCAAGACGGATCTGAAGACAGGTTAACGATCCCGCTGACCATCACCAATAACACTGTTTCATATGGCGCATTGACTTTGGGTGTATTGCCTTAAGGCATCCTAACAGTTCACTTCATCTGCATTGCCCGTCGCCCAGTTTACTTGGCATAAAATATTGTTTGAAAGACGCACTATATATTTACCTTAGAATATTTACCTTAGAGCACTGTCGCAATCTCAACGCCATCAACAGGCGTGAGCAGGTTTCGGTGCGCTCTCTTCCACCTCAGAGCTGACCCGCGACCGCCAGTTGCGAAATACTTGACTGTTAAAGAACATGCATCATTGTGGTGACCATGGCCAAGTGCGCCGCAGGTTGAACAATGTGATGGACAATGAAATGCGCCAGAGCGAGCTGGATGATTTACGATATCGTCTCGTTACTCCTCCTAGAATGATCATTGGTGGCACCTATGTTAATGCTGTTTCTGAGGCTGTTTTAGATGTGTTCTCACCAATTGACGGCTCGCTATTGGCAAAGTTGCCGGATGCGTCCGAGGCGGATGTGGCCAATGCGGTGGGCGCTGCGCGACGGACCTTTGAAACAGGGGCCTGGGCGAAAATGGCTCCAACGGCCCGCAAGAAAATCATGCTTGATTGGGCACAGCTGATTGAGGATCACGCGCTCGAATTGGCCGTTTTAGGTGTGCGCGATAATGGCACCGAAATTTCTATGGCGATTAAGGCAGAGCCAATCTCCGCCGCAAATACAATCCGCTATTATGCCGAGGCCATAGATAAGATCTATGGGGAAGTTGCGCCAACCGATGCATCAACACTGGCTATGATCCTCAAAGAACCTGTGGGTGTTGTCGGGGCAATTGTGCCCTGGAATTTTCCCTTGATGATATCCGCTTGGAAGATCGCGCCCGCTTTGGCAATGGGAAATAGTGTTGTGTTGAAACCTTCAGAGGTTGCATCCCTCAGTGTTCTGCGCCTGGTGGAATTGGGGCATGAAGCGGGTCTGCCGGACGGTGTTTTAAATGTGGTGACAGGGCAAGGCGCTGTGGCAGGACGGGCGCTGGCGCGCTCGATGGATGTGGATGTTTTGGTATTCACGGGATCCGGCCGCATTGGGCGGCACCTGTTGGAATACGCCGCACAGTCCAATCTCAAGCGTGTCTATTTGGAGCTTGGGGGTAAATCGCCGCATGTGGTTTTTGACGACACAGCTGACCTAGAGGCTGCGGCACAGGCCGTCGTCGCAGGGATTTTTCGAAATTCTGGACAAGTATGTATCGCAGGCTCACGTTTGCTGGTCCAAGACAGTATTCATGATGCCTTCGTCGAAAAAATCGTGGAGCTCACAGAGGCAATGCGGGTGGGAGACCCCCTCAATCTCGAAACACAGATCGGTGCTATGAGCTCTGACGCACATTTGAATCGGGTTTTGCAATCGCTCGAGTCTGTGAAGTCCGTTGTAACAGGCGGCGAAAGAATTTTGACGGAAACCGGGGGCTATTATATGCGCCCAGCTATTGTCACAGACATGGGCCCCGAAGATCGGCTGGTGCGCGAAGAGATCTTTGGACCCGTCTTAACCGTCACGCGCTTTACCTCGGAGGAAGATGCCGTAACCTTGGCCAACGCAACGGAGCTGGGTCTGGCGGCCGGTGTTTGGACATCGAATTTGAGCCGCGCACATCGGATGGTTTCCGCGCTGCGCGCAGGCGTGGTTCATGTGAATACATATGGCGGAGCCGACAACACAGTGCCCTTGGGGGGATATAAGCAATCGGGCAATGGTCAGGACAAGTCGCTGCATGCCTTAGACAAATACATGAACAAGAAAACGGCTTGGATTAAGCTATGAAGGCTTCGGTGGATCACGATAAAGACCTGTTTTTATTTGCAGAAGGCCTGCCATTTACCCAAGAGGCGCCCTTTCGCAGCGAATGCCCACCAGATAAGAAAACAAAGGTTGAAGACCTGTTCCAGTTCTCAAGGCGACGCGGAGATTTGTATATTTCCATCATTGCGGCCTGTCTTGCGCTGTTTTTTTTCGCAATGTTTTTCACACAGACCGGCTGGGATAATCGCAAGCTGCCGGATGGCTTTGGCGGCTACCTTGCGCATCAATTTGGACTCATTGATCTGGAGGGGCAAATCACAAGATTCGGACGTATACTCAAGCAATCCTGGGTTGCGCCCATGCTCTGTTTGACGGTGCTGGTGCCGACGGCGCTTTGGAATCTGCGCGTCTCTATCAAAGAGCATCTGTGGCGGAAGAGATTTTTGCTGCCCACCAAAGCCACATTTGAATTTGCAAAATACGCTGAGGCCTCTGAATTTGTTATTTATTTTGTTGCCTATACTCTCCTGGTTCCCATCCTTGGGTATTTGCTGGCAACCCTGCTCCTTGGTGTGTTTTTGCCCTGGCGCCTTGGATACCGTGGCCGGGTCTGGCTGCTGCGGAGCTTTTTTTGCAGCTTTGCAGTGGTGATCGTGTTTCGCACATTGCTTCAGATCAAAACGCCGGTAACAATTTGGCTCTATGATCTGTTGCCGACAACCCTGCGCGGCATAATGTTGACATATTTTTAGGAACAAGCGCTTGGATGCATTTTTTCTCGGACTTGAAAGCTTGCTGCAACCGGCAGTGCTGATGGCTATTGTCATTGGCTCGGTCGGAGGCGTTGTGATCGGTGCCATCCCTGGGATTGGTCCTGCCATTGCGATTGCTATTTTGCTGCCCGCAACGGTTTTCCTGGATGATTTGGTGAGCCTTGTGCTGCTTTTGGGGATCTATGGGTCGTCCATGTATGGCGGCGCGATACCTGCGATTTTGATCAACACCCCCGGCACGCCCGTGAACGCGCTGACAACCTATGATGGCTATGCCATGACCCGGCGCGGCGCCCCATCACGCGCATTGTCATTGGCCTATTCGGCGTCATTTTTTGGCGGGTGTTTTTCTATCGCAGCGGCGCTGATCGCTTTGTTTGCCTTTGGCCCCTATTTGCGGGATTTGGGGGCCTTGTTTGGCCAACGCGATATTTTAATGGCCGCTATTCTGGGCGCCGTTCTATTGATTGCGGCACATCGAAAAACCATGGTGATCGCGGCAATGCTGTTCGGTTTCGGGTTTTTGATCGCAATGATCGGTCGCCAGACCACACGGAAAATCGATCGATTTACCTTTGACATTGAGTACCTATATTCCGGGTTCAATCTTATTGTCGTGATCGTGGGCATTTTTGCGCTCAGCCAAGCTCTGAACTTGATGGTCGGCAAGGATGATGACCCGCCGGAGGCTCGGATATCGGGGGGGTTATTTTCTGGCTTCAGGGATTTAATCTCCCATAAGCTGGTTGCGGTGATCTCGGCTTGCTATGGAACGATTATGGGGATCATCCCCGGCGTTGGTGAATTTGTGGCGCAGTTTTTCAGCTATTCCACAGCACGGGCCATTTCAAAAGACCCGGCTAGATTTGGGCATGGATCTCCCGAGGGATTATTGGCCTCAGAGACCTCCAACAATGCCGTGCCTGCGGCGGCTATGATACCGCTCTTGGCACTGGGCGTGCCAGGTGAAGCACTGACGGCGATGATGATGGTTGTGTTTTTTGACGCCGGAATTAAGCCGGGACCAGATATTTTTGAAAACAATCCGGATTTTTTATTCAGCCTGTTTTCCGCTTTGTTTTTGATTAACGTCTTTGTCCTGATCACTTTGCTTTTTTCGACAAGGTTCATTGCGAAAATGATATATATTCCCAATCGTTTTTTGGGGGCCATGATCATGATCCTGTCCTTTGTCGGTGTCTACTCGATCCGTAACAGCTTTGCCGACTGTATTTTTGCGGTCCTTTTTGGCTATATTGGGTTTATACTGCGGCGTCTTGACTGGCCGCTTGTACCCATTGTTTTGGGATTGGTTTTGGGCTCAATTATTTTGGAGCGCCTCACCGCTGGAGCTGGGCAAATAAGAACGGCGTTAGACTTAATCAATCGCCCAGTCTCCGGAACGTTATTCGTGGTGATCCTAATGGTCATGGGGTTCATCATCTGGACGTCGATTAGGAACCGACGAAACCACTTTCAATAATGGCCAAAAAACTAGGGAGTTAGGAAATGAAAAAATTAGCAGCAATTGCGGCCTTATCCGCATCGACTGTCCTGTCTGGGGCGCTGCCTGCCCTGGCCGAATACCCGACGTCACCGGTTCAATTTGTTGTGCCGTGGCCTCCGGGCGATTTTGAAGATATTTTGACACGGATGATTGCCGCCAAAATGGAGGAAATGACAGGCGTCTCAGCTTCCGTTGTGAACAAGCCTGGCGGCGGCGATGGACCCTTTCCGGGAGCTTTAGAGGTCTTGAATGGTCCAGCTGATGGCTCAATGGTTGGGTCTTTCGTGATTGGCGTGCCAATCGTTGGGCCGATGATCGATATTGGAATCGAGGAAGATAGTTTCACACCCGTTGGAATTTTCCTGACATACCCCTTTGTTTTGGCCGCCTCAGGAGATGCCCCTTATAGCAACATGGCTGAATTGGCCGCCCATGCCCAAAGCAATGACGTGGTTCTCGGGCATTTCGGAGCCGGTCTGACCCCGACGAAAGCCTCTTTCGCTGCCGCCAAGATGATGGGATTTGAATTTGCAGATGACAGCGCCTTTGACATGCTCGATTGCAATACTCTGTCCTCGGGTGATGCGGATGTTATCAATACGACCTTAGCCTTGATTGAGCCCTGTTTGGATGAGATCAATGTCTTGGCCAATATTGGATCAGAACCGATTGCCAAATTGTCAGGCGTTGAAACCTTGGCAGCGCAAGCTGGGATCAATGATTTGGAGCTTTGGAACGGTCTATTTGTGAAAAAAGGCACGCCACAAGAGGTTATTGATAAGCTCGATGAGGTGGCCGCCGCGACCATGGCAAGCGCCGAGGCACAGGCTTTGATGGCGGAAACCGGTGCCAGGGTGTATTGGCAAGATATGGCCGCCTCGCAAATGCGCATTGAAACGGATCGCGCAAAGAATGCCGAATTGAGCGCCATTCTCGACAAATAAGATATGACGGATGGGCGTTCAGGCGCCCATCCACCCTTTTAGAACGCATCATTTGGAGACCCTGCATGCGGCGCATCAAACTTGGTATCTTGCAAACCAACCATGACAAATCCGTCGAGGTGGGCGATGCTTTTCCAGATGACGCGCACCGCTTCCGCGACCTTTTCGATTTACAAGATGAGCGCTTCACTTACCGAATATATATGACCATTGGCGGAGAAGTGCCGCAAGATTTGGACGAGCAAGACGCCTATATGATCACAGGGAGCCCTCTCAGCGTGCTAGACCAGCATGTTTTCACCGATGCCTTGTTAGACTTCATTCGCCGCTGTGACGCGGCGAAAAAGCCTCTTTTGGGCGCGTGCTTTGGACATCAAGCCATTGCATTGGCTCTGGGCGGGACGGTTGAGAGATCACGTCAGGGGTATAATGTCGGCGTCGAGGAAACACGGTTTCATGCGAAGAAAGATTGGATGGTGCCGCCGCGCGACAGCTTGCGGCTTTATGTATTCCATGAGGATCAAGTGACCGCGCTGCCCGAAGGCTGCATGCTTCTGGGATCAAGTGAAAATTGTAAAATTGCCAGCTTCGCAAAAAATGATCATATCATAACCACCCAAGCGCATCCTGAATTTACCTACGACTTCATGGCTTGTTTGCTGCGATTCACCGAGGGGAAAATGCCCGCAGCCGCCACAAAATCAGCATGGGACAGTTTGGCACTCGATCAGGATGGATCTGTTTTCGGTGCTTGGGCGACTAATTTTTTCAAGAAAGCATTGAGCGATGCATGATGATGGATATCTGAACCTGCTCAGCCACGACAGCTTTGCCGGGGGGGTGCCGCACAAGACCTTTGCGCGTCTGCGCAAAGAAGACCCTGTGCATTGGAATGAAGGCGATGCCGAGACCAAGGGGTTTTGGAGTCTCACGCGACATGCTGATATCGCCTTTGCGAATAAAGAAAACCAGATTTTCAGTTCTGCTCAGGGCATTCGCCTGGAAGATCAAAGCCCCGAGGAATATCTCGCGCGCCGGACATTTCAGGAAACGGACCCCCCCGAGCACACAAAGGTTCGGCGCCTTGTGAACCCAAGTTTTGCCAAGCCGATTGTGGGTGAATTTGAGGCGGTGATCCGCGAATTGTCTTCCAATATTATTGATAAAGCTCTTAAATACACCGAATTCGATGCGGTGGAGATGATTGCCAAACAGTTGCCCATGTTGATGCTGGGCCGTATTTTGGGTGTTCCCGATGAGGACTTAGATTGGCTGGTGGAAAAGGGTGATGCGCTGATCGGCAACTCAGATCCTGATTTCACGGAACATGTCATCGACCAAGTGGACACAAGCGCCTACCGAATGATGCCGTTTCGCAGCCCGGCCGGGCTTGAGCTTTACGATTATGCCAGTGATTTATTGTCCAATCGCCGCCCACTTGCACAAGAGGGAATTTTGGCAAAAATTGCCCGCGATGAGAACGGTTTGAATGAATTAGACTTTAAGAATTTTTTCTGCCTTTTGGTGGCCGCTGGCAACGACACAACCCGTTATTCAATCGCAATGGCGCTCAGCCTCCTAGCCTATAACCCAGATCTCATATCACAGCTGAAAACAGGTAAATACTGGGACAGTTGCGCCGATGAGTTTATTCGATTGGCCTCTCCAACCATGCATTTCCGGCGCACTGCCGTTCAGGATTGTGAGATGCATGGCCAGAAAATCCGCGCAGGGGACAAAGTCCTATTATGGTTCGTTTCCGGCAGTCGCGATGAAGCGGTTTTTGAAAATCCAAATGACTGCCTCTTGGGCCGATCTCCAAATCGACACCTGGCCTTTGGACAGGGTGGAATTCATGTCTGTTTGGGCATGCATTTGGCCAAGCTTGAAGTGCGCATTGTGATCGAAGAGCTGATCCGGCGCGTCGCAACATTTCAGGCGGCGGCGGCCCCGACTTGGACCCGATCCAACTTCATTTGCGGCGTCAAGCAACAGCGCGTCCGCGTCACAAAGGCGGTGTAATATGACCCAGGAGACTTCCCGCACCCGCGTTATGTTCAATGACATGTTGAACCTTCCACGCGGAAAATATGTTCCAATCGATGTGGCGGCCGGCGGCAAGATTGGCTTTGCCCGGGGGGCTTTCGCTGTCTCTTATGACCGGGATTTATTGCCAGTTCCTGGCTGCGGTGTTCATGATGGGCTGCCAGACATGGAGCTCATTTTGGACGCCGAGCGCCGCAAGGGTTGGCAGGCGGGCACCGAGATTGCGCTGGGCGACTTGCATGTCGATGGTCAGCCCTTTGGACTTTGCCCGCGCTCAACGCTCAAACGCGCGATTAAGGATTGGGACGCCTTGGGGTTATTTCCAATGGTTGGCCTCGAAACCGAGGCCTATATCTTTCAACGTGACCAAGATGGTGTTTGGCGTCCCTATGACACACCTGGCGCATTTGTTTATGGAACAGGCCCGGAGAATGATCCAAGAGGCGTCATGGACGATATTTGGGAGGCCGCCCATCAGGCAGAAATTCCGATCGAAAGCATGAACGGAGAATATGACAATGGGCAGTTCGAGCTCACAATGCGGTTCGATCATGCGCTTAAAGCCTGTGATGACGCCTTTTTGATGAAGACCTTGGCAAGGGAAATTGCCCTGAAAAAAGGTCTCTTGCTGACATTCATGCCAAAACCAGTGCCAGATCGCGGAGGATCGGGCCTGCATGTTAATTTTAGTTTCGCAGATAAGGCAAACCAAAATCAGATTGCCCCGGCTGGCGCTTTGTCAGAGCTTGCAAAACACTGTATCGCAGGGCTGATCCATCACCATGAAGCTCTCGCGGGCCTGCTGGCGGTGACCGTGAACAGCTATGACCGATTGGCCGCCGGAAGCTTGGCGGGTTATTGGGCGAATTGGGCAGAAGATCACCGCCTGGTGACGACGCGCTGCTCAACCAGCTCGCCAAAATCGGCGCGTCTTGAACATAGAATGGCAGATTGTGCGACAAACCCCTATCAGGCGGTGGCCGCTGTATTGCAAGCTGCGCGCTTGGGGGTGGCGGGGAGCCTGCCATTGCAGCCGGCTGAGGATTTAGATGGTTTGGAAAACGTGCGGGAGCGGCGCCACATTCCCTCAGGTTTAGATAAATCATTGGATGCTTTGGACAAGGATGTCAGGCTGCGCCAAGCCGTTGGCGAGGCCTATTGCGACGGGCTGCTTTATCTCAAACGCGATGAATTTAAGCGGCTCCTCAACAAAAGTGTCGACGAGGTCCGCGACTATTATTTACCATTTGTATAGGCTGGCCCCGGTCTGGCCAGTTGATGTGAGTGCGGGTTTGGGATTGAACGTCGCAGCTGCCGGGCACCTTGAAACTGGTGCCGGAAAACCCTTGCACCCGATTGACAAATAATCCCTTCTAAGAGCCAATTGGATCAATTTTTTGGGGCTGGAAAATGACTGACAAAACCATTCTGGTGATCGGCACCTATGACACCAAAGATGACGAGCTGAAATTTTTGGCCGATGTGATCCGCAAGCAGGGTGGTCAAGTTGTCACGATGGACGTGTCTGTGTTGGGCGACCCGTCAAAACCCACCGATTATTCCAAACATGATGTTGCGCGCGAAGGTGGAAATTCGATCGAAGCGGCCCTCGCTTCAGGCAGTGAAAACCTGGCGATGCAGATCATGGCCAAGGGCGCAGCATTGCTGACGGCGCGATTGTTCACCGAGGGGCAATTTGATGGGTTGATCGCCCTCGGCGGCACAATGGGCACCGATCTGGCCTTAGATGTCTGTAGCGCAGTGCCGCTCGGCGTGCCGAAATACATCGTATCCACGGTATCGTTTTCGCCGCTCATCCCTGCGGCACGCTTGGCCGCGGATACGCAAATGATTTTATGGGCCGGGGGGCTTTATGGCCTGAATTCCGTGTGCAAGGCATCGCTGAGCCAAGCTGCGGGCGCGGTTCTAGGGGCGGCGCGTGCGGTGCAAATGCCAGACCCTGACAAGCCCTTGATTGGGATGACGTCGCTGGGCACCTCTGCGCTAAAATACGTTATTGCCCTAAAGCCGGCGCTTGAGGCGCGTGGCTTTGAGGTCGCCGTGTTCCATGCAACGGGTATGGGCGGGCGCGCATTTGAAAGCCTTGCGGCACAGGGGGCCTTTGCCTGTGTGTTCGATTTTTGCACGCAAGAATTGGGCAACCATGTGAACGGATCCAATATATCCGCGGGGGCGGATCGTTTGACCAACGCAGGCTTAAATGGCACGCCGCAAATCGTGACCCCGGGGTGTTATGACCTCGTGGATATCATCGGCTGGGAACCTTTGCCGGACAAATGGTCCGGTCACATCGCACACGAACACAATCGCTTGCTGACCTCGATTGTCTTGGATGAGGAGGAACGCAGGTTGGTGGCGCGCGCGCATAGTGCGCAATTGGCCAAAGCCACGGGACCGGTGGCCCTGCTCTTGCCCGAGCGGGGTCTCGGTGAATGGGACCGGGCAGGTGCTGATTTGCACAATCAGGCCGGCCTCAATGCATTTTTGCAGGAAATGGAAAACACACTGCCGCGCAATGTCGTCGCGCATCGGATAGATTGCCACATCAATGATGCGGAATTTGCCGATAAGGCGCTCGAGATTTTTGACAGCTGGCGCGCAAGCGGCTTGATCCCCTGATCCCCAAGCAAGAAGGGCAAGCCAATCGAGACCCGCTTGGATGGCGCTTTGACGCAATCTTGCGCCCAATCGGCGATGCAGCGTGATGGCGATCTTTTCTTGCAATTGAGGCGCCATTTCCCATTTCAAAATACGCCCATTCACTGCGAAAAAGATTGGTATTCTCTCCGATGCCGTTGCAAGCTTCGCAGTGTAAAGCTTGAGGAGGCACAGCTTGCCAAAGTCCACAATAAAAACGCCAGAAATTTCCCGGCTGGATTTCAAGACAGATCTTGGCGCGGGCGCGCGGGCACGAATTGGATTGCTGGTACTTGAATCCGATCAAACTATGGAATGGGAGATGCGGCAGATGGCAGATCTCCCAGGGGTTGCAATCTATCACGCACGCCTCGCCAATGAAGCGGAGGTCACACCAGAAACGCTGGTGCAAATGGAATTGGAGGTTCCAAAAGCCGCAGCGCTCTTGCCAGAATATCTTGGCCTTAAAGCCATCGGCTATGGCTGTACCTCTGGCAGTACGATTATCGGAGAGCAGAGAGTTTCCGAGCTGATTCAGATGAATAACCCCACTGTGCCAACCAGTAATCCCTTGACGGCCGCGAAGGCTGCTCTCAAGAGATTGGGGATTAAGCGGCTTGGTCTTGTGACCCCCTACCGTCCTGATGTCACGGAATTGATGCAGGCGCGCTTCGAAGAGGCTGGCATTGTCATTCAATCGGTTGGCTCCTTTTACCAACAAGATGATCGGGTGGTGGGGCGGATCACGTCCGATGCAATCTTGGAGGCGGCGCTTACAATTGGCCAAAATGATCTGGTGGATGGTGTGTTTATTTCTTGCACAAGCCTGCGTGCGGCCGGCATTATTGAGCAAGCGGAGGCGGCATTGGGCAAGCCTGTGACCGCCAGCAATCATGCTTTGGCTTGGCATTTGTTGCGATTGGCAGGGATTCGTGATGAGGTCACAGGCTTTGGGCGATTGTTTCACGCGCAGCTTTCGGAGCAAGACATCTGAATAGGTTTGCGCATGAGGGTGTCCAATAATGCACCGCCTGTAGCGGATTTGATGGGGCAGGCGAATGTGCCAGAACACATAAACGTAAGGAATAAAAATGGATTGGCGCACAAAATTATTGGACCCTTCTGCGAAGGCGCGACAGGATTACCGCTCACTTGCAACGCCTGTCTATCGTGGCTCAACGGTTTTATTTCACGATCAAGCGGATGTTACAGATGATTGGCGGCAAGCCGAATATGGCTATTCCTACGGGCTCTACGGGACGCCGACGACTTTAGAATTGGCCGCGAGACTTGCGGAGCTTGAAGGGGCATCTGAAACTTTTATTGTGCCCGGTGGACAGGCGGCGATCGCGCTGATCTATTTTTCTTACTGCCAAGCCGGCAGCCATGCTTTGGTGCCGCATTCCGCCTATGGGCCCAACAAGGCGATGGCAGAAGGCATCATGCGGGGTTTGAATATTGAAGTCGAAGCCTATGATCCGTTGGTCGGCGCTGGGATTGATGGGCTGATACGGGAAAATACCAGCCTGATTTGGTGCGAAAGCCCCGGCTCCGTCACGATGGAGGTGCAAGATGTGCCCGCCATCGTAAAAGCCGCCCATGCCCGCGGCGTTGCTGTGGCCTTGGATAATACCTATGCGGCGGGTGTGATGTTTGACGCATTCGCACATGGTGTAGATGTCAGTATGCAGGCGCTGACAAAATACGTCGGCGGTCACAGTGATCTCTTGCTTGGCTCTGTTTCTGCGCGTGACAAAGCCGCTTTCGAACGGCTTGGACCAATCTATCAGCAACTGGGTCTTGCCGTCTCGCCCGATGATTGCAGCTTGGCCTTGCGCGGGTTGCAAACCCTGGCTGTCAGGTTGGACCTATTGGAACGAAACACCCTTGAGATTGCAAAATGGTTGGCGGCTCATCCTCTGGTCGCACAGGTGCTGCACCCGGCACTGCCATCTTGCCCAGGGCATGATATTTGGGCGCGCGACTTTAGCGGATCAACGAGTGTTTTTTCGTTCATATTTGAGGATACCATTGCCGCAGATCAGGTTGTGGCCTTTATAAATCAGCTGAAGATTTTTAAGATTGGTATGAGCTGGGGTGGGGTCAACAGCCTTGCGGTGGTCTATCCAGATTTACACCGCCCCAATAAAGATTACGGTGGGCGAATTGTTCGGCTCAATATCGGTCTTGAAACAGTAGAGGATTTGACCAGCGACCTTGCCCAAGCCATGGCAAAGATAAGCTAATCGAAAATCACAAAAAAGCGGCTGGCCCCGAAAGACCAGCCGCAGAGTTGTACATTTACTCAGGGAGAAGAAATGTTATAAACTCTTACGCCGTCCCAACGCTATTGGATCACTTAAATATTAATGTGGTCATGTTTCCGGATCACACTATCTAACTTCTATGCAAGGGAGATGGTGTTTTAACATGCCAAGACCATGGCGAGGAGTTTGGCAGTTCAATCCCCCATCTGCCTAAAGCTTTAATATGGGATCCCTTGCAGGGGGAATTTTGTCTATGGCCAATCCAATTTTTACTTACAATAACGCCAATGCCTCATGCGCCCTATGCGATCGCACGAAAAATCCCCACCCTGACTATAGTCATGAACCGATTGTCACAACACGCTTAAAGCTCCCGCGAGGTCATCACGAGCTATGCATTAACTGCTATTGGGATATTGCCACCCTCGCCAAGACTCCTCAGACAGACATAGGGAATATCCTGGATGAGAAACTCAATATAAGGCGACTGTTAAGAAAAAACTCCCCCGCAACCTTTGGGCACCAAGGTCGCACTGATCCTAGCGATGAGTAACAGCGCAACCAATCCTTTGGGATATTGAGGCTGATAAACGCATCCAAACGCATGGGAGATCGGTGGAAAAATCAATTTTTAAGCGTTCCTTCAGAGCGCTGATTGACCGGCTGATATTGATAAAATACCGCCTCGCTATATTTAAATTTCAAGCGCAGATCGCGGCGCCAAAATAGCCCGTTACGTCTGGTAAAAGGTATTGGAATTTTATGTTAAACATCGCAATCATTGGCGCCGGGCTGTCGGGCCTGACAGCCGCAAATATCTTGCGCGAACATGCCAATGTGACCGTGTTCGACAAGGCTAAGGGACCAAGCGGCCGCCTCGCGACGCGGCGCGCCGATCCCTATGGTTTTGACCACGGATGTCAATTTTTCAGCGCGAAATCAAGTGCTTTCCAGGATTTTCTCGCACCCATGCTGCGCGATGGCGTGCTGAAATGCTGGAACGCAACCTTTGTTGAAATCGAAAATCGCCAAATTACAAAATCCCGGCAATGGGATGCGCAGAAGCCGCATTATGTCGGATCGCCCAGTATGAATGCGGTCGGAAAATACTTAAGCCAAGGCCTGAATATTGTCTTGGGAACTGCTGTGACCACGGTGGGCAAGACCCCAACGGGCTGGCTGCTTAGGGACGACATCGGGCAAGAATTGGGGCAATTTGATTGGGTTATTTCTGCCATTCCTGCCCAGCAGGCCGCAAAAATATGGCCGGGTGATACATCATTTTACGGCAAAATAAAAACGGCCAAAATGGAGGGATGCTTTACTCTTATGCTCGGATTTGAGGCCGGAATTTCACTTGATTATCAGGCTGCTTTGGTGCGCGATGAAGATATCAGCTGGATCTCCGTAAACTCCTCCAAACCGGACCGTAATGCTGCGGCCTCCCTGCTTGTTCACTCAACCAATAGCTGGGCAACGCAGCACGACAATATGGACCGCAACGACGCGTTGCAATACCTGCTGGAGCAGGTCAGTTTGGTGATTGGCCAGGATCTTAGCCATGCCGACCACAAGGCAATTCACCAATGGCGCTACGCGAATTGCAAAAAACGCTCCGGGGCAACCCATTTCATAGATCATGACTCTCGAAGTGGCGCCTGCGGAGACTGGCTCATCAGAGGGCGCGCGGAGGCTGCTTTTACCAGCGGATTTTCTATCGCACAGGATATTTTAAGCCGGCTTTAGCAGATCCGCTAAGTTAGATTTCCGAGCTTATAGCGGGTAGAATAAGGGTCAGGCGTCACTGAGCCGCAGGTTGGGTTTGGGCTCTAAGTCTTGCGGGGCGCCGTGGGAAATATAGTCCCAAGTGGCAAGCGCGATCATTGCGGCATTATCCGTCGCCCATTTTTGTGGCGGCAAGCACAGGGAGACACCCGTCTCCTCGCTGATCTGCTGCATACGCGCCCGCAGCTGACGGCTTGCGGCCACACCACCCACCACGGCCAGCGCGGCGGGTGCCTTTTGCGCGATGGCCCGGCGCAGCTTGGCCCCCAATACGTCCAAACAGGCCTCCACAAAGGAGGCCGCGACATCATCGATTACATAGTCTGGATGGGTTTCCACATAACGCGCCACGCTGGATTTCAATCCAGAGAAGGAAAATTCATAGCCGGATTGAATCATCGGCCGCGGAAATTTTATGCGCGCGGTGCCAGAGGCTGCCATGCGGTCAATCGCCGGACCCCCGGGCATTTCCAGCCCAAGTGTTCGGGCCACCTTGTCGTAGCATTCCCCAACTGAATCGTCCCGCGTGGTCCCTAAAAGCTCATAGGAATGTTGGTCTTCAAGATAGGCCAAAAGCGTGTGCCCACCCGACACCAGCATAATAAGCGCCGGATAGGTGAGGCGCTTTTCTTCCAAATCCACACTGCGGATATGTCCCCGCAGATGGTTAATTCCATAGCAGGGCAGATCCCAAGCCATGCTCAGAGCCTGGGCTGTCGACAAGCCCACCAAAAGCGATCCCATGAGCCCCGGCCCGCGTGTAACCCCAATGGCACGAAGATCCTGGCGGCCCACACCGGCCCGTGCCATGACAGTTTCAATGGTGGGCAAAATGGCTTCGAGATGGGCGCGGCTGGCCAATTCGGGATAAACACCGCCAAATTCAGAATGGACCTCATATTGCGAAACGGTTTCAATCGCAGCAATATGACCATTTTGATCAACCAATGCCACAGAGGTGTCATCGCAAGAGGTCTCAATCCCCAGCACCAAATCACCCATGGCGCACCTCCAAATATTCAGCCAATTGCGCCTGCGATATCGCGCCCAAACGCTCAATCACAGCGGGAGATTGGGTGCAATTGATCAAGGTTGAGGCCACCTCCGCCCCCGCCGTCCCGTCCACCACCAAATCCGGCGCGCCGGTCAATTGCGCGAGAACCGCAGAGGCATTCGCCGGTGTCGGATGGCCAGCACGGTTGGCACTTGTCACCAACAGCGGGCCAACCTGGCGCAACAGCTCCAGCAAGAGCGGCGCATCGGGAATGCGAAAGGCGATCTCGCGGCGACCGGCCAACCAGTCTGGGCTAAGGTGTGGATCGATCTCTGCGGCAATCGTCAGCGCGCCCGGCACAAAAGGGCTGGCCAGAGCCTGCTCGATGGCTGGTGTGAGAATTACGCCAAGATCGGCAAGCTGATCTGACCCGGCCACCATGATGGGAAGGGCCTTGGCCCGAGGCCGATCTTTCAAAGCATATAGGCGATCCACCCCGGCCTGGATGTTCGGCAGAGTGGCAAGCCCTAATACCGTATCCGTTGGCAAAAGCACCACTCCACCGGCCCGCAACGCCGCGACGATGCGCGGCAAATTCGCCAGATCATTGGACAAAGCGGCCCGGGTCATTGCGCGGTCACACTTAAATTTTCAGAAATTGGAAACACGCGCGTGCTGCGCGAGGATGTCTGATATTTTTCCAATCCCAAGGCTAGAAAACACTCCAGAGACGCAGAGTTTCCCTGTGACACCGGCCAGGTCTCATCAGGCGCATTTTCCACATTCGGGAAGGCAAACTTCCCGGCGAAATCCGCAATCTCTCGATGCGCGCGCACAAAATCTTTCACCGCCTCAACATCGGTAAACTGAAACTGTGACAGCACGCCGGCCTCGAATTTTCCGATGTAGTAGTTTGGACGCGCGGCAGGACGAATACACACCACAGGTCGCTCCCCGCCCGCTGATACATGGCGGCCCATCAGCTCAAAGGCATGCAGACCGATCACCGGGATAGACGCGGCGAAGCCCAAGGCATTGGCAAAGGCCACCGTGCTGCGGGTCGCACCCAGCCCGCCGGGCCCAATATCCACAAATACACAGCCCACGTCGGACATCATCTTGCCAGTGTGCTCCAATCCCGCTTGCACATGGGCCTGCACATTGCGCAAGCCCACCAAATCGGCGTCACGCGAGCTGTCGAAGATCAGCTGGTCACCCTCTCCCAAACCCACAGCCATTTGACCGGCAGAATTTTGCAACAAAAGCGATATCATAGCCAGTCACGCGCATAGTTTTCTTGAAACTGAGTCAAAAGGCGCAGGGGCCGCTGCCCCAAAGCGGCCACCTCCAAAACCCGCGCGCCCTCCTGCTCGGGAACTGCCGAGAAAGTGATGCGCAGATAGGCGTCAAAGGCCTCCTCAATCCGCCCGCCCCATTCGATGATTGAGATGGCGGTTTCAATCTCCTCTTCGAGCCCCAGATTGTAAAATTCCTGCGCGCCAGACAGGCGGTAGGCATCCACATGCAACACATCGCATCGCTTGGTCTGATAGATATTGGCGATCGTATAGGTGGGGCTGGATATGTCGTCTTGAGTTCCAAGCGCTTGGACCAAATGGCGCGTGAAAAAGGTCTTGCCCGCAGCCAAGCCGCCCTGCAACAGCACCACATCGCCCGGGCCGAGCACCTCCGCCAGCGATGCCGCGATTTCAGCGGTCATCGCCTCGGTTTTGGAGGTAAGACGCCAAGGCACAGGCACAGCGCTTTCAAGGTCACAAACAGGGGTCACAGGGTCTACTCACCACTCCGAGGAAGATCGCGCCCCTTTTACGGAGTGTCGAAGGCAATGAAAAGCCGCTACATGACCGGTGGGTCGCAAAACCCAGCCCCTGGCCAGATGGCTTGCGCCTGCTTCTCCGCAGCCCTAATCTGCACCCTATGGCGCTCGCCTCATCCCGTCACATCAGAGCCAAGCGGATCTGACCTCAGCTTTGGAGCCCAGCATGGTGACATTCTCAGCCAATCTTGGCTTTCTTTGGGCCGATCTGCCCTTGCCCGCCGCCATTCGCGCCGCCAAAGCCGCAGGGTTTGAGGCTGTGGAATGCCATTGGCCTTACGCCACGCCAAAGGCAGAGATCATTGCCGCTGTGAAGGACACAGGGCTTGAAATCTTGGGGCTCAACACACCTAAATCTGTGGACGGTATCGGCCAATTTGGCCTCAGCGCCCTTCCGGGACACGAAGCCCTTGCCCGGGAAGCTATTGACCAATCTTTGAGTTTTGCCGACGATATTGGAGCGCGCAGCCTGCATGTGATGGCAGGGGTTGCCTCGGGACCTGCCGCGCAGGCAAGCTTTTGTGCGGCGCTCAGCCACGCGTGCCAGCAAGCCAAACAAAGTGGGGTCATGATTCTGATCGAGCCGCTCAATCGCTACGATGCGCCAGGGTATTTTCTCAACAGCTTAGCTCAGGCTGAGGAGATTATCACCTCGGTCAATCAACCAAACCTCAAATTGATGTTTGATTGCTATCATGTCGGGCGCACCGAGGGTGATGTCCTCGCCCAGTTGCAGGCCCGCCTCCCCCACATCGGTCACATCCAATTTGCCTCAATCCCCAGCCGCAAAAGTCCCGATCAAGGCACATTGGACTATAAACAAGTTTTCACCGCCCTAGACTCGCTCGGTTGGACCCGTCCCCTGGGCGCCGAATACCAACCGGATGGGACCACTGAGAACGGTTTGGATTGGATGCACACGCTCAGGCCCGGTGCTCGCGCCTCCATGGAGCTTACAGCGGCCCACAGGGAGTCTAGCGGGACGCTGGCATGACGTACCTCGACGGGTCTTGGCTCCGCACCGAATACCCTGCCAGTTTGGGCCGTAGAGCCATGGTTTGGGGTTGGCTTTCATTGTGCTCAACTATCATCGGTTTATGGGGTTTTATTATACCCCATATTGGATGGCTTTGCTAGGCATGCGTGACTTGGCCCAAGGACCGCGGCCCGAGCAAAACTATCCAACGCCACCTGTGCACAGGTAACACTGAAGGCGGAAACGTGGGTGCCTGCTCTATGGTCCGATAGTGCACCGGCTCTTGGTTCCCGGTCTACGGCCTAGGCACGATGTAGCGAAATAGAGAACGTTTTGTCATCTAAATCCGCTGCAAAGTAGCCCTGTTCACCTCAAGTGGTTCTGTCTGACACTAACTTCTAATCCAATAAGACTTCACTTTTGCTTCGTTTAATTTAATCTTTATTTTACTATTAGATAAGCGAGATGATTCCCAAGCGTACTACAAACCATGTAGCCTAGATTGGATGGACTTTGAACGATGGAGACAAATTCAGATAAAATTAAAATAGTTCTTAATCCGCGGCACACTTTTGATTTCAAAAATAGTTTCCAAAAAAAGCTAACTAAGAAAAACGGATATCTGTCTTCCGTTAGCACACTCGCATTGGCAGGATGTGGTGGTGGAGGCGGCAAAGCTGAGAATAGTACTGGAGCATCCCAAAATTTACCCAATAAGAAAGTGTATGATCTTACAGGCGATGTAGTCATTGACAGTATGACGCAAGGCTCAAAGTGGCTATTCTCAGACGGAACTAATTATAGTTACGCGGTCGCAGGGTCACCGGACGGTATTCAGTTTTCTGATGCTGATAATATTAGCAATGTATATAAGAATAGTATGCAATTCGTTAGTGATTTGACTCAAGTTTCGTTGGAGTATTCAGGTGTATCGTCTACCCCATCAAGTGCTTATTCCGAAGGAAACGAATTTGTAATTACGATGGATGGAGCAAGCGTTGGAGAATCATTCAATGGGTCGCATTCCGGTGCTCTTGCCATGGCGGGCTTTCCAATTGTCTCATGGGAGAGGCCGTATGCCACTTTTGCAGGAGACATTCTTCTAAATTACGACTCCAGTTTACCTTACTATTACAACGAAAGCACAGCGGAAGGATCACTATTTAATTTTGTTGTGATACACGAGTTGGGGCATGTTTTTGGTTTAAAGCATCCACATGACGATGGGGGTTCGGGCAGACCGAAATTTGGAGAATATGGGGGCCTTTCGAAATCACTAGATAATGATTTTTATACTGTGATGTCGTATGACGTTTCCCATGGAGGTGACACAAGCTCTACAAAATATGATCCAAGCACTTTTATGGTACTAGATGTACTAGCTCTTCAATATTTGTATGGAAAAAACTTAACTACAAATTCAGGTGACACTGTCCATAAAATTGACAATGTAAATTCTTACCGATCGCTTTGGGATCCGTCTGGGAATAATACGGTCGACGTATCTAATTCATCAACAGACTGGTATGTGGTGCTGCCTTATTATGTTTGGTCTGATTTAGCCGATGAACAAACTGGCTACGCTGTCACATACAAAAATTCTACTTCAACACTTCCGACGGACCTAGTTTGGCTTATTGGTGATTTTGATAACATCACTGCAGGCAGTGGTGACGATACCTTAATTGGAAATTCGTTCGCAAATACTTTGGTTGGCGGAAGTGGTGACGACAGAATTGAAGGATGGGAAGGCGACGATAAACTTTTTGGCGGTACGGGAAACGATACTTTCTATTTTGCGTTAGGTTGGGGAAAGGATATTGTCGAAGACTTCAATTTTGAAGCAGATACTTTAGTTCTTCTTGATGAGTTCCTTATGCCGATCGACTTTGGCAAGGTTAAAGTGGAAGTGGCTGATAAAAATACAACTTTTATTCTGTCAGAAAACAGCAAACTTGTTGTTAAAAACTTTGATTATTTTGCAAATCAAGACGTTCTAAACGATGATAACTTATCCTCCGAAAGCGAGAATAATAAGAGTACCCAAGATACATCCTCTGAGCAGGCGAGTAATACAGCGGAGACAGAGAGTAATGACACGCTAGCCACAGCGGATACCATTGAGATGGGGACAGCTATATTTGGTCAGTTGT
>Ga0209137_1000781_pt1 | contig 32651 bp, 29 predicted proteins | sample SaaInl5LU_22_DNA_FD_184642 | JGI IMG/M metagenome (GOLD analysis project Ga0209137, IMG submission 184642) | Marine microbial communities from expanding oxygen minimum zones in the Saanich Inlet - ESP_105LU_22_DNA (SPAdes) (version 2) | ecosystem: Environmental > Aquatic > Marine > Intertidal...
ACATGAATGCAGAATAACGAGAAAAACATTCACCCACAACGAAAAAGGGCGCCTGATTTGGCGCCCCTTGTTATCGGATCATACCGAGTTAGTCGTACTTCCGACCACGAGTAGCGCCAATGCGCATGCGCAGCGCGTTCAACTTGATAAAACCTTCTGCGTCTTTCTGGTTATAGGCGCCCGCGTCATCTTCAAAGGTGGCGATGTGCGCATCGAATAGACTGTCCTCTGACTGGCGGCCTGCCACAATAGCATTACCTTTATACAGCTTCACCCGTACCTTACCATTGACGAAGGTTTGCGATTCATCAATCGCTTTTTGCAGCATAATGCGCTCGGGCGACCACCAGTAGCCGTTGTAGACCAATTTGGCGTAACGCGGCATTAACTCGTCTTTTAAGTGTGCTGCTTCACGGTCAAGCGTCAGTGACTCAATCGCACGGTGGGCTTTGAGCATGATGGTGCCCCCCGGTGTCTCGTAACAACCACGCGACTTCATGCCCACGTAGCGGTTTTCCACCAAATCAGCGCGACCGATACCGTTGGCCCCACCCAGTTTGTTCAGGGTTTCTAAGACCGTCGCGGGACTCATCTCAACACCATCAATCGCGACGATATCACCCTTGCGATAAGTCAGCTCGATATAGGTAGGCTCATCGGGGGCCGCCTCTGGGCTAACCGACCAACGCCACATGTCTTCTTCTGCCTCGACCCAAGGGTCTTCCAACTGGCCGCCCTCATACGAAATGTGCAGCAGGTTAGCGTCCATAGAGTAGGGTGACTTCTTCTTTTTGTTCGAGAAATCAACCGGAATATTGCGCTCTTCACAGTAGGCCATCAGCGCCTCACGTGAGTTCAAATCCCACTCACGCCAGGGCGCAATTACCTGAATACCGGGCTTTAACGCATAAGCCCCCAATTCAAACCGCACTTGGTCATTACCTTTACCGGTAGCACCATGAGAAATGGCGTCGGCACTGGTCTCGTTAGCAATTTCAACTAAACGTTTGGCAATTAAGGGGCGGGCGATGGAGGTACCCAACAAATACTCACCTTCATACACGGTGTTGGCGCGAAACATGGGGAAGACAAAGTCGCGAACAAATTCTTCGCGCAGATCTTCGATGTAGATCTCTTTGACACCCAAAGCCTCTGCTTTGGCGCGCGCGGGTTCTACCTCTTCGCCTTGACCAATATCGGCGGTGAAGGTGACAACCTCGCAGTTGTAGGTGTCTTGCAACCATCGCACAATTACCGACGTATCCAAGCCGCCCGAGTAGGCCAACACCACTTTGTTAATGTCGCTCATGACAATTTCCGTAACGCTAGAATTTAAGGGTGCATAGTTTACTCTTGCCGCAAATCAATTCCCAGTCTTGGTTTCGAAAAGCACCAGATTCAGGTAGCATCACGACATTAATCAAGGAGTTTGCCTTTGCAGTCCCTAACGCTTATTCGCCCCGATGATTGGCATGTTCACCTGCGCGATGGTTCCTCACTGACTCGAACAGTGGGCGATATGGCCAAAGTGATGGGCCGAGCCATTGTCATGCCCAACCTAACGCCGCCCATTACTACCGTGAGTGCAGCCGAGTCTTACCGCGAACGTATTCTTGCCGCCATGCCCAGCACCCGGCAGTTTGAACCCTTGATGGTGCTATATTTGACCGATCAAACTCGCCCCGAAGACATTCGCGAAGCCATTGCCTCGCCGCTTGTGTTTGGCGCCAAACTGTACCCGGCGGGTGCCACTACAAACTCCGATGCGGGCGTTGGCGATTTGAGTGGGCTTTACCCCGTGCTGGCTGTCATGGAAGACCTTGGCCTACCGCTGTTGGTGCACGGCGAGGTCACAGAAGCAGACGTGGATATTTTTGATCGCGAAGCAGCATTCATTGAACAACACATGCTACCCATTACCCAGCGCTTTCCAGCATTGAGAATCGTGTTCGAACACATCACCACGGCTCAAGCTGCCCAGTTTGTCGCAGAATCACCCGCTCATGTAGGTGCCACTATCACCGCACATCATTTACTGCTTAACCGGAACGATTTGCTCGTAGGTGGCGTTCGGCCGCATTACTACTGCCTACCGGTATTGAAACGTCGTACGCATCAAGAGGCTCTGATCAAAGCGGCAACGTCGGGCGATCCAAGCTTCTTCTTAGGCACCGATTCAGCACCGCATATGCAAGGCGCCAAAGAATCCGCCTGCGGCTGTGCCGGGGTGTACACCGCCCACGCCGCTATTGAACTTTACGCCGAAGCCTTTGACCTAGCCAATGCGCTAGATAAGCTTGAAAACTTCGCCTCGGTATTCGGGCCCCATTTTTATGGACTTAACCCCAACACCGACACAATAACGCTTGTTAAACAGACCCAGAACGTACCCGTGAGCCTAGCTATGGCAGACAACCAATTAATACCAATGCGAGCTGGCGGTCACATTCATTGGAGTATACGTGAGGATCACACGTGAACGCCGAGGAAGAGCTGTGCGAAATCAAGCAACGCTTCCGGGGCTTCTTACCAGTGATTATCGATGTAGAGACCGGCGGGTTTAACGCTCAGACAGACGCTTTACTTGAAATTGCTGCCAGCATCGTGCGCATGGAGCCCGACGGTGAGCTCTTCGTGCATGAGACGGTGCATCACAACGTAGCGCCTTTTGAAGGCGCAAACCTAGAAACCTCCGCTCTGGAATTTACCGGTATTGATCCCTACCACCCCTTTCGCGAAGCGCTATCAGAAGCCGATGCCCTAGAAAGCATTTTTAAAACGATTCGCAAAGAAATCAAAAGCACCCATTGCACCCGCGCCGTACTCGTCGGACATAATGCGCACTTCGATGCAGGATTCATTAATGCCGCGGTCGAAAGAACGGGGTTAAAGCGCAACCCTTTCCATCCGTTTTCGTACTTTGATACCGCAACTCTTGCTGGCCTCGCCTATGGGCAAACGGTGTTAGCAAAGGCCTGCACACAAGCCGGCATAGAGTTCGACAACAAAGCGGCCCACTCAGCGGCCTATGATGCCGATCGGACCGCACAGTTATTTTGTACTATCGTTAATTTCTGGCGTCAATGCGGTGGTTTTGAAGCCAACCTCTAAACCCTAGTCACCCGACAATTGCGTCAGCTCTTGGTCAAGGGTTGTCATTAGCCGTTCGAGCGACCCAGGAGCCAGCAGAGACACCTTCAACGATTCGTCTAAGGGCAGAAGCTGGAGCAAGCTATAGCCGACCTGCCACGCGTCACGATAGTCTACAGCCAGCCGCAATCGCTCGACATGCGGATGAGTTTCAAGGGACGCTAGCACTTCTGCCAACCCCTCCCAACTCTCCAGCAAAGGCGACGGAGCAAGCTCTGGCTCGAACACTGCATCACACAACACTAGCCCATTGTCTGCGACATGCAGATTCGATGCCGTAAACGTATGCTTTCCTTGCAAGGTGATGCCAAGCAGACCGTTAGGCAACTGATCCCAGTCGACAATTTGTGCCACCGTCCCGCGCTCAGCCACTGCAGGCGGTGCGCGCCTGCCATCTTTCATAACCTCGCTACCCTTAAGCAGCTGAATAACACCAAACGTAGATCCTTCTCGCATGCACTGCCTGACCAAATTAAGGTAGCGCTGCTCGAATATCTGCAGCGGCATCTTACCAAAGGGCATTAAGGTCGTTGGCAAAGGAAACAAGGGGTAATCAGCATGCATGTTTAAGCCTTTGTTGGATCAGATACGTCGTTTAGCCATGTCAAAATCTGCATAGCCTCTTCCTTGCTAGCACCGCAAAACTCAAGTTCTGCCTTAAAGTCATTACACCATTGTGGCCGCCTTGGATCACCAAATAGGGCACAGCGGTCATCGTCCATTAGGTGCACACAGCGCTCCCCAGCGGCTTTGCCGTTCGGCATACCGTAGTATGGTTGCTGGATGTGAGGCACCCAACAGCAGGCGGCACAATGTTCACGACATTGCATGCGTGCCCTCAGGCCCCAAAGGTTTCAGCAGCACAATCAATCGCGGCAACAACAGCAACGCGCCAAGGACAGCAGCAATCATAGCCACTGCAGTGAGGGCACCAAAGTACGTGCTGGGTTTAAAGTTTGACAATATCAGCATAGAGAAACCGATCACTACCGTTAGGGTTGTGTAGTACATAGCGCGACCAATACTCAGATGGCACCGGTGCATTGCTGCTGTGTAGTCGCGATCCGACGCAAACTCACGCTTAAAACGATGCACATAATGTATGCAGTTATCGACCCCCATACCCACAACAATTGCCGCAATGGTAATTGTCATGATATCGAGAGGAATGCCTGACAATCCCATGATGCCAAGCACCAAGCCAGCCGCCAGTAAATTAGGCGCAAGTGCGAGTAGCGCCAGACTTAAAGACCGAAATAGCAAATAAAACATCATCAAAATCACACCGAATACAGCACCCAAGGTCATAATTTGAGAGGCAAACAAGCTTTGCAGGACATTGTTGTACAAGACCAACATGCCTGACATTGTGATGCGCTCTTCCTCGATCCCGAGTTGATTCACTAAATCGAGCTTGATTTGCTTCAAAAACACATCTCGTCGCAAGCTCTTGCTGGTCTCTTTTACGCGCAAGCTCACGCGAGTTTCATTACCTTGCTCATCGAAATAGGGGGTTTGTAATAAGTCAGCAATATCCGCAGGCATACTGCGCTGGACTAGCGCTAGCTCAACGCTACCCAGTGGGCCGTTCAGTAGTACTTCCACGGTACTGAACAAGGTATCCAAAGACATCACTTTGCCGACTTCTGGACGGCTTTGCAGGTAATCCTGTACCGCAGCAATTTCTTGTCGCCCTTGCAAACTAAACCAGTAACTCGGAGTAAATCCGGCATCGCTGACCTGCTTGGTGCCTTCAGAGTTAGCGAATAAATCGTCGCCAGCAAAAGGGTCATCGTCCGTGAAAACATTCTCTTCCGAAGCGAATAAATCCTCTTCTGAAGCAAAAAGGTCATCCTCTGATGATGTGAAGGAATCATCTTCTAAAAACGGATCATCATCCGCAAAATCGTCTATGGTGACATCCGTGTCAGCATCGCCAAGGCCTAGACCACCAAATAAATCGACGTCCTCTGGTGCCGCCAGCGTGATATCAAACCCGATGGTACCTCCGAGCTCAGCGTCCAGCAGCTCCATGCCCTGATAAATTTCCGTAGACTCTTTAAAGTAGTCAATGAAGCGATTTTCCACTTTTAGCTGGCTAACCCCGACAACTACGGTAACGACCAACCCAAGAGTTACTGCCGAGATGATTCCACCGCGCTCATCGACCCAGCGGGCAAAATGTCTGGTGAAGGGACGCTCGTCAGCCTGATGTAAAAGCGGTTTACCCGCGGGCCACACGCGCATCATGGCTGGCACGACGGTAAAAGCGAAAACCAAGGCCAACACAATACCAAGGGTCATCATTGAGCCAAAATCGATAACCGGTTGAATACGCGATACCAGCAAAGACAGAAACGCTACGATGGTTGTTAATCCGGTGTATACACAGGGCACTGCCATAGTCGCCATCGCTGCCTCAATTCGGTCGGCGTCGGGCATGTCTGGGCTCTGCTGATGAAGCTCGCGATAGCGCACCACCAAATGAATAGCAATGGACAGAGATATAATCAATAAGACCGCAACAAAGTTGGAGGATATCACTGTCATGCGCCAATCAATGGCCGCTAAAATACCCAGCACGACCGCCACAGTCACAATGCACGTTGTAACGGGAATCACAACCCAGCGCACCCGCTGGAACACCAGGGCCAGCACCAACATCATAACACCCACAATGGCCGCGCCGAACACGACCAAATCGCTGCGCACAAAGGCCACCATGTCGGAGGCTATCATGGGTACACCACCGACAAAAATATCGGCATGCTGACGGTAACGCTCTGCAATTAAGCGCACTGATGCGACAAGTTCACTGCGTTGCGCCATGGCTTGTGCTGAAGCGGCTTTGACGGCCAACTCCGCTTCTTCAAGTTGCACCTGCTCAGTTTCGTTTAAGCTGCGATCGACCTGTAAAACACGTAAATCTTCACGAATTTTTAGGGCTTTGTCATATGCAGAGAAAGGCTCCAGATTCACCTGAACCGCGCTTAATGTGCCATCCTTACTCGACAACAGCTCGGAGTAGATCACGCTGTTTTTGAGTTCTTCGATCGCAAGACTCCGATCGGTGGCAGGATCAGAGAGGGTGGGCAACGGGTCGTCGCCCAAGACATCACTCAGGCTTTTTCTAGGGCTTTCAACCAAAGGGACATCCAGAGCGGTAACCACTGACAAAACGCCGGGTAAAGCTCGCAACTCGTCCGCCATTGCAGCCAGTGGTATCAGGCTCTCATCGCTAAGCAACTCGCTCTCGGGCTGCCACGTCAATAGCAAAAATTCCGCCGCACCATAACGCTCGGAAACGTCCCGAAAATCTGCCAAGGAGGGGTCGCCCTGCAGCAGCAAAGAATCGGCTGAGGCATCCAAGGTGGTTTTAGGAATAACACTGACCGCCCACGCCGTTAGCGCAGCAACCAAAGCCAACACCAACCAGGGTTTGTCGATCACCCAATGCCGATAGGCGGTTCTCATTTTGGCATTTACACCCTTACTCATAGGTATCCTTAAGCGCTTGCACTAACTTATCTTTAAAACCCTGAAAATCACCGTTACTCATACATACGACCACATCAGTAGGCGCGAGTTCGGCTACAAGTCGGGCCACCAAAAGGTCGACATCGTCAAAGACCTGCCCACCAACCAAATCGCTGGTTAACTCAAATCCCATATTATTAGCGCGCAGCCAATAGCACTGGTCGGCGATGCTGGTTGCAGCCCCCAGCGCGTTTGCGTGAATCCCCATACGCATCGTGTTGGACCGGGGTTCAATAACTAACACCAAACGCGAGCTCCGATGCGAGGTTTTCAAACCTTCTAGGGTTAATCGAATGGCAGTGGGGTGGTGCGCAAAATCATCGATCACCTTAATGCCCCCAACATCTGCAATGAGCTCTTGTCGGCGCTTGGTATTTTTAAAGGTGGCTAACGCTGCAATCGAGTTCTCGGGACTTACGCCCACGTGACGGGCAGCAATAATAGCCGCTAAGGCATTGCTAAGATTGTAGTCGCCACTCAGGGGCGTCTTACCTGACCACTCATCGTCTTCATGCGTAACTTTAAACGAGCCTCTCGCTTGATCGAGCCACTGAAATTGCCACTGAGCCGAGGGCTTTGCGCCAAAGGTCTCCGATTGCGCCCACAGCCCGCGAGCGAGCACCTCGTCAATGGCCGGCACGTTATGCGGATAAATGACTTGCCCCAGACTTGGCACCACTCTCAATACGTGGTGAAACTGCTTTTGAATGTCCTGCAAAGAATCGAAGATATCGGCATGATCGAACTCTAAATTATTAAGAATTAGGGTGCGCGGGTGGTAGTGTAAAAACTTAGAGCGTTTATCAAAAAAAGCCGTGTCATATTCATCGGCTTCAATCACAAAAAACGGGGCTTGCCCTAATCGGGCAGACACGCCGAAATTTGTCGTGACACCGCCAATCAAAAACCCGGGTTGCAGACCGGCTTCCTCAAGCATCCAAGCCAACAGGCTTGCGGTGGTCGTTTTCCCGTGGGTTCCAGATACCGCCACGACCCAGCGGTCACGCAGGAGATTGTCGCCTAGCCACTGAGGCCCCGAGGTGTAGGGAATATTACTGTTGAGTAAGGCTTCTATGACGGGCACACCGCGGCTCATGGCATTACCTACAATCACCAAATCGGGCTTGAGGTCGAGAATGGAGTCGTCGTAACCCTCGTGTAGGGTAATACCCGAGGCCTGAAGTTGCGTACTCATGGGCGGATACACATTGGCGTCGCTGCCCGACACTCGGTACCCCATCTGCCGCGCAATAAGCGCTAGGCCGCCCATGAAAGTCCCGCAGATACCCAATATGTGGATGTGCTTGCTCACGCCTGAACTCCCGATGTAATGGCTCCAGTTTACCACGGTAACAAGCCTCACCGCAGAGTCATTGTAAAAAAGTCGGCTGCTCATAATTACGCGATTCATCGTGCCGGCAAACACGGTATCATACGCCCACCAAAACAAGGGGATGCTCAATGCTCAAAAATGCTTTTTACGCGCAGTCCGGCGGCGTAACCGCCGTGATTAATGCCTCGGCTTGCGGCGTCATCGAAACGGCGCGCGCTCACAACGATAAAATCGGTACGTTGTTCGCGGGCAAAAATGGCATTATTGGTGCTTTAAAAGAAGAGTTAATAAACACCTCGCTGGAATCCTCTGAAATCATCGCAGCCTTAAAGCACACACCAGGCGGGGCCTTTGGGTCATGCCGTTACAAGTTAAAAAGCCTGCAGGATAATCGTGCGGAGTACGAGCGCCTGATCGAAGTTTTCAAAGCCCATAATATTGGTTACTTCTTTTACAATGGCGGTGGCGACTCGGCGGACACCTGCTTAAAAGTTTCAGAGCTCAGCCAAAGCATGGGCTACCCAATTCACGCCGTTCATATTCCTAAAACGGTCGACAATGATTTACCCATTACCGACAACTGCCCTGGCTTTGGCTCGGTCGCTAAATATATCGCTATTGCAACGATGGAAGCCTCGCTCGATATCGCGTCGATGTGTGCTTCTTCCACTAAAATTTTTATTCTAGAAACCATGGGGCGTCATGCAGGCTGGATTGCCGCAGCCGGAGGTTTAGCTGGCAAGACTAAAGACGAACCGCCCCAGGTTATTTTGTTCCCCGAAGTGGCTTTTGACAAAGACGCGTTTTTGGCAAAAGTGGATGCCAGCGTTAAGCAGTGCGGTTACTGTGTGATTGTTGCTTCTGAAGGCGCACGTTACGCCAACGGCGACTTTTTGGCCGACTCAGGCGCCACTGATGTGTTCGGACACAAGCAGCTAGGAGGCCTTGCCCCGACGCTTGCCGAACTTATTAAGACAAAGCTAGGCTACAAACACCACTGGGCTGTGGCCGATTATTTACAGCGTTCAGCGCGTCATATCGCCTCAGCTGTTGACGTCGAGCAAGCGTATGCCGTTGGAAAAGCCGCTGTAGAGTATGCCTTAGCCGGCAAAAATTCGGTCATGCCAGCCATTACTCGCTTACCTGGCCCCTCGTATGCTTGGCGCATCACCGAAGCTCCTTTAAGCCAAGTCGCTAACGTAGAAAAGTGCATGCCCCGAGAATTCATCTCCCAGGATGGTTTTGGCATTACTCAAGCAGCCCGCGATTATCTCGAGCCCTTAATTGCTGGCGAAAGTTACCCGCCCTACGAAAATGGACTGCCCAGTTATACGCGTATCAAAGGCCAACTCGCCGCTCCGAAAACTGGACGCACTTTTGATGTAAATTAAGCACATACACAGACCGTGCCAAAACACGGCCTTTTTGCTAAACTTCCCGCGCCAAAGTTAGCCCGCGATTCAACAAGGACACAAGAGATGAGCTTAAGCCTAATCCCACCAGGAAAAAACATCCCCGATGATGTGAACGTCATCATCGAAATTCCCGCGCACAGCGACCCCGTAAAATACGAAGTCGATCATGACAGCGGCGCAATCATGGTTGATCGATTTATGTCAGCGGCCATGTTTTACCCTTGCAACTACGGCTATATACCTAACACCTTAGCGGATGACGGCGACCCGCTAGACGTATTGGTAGAAACCCCTCATGCAGTCGTACCTGGTAGCGTCATTCGTTGCCGCCCCGTGGGCATTCTGCAGATGAGCGACGAAGCCGGCCATGACGCTAAACTGATCGCAGTACCCGTCGATAAGCTAACGCCTGTTTACAAGCATGTGAAAGAAGTGACCGACCTACCACCACTTCTTATCAACCAAATCAAACACTTCTTCGAGCACTACAAAGATCTGGAATCAGGCAAGTGGGTCAAAGTCGACGGCTGGGGTACAGCCCAAGATGCCCGCGATGCGATTGTTAGCGCCGTAGCGAAATTCGACGAAGAAGAACGCCACTAAGCTTGGATTGACTGCTCCGATCGATAGTGGTCGGGGCACCACCCCTTCGGCACTGCAACAAAGCGTGCAAAAATAACCTCAAGCTGACGGTCAATCAAAGACGCGCCCTCTAGCACATCGCCCAAGTCAGCCAGCACCTCTCGCCACAACTTTGGCACCAGCGTGTTTTCATATACTGTAGCTAAGGGTGCGTAACTTAAGTGCCAAGGTTCGGGGGAGACACCCCCACGGTCAACGGCATACGGCCTAAAAAAACCGCAGCTTTTATCTTTTGCCATACGTTCATCCAGCCAAACGTGCAGGTCAGCAAAAAGAGTCTGCGACTCGCTTACCGTAAGTTCCAAATCGCCACGTAAAGCCGAGCGATCAAACACATCGAGGTCGGTACCCCAGTGATGCCGTGAAGTGCCAGGTAGTGCCGAAAAACGCAAGATGGCGTAGAGCCATTCAGCGTCGCTGTATTGACCTCGATCTAATACGCGATCGTTGTCGTCTAACACAGCACGCTCGCCGCGAAGCTTACCGTTAAAAATAAGAGCTTGTCGCTCAAACGAGCGATAGCTGCTCGCCACGCTCAAATCGAGTCCTGCACCACGCGCATCGGCGACCAGGGCCTCAAAAGCATTAAGGGCTTCCACTTGCAGTAAAATGTCATCACGAGACACCAAATGTCTCTGCGACAATCCAAAAACCAAAGCCGTTTCGACCGAAAACGGGTTTACGTCGCTGTTTTTCACAAATTCTGCCCTATTCACCGCAAAAAATTCATCAAATACTAGCCCATTGCGCATTTATCTGGTAGTTTCAGCGCCCGCTCAGTGAGGGGCTTCGTGGTACCGGTCCAAGACTGTGCGTAACGACAGTTTTTAATTGAACTATGTGGACACTAAACATGGCCCCAAGTAACAGCACGAACTTTAAAAACTTCACTCCGTATGCGCCCAAGAAAGGCGAAGAGTACATGAGTGACGAGCAACTCGCCCACTTTAAGGCGATGCTTCAGAACTGGCGCTCCGAACTAATGCAGGAAGTCGACCGCACGGTATCACACATGAAAGACGAAGCGGCCAACTTTCCCGATCCTGCCGATCGAGCAACGCAAGAAGAAGAGTTCAGTCTAGAGCTGCGCACCCGCGATCGCGAGCGAAAATTGATTCGCAAAATTGACCAGACTATTGAGCGTATCGAACAAGACGACTACGGCTTCTGTGATGCCTGCGGTGTAGAGATAGGGATCAAGCGTCTTGAAGCACGGCCGACAGCAGAGTTGTGCATTGACTGCAAAACGCTGGCCGAAATCAAAGAGAAGCAAGAGCGAGGCTAAACACCCTTGACTGAAACGACCCCAGCTGCAGCGCGCTACCGGGGTCGATTTGCGCCCTCTCCCACCGGCACTCTTCATTTAGGATCGCTCACCACCGCACTCGCCAGCTACTTAGACGCCATATGTCATAAAGGGGAGTGGCTTCTGCGCCTTGAAGACATCGACCCGCCACGCGAAGCAGAGGGGGCCGCGGCCGAGATAATTACATGCCTCAACGCACACGGCCTAGAAAGCACCCAGGCTCCCACTTGGCAACACGATCACTGGGCTCGATATCGAGCGATTTGCCAGCAACTTATTCAATCGGGCCATGCATTCTACTGTGCCTGCCCACGCCGACAGCAAGATGAACTCGGACGCTGCATTAACCACTGCAAGTACAAGGCACTGGCACCTGAGAATAACAACCTTCGGGTTACCCTAAGCGTTAATGACCTGGATTTCGTTGACCGCGTGCACGGCTTGGTCAATGCGCCGCCGCGGGCCTTTGACAATGCAATTATTTGGCGTCGCGAGGATTTACCCGCTTACTTACTTGCCGTTGTGGCAGATGACATAGATAGCCACATCACTGATGTTGTGCGCGGGGATGACTTGCTGCACGAAACGCACCGACAGTTGGCTCTGTATCGATTGCTTGGGCAGATGCCACCACGCTTTGCTCACATTCCAGTTGTCGTGAACGGTGAAGGCAAAAAATTAAGCAAGCAAACCGGTGCCCCGGGGCTAGATAATACCCAAGCGTTTACTAATTTACGGCAGGCCTTAGAGCATCTTGGGCTAAATTTAGGCACTCAGGTAAGATGCGAAAACCTTCACTCATTGCTCGATTACGCGATACAACACTGGCGCCTGCCATCCCCTCGGTTACAATGAGGACAATTTGACATAAACTTACGCTTTTTTTCGGACTTGAGCTATGCAAGGTTCACGGGGGCTTTTCCTAATTTTTGGCCTACTGTTTTTGTTTTTCCCTACTCTCACGAACTGGCTGTTTGAGACCGGCGCTGCATGGTACAGACCTCATCTTTTTGCCGCCGCTCTGGTCATTGTAAGTTACTTGCTGCAGTTAGAACGGTCGTCCGATGAGCTTTAGCTTAGGCCAAGCACTGGTCGCCATTATTGGTTACCTAAGTCTTCTATTTGGTGTCGCTCACGCCGCCGAGAAAGGCTGGATATCCAAAAGAATTACCGAACATCCTGCGGTGTATATTCTATCGCTGGGTGTATTCGCGGGCGCCATGGCCACCAACGGTGCGGTAGAGCTGGCGCATTGGGAGGGTTACGGCGCATTAACCTACTTCTTGGGAGCCACGCTCGCGTTCATGGCCAGCGCCTTAATTTTATTTCCGGTCCTGCGTTTATGCCGCATTTACCAGCTCAGTTCGCTTGCGGACTTGCTGACCTTCCGATTTCGCAGTGAGTTTGTCGGTGCCGGTATTACCATTGCCATGTGTTTGGCCTTGCTTCCTTTTTTCGCGCTGCAAATTCAAGCGGTAGCAGATAGCATTCACATTATTGCCTCGGGTGCTGCCGACGTGACATTAGAATCCGAACGACACGACGGCCTGGCATTCCTATTTTGCTTAATCGTCATTATTTTCGCCATTTTATTTGGCACACGTAATCCCTTGTCAAAAAGCAGGAATACTGGCCTCGTAACCGCCATCGCGTTCGAATCCATTATGAAACTGTTAGCGTTCTCGCTGGCTGGTCTATTTATCGTCTGGCAAGTATTTGGCGACTATAACGCCTTCGATGCTTGGTTCACTGAAAATCACCAAATACTCGCGCCCTCAATCAGTCCAGATACCGATGCCTCGACAAGAACCGCGCTCATGCTGTTTTTCGCCAGCACCGTATGTATGCCGCATATTTTTCATATGATTTTTGCAGAAAACCCCAAAGTGGAAGAATTACGGACGGCATCTTGGGCTCTACCGCTGTTCTTGCTGGCACTTAGCTTGCCCGTACTACCTATCGCATGGGCAAGCTTAGCCATCAACCAACCCCTGTCACCAGAATACGCCGCATTGGGGATAGGCATTCAAACACAATCGCCCGCTATTCTGACACTATCATTTATCGCGACCTTATCGGCAGCCAGTGCAACCTTAATTGTGTCAACTCTTGCGCTCTCGAATATGTGCCTGAAACACCTAGTACTGCCGCTAAGCATTATCCCCATGGATACGGAACACGGTATTTATCGGCAGTTGATTTGGATTCGAAGGTTGCTAATAGCACTGCTTATCTTAGCGGGATTTGCTTCATTCTTAGTCATCTCACACCGAGAAACACTGGCGCAATTGGGACTTATTGCCTTTGTTGGCACCGCGCAGTTTTTACCGGGCGTTATTGCGTCACTATACTGGCCTAGCGCTAATAGAGCGGGCCTGCTGGGAGGATTGAGCGCCGGCCTATTTATCTGGGGTCTATTGCTGTTAGCGCCTCTAATACTCGGCCATCCGGTGGTGGATCCTGAGTGGTTTGAGTCCACCGGTTTAGACACAACTATCACTACCACTGTCTCTCTGGCTGTAAACATCCTAATCTTTTTGTCACTATCAATGATTTTACCGACCAGTCGCGAAGAAAAGATCGCCGCAGAAATATGCTCTATGGACGACCTCAGCCGCCCCGCTCGGCAGTCGTTAAACTTACGCAGCGCGGAAGAATTCATTGTAAAACTGGCGGCAGGGTTAGGCGAAGATACGGCACGCGCCGAGGTGCACCGCGCCATGCGAGAACTACGGTTCGATCAGGACGAATCGCGACCCTATGCGCTGCGACGACTACGCGCGCGTTTAGAGGCCAACCTGTCGGGCCTACTTGGTCCATCAGTGGCCCACTCTATGGTAAGCCGTTACCTACCCTACTCGGCCTCAACGGGTGACAGCAGTGAAGACATCAATCTTATCGAGCTTCAACTAGACCGAGCGCAACTGCAATTCACTGGGTTAGCCGCCGACTTGAATAACCTGAGGCATCACTATCGCGAGACCCTAAACACCTTGCCGATTGGCGTCTGCTCGCTCGGCAGCGACGGTGAAATATTGATGTGGAACGAGAGCATGGAGTTCATCACCCGCATTCCTGCCGACGACGTACTGGGCTCCTTGATTACCGAGGTGAGCGAGCCTTGGGGACGCATTCTCACCCAGTTCAACACCCAAGACACCGACCAAGTCGTACGCCAAAAAGTGCAAATGCCCAACAAGCAATCACGCTGGGTCAGCTTACACAAGTCACCCATAGTCGATAACACCTTGACCGCGCGAGACCGAGTAATGGTCGTCGAAGACATTACCGAGTATGTGCAGCTAGAACATGAACTCATGCACAACGAGCGATTGGCGTCAATTGGCCGCCTAGCAGCAGGTGTTGCCCACGAGGTCGGCAATCCTGTTACTGGCATTGCCTGCCTTGCTCAAAACCTAGCCTACGCGGAGTCGAAGCAAGAAATTGATGAAACGGCCAGCGATATTCTGAAGCAAACGCAACGCATAAGCCGAATTGTAGAATCCTTAGTGCGTTTTTCTCATGCGGGAGATGTCAGCAGCGATAATCGGTTAACGCCCTGCAATGTAGCAGACTGCGCTGACGAAGCCGCCAACCTTCTCCTGTTAGACCCCAGCACTAAGCATGTTTCATTCATCAACGAGTGCGATCGTGAACTTCTGGTCATAGCTGACCCTCAAAAACTTCTGCAAATTTTTATCAATTTGTATTCAAACGCACGCGATGCTTGTGACATGGATGGTACGATCACCACATCTGCTCGCATTAAGAATAATGGTCGAGTGGAAATCATGGTAGAAGACAACGGCGTGGGTATTCCCGAGCATGAAATTGACCGCATCTTCGAGCCATTCTTCACAACCAAAGGCCCCGGTGCCGGCACAGGGCTTGGTTTAGCACTGGTATTCACCATGATGGAAGAACTGGAAGGCGAAATCGATGTTCGCTCAACTAGCGCCCCCGATCAGCCTACCGGCACACGTTTTCTACTCACCTTGAACGAAGGGCGCTATAATGTCGCTTGAGGTATTTGTCAGCGGTATTACAATCAAGGGCCCTACGCATTTATTGAGGCAGGTTTATGACTAAATTACTGATCGTCGAAGATGAATCAGTTATCCGTTCAGCGTTAAAACGGCTTCTGGAACGTAACGATTACGACGTCAGTGAGGCGGGCTCGGTGCAAGAAGCGGAAACCAGCTTCGATCTGCACAGCTTCGACCTCATCATCAGTGATTTAAGGCTACCGGGCGCAGCAGGAACCACGCTCATTAAAAAAGCTGGCGCAGTGCCCGTCCTAATAATGACCAGCTATGCCAGCCTCAAGTCGGCCGTAGATTCAATGCGTATGGGCGCGGTCGATTACATCGCCAAGCCGTTTGATCATAGCGACATGATAAACGCCGTAGAACGCATTCTCAAAGACAACGCCGACGCAAAAGCCAAACTTAAAAAAGGAGCGCCAGAATCAGCTCAAACGACAACTCGTATGCAAGGGTTCATTGGTGATTGCGAAGCCATGCAGAACTTGTGTGATGACATCACTAAAATGGCGCCAACGACCTCAACTGTGTTAATCCTTGGCGAAACGGGCACGGGAAAAGAAATGGTGGCCCGCACCTTACACGAACAAAGTCAGCGCGCGGCTCAACCCATGATCTCGGTGAACTGTGCGGCTATTCCAGAAACGCTGATTGAATCTGAACTGTTTGGTTACGACAAAGGCGCGTTCACGGGTGCAAGCGCTAACCGAGTCGGCTTGATCGAGGCCGCCGAGGGTGGAACCTTGTTTCTGGATGAAATTGGCGAACTCCCAATGGAAGCGCAAGCGCGCTTGCTGCGCTTTATCCAAGAAGGCGAAATTCGACGCATTGGTGCAGTGCAGTCCCGCAAAGTTGACGTGCGACTGATTTGCGCAACGCACAGAAATCTAGAGCGCCTATCCCGCGAAGGGAAGTTTCGACAAGACTTATTTTACCGCATTAACGTGCTGCGAGTGATGCTTCCTCCTCTGCGAGATCGCGGCAAAGATATCCTGCACTTGGCTGAACATATGCTGGAGCATTACTGCGCAAAGTTAGGCAGGCCCGTCAAATCGTTATCACCAAAAGCTATACAAGCGATTACCACCTATCAATGGCCGGGCAATGTCCGAGAACTTGAACATGCCATAGAGCGATCTGTTGTGTTAGCCGATGGGGAAGAAATCGATAACGACCTGTTGGGCATTGACCTAGAATTGGTCAATGTCAGCCGTTTGAGAAGTAGCTCAGCGTCGTCTGGACCTACCAACAAAAGCTCGATTCGAACGATCGCTCAAGATCCACCAGAAGACTTATCTTTGGAAGATTATTTCCAGCGCTTTGTGTTAGAGCACCAAGATACCATGAGTGAAACAGAACTGGCGCAAAAGTTGGGGGTAAGCCGAAAATGCCTGTGGGAGCGACGTCAGCGTTTTGGGATCCCAAGAGCAAAAGCAGGAAGTGACAAGCGCGTCAGTGGACAAAAAGACTGAGGTTCATTAAGGCCACCTTAGGAAAACGTTACCCATCGACACCACGGCCGTAATAGAAACGACACATAAGGTAACAACTCGCAGGCAAAAAGCACTAGGCCAAACCCGAGGAAAACAATCAAGTGACTGATTTAGAACAAATTTTTAAAGCTTGGCACAACTGGTGCAATCTTACGAGTGGCTTAACAAGAACAATAAATAAAGTCTCAATAATAATAATAGCGACACTGTGGACCTGGATGGGGAAGCTTGCTTCCCCGCGTATTTTTTTGTTTTCTAGCCTAAGAACAACGCCTTCGAGTGTCGTGCTGTCATGAAGCCGACTATCATCGACCGAAGTTTCGACATTAATAAACTCCACCAATCAGCAGTCAATGTGGCCTTACGGCTAAACGACAAAGGCTACGAGGCCTATGTTGTCGGTGGAGCAATTCGTGACTTGCTGCTGGGTAAAACCCCCAAAGACTTCGATGTGGCGACCAGCGCAACACCAGAGCAAGTACATGCGCTCTTTCGCGGTTCTCGTATTGTTGGACGCCGCTTCCAAATTGTTCATGTCCGCATGGGTCGCGACATTATTGAGGTAACTACTTTTCGCGGCCACCACAGTGAATCCGATAACAAAAATACCGCCAAACAAGGGCACAGCGGAGTACTTTTGCGCGACAACGTTTTTGGCACACTCGAGCAAGATGCTATTCGGCGCGACCTCACCGTCAATGCTTTGTATTATGATCCGGTTGAAGACACGATTATTGACTACACCAATGGGCTAGCAGATATCGAAGCGCGTCGACTTAAAATCATTGGCGATCCCGAAACACGCTATCGCGAAGACCCCGTCAGGATGCTGCGAGTTTTGCGCTTTCAGGCGAAATTGGGTTTTAGCATCGACTCCGGAACAGATAAGGCACTCACAGACTGCGCAGAGCTCTTAGCGCAAATCCCCGCAGCTCGGCTCTTCGACGAATTTTTAAAAGGATTTCTTGCTGGTCATGCAAAATCCTTCGCTGAAATTTTACTAGCAACCCCCCTATGGCGTGAGCTATTCCCCGACTCAGCGCAGTTCATAGATGCCAGTGGTTACTACCGCCCTATGCTTAAGGCGGCCATGGGGAACACCGACCAGAGGATTAATTCAGGCCAGCCGGTAACGCCGGCATTTTTGTTGGCCGCTATTCTTTGGCCAGCCGTCGAGCAGCGTCTCGAGGTTGCATTAGCCCAAGGTGAACCCCCCATTCCAGCCATGCAAAGTGTGGGGCAAGAAGTCATTCTTAGAGCCATCGAACGCGTCGCAATTCCCAAACGCTTCAGCCAAATGATGCGAGAAATATGGGACTTGCAAATGCGTATAGATCGACGCAGGCACCGAAAACCACTCGAATTTGCGCAACACAAACGCTTCCGAGCGGCCTATGACTTTTTAAGCCTCCGAGCGCAAGCCGGGCAAGACCTTGGCTCAGTAGTGGAATGGTGGACACAATTTCAAGTCGAGCATCCAGAACTCGAATCACAGCGACAACAGCAACGCCAAGATGAGCCAAAAAGGCGCCGCCGGCCAACGAGGCGTCGCCCGCGCCCATGAAGCGAATTTATTTGGGCTTGGGCAGTAATCTTGGGCGGCCCTTACAGTATTTAGGTGCTGGGCTGCAGGCTTTACAGAACTTACAACACGCCTCACTCATTGCGGTTTCGCGTATTTACCAAACCAAACCCATGGGTGGCCCTGAACAAGATGATTACTTTAATCTTGCGGCACTCATCGCGTATTCGGGGAGTCTCGATGAAGCTCTCGATCACTGTCAAACCATTGAATTGTGCAACCAACGACTTCGCACCGAACGCTGGGGTCCACGAACCCTAGACATTGATCTTTTGTATGCGTGGAATTACGTAAGCAATACACCACGCCTAAAGATCCCTCATCCGAGATTAACCGAGCGTTTATTTGTTCTTGCACCATTGTTAGAGTTGCCGGAAGCAGATACGATCAGCATCTCAGGGCAAGCGCTGTCGGAGTGGGCCGTACAACAAGATCAAACCCAAGTTCAGTTAACTCCCTACTCTTGGAACGGCACAGACATTGTGGAATTGAACACGGTATGACAGACGAATTATCTTCTTTGCTCCGCGGCCGTTCCCTTCCGCGCTTCATCGCTATCGAGGGCGTTATCGGGGTTGGCAAAACGACCCTCGCGCGCAGGCTTTCGCAAACCTTTCAATACCAGACCATTCTTGAAGATCCCTCGTCGAATCCTTTTTTAACAAAGTTTTATGAAGATATGCGACAGCATGCCCTAGCGACGCAGCTGTCTTTTTTATTTCAGCGCACGCAGGCCATTCAAGCGCTACGCCAAAGCGATATTTTCGCTCCCCTTCACGTGTCCGACTTTATGTTACAAAAAGATCCGTTGTTTGCGCGGCTGACACTGAACGCGGAGGAATACGAGCTGTACGACAAAGTGTATCAACAAATGACCGTTGATGTACCCAGACCCGATCTAGTCATTTACTTGCAGGCTCCCACCGACGTTCTATTGAGCCGCATCCAAAGGCGCGGAGTGGCCTCGGAACGTCGTATCAGTTCTGATTATCTCAACCAATTGAACCAAGCCTACAGCGAGTTTTTCTTGTACTACGACGACTCGCCGCTGCTGATCGTTAATGCGAGTGATATCGACCTCGCATCTTCAGACGCTGACTACCACAATTTGGTAAACTACTTCCTTGATATCCGCAGCGGGCGGCATTACTTTAATCCAACATTTTTTGGGTAGAGCATATGGCTAAATTTACCATCAGCAAACTGGACCAAATGAAGACAGCGGGCGACAAGTTCGTATGCATCACTGCTTATGACGCCACCTTTGCCCGCTTAGTCAGTGAAGCCGGTGCTGAGAGTCTTCTGGTCGGTGACTCATTGGGTAATGTGTTACAGGGCCACGACAGCACAGTGCCCGTCACCATCGAATCCATGGCCTACCACACCGAGTGTGTGGCGCGCGGCGAACCCAACTCGCTCATTATTGCAGACATGCCATTCATGTCATACGCCACGCCTCAGGATACTTTAAAAAACGCCGCCAAATTAATGCAGGCGGGAGCGCAAATGGTCAAGCTCGAAGGCGGCACCTGGTTAAGCGACAGCATCAGCCAGCTTGTTGAGCGCGGTATCCCCGTGTGCGCTCACCTAGGCTTGACACCACAGTATGTCAACGCCTTTGGAGGTTATCGTGTACAGGGGCGCACTCCCAAAGAAGCTAAATCCATTCTGGCCGACGCTGTTGAAATTCAAGATGCAGGCGCCGGTTTACTGGTACTTGAGTGCGTGCCAGAAGAGTTGGCTACCGACATCACCAACAAACTCGACATTCCGGTTATAGGGATCGGCGCAGGGCCTGGTACCGATGCGCAAGTGTTGGTCATGCACGATTTATTGGGTTTAAATCCGCGCCCGGCAAAATTCGTGGCCAATTTCATGGAAGGACAAACTACCGTACAAGGTGCACTAAGAGCATTTGTCGACGCCGTCAAGAACGGTGAGTTCCCCCGCGAAGAGCACTGCTACCACTAGTCTATCCTGCGAAGTGGGCCTCACCGCTTCGCTTTATTTTCTTATCCTGATCCATTGTTTCGCGCTCATTGCTGCGGCATACTCTGCCACCATAAAAGGCTCATGCACGGTATATACAGACTACGTCATGCAAACATTTACCTCAATCAAAGCGCTGCAAGAAGCGATTCATACGCAACGCTTAGCAGGGCGAAAAATAGGCTTCGTTCCGACGATGGGCAACTTGCATGAAGGTCACCTAAGTTTGGTGCGCAAAGCCAAAGAATTAAGTGATTTCGTCGTTACGAGTATTTTCGTCAACCCCCTGCAATTTGGCGCCGGCGAAGATCTCGAGAACTACCCACGAACACTCGAAGCAGATTCACAGCAACTTGCCGCACAAGGTAATGACGCAATATTTGTCCCCAGTGTCGTAGCGATGTACCCCCGTGGTATGAGTACTCAAACTCAGGTTAGCGTACCTGAATTGTCGGAGACCCTTTGCGGCGCCAGTAGGCCTGGGCACTTTGATGGTGTAACAACGGTTGTCACCAAACTCTTCAATATGGTGCAACCCGATATTGCTGTGTTCGGTGAAAAAGACTTCCAGCAGTTATCGATTATTCGAAAAATGGTTGATGACCTTTGCATGCCAATAGAAATTATTGGCGTACCAACGGGTCGCGCGAACGACGGATTGGCCTTGAGCTCACGCAACGGCTATTTAACGGTTGATGAGCGTCCTATAGCACCCGAGTTAAACCGAACCATACAGGCGTGCAAAGAGGCAATTCTTGCAGGTAACACCCATTTTTCCGAGTTAGAGGCAAGAGCGAATCTACGGCTTCAGAATGCAGGATTCAAGCCCGATTACTTCGCTATTCGAGACTCAAGTACACTGGCCGAAGTTACCGAGCAAACTCAAGAAATCGCGATTCTTGCCGCCGCGCGATTAGGCGCAACGCGCTTAATCGACAACACTCGTCTAGCTCCGCCCAAGTAAGCGAATGTCTGCCAAAGAACAGCGCACAACACACATTCGACCTTAGTCTGCTTGCGCCCTGCGCCACACTGCGTATTATCTGTGATCTCTATTCAAAAAACTACGAGACCGCAGTATGTCTGAACATCATGTCTACCCCGTTCCCGAGTCATTCAAAGACGCTCATATTACCCCCGAGCTCTACCAACAAATGTATCGCCAGTCGATCGACGACCCCGAAACCTTCTTCGGTAATTTGGCGCAGGAATTCCTTAGCTGGGATACCTCTTGGCGCAATGTCTGCCGCTATGATTTCCCCAAAGGCGAGGCAGAATGGTTTAGCGGTGCCTCGTTAAATATCAGCGTCAACTGCATCGATCGGCATCTACCCGAACGCGCCAACCAAACTGCGCTCTTATGGGAAGGCGATGACCCCGGCGAAAGCCAGCACATTACCTACGCAGAACTTAAAGATGAAGTTTCTCAGCTCGCAAACGCGCTGACCGTTCGGGGTGTTAACAAAGGCGATCGAGTCTGCATATACATGCCCATGATACCGCAGGCAGCTTACGCGATGCTGGCTTGCGCGCGCATTGGCGCGGTCCACTCAGTCGTATTCGGAGGTTTCTCACCCGAGGCCCTGAAGGATCGTATTCTGGATTCTGACTGTCAAACCGTGATTACGGCCGACGAGGGCTTGCGTGGTGGCAAGCATGTGCCATTGAAAGCAAACGTCGACAAAGCCCTGGAATCGTGTCCAAATGTACATACTTGCTTGATCGTGCGACGCACGGGCGCTGATATCAATTGGAACGAAGGGCGAGATCTATGGTACCAAGATTTCGTAGCAAGCCAATCGAAACACTGTGTGCCCGTTAGCGTCGGCGCAGAAGATCCATTATTCATTCTGTATACCTCGGGCTCTACGGGCAAACCAAAGGGCGTCTTACACACCAGCGCCGGGTATTTGTTACAAGCAGCTGCCACCTTTAAATATGTATTTGATTACCGCGACGGCGAAGTGTTTTGGTGTACCGCCGACGTCGGCTGGGTCACAGGCCACAGCTATATCGTTTACGGTCCTTTAGCTAACGGCGCAACCTCACTAATGTTCGAGGGAGTCCCCACCTACCCCGATGCCAGCCGCTGCTGGGACGTTATTGATAAGCACAAAGTATCGATTTTTTACACCGCACCGACGGCAATTAGAGCCTTGCATGTGCAAGGCGACGAACCAGTGAAGCGCACATCTCGCGCCAGCTTACGCTTGTTAGGCACCGTAGGTGAACCCATCAATCCGGAAGCCTGGGAATGGTATTACAAAGTCGTAGGCGACAGCCGTTGCCCCATTGTCGACACCTGGTGGCAGACAGAAACCGGCGCACATATGATTACGCCCTTACCTGGCGCGCATGCACTGAAGCCAGGCTCTGCTTCGTTCCCCTTCTTTGGCGTTGAACTCGCGCTACTCAATGAAGATGGCTCCGAGATCGAAGGGGAAGGGGCTGGCTACCTAGTGGTGAAGCGCTCATGGCCCAGCCAAATTCGCAGTGTCTATGGTGATCACCAGCGTCTTATCGACACCTATTTTAGTAACTTCAAGGGCTATTACTTTACTGGTGACGGCGCCATGCGCGACGCCGATGGTTACTATTGGATTACCGGTCGCGTTGACGACGTACTGAACGTCTCAGGTCATCGGATGGGCACTGCAGAAGTCGAAAGCGCTTTGGTGCTGCACGAAAGCATTGCGGAGGCCGCCGTCGTTGGTTTCCCTCACGACATCAAAGGTCAAGGTATCTACGCCTATGTTACGCCAATGGCGGGAGTGGAAAAAAGCGATGCACTTTTCAAAGAGCTGATTGATTTATGTGTTTCTGAAATTGGCCCGATCGCCAAACCCGATATCATCCAATGGGCGCCCGCACTACCCAAAACGCGCTCGGGGAAAATCATGCGCCGCATTCTGCGCAAGATTGCCGAAAACGAACTCGACTCGCTGGGTGATACCAGCACCTTGGCAGACCCTAGCGTTGTCGAGAACCTGATACAAGAACGCCCGCAAACCTGAGCTCGCGGGCGTTTTAAATTTAGTGAATACCGACCCTAGGGTCGGTATTTTTTAGGCTTTCGGCTCTTCTGATGCGTCTGCGTCTGCGTCTGCGTCTGCAGAAGCTGCTTCAGTAGACTCTACTGCAGGTACTTCTTCTGCAGCGACTTCTTCCACGATCTCAGCTGGCGCTTCGTTTGCTTCTTCCGCAGTTTCTGCCTCTTCTTCTAGAAGCTCTTTGATCGACAGTTTGATACGGCCGCGTTGATCAACATCCAACACTTTCACACGTACAGTCTGACCCTCTTCCAAGAAGTCGGTGACCTTTTCAACACGCTGGTTAGCGATTTGCGAAATGTGGACCAAACCATCTTTACCGGGCAGGATCGTTACGAAAGCACCGAAATCGACAATGCGCGCAACCGTACCTTCGTATACCTGGCCAACCTCGGCTTCTGCCGTGATTTCCATCACCATTTCGACCGCGCGATCGCGAGCGGCTTGGTTCTGACCAAAGATCTTAACGGTACCGTCGTCGTCGATATCAACAGTAGCACCCGATTCTTCGGTAATAGCGCGGATGGTTACGCCACCTTTACCGATGATGTCACGGATTTTATCGGAATCGACTTTCAAAGTGACCATGCTTGGCGCATCAGCAGAAGTCACTTCGCGAGCAGTGCTGATCACAGAGTTCATCTGACCTAAGATGTGCAAACGTGCGTGCAAGGCTTGCTCGAGCGCGATTTCCATAATCTGCTCGTTGATGCCTTCGATTTTGATATCCATTTGCAGTGCAGTTACACCCGCAGCAGTACCAGCAACTTTAAAGTCCATGTCGCCGAGGTGATCTTCATCGCCCAAAATATCGGTCAATACCGCAAATTGGTTGCCTTCTTTTACCAGACCCATGGCAATACCCGCCACCGGTGCTTTCAAAGGCACGCCTGCTGCCATCATAGCGAGTGAACCAACACAGACCGAAGCCATCGACGACGAACCGTTAGATTCCGTGATTTCAGACACCACGCGGATCGTGTAGGGGAATTCATCTTGATTGGGCAGCACAGCCGCTAGACTTCTGCGAGCCAAACGACCATGACCAATCTCGCGACGACCTGTTGCACCCACGCGACCCGCTTCACCGACTGAGTAAGGAGGGAAATTGTAGTGCAACATAAAGGGGTCTTTACGTTCGCCTTCTAGTGCATCAATAATTTGTGCATCGCGAGTTGAACCTAAAGTCACCGCGCCAATGGCTTGTGTTTCGCCACGAGTGAATAGAGCCGATCCATGTACCCGGGGTAACAAATCGACTGAGCACGCAATGTCACGGACTGTTTTACCGTCACGACCATCAATACGAGGCTCGCCGGCCAAGATGCGTTGCCGCACCAAGCCTTTCTCGACGCTTTTGAACACGTCTTTTACGTCGTCTGCACTTGGGCCGCCGTCAACCGCTAGGGCTTCAACACAGGATTTGCGAATCTCGTCGACGCGAGCGTATCGCTCGGCTTTCTCAGTAACTCGGTAGGCTGCGCCCAAATCCGCGCCGGCTTGTGCCCGCACTGCTTCTAACAACTCCTCGTTAACCGCAGGTGCCTGCCAGTCCCACTTGGGCTTACCGGCTTCTGCTACCAATTCGTTAATAGCAGCAATGACGGTTTGCATTTCTTGGTGTGCGAACAATACCGCGCCCAACATTTGGTCTTCGGTTAACTCTTTTGCTTCAGACTCAACCATCAAAACGGCGTCTTTAGTACCTGCGACCACCATGTCCAGATCACTGCCTTTCAGCGCGTTGTAATCTGGGTTTAGCAAGTAGCCTTCTGCGGCATTAAAGCCAACGCGTGCCGCACCGATGGGGCCATTAAAAGGTACACCAGAAATAGCCAGCGCTGCCGATGTACCAATCATCGCTGGAATATCTGGATCGATATGATTATCAGCGGCCATTACCGTGCACATCACCTGAACTTCATTCATAAAGCCATCGGCGAACAGCGGGCGTATAGGACGGTCAATCAAACGTGAGGTGAGAGTTTCTTTTTCGCTTGGGCGACCTTCACGCTTGAAGAAACCGCCTGGGATTTTGCCCACTGCATAGGATTTTTCTTGGTAGTGAACAGACAAAGGGAAAAAATCTTGGCCAGATTTTTGACTTTTTGCCGCAACTACAGTGACAAGAACAGTCGTGTTTTCAACAGTAACCAGTACTGCGCCGGTTGCCTGGCGGGCAATTCGGCCGGTTTCCAGGGTGACCGTTTGGCCTCCATACTGGAAGGTTTTTACAATAGGATTCACTCAAATTCTCCAATCTTTCTAAAAGAAACCGGGGCCTTATGCCCCGGTCACTTACTCGGTTTAACGACGCAGCCCGAGTCGCTTAATCAATGTGCTATAGCGCGTCGCATCTTTACGCTTTAAGTAGTCCAACAAATTACGGCGCTGATTCACCATACGAATCAAACCGCGACGCGAATGGTGATCATGGTTGTGTTCTTTGAAGTGCGATTGCAACTGCTCTATATTCGCTGTTAGCAATGCAACTTGTACCTCGGGAGAACCTGTGTCGCCCTCGCCTGTTTGATAATCTTTAACAATCGCTGCTTTTTGTTCTGCACTTAATGCCATGTTTAACTTCCTTTTCACAATCTGCCCAAACGGAATTCCCGTCATTTAAAAAAGAGCCTACCCGCGCAGATTTACAGATAGGTTCCCGCTACGCGTTGGTAGCGATCATTCTCAAAGGCGCTATTTCACCGCTCTTTGACGCCGCCGCTAGTCCGACAAACTCACCGGATAAACGTGCGACGCGCACAATACCAGAATTTGCGTCATTTAGCACGTTTACTCGCTGTCCGAGCAACAGTTTTTCAACCAACTCATCGGCTATCGCCAATTTGGGCAAATGCTGCAAACCAGCATCTACCGGTAGTAGTTTTTTTGTCAAATCATCTCCCCCAGCCAGCACCTCGTCTAGACCAAGAGCCTGACTCAACTCGAAGGGACCCGCCTGTGTCCTGCGCAGAGCCGAGAGATGAGCACCAACGCCCAACGCATTACCCAGGTCTTCGCCTAATGATCGGATGTAGGTACCCTTACTGCACCGCACAAACACCTCGCAGTACGCTCGCGCTCCAGCCGTGAAAGCAAGTAAATCAAACGCCTCGATAACAACTTCGCGAGCCTCACGTTCAACTTCGATACCTTGCCGCGCCAACTTATACAGGGGCTGCCCGTCTTTCTTCAAGGCCGAATACATCGGTGGCACTTGCTTGATCGGCCCTGTAAAACGCTGCATCTCCGCCTCAACAGAGATCTGCGTCAAGCCCTCGGCACTGGCACTATCGACAATTTCCCCTTCAGCGTCCCCAGTGGTCCGGGTTTCACCAAAGCAGATCGTGGCGATATAGGACTTTTCCGCGTCCAATAAGTACTGGCTGAACTTGGTCGCTTCACCAAAACAGATAGGTAAAACGCCGGTAGCGAGCGGATCGAGGGCGCCTGTGTGCCCTGCCTTTCGAGCGTCCAACGCACGACGACACTGCTGTAACGCACCGTTAGAACTGAAGCCCTGGGGCTTATCTAAGATCAAGATGCCGTCAAGCCGACGACCTCTTTTTTGACGCCCCAACCCTTATTCCTCGCTGGAATCGCTATAGCTGCCAGATAACGCCTGATCAGCCGCTTTAGCGCGACGAATCAATCCCTCTAGGTGGCGCCCCCGACCAACACTTTCATCAAACACGAAGCGTAGCGTAGGCACCGTTCGCATTGTGGATTCCTTCGCAATGTGGGCGCGTAAAAAACCGGCTGCCTTGTTCAACACAGCCGTCGTTGGCTTTGCACTGTCAGCCGTATCTGCATCCAGCACCGTAAAAAATACTCGGGCGTGACTCAAGTCGCGACTCACCTGGGCTCCCGTGATATTGACCATTGCCACACGTGGATCGCGCATTTCGGTTTGAATCAGGCTGGCGAGCTCCCGCTGGAGCATGTCGCCAACCCGTTCTGTTCGACTGTACTCTTTTGCCATGGGTAACTGTTACAAAGACCGAGCGACTTCTTTGACTTCGAAGACCTCGATTAAATCTCCGACGCGAACGTCGGTGTAATTTTTCACGCCGATACCACACTCCGTGCCGCTCTTAACCTCACTGGCGTCGTCTTTAAAGCGACGCAAAGATTCGAGCTCCCCTTCGTAAATTACGACGTTATCGCGTAATACACGAATAGGCTTAGAGCGATAAACCGTGCCGTCGATCACTACACAACCCGCAATCAAACCAAACTTAGGCGATTTAAATACATCACGCACTTCCGCAATGCCGACGATCTCTTCACGAAGTTCGGGTGCCAACATACCGGTTAACGCTTGTTTCACATCGTCTAGCAGATCGTAAATCACGTTGTAGTAGCGTAAATCAACGCCTTCGGCCTCGACCAGACGCTTGGCGGCGTTATCCGCTCGCACATTAAAACCAAACATTACGGCGTCACTGGTCATGGCCAAAGTGACATCGGTTTCAGTAATACCACCTACACCACCCGAAACGATATTCACTTGCACTTCGGTATTACCCAAGTCCAGCAACGACGACTGTATCGCTTCCAACGAGCCGCGCACGTCAGCTTTGACGATGACGTTAAGGATCTTTCTCTCGCCAGCTGTCATGCTTTCAAACATGTTGTCCAGCTTCGCGGCTTGCTGACGCTGCAATCGAGTTTCACGATTCTTGTCTTGGCGGAAATCAGCTAACTCACGTGCACGCTTTTCGCTCTCAACCACAGCGAATTGGTCACCCGCATCAGGCGTTCCGTCTAATCCTAGGATCTCGACGGGAATGCTCGGGCCAGCCTCTTCAATTGGCGATCCATTTTCGTCTAACATCGCACGCACGCGACCGGACTGCAGGCCAGCTAAGATGATATCGCCACGCCGCAAAGTACCACTCTGCACCAACAAAGAGGCAACAGGGCCGCGTCCGCGGTCCAATCGCGACTCAATCACGATACCCTGAGCCGGGACATCTCTAGGCGCCTGCAACTCCAGCAGCTCGGCTTGGAGAAGCACAGCGTCGAGCAGATCTTCAATACCCTCACCCGTGTGAGCAGACACATTCACAAACTGTGTGTCTCCACCCCATTCCTCAGGGATGACATCTTTCGCCGACAGCTCATTTTTAACTCGCTCTGGATCTGCACCTTCTTTATCGATTTTGTTAACTGCAACAATTAACGGTACGTTCGCCGCGCGCGCGTGTGCGACAGCCTCTTCCGTTTGCGGCATCACGCCGTCATCGGCTGCCACAACAAGAATAACAATATCGGTACTTTTCGCTCCGCGAGCACGCATAGCCGTAAATGCAGCGTGTCCTGGAGTGTCTAGGAAACTAATCATGCCGTGGCCCGTTTCAACGTGATACGCCCCAATATGCTGGGTAATACCACCAGCTTCACCTGCGGCCACACCCGACTTTCTGATGTAATCCAACAATGAGGTCTTACCATGGTCCACGTGACCCATAACGGTAACCACAGGAGCACGCGGCTCAGGCGTACCCTCGTGCTGAGACAAAGTCTCCTCCAGCTTTTCTTCCAAGGCATCCGAGCTCACCAGCTTGACGCGGTGACCTAATTCCTCAACGATGAGTGTCGCGGTGTCTTGGTCAATCATCTGATTGATGGTGGCCATTACGCCTAGCTTCATTAATTCTTTGATAACGACGCCTGCTTTGACAGACATCTGACTGGCTAATGCACCTACCGAAATTAAATCGCTCAACTCGACATCGTAAACAATCTTTTCAGTGGGTAATTCAAACCCGTGTTGGTTGTCTCCAGAGCGAGACTTCTTGCGGCCACCACGACGACGCATGAAGCCGTCTTCCGCCGCATCAATATCTGACAGAGACATATGACGCTTTTTCCCGCGACCACCGATAGAATCTTTGTTTAAACGCGCTCCCTTTTTACGAGGGGCGTCATCTTTCTCTACCGGCGCGGCAGCTTCATGCAAACGCTTGGGTCGCGATTTGTCAGCTTCTTTTTTAGCGGCGGCCTGCTTATCGGCTTCAACCACTGCTTTTGCCTTGTTTTCTTTCTCCTTGCGCGCCGCTTCATCGGCTGCCTTCTTCTCTCGAAGCGCAGACTCGCGGTCCAGTTCCTCTTGCTTGCGGCGCAACGCGGCGCGCTGGCGCAAGACCTCAGGGTCAAATTCATCGACCTCGGGCTCATCAGCAAGGTCTGAAGCCACCTCGGCTTCTGGCTCAGGTGCAGCTTCTTCGACCGCCGCCTCTAGGACTATCTCGGGCTCTGAAGCCACCTCTTGAACAACTTCAGCGAGGGCTTCTGCGACCGGCTCTGCGACCACGGCTTCATCAGTTACACTTTCGACTTCAACGAGTTCAGGTGCCGACTGCTCAGTTTCAACTTCTGGCTCCATTTCCTCGCGTTTAATGTACGTACGCTTTTTTCGCACCTCGACGTTGACGGTTTTGCGGCCACCCGAGCCGCTGGTCCTCAAGGTGCTCAGAGTCTTACGTTGTAGTGTAATTTTACGAGGCGCAGCGTCAGACTCACCGTGACTTCGCTTCAAGAACTGAAGCAAAGTTTGCTTGTCCTCGTCGGAAACTTCCTGTGAGGCCTTGGTATGAGGCAACCCCGCCTCTTTCATTTGCCCCAGCAATCGTTCGGATGACGCTCCAACGACTTTAGCCAGTTGCTCTACAGTTACTTGTGCCATTCTTTACTCTCCTTCTCTCTTAATTCGTGGTCGGTTGCCTGTTCTGAAACTTAGGCTTCCTCCGCGAACCAAGGAGCGCGAGCAGTCATAATTAATGTTCCCGCTCGCTCTTCATCCATCTCTGGAATTTCCATTAAATCGTCTATGCCCTGCTCGGCCAAATCTTCCATAGTCACAATGCCGCGGCTTGCAAGGATGTATGCCAGATGTCGATCCATACCGTCCATGTTCACTAGGTCTTCGGCGGGCTCGTTAACACCCAATTGCTCCTCTGACGCAATCGCCATGGTCAACAGGGCATCTTTAGCGCGCGCTCTTAGCTCTTCTGAAATTTCTTCGTCAAAGCCTTCAATCGCCATCATTTCTTCTAACGGCACGTACGCCACTTCTTCAAGCGTAGTAAAGCCCTCTTCAACCAGCACTTCCGCGACGTCTTCATCCACATCCAGACGCTCGACGAACAATTGAAGCACTTGCCCGACTTCCGCTTCTTGTTTTTCTTGAGCTTCATCGGTGCTCATGACATTGATCATCCAGCCGGTCAACTCAGACGCCAAACGGACGTTTTGACCGCTGCGACCAATAGCTTGCGCTAGATTATCTTCGGAAACCGCCACATCCATTGTGTGGGTATCTTCATCCACAACGATCGATTCTACTTCCGCAGGGGACATAGCGTTAATGACCAATTGCGCTGGGTTGTCATCCCACAAAATAATGTCTACGCGCTCATTATCTAACTCATTTGATACCGCCTGAACCCGGGAGCCCCGCATGCCCACACAAGCGCCAATAGGGTCTATGCGCTGGTCGTTGGTTTTAACCGCAATTTTTGCTCTCGAGCCTGGGTCACGCGCTGCGGCGCGAATTTGAATCACTCCCTCGGCAATTTCAGGCACCTCAATTCGGAACAACTCAATCAACATTTCAGAGCAAGAGCGGCTCAATATAAGCTGCGGACCACGCACTTCTGTGCTGATTTCAGTCAGAATGGCGCGCAAACGGTCGTTGACACGAAAGGTCTCTCGACCCACTAGGTTACCGCGTGGCAATAAACCCTCAGCGTTATTACCGAGGTCAACAATAATATTGTCGCGCGTTACCTTCTTAACGCTACCCGCAACCAGCTCGCCTACACGGCCTCGATACTGGTCCACTATCTGTGCACGCTCGGCTTCTCTTACACGCTGAACAATAACCTGCTTCGCTGTTTGCGCAGCTATTCGGCCAAAACCCACGTTCTCAACGGTTTCTTCGAACACATCGCCCGGAACCAGGGCAGGGTCTTTTTCAATCGCCTCTTCGGTTGTGAACTGTGTTCCAAGCAAGGCAAGCTCGTCATCAGGTACAACTAACCAGCGGCGCACTGTGACGTACTCCCCCGTTTTACGGTCGATGGTGACGTGAATATCAGATTCCTCGTCGTAGCGCTTTTTCGTTGCGGTGGCCAATGCCAACTCGATCGCCTCGAAGATAATATCTTCAGATACGCCTTTCTCATTCGATACCGCTTCTGCTACCAGCAAGATTTCTTTTGTCATTGAGAGCCTCGTTTTTACTTGCCCCTACAGTCGGGGTTTCACCTTGGCCTTGTCGATGCTATCGAAAGGCAGTACGTATTCGTCGTCGCCTATGCGGACCACGACATCTTGATCTTCAATCCCTACTAAAGTGCCACTGAAATTCTTTCGGCCTTCAAAAGGAATGCGCAATTTCACTTCTATCCACTCACCGATGTACTGTTGATACTGCTCGACCGAGAACAGTAAACGATCAATACCCGGCGAGGACACCTCAAGGTTATATTCACCTTGAATCGGGTCTTCTACGTCCAATATGCCGCTCACTTGGCGACTGACCGAGGCGCAGTCATCAACTTGCACACCGGTTTCACGATCAATGTAGATGCGAAAAAGGCTTTGCTTACCTTGCGCGCGATACTCGAGCCCCCACAGATCAAAACCCATGGCCTCTATTGTTGCTCGCAACAAGTCCGCTAATTCAGCTTCTTTCTTGGTCACCCAGACCACCCATTAATCGTTAGATACAAAAAAACCCCAAACAGGGGCCTCTTAACCATTGCACTCCCAAAGGGCGCGCAATGTATGTCCACATTCAAACGAATGCTAAACGCTGCACACTTCTTTCTTACCTGTCACTCGCAAGCGCTTTGCGCTACACCCAAATAAGAGAGGCCACACAACTGCGCGCAAGTATACGCACAAAAGACGGTGCCTTCAACGAAGCTAGCGACAGATAATCGCGTTTTGTAAAAAAAAACCGATACTCGCGAAAATACAGGTTCTTGTGTTTGGTAGCGGGGGCCGGATTTGAACCGACGACCTTCAGCGGCTGCGCCGGGTCAAGAGCTGAGCCCGACGGTCGGGCGCCTCATACATCCAGTACTATGCGTGGTATCA
>Ga0209137_1000786_pt1 | contig 32570 bp, 35 predicted proteins | sample SaaInl5LU_22_DNA_FD_184642 | JGI IMG/M metagenome (GOLD analysis project Ga0209137, IMG submission 184642) | Marine microbial communities from expanding oxygen minimum zones in the Saanich Inlet - ESP_105LU_22_DNA (SPAdes) (version 2) | ecosystem: Environmental > Aquatic > Marine > Intertidal...
AGCCTTGTTCGCATAGGTGATTTTAGGTTGACCACCTTCTTTGAGAAATTCAGTATCTGTTACCAGAACCATTTCATTTGTATTATTTACCGCATGACCAAGCAAGTTTGAGCTTTGCTCAAACTTTCTCCGCATGATAATTTCATTTTCTAGTTCCTTATTCTTAAAAATTAAATTTTTATTGAACTCTTGAATTTTTGCATGTCGATCAATCAACATTCGCCTTTGCTCCTGAATGATTCGTTCTGCCTTATCTCTTTCAACCACCTCCAAGCTATGGTTTTTGAGCATACCATAAAATCGATTCGTTTTCTTGTTAAATGACAATCCAAATAAGACATCCAAACGTTTTGAATCTGCATCGAAAAATTGTCTTTCATAATTAACCCGTTCCCCCATCATGGTTTGACGAATCATATCCAAATCCCGCGAATATTGATCTATCGGGGACAATGACCTCCAGTTTAGAGTGCTATGTTCCAAATATGATCGATCGTAGCCCAATAACTCCAAAAAATAATCGTTGCACTGGAGTATATTTCCATCCTCATCAGCAATGAAGGTCCCTAACAAATCCGTGTTGAAGAATTGAGCAAGCTCATAGTTCACTTCCTCAATCTCTCCTTGGAGCTTCTTCATACTCGTGATATCCATAATAATCCCAGATACCTTAGAGGTTAATACTCCTTGTAAACTAAGGTCTAAAGCAACCCACTTGATTAATAATAGTTTTGTTTCCTCCCCGATAGATAATTCTATCTCCATTTCACAAACATCTTTGTCAAAAGAAGCCTCTTTGATGTTTCTCTCCAAAGACATTCTAAGCTGTAGTGGGAAGCGATTCGTAAACTCCTCTAATCTCATAACAGATCTATGCGCGTCAAGGATATCTACGGATTTGAAGTCTAAGAATAATTCATTCTTTTCTTTTTCAAACTCCCAGGTCCCAATCTGACCTACCTCTAATGCAAGCTGAAGCTTTTGTCCATATCCTGACTGCTCAAGGTTTTCGATTTTCAGGATACTCACCTGCTTGCGCAGATCTAAGTTACTTTTACGTAAGACTTCGATTGTCTCAATCTCTTGGTAAGCACTAGAACCGTTCGACGATACAGTGTTTCTCGAATCCGATAGAGACGACTGTACTAACTTGAATAAATCATCGTCGTTAAATGGTTCACTCTCACCTTTAACCTCTTGCTTATATACCTCGAATGACTTTCTAGGCGAAACTCTATATTTCCCTTCTTCCGTAAGATCTAAATGCTTTGCGTTATCAGGGCTACCTCCACTCCAATTCACAGTCTTTATCCTAGGCCTTCTAAACCCGTAAAGCGCCACTCGCCCATCGTTAGAAATTGGAATCCTTATTACACCAGCAACATCAATTCCAGAGTATTCTAAAAGCTGGGTATTAGCCAATATTATTAACCGAATGTATTTTCAAGTCATGCTTTGAAAGCCACTTCTCTTCGATTTGGCTAATTTCATCGGAATCCAATATTATCCCAAAACCATTATAACCCTTTTCATCTCTAAAGCCAATACCATCAAGGTTGAGAAACTCCATCAAATCTGGAAATACGCGTTCAATGCCCAATTCAAAATTTTCATTCTGACCTATCGTGAGAATTTTTTTACCTAACCCTTCTTGAAAATTCTTTTTTATGATTTTTGAACGCTCTAGACCCAGCCTTGTCAATTCAAGAGAGAATATCCGACCGATAATCTCACTTTTCTTGCGTTGTGCTAGGCCTATATTTTTCGGCGAATTGTGATGACAAGCTAATAAGCCAATAAGTTTACCTTCTACAATAAGGCTGACTGAAAAGCTTGCACCTATGCCCATATTGCCTAAATATTCAATGTGAATCGGACTCACACTTCTGATTAAGCTATCAGAAAGGTCTACGGCTTCTGTTAATTTCACTTTAGGCAATAACGGAACAACATCTGAACCAACATCAGCTATCACTCTTGTACGATTCCTTACATAAAGTGCGCGAGCTTGTGAAGGTATATCAGAGGCGGGAAAACGCATTCCCAAATAGGATGGCATGAAATCCTCCTTTGCCTCAGCAACAACATTTCCATTCCAATGCTCATCAAAAATGTACAATTTGACCCGATCAAAACCGATGACTCTTTTCACCCAATGCACCGTCTTATCGTACAGCTCCTGGATCGATTTAGCATCGTATAGATCATCAATGGTGGTATCCAAACTCTCGAGCAAAGAGGAATTCACAATGGATAACTGGAATTCTATGGTTCGATATCCCTTACCTGTGCTTGGAAGCACGGCAATGTCATATCTATTATTTGTACCTATGACCTCTCGATTATAGAAAATCTCAACCTTCCTAGAATCATTTAATATGGTATTTAGAACATCAGAATCCGCAATTACACTAGAAATGTCAGTTCCGATTAATTCGTCAAGAGTAACGCCAGTGAGCTCTTTGATGTTTTCAGAACAAAACTTAATATTCGCATCCTCACCTAGAACTACAGAGTATCCGAACGATTGAATAGAACCTGGTATATGAATAGGTTCTTGGTCACAAATATTGATCAAAAACTTTTCGTCCTTGAATTCTTCTAAATTGCTTGAATCGTACTTTTTCATAATAACAGAATTATATTTTCACAATTGACCATTGTTCAACTAAGGTTTCAAACACCATTTTAGCATGCAGCAAAATTTCATCGACCTCTTTTTCGGTGTATTGTTTTCTATCAATTAGACTTTTATACTCCATGAATACCGGTATTAAAGCTGAGGTTTGCTCGAAATAAGTCAGCTCCTTTACTCCCCGCTGCGCGAATTCCTTCAAAAGCACGCTAGATCCCATTGCACTTCCTAGAAGGACGTAAGCCGTTCCGATCCATTGTAATGAAACCTCTGCGTTCGGTTTAGGAAGTACCTCAGCATCATATGTATTTCTGAAGGCACGTACAATCAAATCACTACTCTTAAATCCTCGTGAATTTAAAGCGAGGTATTTCCAAAAGCCCTCCATCCCTTCCTTGAAAAGGAGAATAGATTCCGCTTCTGGAATTTCTTTTAACAACCCCATCCGAAGTGGGCTAACAGACTCAACCTGCTTGTGAAGATGACGAGTAGACTCTTTTAATAAGGAAGACAACATTGAGATAAAAGCTTTAGGTTTTTAATACTGAAACTTAAATTTAAAGCATAAAAAAGGGCTCAGTGTTACCTGAGCCCTTATCGTACATATACTTTCTATCTTGTTGCCTATACGTGAAAATTCTAGTGAATTTCTACACTCAGACCGACATCTCCCATTAAAGTGGCCTTCGTGCTTAACTCTTCAAATCCACCTGAGAGTACTTGACATTTTCCTTTGAAATGGGTCAACCATGCACACTGCTCGGCTTGTTCCTCGTAATGATCACAGACTGTGCATAAAACATCTATTACAAAGTCGAAACTGTTCACGTCGTCGTTGAACAAAACGAGCGACCACTCTTTTTGTAATGTAGCTTGATGTTCTGGCTGTGATTTAACTTTTTCTATCATGTGAACAAAATTATAATCTATGAGTAGCTATGCAATCCCAATTATGGCTTAATTTGAGTTTTGAGTCATTTATACTAAATTCACCCTATGAAAAGCAAGATAAGTACTCGGAGATGGTCTCATTTCGGTAGCATAACCTTCTTTGTTATGCTACTGGACACCATTTCTAATCTCTATATATTGACTCAAGCTCAAAACAACATGACGTACCCAGGACTCTTGTTCTCGGTACTATTTTTTGGTGGATTAAGTGCACTACTCTTTTCGAATTACGGCATGCATCCTCAAATAAGTGCTGCTGTTTTATTACTCGCTATTGTACCGGAAGTCATTAACATTTTCGTAGTTCATTACGATAGTTTCGCCGCCTTGTTTACTATTGTTGTACTTCTGTTGATATCGTTTGAACCCCGCCTACCTAAATTAGCTCACCTCTTCTTGACGAGTGTTGCTATACTTACATTACAATTGATCAAACTAGATGAACTTGGCACAGCATTTATACAACTTAGCAAAACAGCATTTAGTGGTATCGGTCTGCTTACCATCACCATTTATCTTGTTTTTAAATATTTCGACTTTGCTAAAATTTGCTCGTTTGGAAATAACATTCTCATGGAGGATGATATTTTACAAGAGATGAAATCAAAAATCAACTCGGAGTATAGATACAAGGTTCAGTTCCAACAAGGAGACTTCTTAACCTCTGAGTCGTTCTCACCGCTTTCTTCTGTCTTTACCCTTCTCACTAAGCACACCTCTACAGGTTCATTAGAGCAGAGTCCAATTATTAGATTATACCTCCTTGATAACCATCCTGTGATCGAATCCTTTAATGTTAAGATATCCTCAAATGCAGGATTTAATGCACTAAATGAAGCGCTTTATCCTGAAGCATACACGCTTATAAACCTTAGCGGTGAGCGTGACGGTTTTGTAATTACACCCTTCCAATATGTAAAAAAATGGGAGTCCACCTCTACAGTTGAGGATCAAGAGAACGAATCTGAAATAGAAAATCACTCAACGCTGGCCGAAGAAATAATAATCGGTGCGCAAAGAGCAATGCCATCTGATAGTGGGAGCACAACAGTGGACGTTATCGATCACGAGGAAAGGGAATCCACTGAAGTTAACATGAACGAACCTCAGTCAGATCCTTTAGAACAATTCCGCAATCAACGACGCTTCAATCCTAAGGCAGGTCGAAGTATGATTCGCATCAGAAATATTACAAAAGAAGAGGGAACCACTGAGTTTCAGTGGAACGTACCTAGTAAGTAAAACCCTGCGCCACAGAAAGAGCCAAGGTGCTTTGGTTACTCCCGAATTCCAAATCTCCGTTTTAGAAGCATGATTTTTCCTTTACCCGCGAGGTTGTAAGTGAATGCTGCTTGATCTTTTTTGGCAACAACACTACGATCTTTTGGATCCTTCGCAAGAATGGCTTCATTAAAAGCATCATCGCTGCTTCGAATACTCATAACTATCCCCTTAAAGTTCATATAGAGATAGTCTGAGCCATTGTCTAAATATATCGTGAACTCACTACCTCTGCGTCGTTCTTTCATCTCGATAAGGCAGTCCACTTTAGCGAATACCGGAATATTGTAGATGTTCTGTATAATGGCTTCATCTTTTGATCTAAAGCTCTTAAAACCACCACTGTACTCTAGCTCTACACCACTCAACACAAGGCTCTGACGCATTTCCCTCGGGAACTTTCCTTCTGCCTCATGCGTACCGAGATTTTCCATGAATTTATCACCGTCTTTTACTCCCATCAGGGCGTAAATCCCCTGTTTGTAAGCTTCATCGTAGCTTCGAGTAGTCCCAGAGCCGTCGGCAAATAATGCCGCTACAGCTTCCCAAGCATCCTTGTCTAATGGGGCATCAATCATCCATACCGCATCTAAGCTGACCTCATCTTTTTTCAGATTATGCAGTGCGGAACCGGCCATTGAAGTGGTTACAGCTCCAGTTTTTTCCAATACAGATAATTTACCCGAACCGTATAGATCACAATCGTAGTTATGAAAGACCAAATAAGGGTCTGGCGTTTTGTAATCCTTAAGTTTCTCGGTAGTGGTAATCACATACCCTTGCTCATCATGATCGTAGAACAAGACCCCATCGGCGGAAAGAATTTCTATATCTGCACGGTCCGCATATTTCGAAAGGAAGTTACTGTGTCCACCGAGACTGTCTTGCGAGATATAGATACCATTAAACGTGTTGTCGCGAAGTTGGTTAGGATCATTCACGGGTAAGTCAATTACGATGTCCGCAGGATCTATAGTACTGGCAATATCATACCACATACTCTGCAGGTTTTTACAATCGTGCTGAATCATTATCGAGCCTTTGAAAAACATGTTCTGTTGATCAGCGACCAATTCAACCCCGCCCCTATAGCCAAAAAATGGGCTTAGGAAAAAGTCATCTTTTTCTTCAATCGTCGCCAGACCTATCGTAGTGCCCGAAGTATCTGGTTTGATACTTTCAAAATCAATTGGCCAAGCACTGCCCTCTTCATCGAGATAGTCATAGGTACCTACTGCATTATAATTGAATTTACCTCGAATCCGAGCCGTGGCGTCATAGAACGTGTGAAGTTTTGTCCAACGGTTCGCCTCAATCGTCGAATTTTCAAGTGGATCCATAGAGGCATTCTTACGAATCACCACATAGCCGCTGTCTGGAAGAACACGCGAATCAGCCACCTCGATTTCTTCTACATCGAAGGCCTCGAGCAAACTTGGCTCCAGAGCAAAACGCGCATAGCCAGCCGTAAAGTCTAAGCTGTCTTGTAGCGGGTGCGTACTCACTAAATAGGCTTCATCATCTTGATTGTGCTTCACATCCACCGTCGCCTTATCCATCTTCCACTCGGCATGGTCCATGTAGGCCATGTATTGGTTGGAAGGAAACTCCAAAGCACTGTAGGGGTCCAATTTATCAAAGACGCCTTCCTGTGTATCGAAATCAACCTCTGCAGTAGAGCTCAACATTTGAAACGCCCACTGCTCGTCTGTCAATGCCGTTTTTACCCTAAAGTCTTGGTTGTTCGAAATAAACGAGCGGCGGAAGAATTCATACCCTTCTTTCTCGCTGTTGTGTTTAGCCGTATAGTAGCGTAATTCTCCTTTTCCGAATAATCCATTTTCGCCATAGGTCAATTCGCCTTCCGCCACTACTGAAGGGGCTTCGTACATATCGAAAGGCGTTTTACGTGTTTTCGCCTTGATGTATTTTCGGTATGGGCGCCAATCAAATGGATTGTCTGTACCATTCGCCTGTGGATGCCCTTTGCCCACAGCACTCTGCGCAATGGTAAATGTCGTAGCACGACCAGAGGCCTGCTCAGGAAAGAAAAGTACATCTGGACTCACTGTTTCGCTCTGTAGGTAGCTGATCACCCCACCTGCATGTAAACCCTGGTTCGAAAGATCTAAGGTACCGGTATAGGTCCCTGCTCCTTTGTATGCAGGAGTTGGCGGCATCTGGGTAGAGAAGCCAAGGGAATAATCAGGCATGACTGTGAGTGGCTGATCAAAGACGGGGAAAATATCCGCACTGTGGAAGGTGGCATCAAAGAGGATACCGTCTGTGGTTGTATTGTCTAAGGAATCAATCGTGAATGGATCGAGAGCCATGTAGAATCGGCCACGATCATAGACGCCACCGTGAATGCTTGGGTGGTCGTAGTAGACATACGAGTCATTAAGCGCTTCAAAAATGGGGTACTCCGGGAAATATTTTCTTGACGATTTATTGTCTGGTTTATCTATCAACAACTGACCTTGAAGATCTTGCAGTACGGTTTGTACATTCACCAGCGCAGCGCGTTCACCAGGTGGCGGATCAAATTCCTTCACCTTAAAGCGCATTGAATCAATCTGCGGCATGTCAATCTTAAAGGCGTCATAACTAAAGCTGTGATTGATGCCCCAATAGCTGAACAGACCGGCATTTATACGGCCGTCAAAGCGGAAGTCCATGTCTTCTTGCACCGTGATTTTCCCACCGCGAGGAAACAGGTTGACTTGCTGGGAATCACTTACTGCAATGCGCGAGATGCCGGCAATGTCCATCTCATAATTGAGCAGAGAAACCTGGGCATTTGAGCCCTGAGGTATACGTGAAACGAATTGGATGACATCGTAATCGCGCTTGCCCTGATAATTCTGTAAATACTCGAAGAGACGGTCCGTTAAAGACACGGTTTGCTTATCGACGTCGAACTCTACAAACCCTTGGATGGCCATCTCAAAGAGGAAGCGTTCTCCCTGCTCTGGAGGCATTCGCATGGCATACGTGAGATCGCGCAGTGGCATATCGTTGTAGCCGAATCCATACGCGGCATCGCGGAGATTGATAAGTGGGTGCGTTTGCTGAAGACCCGCAATCTGTTCCATACGGGTGATGCGGAAATATTGTCTGGATTCAAATACAGCCGCTTGCTCTGAGCCAAGATTCAGGTTTCTAAAATTGAGCGTAGGTGTGCCTTGATTCCAAACGAGCTGATCCACGTTGAAATCCATGCTGTGGTAGGAATCGATGAAGGAAGATAGCCCTAAACCGGTTTTGAAGCGGATGATGCGTACTTGGCCCATGCGAGGGTCGTACCTCATCTCACAATACGGATGGTAAATACTGTCCTCTCCTAGATGTGCCGTGACCTCCACTCGTTTTGAAGAAAGTAGGCTGTCCTTGAATAGAAAGCGACCACTTTTCAGCGTGATGATGGTATCGTTGTTGTAGGTGAACTGCACTCGTGCCATCGCACTGTCGGGCGAGAGACCGTAATACTGTGCACCGACCACACCCAAGCCTCCACGGAAGTGAACTTCTGGATAAATATTCTCAAGCAAGTAGGTATTCTTGTAACTCGTAAACTGCGGGTACTGTGCGTTTTTGGCTGCACGACCACTTAAGCGCTCCTCAAATTTCCCAAGAATTGGAGTATCGTATAAATCGGGAGCATAAAGTGTGGCACTATCAGCGAAAAAGTTCGGTTTGTCCACGTCCATGGACCACGAACCTAGTTCTCCATACAACTCATCTTCAGGCTTGCCTACCCTTCCCCAGAACACAGTACCGCCCTGTGCTTCGAGGCGTCCTTTGGCTGGAAAGAACCGAGCGGAAGTCGACATCACAATGGTACTGTCCTCGCGGTACACCCCGATAATGTCTCCCTCGGCGATAGAGAAAACCGGCTGATTTTCTTCAAAACTAAGGGTCCAAAAACTGTAGGGAGCCTTCCAGACCAGACCATTGTTATCTCCAAAAAAGTGACGTACCTCATTCAAATAGAATTGGTGTAAGTAATCTTTGATTTTCGATGACGGGTTGCCGCGGGTATAACCTTTAAAATGAGCGGTTAATGCGGCTACAGTTCCATATTCCTCATTTTCACTCACATACTGCATCAAACGGAGCAGCTCTTCCCAGTTTTCCGGTGAGTTTATCCGCTTGCGCAAGAGATTATTGGCCAATTCAATCCAGTCCTTCTCCACCTCAGCATCTATCGCATACTGGACGGCTGGAAGCAACGAGTCTTGAAACAGTGCACGTTGCTCTTTATTGAGTTTGACTAATTCCGGAAATTCCGAAGTGAAATTATCTAAAGAAGAGAATCGGGTCACCTTTTGCCCAAACAGAGGCATGCTCAGTACAAGTGCAAATAATAGCAGCCCGATTCTTTTCATATTACTTGGTCATTTTAATACTTCTCCATTGTTCTCGAGCCTTCACTCCTTCATAACGCAATCCAGCGGCCTCTGCTGCCGAGCGTAAAGCAGGAATGTTCTCCTCGTAAAAACCACTAAAGAAAATAGTACCTCCTGAAGATAACGCATCTACATAATGCTTTATATCAGCGAGAAGTACATTTAAGTTAATGTTTGCACAAATCACCTCATAGGTCTCCTCTAAGGCATTTGCACCACCAACTACTGCTGACATCTCGATACCGTTGCGTTCTGCATTTTCGAGTGTATTCTCAATACACCAAGTATCGATATCAATCCCGTGAATGTGAGCCGCACCGCGCATTCCCGCTAGAATACCTAAAATTCCCGTACCACAGCCCATGTCTAGCACGCGAAGTCCTTCAGTAGGAGTTTCGAGCAACCATTGAATCATCATGTGCGTAGTTTGATGGTGGCCCGTCCCAAAAGACATCTTTGGCTCGATCAACATCGGATATTCAAAACCCTCACGTTCCTGGTGGAAAGGCGCACGGATGTACACGCGACCATCTACTTCAATCGGGTCGAAGTTTTTCTCCCATTCCTCATTCCAGTTCACTTGCTCTATATCGCGAAGGGTAAAAGAACACTCGACTCCTTCCCAACTAAGCGCATCATTGACTTGCTCTTGTGAGAATTGGTCTTTTTGAATGTAGGCTGCGAAACCCAATTCTGTCTCAGAGAAACTTTCAAAGCCAATCGCACCGAGCTGTGCAATAAATATATCGCGGAACGGTTCTAGAGGCGACACAGTTGCGGCCACCTCTGCATATACGGGAACTTGGTTCGACATTACGCCTTAGTTCTTGCTTCGATAATCGCAGTGAAATCGTCTGCGCTTAATGAAGCACCACCGATCAAACCACCGTCGATATCTTTTTTAGCAAATAGATCTGCTGCGTTTCCTGGCTTACACGAGCCACCGTATAACACGGTAACGTTCTCGGCAGTTTCGCTGTCAAAACGCTCTGCCAACCAGCTGCGGATTCCAGCATGAACATCTTGAGCTTGTTCTGGCGAAGCAACTTCACCTGTTCCAATCGCCCAAACTGGTTCATACGCTAGGATGATGTTGTCCATATCTTCTGCAATGAAACCTTCAAGACCTTCTGCACATTGCTTCAGGATTACATCCATGAATTGGCCACTTTTACGCTCTTCTAAAGTCTCACCAATACAGTAAATCGCTGCCAATTCGTTATTCAACGCCTGACCAATTTTCACCTTACAATCTGCATTGGTCTCGCCAAAGTACTGACGACGTTCGCTGTGACCGATAATCACCGCGTCCAAATCTAAAGACGCAAGCATCGGCGCACTGATCTCACCGGTAAAAGCTCCGCTTTCTTCTTGATGACAATTCTGTGCAGCAACTGCAATAAATTCATTTTCAACAAGCGATTCGACAACATCATTTAAGAACAATGCAGGTGGTGCGATAATCACGCCCGTTTCACCTACTACTTCTTCAGTAAGGCTTGCTTTCAAACCTTCAACGAGCTCCATTGCTTCGTTGTGAGTTGTGTTCATCTTCCAGTTTCCTGCTACAATTCTTCTTCTCATGATACTATCTAATTAACTGTCTATTCTAAAAAAATTCTGCGCGTACTCGCGGGTCTAAAATCGCATAAATCACATCGACCAAAGTCGTTAAGATCACGAATACAAATGCAATGACAAGGACACAGCCCATAGTCACTGGCAAATCTCGTGTATTTAGCGCTTCCACCAATAATTTTCCCATACCATTCCACCCGAAAATGATCTCGACGAAAACAGCACCCGCAAGTAGTGATGCAAACCAACCACTGATGGTTGTAATTATAGGGTTCGATATCACGGGAAGTATATGACGCCACAAGACTTTCCATTCGGGAAGACCCTTTGCGCGTGCGGTCCGGACAAAGTCTAATTGGCTTGTTTCTAAAATTGATTTACGAGTCAACTGAACCACAACCCCGATGGGGCGAATCCCCAAGGTAAACGCCGGTAAAATCAAATTCTTCATGGAGATGTAGCGCGCTCCAGTATAGTCATCCACCTCAAAAAGCGACCCGGTGAGGTGTAAACCCGTCCATGGCCCTAGTAAAAAGGCAAATATCCAAGCAAATAATACTGCAGTAAAAAAGGAAGGTAAACTCATTCCTATCGAGCTAAACGCGAGCAAGCCTCGATCTAAAAGTGTCCCCTCGCAATACGCTCCTATCGCCCCAAGGAGCATGCCGACGACCACTGCAAATCCTATCGCTACGATCGCCAGCAGCGCCGTATTTGGGAAGGTAGCACCGATGAGTCCTGTAACTTTCTGTCCTTGTCGCTGGTAACTTTCACCAAAATCTGGTGCCTTAACCACAGGTCCATGGTCCCAATCTAAAGGAGAAATTCGTCTGAGATAACGGCCGTACTGCACCAGTAGTGGTTGGTCCAAACCGTATTTAGCCTTAACAGCCGCCAAAGCAGCCGGATCATCCCTTTTACCCAACATCATTTGTGCTGAATCACCAGGAACTACCGTAAACAGGAAAAAAACTAACGTAGCCACACCCCAAAGCGTCACCAACGATAATCCTAATTTTTCAGCAGCGAATCGAATCAATGTGGGCTATCGTTATAGTGGTATTTCTGATCTACAACACCTTTGCGCAAAACCACCCACCCCGGATTAGAGCGCACCATGGTTTTCAAGGTAGTTTCATCTGTGAACGCAAAAGGAACTTCTGGCGAAAGACCAACTGCATGCAAGTCTTCTGGCATCGAAGCTGAAAGCGCCACCACAGGAATACCTTCATCCAATAATTTTTGGACAGTCGGCTGAATATTCTTCCAACCGTCTTCATGCGTCTTCGCTCTATTGTAAGCGACTAATAACCACACCTCATCTAAATTCAGAATACTGTCGGTCCAATCACCGTAATCGCTCATAATACTAAAATCGTGAACCGGCGGCTCATACCCTTCTTTGATCATGATCGTTTTGGACAATTCACTGAGCATCGTCCACTCTTTCTTTTCCCACCATTTTTCATCAATGTAGGCCTTCGAAGAAATCTCTACGCGCTCTCCAGCGGCATTCTCCATCGTGTAATACACTTCATATTGTGGTGGCTCTAAGCCCAATTCTTCTGCTGGCTTCATTCCATCAACAATGCTCAAGCCAACCGCATAAGGACGAAAATCTTCAACAGGTAAGTGATTCAATACATGGTTTGTAAACCAAACACTAAATAACAATGACACGCCTACCAAGGCCATGGATATTTTCTCAGGAATGCGGTCAAAAATTTTCGACTCGCCCCACCACAAAATCAAAATGAGGATGGAAAGAATAACGTCCTTGTAAAAACTCTCCCAAGGGGTCAAGGGAATGGCATCTCCGAAACAACCACAATCGGTTACTTGGTTAAAGTACGCGCTCCAGAACGTGAGAAATGTAAAAAAGCCAATCATTGCAGAGAGTAAAATCAATACAAGTCTCTTCCACAAACCCAGCAGTAAAGCCACGCCCAACAATACCTCAGCTGCCACCAATAATATAGCGATCGGTAAAGCAAAGGGCTCGAAGATCGGCAAATTCAAGACCTCCTCACTAAAGTATTCTTCAAGCTTAAAGCTGAATCCAACCGGGTCATTCATCTTGACTAGCCCACTAAAAATGAACAACCCACCTACGATGAGTTGTGAACATCTTGAAAGTATCGTCTTAAGCATAAGGGGTTTGTTTTAAGCGGTTGCTTTTTCCATGAATTTAATCAAGGCAAAAACACTGTAATTAATCATGTCTAAATAATTGGCATCTAAACCTTCACTAACGAGCGTCTTGCCCGCGTTATCCTCAATCTGTTTTACTCTAAGAAGCTTCTGTAAAATCAAATCGGTAAAAGAAGAAATGCGCATATCACGCCAAGCCTCGCCGTAATCGTGATTTTTACGAAGCATCAGTTCCTTCGCCTCATTTGCTTTTTCAAGATAAGCGGCACTCGCCTGCTTCCAATCCAGATCAGGCTGATCTACCACTCCTCGTTCAAGTTGAATGAGTGCCATAATGCTGTAGTTTAGGATCCCGATGAATTCTCCCTCTAGAGGATCATCAACCATCTGTTCACCCTTTTCCTCAATGCTACGCAGGCGCTGCGCTTTGATAAATATTTGATCCGTAAGCGATGGTAAACGCAAAATGCGCCATGCCGTTCCGTAATCTTTTCCTTTTTTCTCAAATAAACCGTGGCATTTTGAAAGCACGGCGTCGAATTGGTCAGCTGTATTCATTTGTTAGCTTTGCTAGTTCAACGAAGATACAAATAACAATGCCTGAGTTTTTGCTGAAGATTGAAGGAGACATTCACACCTTATCCACACCTTGGGTTATGGGAATTCTCAATATTACCCCAGACTCTTTCTATGCCAAAAGCCGGCTGGATGCTCCAGCGGAAGCTGCAAAAAAAGCTGCGCAGATGCTCCAAGACGGTGCACGCATTATCGATGTAGGTGCGTATTCCTCTAGACCCGGTGCAGCCCCTGTATCTGCTCAGGAAGAATGGAACAGACTTCAAGACATACTTCCCGCCGTATCTGAACAAGTGCAAAGAGTTCCTGGAGCGTTCATTTCTGTAGACACCTTCCGTGCGGAAGTGGCTCAAAAGGCGCTAAGTGCCGGTGCGCATATCATTAACGATATTAGCGGAGGAAATCTAGACCCTGAGATCTACACTGTCGCCGCTTCCTTTCAAGCGCCGTACATCATGATGCACATGCAAGGAGACCCGTCAACCATGCAAAACAACCCTACCTACACTCATGTCACCCAGGACATTGTCAAATTCTTTAGCGAAAAGTTGCCAATGCTTCATGACATGGGCGTACATGATACGATTGTGGATGTTGGTTTTGGCTTTGGAAAAACGCTGGACCACAACTACCAACTTCTTCGAGAGCTCAATGCCTTTCAACTATTGGGTCGCCCCATTCTGTCTGGCGTCTCAAGAAAGAGCATGATTTACAAAGCATTAGGCACTTCTGCAGAGGAAGCATTGAATGGAACTACCGCACTGCACATGGCTGCGCTGGTGGGTGGCTCTCAGATATTAAGAGTACATGACGTAAAAGAAGCTGTAGAAACCATTACCTTGTTCCAACACTTATATCCGCAAGGAATCACACACGTATTGCCAGCATGGGAGCGTTAGATTTTGGCCTAAAAGACGCCATCGACATATTAGCTGCAGCGTTCTTGTTGTATCAGATTTATCGTCTGCTGAAAGGAACTGCCGCCATTCGAATTCTACTTGGAATGGTCGCGATCTACCTGTTGTACTCGCTTGTCCAATTACTAGAAATGCGTCTGCTCTCGGAGATTTTAGGCTCATTCATGGGCGCCGGGCTCATCATTTTAGTGATTGTTTTCCAGCAAGAAATTAGAAAGTTCCTATTGGTCATCGGCTCCGCAACCTTCTCTCGAAGACAAGGCATTCGCAATCTCCTGAAAATCGGAGCTACCGCGCCGACAGACACTTTGTACGTGGACGTGATTTGTCAAGCAGTCACTACCCTTGCAGCAGAAAAAACGGGAGTACTGATTGTTATAGAACGCAGGGATCCGTTGGGGAGCTTTGCAGGCACTGGGCATGCGCTTGGCGCCAAGCTAAGTCGTATCATGCTAGAGTCTATTTTCTTCAAAAACGCACCACTGCATGATGGAGCTACGATTATTGCTCAAAATGAAATTATTGCCGCGGGTGCAGTGCTTCCATTAAGTGAAAGTACAGACCTACCCTCTAAGTTTGGACTGCGACACCGCGCCGCTGCGGGTATTTCTGAACGTACAGATGCCTTAGCCCTTACAGCAAGTGAGGAAAACGGTGACTTGCACATATTTCATGACGGAGCCTTCGAAAAAGTCTCCATTGAGGATGTGAAGTCTAGAATTTTAGGGTTAATGGAGGCGTAATAATTGGCTGTAGTCAATGATTTGAGCCTGTATTTGAGCGAAGCTTATACTGATCACCTCACACCAATGCACAGGTAAAACATCTGCAAAAATCATCAGCGGTACGCTCAACCAAATGCTCAGGGTATACAGCGGTACAATCAATAAATTTCCGAGTAAAAAATAAGGACTCGCACCAGAAAAATGGTGTTGTACAATAGGCAATGTCGCGGCCCACGCAGCGAGGGAAATGTGAACGGGCAGCAGGAGTTTTTGGAGTCGTGAAGTTTTTTGGGAAGGGGGTGAAAAATCGATGGTGAATTGGTCCAAGGATGTGCCCTTTAAGGCAATCAATATAGCAAAAACAGCAGTATAGCTAAGTTGGAAACTCAAAGAACGTGGCGCGGTAGGATCGATGATACAATGTGCAGTGGCCACAAACATCGGCCAATGCAAAGAGGGTATATTCAACTGCGATATACTTGACCAGCGTGCTAGTATATAGGACCATACGGCCCGAAACACACTATGAGAACCGCCCACTGTGACGGCATAGATCAATAGAAACAATGAGACCTTTAAATGCATCATCCGCGCTAAAAAGGACGATCGACCTAATGCGGTGATGGGCTTGAGCAGGAGTACCCAAAATCCGATATGAAAACCACTCACCGCTAACATATGCGACATGCCATACACTCTAAAAGCAGCAGTTACCTCCTCATCAAGTAATGACTTATCTCCTAAGAGCACTGCGCTTAGAAATGCTCGATATTCACCGTAAGCCACTGCGGTTATGCGTTGGGACAGTGCTTCATGGAGCACATAACCTGCGTGGCGCCACCTTTCACCTGCAGCTATCGGATAATATTGACGCCAGATGATGTATTCTGGTAGAACGAACACGAAAGCCAAGCTGAATAGAAGCAATAGTATATCGTCAGACGCTTTGCGCCATCTCGGCTCAAAACCGACCAAGGCAAGAACCAGACTCAAGTCAATCGAATAATCGGCGGCGAGCGCTGAGGAGATGCAAAGGATAAATACAGGGCGGATGGTCATGCCAATAAATTGGCACAGATTCATGGATTACTTCAAGGAAAGTTGACAACTAAAAGTTATCCACTACTCCAAGGAAGAAGGGGTTCCGAAGGTCAGGTCCTTAAAGTAAAAATCGAGAATTTCTTTCCATGTAAAATCGCTCGCAGCCATGTGCATTGCACCCTGCTGAGACATACCGACTCCATGACCGAAACCTTTCCCGCTTAGGAGTACTTTTTCACCGCTCACGCTTCCACGAAAATAGCCGCTGCGCAATTTAAAATGACGTCTAACCGTTTCCAATTTCATGCGCTGCTCACCTACATTCCAGTGCGATAATCGCTCTTCAGGCAATGCCACAAAAAAGCTAGACCATTGTTCTTTTGACCAATTCACACCATGCGAACTCCAATAAGCAGACCATGCTTTCCAATCCAACGATTTTTCCCAGGTGTATTTTGAACCCTTCATAGAAAACGGATCTATTACCGTTCTGAAGTACGGCAATTCCTGCGACCAAACTAGATGCGGCTGAGTGGTATACCCTCCTGAATTCGAATGGTAAAAACCCTGAATAGGCTTACCACTGAACAAGGCTAATGTATCTTTTGACTTTAAAACAGCGCTCTGAATCACCTGTGCATTTTTACCATGGGCGACTCCTTTAAATGCCTGAGAACTCTGATCGTCCTTTACATGATAACCTTCATCGATGTGCTTTTTCATGTTGGACATCAGCCAGGTTCTCGCCAGTACGGCTTGAGCCTTGTGATATTCTGGCTCCGGAGAAAGCCCACCTTCGGCTTCAACTACACCAGCGATGTATTTTTCAATCGGTACTCTTACGATCGCTTCTAAATAAATCAAATTCGGACGAACCACGAGCTTCCCGGTGTAAGGACGCTCTAAGGACCAATTCTTTCCTTTTAACACCCGCATAACGATAGTATCTTTACTTTCAATGACAATGCTATCACAGCCTGCCCGATTCAGCCGTAAATCGCCTCGAAACGTGTATAAGGGATGCACATCATCCTCCGAATAGGCCATTGTAAACACACTATCGGGAGTAAAGGCTTTTAGCACGTAGGTACCTCGCTTTACTTTAACCTGCATCCGACCATACTCTACCTCAGAAAAAGCTAATACTCTCGGCCCTTTTTCATAGGCAGTTTTCACCTTAGAAAACGATTGACTTTTAGCGCCAAAACTGACGATAACAAGGCATACGACTAGCGCTAATTTACTCATGACTCTATTAATTTCACCATCCTAGAAATGGCGGACTGTTCTAATTTTTGTTCCCCCATACATTCAATAAGCAACTGACAATCGGAGATTTGCTGATGATGATCTCCATCCAGCATCTTACTCAAGGCCTCGGCATTCACTTCATTCTGTAGCAATTCTGGAACTGCCTCTTTGTTCAAAATGAGATTTGGCAGGGAGAAATATGGCACCCTAACAAGCGATCTTGCGATGGCTAAAGACAACGGGTTTGCGCGGTAAACCACTGCTTGCGGGATACGAAGTAATGATATCTCTAATGATGCTGTTCCGCTGCAAGTAAAGGCAAAGCGTATACCGCGGGCAACTTCACTTATTGGAACATCCGCTATTTCAACATTTTCGGGAGTGGCCATTTGGGGCCAAAATGATTCGGCTCCGGGTGCGCGTACCACAACAAATGAATATTCGGAATGCAAGGCAGCTAGGTTATAAAAAATTGGCAATAACCTCCTTACTTCTTGAGCGCGTGATCCTGGTAACAAGAGTACCTTCTTACTTTCAGGCTCGTATGCAGAGCGCGATTCGTATTTTTCGGATAGAGGATTGCCTACATAGAACACCTGATGTCCCCGTTCCGCATACCAACTTTCCTCAAAGGGCAAAATACTTAAAACGAGGTCGGAAGACGGAATCAATTTCTTTAGGCGACTTTGCTTCCATGCCCACACTTTTGGCGGTATAAAATAAGTCGTTTTATACCCGTGCTCTTTTGCCCAAGCTGCAATTCGAAGATTGAAGCCAGCAAAATCAACAAAAACGATGAGATCTGGATGAGTGGCGTGGATGTCCTTTTTTACTGAAGAGAATTGATCCTTAATAGTGCGCGCTTTCATTACAACTTCAACGAAGCCCATGATCGGATTCGCAGGGAAATTATAAAGGCGGTCCAAGCCTTGAAGCTTCATTGCGTCTCCGCCCCAGCCAACATGCTGAGATTCTGGATACCGCTGTTTAAATGCCGACAATAATGCTGCCGCTTGTACATCTCCAGAGGGGTCGCCCGCTATCCAGAAAACTTTCATTAACTCAATACAAATTGGAAGTAAAACACTGCAATAACACTAGGTATACAAGATAACAATATACCTTTTGCTATACTATCTCTTGAGGAGTTCACCGAGGTGAAGAACAAAACTGCATTAATGATTACGCCAAAAGTAATGGCACGCATCACTACAATGCGCCATGCGGGGTTAGTTACATCGCCGATCTCCTGTAAAGCTGGAAAAGATTCCAAAGCAACCGCGATAGAAAAAAGTGGTGCTCCTATCCCAACTAAAAAGCCGATCAATCCGTCGTATTTTTTATTTCTCAAAATCCCATTGATTTAAAGTAGCTACTGCATGGTGCGCTGTGAGATCTATGGTGATCGGAACAACGCTAACGTAACCCTGTTCTAGAGCCGCAAGATCGGTGTCTTCACCGTGATCATAATTCTCAAACTTTCCGGTAAGCCAGTAATAAGGTCTTCCAAATGGATCTTTGCGTTGATCTATTTCTTCAACCCAATTACCTATCGCCATTCTACACACTCGAATTCCTTTGTATGGCGCTTTGTCATTTTCGGGAATATTCACATTCAAACAAGTACCTGAAGGCAATCCATTGGCAATGACTTGCTTCATTATTTTTTCAATAAAAACTCGTCCTGCTTCAAACGAGGTTTCCCACGAAAACTCACATAAACTAAATCCTATCGAAGGAATACGCTCCATTGCACCTTCAACTGCAGCGCTCATCGTTCCTGAATAAATCGTGTTTACAGAAGCATTTGAACCGTGGTTAATGCCACTAAAAATATAGTCTGGCCTTCTCGGTAAAATCATATTCACGGCCAATTTCACACAATCCGCTGGCGTACCACTCACCTTGAACAACCGCTCAGGTCCTTCGCTATGGACTTCACTTGCTCTTAAACTCACATCTAAGGAAATTGCATGCCCCTTTCCGCTTTGCGGCCCGTCTGGCGCTACAACCCATACTTCGCCGTATGCATTCGCAATTTCTGTCAGGAATTTAATCCCTGGCGCGTCTATACTGTCATCGTTAGTGATAAGAATGAGTGGTCTTTGTGACATATATGGTAGTATTTCTGTCAAAGTTACGCACCTGAGGTCCTCGGGCATAAATTTTGTTCCTTTGATAACGATAACTTTATAACAACAGATATGTATTTATTACTCATCGTTTTCTTCATCGCAGGGCTCGTAGTACAGCAGCGCCTGAAGTCGAAATTCAAAAAATATAGTCAGGAAGCTCTTTCTAACGGTTTATCTGGTGCTGAAATCGCGCAGCGTATGCTCGATGCACACGGCATCACGGACGTACGTATTGAGAGTGTTTCAGGTAAACTGACCGATCATTATAATCCCATGCAAAAAACAGTTAACCTTAGCCCTGATGTGTATGCAGGTCGTAGCGTATCCGCGGCGGCAGTTGCAGCACATGAGGTAGGACATGCTGTTCAGCATGCAACAGGCTACAAATGGTTAGAAATGCGCTCTCAACTGGTTCCGGTTGCGAATTATAGCGGCACTATAATGAATGTTGTGCTTTGGTCCATGATTCTAGGAATGGGATTCCTCGGGCTCTTTGGGTACAATACCATGATTTGGGTGCTTATTGCCACGCAAGCAGTAATTACCGCAGTTTCTCTAATCACGCTCCCGGTAGAGTATGACGCATCAAATAGAGCACTTGCTTGGCTTACAACTTCTGGGATGATTACGGATCAAGAGCATGAAAAGGCGGGCGACGCATTGTCATGGGCTGCTCGAACCTATCTAGTTGCCGCACTGGCTTCACTTACGACCTTAGCGTATTATTTCTCTCTATTACGAGACTAAAAATTGAAACGAAATATTTCATAAAAAAGCCCGTGCTGCAAATGCAGCACGGGCTTTTTGTTAGAGGTCAATTACGACTACTTCTCTACCTTGTAACCAAGAGATTGTAGGTAAGCAATCTTTTCATCTACAGCGCTCTGCTGACGACGAGTGATTTCTTTATCAATAGAAATTTTCATTCCATTGAGTTCGTCTTCTGAAAACTTTCCCAAGAACTGGCTTGCGAATAAAGATTTCAATGTTTTGTTGTTGTTCTGATTACTACGCAAGTAATCAACTACTGCTTTTGGCTTCATAATCTAATCGTGTTTATAAAACAAAAATACACTCTTTTTTTATATCACAAAAACATGTGTCTAAATTGAGATTTATTTAGTTTTCCTTTGCTTATTTCAATTCCAATAAATCGTCTGTGCCTATGTGACGAACAGCAATCAGTGGTTCGGCATATTTGGCTCCGATCACTCTACCCCAATCCATAGCCCTTGCTGACACTGAGTCTAAAAATCCTTTACTTGCTATGACCGTTTGTGGCTCCGTAGAATTCGGATCATAAAATTGAGATTTATGCGCCAAAATACTTTTCATTTTTGCATCCATCCCTTCGGAAACATCTACAACTAGATTTGGCTCAAGATTATAGAACTGCAGGTACTTGTACATGGTTTTTGGTCGCCACGGAGCTAATGAATTGCCGTTTTCGTCGATACATTCAATCTTGTGTAATCCGGCAATAAAGCAAGCCTCTTCTACTAATCTTGAAGCTCTACCGTGATCTGGATGACGGTCGGTAGGTGCATTCATAATGACCACTTCTGGACGATATTTCCGGATCATTTGTGCCACTTTTAATTGGCTTTCATGATCGTAACTTACCTGACCATCAGGCATGCATAAATTCTCACGCACCGAACATCCTAAAATTTTTGCTGCTTCTTTAGCTTCTTCATCACGAAGTTCAGGAGTCCCTCGAGTCCCCATTTCTCCGCGCGTTAAATCCACAATACCTGTCTTTGCACCTTTTTGAGCATGGGTCGCAAGCAATCCACCTGCACCAAGCTCCACATCATCCGGATGAGCTCCGAATGCGAGAATATCTAATTTCATGAACGGTTATTTTCCTTGTGCAAAGGTCGTAATTTCTTCACTCATAGGCTTCGTTCTAGAGGATAGATGCTGTACCCAATTTCCTTTTTCATCAATCAGAAATTTATTGAAGTTCCAACTTACGTTTGCATCATCCACCCCGTTGAGTTCCTGTGTACACAACCATTGGTATACCGGGTGGCCCGCACTACCGTCCGTCTCCACTTTACTCATCATCTGGAACGTCACCCCATAATTTGCACTACAAAAGCTCTTGATCTCGAGTTCACTTCCTGGCTCTTGACCGCCGAAATCATTCGAAGGAAATCCGAGGATAACAAATTCGTCGCTCCCATAGGTCTCATGCAGCTCTTGCAAACCTTCATATTGCGGAGTATACCCACAGCGAGATGCCACGTTTACGATAAGTACTCGCTTGCCTTTCAATGTTGAGAAATCGAAATCCACGCCGTCAATAGTTTTGGCTCTTAAATCGTAAAATGAGGTCGCTTCCATAGGTATCGTATTCGTTTGAGGTGAAGTGTTCGTGTATTCTGCGGTGGCCAATTCTGCTTCGGGGCCACTACAAGCGGCAATAAGAAGTCCTAAGGCAAGGTATTTTTTCATTGTATCTTTGTTAAGGTTTAAGAACTAACAATATCGGAAAGATATAGTTTGCACACCTTTTACTTCGAAGTACTTTTAGACGAACGCATGGCACAAATTTTCCCATTAATTGGCCGATTTTTCAAGCAGGAGCTCAGAAACTCGAACGCACTCTTCTCCTTAGGGCTGTATTTGATTGGGATTACCTATCTGATCTATTTACTCGGGGGAAATACAGCAGCGGACAGCACGTGGAATACACTGCTCTGGGTAGTTGTCTTTTTTGCCGCTGTAACACAGAGTAGTCGCAGTTTTGAGCTCGAGTCCCAAGACTACTTCTACTATTACCAAACGGTTGCAGGCCCCGGCCCCACCATCATTGCGAAACTTATTTTTAATGCGAGCTACATGGCGCTATTATCGCTAGTAAGCTGGCTGTTGTTTTCCTTCTTTTACGGCAACAGTGTCTATGACCCCGGAGTATTTGCCCTAGGGCTTCTTTTAGGAAGTATCGGATTCAGTGTCGTGTTAACACTCACAAACGGCATTGCCTCACGAACGGCAGGAAATGCTACTCTAAGTACCATTTTGGCCATCCCACTAATGTTCCCTGTTTTGAAGTTGACCAGCACGATCAACGTCCAAGCAATGGTAGGTGTAGCTTTTGAAGACGTCCTACCATTATTGGGTTCTTTGGGCGCATTAGATATTGCGATTGGACTACTTGCCTACCTTCTCTTTCCGTATCTTTGGCAAGATTAAATTTCACTATGAAAGGAAGAGTTTACAAGTTCGCAGGTGTAGCCTTGGTGCTTTACAGTCTAATCTATGGCTTACTTACCTCTATTCCAGAACTTCCCATTATCGAGCAGAGTATTAGAAACCTCTTTTACCACGTGAGCATGTGGTTCACCATGGTCGCTATGATGGCCGGTAGCTTCGGTAATGCCATTGCGTATTTGTCCAAAGAAAATCTTCAGCGTGACACGCGCAGTGTGAGTTTAGCGGAAGTAGGAATGCTGTTCGCTGGTCTCGGACTTGTCACGGGAATGATGTGGGCTAAGTTCACTTGGGGCGCTTGGTGGACGAACGACCCTAAACTTAATGGTAGTGCAATCACAGTGCTGATTTATCTCGCTTATTTCGTCTTGCGTAACGCCATGGACGATGAACGAAAACGCGCTCGTATATCTGCGGTTTACAACATCTTTGCCTTTGTAATGATGATTGTTTTCATCGGAATACTTCCGAGGATGACCGATAGCCTTCACCCTGGAAACGGAGGCAATCCTGGATTTAACTCTTACGACCTTGACAACAGATTACGCATGGTGTTCTACCCTGCTGTATTAGGTTGGATATTAATTGGAACTTGGATCGCTTCATTGCGTTATAGAATAAGAAAACTACAAGCATGAGAAATAGAATAGCCTCAGCCTTAGCTCTTTTACCCTTCGGTGCTTTTGCACAAAACGAGAGCATTATGTATTCAGAAGGAAAAATTTATGTAGTTATCGCGGTGATCTCTCTTATTTTCTTGGGCCTTGCAGGATACTTAGTAAAGCTAGATCGTTCGATAAAAAAATTGGAGAATGAAAAATAGTCAGATTGCAATCATCATCGCCATTGCTGTTTTGATCGGCTACACTTTAGTCCGTTTAGGCAATAGCTCTACCTACAGCAGCTTCGATCAGGCAACTGAAAAGCTTGGAGAAAAAACCACGGTTATTGGATACCTCAACCTTGAGGAGTCTATGGATTTCAATCCTAAAACGGTCCAATTCTCTTTTACCGCCAAGGATAAAAAAGGGAACCAGAGCCGCGTTATCTACAACCAGCCAAAGCCCCAAGACTTTGAAAGATCTGAGGAAATCACAATGACTGGTTACGCCACCGATACCGCCTTTATTGCCACCGATATTCTGATGAAATGTCCATCAAAATATAACGAACAGAACGAAATTAACTCTGACCAGATTTATAAATAACACCTATGCAATACGTTGGTGAACACCTATGGGCCGCAGACCTCGGAAGAGGACTCACGGCCTTTTCTTTTATTTTCTCACTACTCGCGACCGTCGCTTACTACCTTAAAGGTGACGAATGGAAAAAGCTTGGGCGCTTGGCTTTCCGCTTGCATGCAGTAACGCTTTTCGGGCTTATTGGCTTGTTGTTCTACATCATGGCCAACCACTACTTTGAGTTTGACTATGTATGGAAACATACCTCGCTGGACCTCGCGCCGCGCTATTTGTTCTCCGCATTTTGGGAAGGGCAAGAAGGCTCTTTCCTGTTATGGATGTTCTGGAATGCCGTCCTAGGAGTCATTCTTACCTTCACTGCTAAGAACTTCGAAGGCCCAGTTGTTGGGGTATTTGCCGCAGTACAAGCCTTTCTAGTGAGCATGATTTTAGGTGTCTACATAGGTGACATGCACATCGGATACAGTCCATTTATTTTGGTACGTGAGATGTCTGAAAACATCGGCCTTCCATGGACCCAATTCCAAGATTACCTCACCCGTTTCCCAAATTTCGCAGATGGCTCTGGCCTTAACCCTCTTCTCCAAAATTATTGGATGACCATTCACCCACCGACGTTGTTCCTTGGGTTTGCCTCTACATTAGTTCCGTTTAGCTATGCCATCGCAGGACTATTGCGCAAAGACTATAAAACTTGGATCAACGCATCACTTACGTGGAGTTTCTTTTCGGTGGGTATCCTCGGTGTTGGTATCCTTATGGGCGGCGCATGGGCCTATGAAGCTTTGAGCTTTGGTGGATTCTGGGCTTGGGATCCGGTAGAAAACACCTCGCTAGTACCGTGGCTCGTCATGGCTGGTGGTGCGCACCTGTTACTGATCCAAAAGAACAAAGGTGGCGTGATGCCATCGACACTTTTCTTGCTCATTTTAAGCTTCTTACTCGTACTCTACTCGACCTTCCTGACACGTTCAGGAATTCTTGGAGATAGCTCAGTTCACGCCTTTGTCGACCTCGGACTCAGCGGCCAATTATTAATCTACCTCCTCTTCTTTACCATCGGTAGTCTCGGCCTCATGCTCTATCGCTACAAGAGCATTCCGAAAAAAGTAAAAGAAGACGCGATGGACAGCCGTGAATTTTGGATGTTCATTGGAGCCCTCGTATTGCTTATTAGCGGTTTACAGATCACCCTGAGTACTTCGTACCCGGTATTCAACACTTTGTTTGGCCCAGAAGGCGTACTCCATCTCTATGATGAGAATAAAGTGCTGAGCGACCCTATTTCCCATTACAATGCGATCCAAGTGCCCTTCGCACTCATCATCGTCCTTTTGATAGGTGCAGGTCAATTCCTTTCATACAACAAGACTCCGAAAGCACTCTTCTTCAAGCGCCAAATCATCACTTTGATTGTAACCACAGTACTCACGGCTATCAGTTGTGCCGTGCTCGATATGTGGAACCCAATGTACATCGGCCTGCTATGGGCTTCATACTATGCCGCGATTGGGAACTTTGAATTTTGGATTCGCTGGGCACGTGGTAATTGGAATGTTGCGGGATCTACCGTGGCCCATATCGGGTTTGCACTGATTATTGCTGGTTCGCTTGTTTCCAATGCAAACAAGGACATCATCTCGCAAAACAAAACCTTCATTCACGAAGAGTTTCCGGCAAATGAAAACCTACTTATTCATCAGGGCGACACCGTCGAATTGGGCGAGTATTGGGTAAGCTGGACCGGGCAAAATGAAGAGGGGATTTATTTGAATTACGAGCTTGAATTCTTCCAAGAAGAAGATGGCGAACTGACCAAACTTTTTGACCTTAGTCCACGTATCCAGTTGAATGAACGCATGGGTAATGTGGCAGAGCCGTCGACCAAGCACTACATCACACGCGATGTGTATACGCATGTTACCTATGCTGACATGCGCAGTATGGAGGAGCAAAATGCCGAAGAATGGAAAAATGAATTTGACATTGAGCTTGCTAAAGGTGAAAGCCACTTTCTTTACGGCAAGTATGAGGTAAAATTGGACACCTTAGTGGTCGAAGCACCGAACGCAGCGAATGGTCCTGAATATATTGTTCTTGGCGCTGGATTGTCGGTAAAAACGATGCAAGACAGTACCTACAAAATCATGCCGATTTACGCCGTTCAAGGTGAAGAAGCACAGCACGTTGATGCCGAAATCAAAGAATTGGGCTTGAAGTTTAGCTTTGACCGAATCAATTATGACACCAACAAGCCGGTGATCACTGCAAGCGAACACAAGGAAGCAGAAGAGCCGTTTATCCTGATCAAAGCAGAGGTGTTCCCTTGGATCAACTTGCTATGGATTGGCTCTATACTTATGGCATTAGGAACGGTCATCGCTGTGGTAACGCGCATTCGTAGAAGCTAACTTATAATTTGGCAACCATGGATATCGCAATCATCGGACAAGGGAACGTAGGGCTTTTACTTTATCAAGCCTTGTTTATGGACCATGCGGTAACCTCTTATGGACGCAATGCACCACAAGAAGAAGACTTGGATGTCGACCTGATCATTGTTGCCGTGCCCGATAGTGCCGTGCAAGAGGTCGCAAGTCGCTACCCAAACACACTGACCGTTCATACAGCCGGTGCTGTGCCGATGCTGCAGGGACCGCAAGCAGGGGTCTTCTATCCGCTGTACAGCTTTAGTAAGGACACGAAAGTGAATTGGTCAAAAGTGCCCTTGCTGTTGGAGACACAAAGCCAAGGAGATCGTATGGTTTTAGAGGATATTGCTGAATCCTTGAGCGATTACGTGTACTGGATCAATTCTTCAGAACGTGAACAGCTCCATGTTGCAGCCGTAATGGTCAATAATTTCACCAACCACATGTATACCCTCGCAGAGGAGTATTGCAAGGAGCGGGAACTTCCCTTCGAGGTGCTGCACCGCATCATGCTTCAAGGTCCGACCAAGGCAGTTCAATACGGGCCCAAGAAAGCACAGACAGGCCCGGCAGTGCGCGGCGACAAAGGAACAATCAAGAAACATATGGAGACGTTGGGCGATAGCGAATTGGCCGCTTTATACCAACATATTAGCGATAGCATTCAAAAGCATCACTCATGAATTATAAAGAGACTTTCAAAAATATCACCACGGTCGTTTTAGACGTGGACGGCGTACTTACAAACGGATCGGTATTTCTCATGCCGGGAACCGAGCCGGTGCGACAAATGCACAGTAAGGACGGCTATGCCCTTCAACTCGCGAAACGCAACGGCATTCGATTAGCAGTCATCACTGGCGGCACTTCTATGGAAGTAAAAGAACGCTTAAACAGTGCGGGTATCGAAGACGTTTATATGCGCGCCTCTAACAAGATGGAAGCATATGAGGACCTCAAAATGTGCTACGATCTCACAGATGCGGAAATCCTCTATATGGGAGATGATTTACCCGATTACGACGTTATGAAATGCGTCGGATTGTCATGTGCACCCCAAGACGCAGCTCCAGAGATCAAAGCGATTGCTGATTATGTGAGTCCTGTGAATGGCGGAGAAGGCTGCGTTAGAGATGTTCTTGAACAATTGTTGAAAATTCACGGTAAGTGGGGACGTAAACAGGATAGAACTTGGTAAATTCGCTCTTAGGTTAAAAAACCTAAGACTAATGCTCAAAACAGCAGACAAGCAACAACTTCAAAAGCGTCTTTCCGAGGTAATAAATTCTATTGCCTTGCTGGAAAGCACGCATCCTGAACACCCAGCATTGTACCATCTTAAAAGTGAAAGAAAATGGATGGAGCAACGTTTAAAAAGCACTTTTTGGTACAAATTGAGCTGGCGTATAAAAAGTATGCGCGGCGTTTTTCTGATGAGCACAATTGGTTTTCGAATTTGGTTCCAAACTAGAGTGTTACGCAACGCAACTAATCGGGTTCTATTTTTCTTGACCGTCATACTTCTTGCCACAGCACTGATCTTATACCAAGGTAGAAGACTATACGGATGGGATCTGTTCCCTAATTCCGACTCCCCTATCGATGAATGGATTCTGGGAAATTGATCATTACCTTCGATCAAAATATTTGTGATGCAACTTACACACTCGCTTGTTTTAGGATCGAAAAGCCCACGTCGCGCCCAATTACTTCAAGATCTAGGCTTCAACTTTAAAGTCATCGTCACCGATGCCGATGAAAATGCGCCGAAGTCCCTTGATGGAATCGGTACTGCGCGTTGGATATCAGAGCAGAAAGCTGCAGCCTTGCAGCCCCATCTTGAAAACAATGAGTTAGGCATTACCTCTGATACAGAAGTTTGGTTAGGTAGTCGAAGGTATGGTAAAGCAGAAAATTCAGAGCAAGCAGAAGAAATGCTTCGCTCACTTAGCGGAAAAACACACCAAGTCATCACTGGACTCTCTCTAGTCACCCCTACACAAATTACCACACACCACACAGTCGTTGACGTGGACTTTGAAATACTTCCCGACTGGGCAATCGAATATTACATCAAAGAATTCCAACCTTTCGATAAAGCCGGAGCATACGGCATTCAGGAATGGATCGGTGCAAGTTTCATCTCTAGCATTAAGGGAGAATACAATGCAGTGGTAGGCCTACCTACTTCAACACTCTACAAGGCCTTAGAGGGGTACCGTAAATAAAAACGCCGGGTTCCTTTTTTCCAGGAAACCGGCGCTCTCATAGCATTCGTTATTCTAGAGAATGGTTACTCCGTTACCTCTGAAAGATTTAGATCTACCATCCATTCGTATTTGTCTTCACTACGCCCCATGCGGATATCGTTTAGCAATGCTTTAATCTCCATTGCCTTTCCATCTTGAGGAACCGGTATCGTGAAATTTTCACCTTGGTAACCGATCGTATCAATCTGGCTAACCACAGCTGCAGTACCCATTCCAAAAGCTTCTTGCAACTTGCCTTCACGGGCAGCTCCTACGATTTCGTCTACTGAGATTGGACGTTCTTCGATGGCCCAACCTTGGTCTTTGACCAACTGAATGATCGAGCGACGTGTCACACCAGCCAAAATACGATCCGTAAGTGGCGGCGTCAGGAAGGTACCGTCAATCAAAAGCATGAGGTTCATGGTACCACTCTCCTCGATGAATTTGTGTTCTTTATGATCCGTCCAGATGACTTGGTTGTATCCTTCCTTGATGGCCTGAGCCGTAGGATAGAATGCACCGCCATAGTTTCCTGCAGCCTTCGTGTAACCGATACCACCACCGGTAGCACGGGTATATTCTTGCTCGATCTTCACCTTCACACTTCCACTGTAATAGGGACCAACTGGTGAGGTCAATACACAAAACGTGTAGTCGTCACTCTGACGAGCAGCGATGAATTCTGAGGAAGCGAACAAAAACGGGCGAATGTACAAGCTGTGATCTTCTGCACTAGGCACCCAAGCTGCATCAATCTCAAGAAGCTTCTTCAATCCATTCATGAAAATCGCTTCGGGAATCTGCGGCATCATCAAACGTTCCGCACTCTTGTTCAAGCGGGCAAAGTTGTCTAAAGGACGGAACATTCCGATCTCGCCATCATCCTTGCGGTAGGCCTTCATTCCTTCAAACGCACTTTGTCCATAATGTAGGGCGTGTAAACCGTAGCTGAACTCGAGTTGACCGTAAGGGCGAATCTCTGGCTCTTGCCAAGCACCGTTTTTAAAATGACAAACGAGCATGTGATCCGACATGTGTTTTCCGAACGGAAGGTTAGAAAAATCTATCTCACTTATTCTACTCTGTTTGGTCAATTCAATTTTCATACGTTGCGTGATATTAAGAGATGCAAATGTACTAATTTTGGGAATGACAAATGCTGCTTTGGTATCTATCCAACGGCCCTAAAATCAAAACTTTAAAAGAACAGACACATGAAAGGCATCTTTATTGCGACTTTGATCGCTTTCACCATCATTTCTTGTCAAAACGATAAAAACTCAGAACAAGTTTCCGCAGAATCTACAACTATAGAAAAGGAGTACATCAACTTCGGAGACAGTACATTCAGCGTAGATGGAGCATTGTCTGCAGATGAATTGGTAACTAATTTTAATGATGGCGACTCGGATACACTTCTTGCAACAGTTGCGGGTCCAATCACCAAAGTTTGTACCACCAAAGGATGTTGGATGGCTACAGCGGTCAACGAAGAAGAAAACCTCTTCGTAGACTATGACTACGCTTTCTTATTGCCCACAAATTCAAAAGACCAGAACATGGTGATGACAGGATACGCCTATTGGGACAGTACCTCAGTAGCACAGCTCCAGCATTATGCACAAGATCGTGGTGCAAGTGAAGAAGAAATCGCTGCAATCACAGAGCCTGTGGGCGAAGTGAAATTCAAAGCAACAGGCGTAAAGATTGAAATTCCTGCAGATGTTCAAGAATAACACAGGCATACTCCTGGCTTTATTTGGACTCTTTGCTGTGGGTTGTGCCCAACAGGAGCAGACACCTGCACCTGCGAAAAGTTCTTGGAAACCAAAAATGGATCAGCCTAGTGAACTAGCCACCATTATGCGTGAAATCCATGCTGAAGGTCTAGAGCGTAAGGCATCCTTAGAAAAAGGAACATTGGGAAGCGCAGATTCCAAGCTGATTTTCAATATGATTACCGCGGAGCCTACGGAACCGCACATGGTTGGACCTGCATTCGAACCACATGCGAACGCCTTCATCAAAAGCTATGGGGAAATTGCTAGGGCGACTTCAGTGGAACAGCAAATCACAGCGCACAATAACCTCGTTAAGAGTTGTGTTGCCTGTCATATGAATTTCTGCCAAGGTCCTATTCCTAGAATAGAGCAACTCTACATTCAATAATGGCAGAAGCTAGCCCAAGATCTATCGCAGTTTCAGCAGACGGCTCACCCACACTTTGGGTGCCGAAACTCGATGAACACTATCATAGCATTCATGGCGCCTTAACAGAGAGTCAACATGTCTTTATTGAAGCAGGCTTCAATGCAATAGAAGCGGACCCTATTCGTATTCTTGAAGTTGGGCTGGGAACTGGACTCAATGCAGCTTTGACTTTAAAGCAGAGAGGTCAGCGTAATGTTCAATACACTGCTCTGGAAAAATTCCCGTTGACCGGAGAAGAATCTGCTGCTCTAGTGCCGAAGGACGATAAAGAAACTTTAAAGATTCTCGCAGCGCCTGCAAACGAAAACATAGAGCTATCTCCAGGGTTTTCGTTCCAATTATTAGTGGAAGACCTTCGCACTTACCGAGCTCCTGAAAGCAGCTTTAATCTCATTTACTTCGATGCTTTCGCTCCAAGTGCCCAGCCGGAGCTGTGGACCGACGCCATCTTTGAGAATATGTTCGAAATTCTCGCACCTGGAGGAGCCTTAGTGACGTATTGTGCAAAGGGCGTCGTGAAACGATCCATGAAGGCAGCGGGCTTTGAAGTCGAACGATTACCGGGCCCTCCGCGTAAACGAGAAATGACCAGAGCATGGAAGAGATAAAACGATTCAATGCCCGTTGCTACGCGTTTATTGTGTCTACGCAAAACAGAGTACTCGTAATGCAAGAGCGCTGGCAGGGAGTCGACCTGCAAAAACTTCCTGGCGGCGGCTTGGAGCTAGGTGAAGGAATGATCGAATGCCTAGATCGAGAGATTACAGAGGAATTTGAGATGTGGAAACCATTGACTTGGAAACATCACTATGTGCCTACCCATTGCTTCGCTTCGCGTTTTCGCCCTGAGGAACAATTGATTCTAAATTACTTTATAGCAGATCAGCGTGTCGAAGAACAGCACTGGCAAATCACACCAAATGATCCGAATTTATTAGCGTTAAAGTGGCTTTCTTTGGAGCCCGCCTCTGCGGAATGGTTCACGCTAGAAAGCGATCGCGCAGCCTTCATGAAACTGTTACAAAGTCTAGAAATCTAATCGCCTCGCCACGATCTCTTCTAGTTTTTTATAAAGCATTTCGGGCTTTTTGGTACGCCAAGCAAAGTCGTCGAGCTCTCCCCCTAAAACGAAAAATTGGTCCAATCCATAGGACGAGATTTCATCTAACACATGAGGCCTAAGGTTGAGAAATGCCATCCAACCTTCAGGTACCTCCTCAAGCCACTCCTCGTAGTAATCCGTGATATCCGCATGGAAATTCAGGATGTTTTCACCAATCAAAATGTATTTATCAATCCCCAAAGGAAGCATTTCATCGATCAGGTCCCGCTTAAAACGCATGATGTCATTGTGCACTGCATCGTTCCATTCTCCTAAAAATTCGATAATCGCATAACCAGTACTGTAGTCGACAAAGAGTATTTTCAAGAAGAGCGTTTCACACCCAAAATTGTCCCACTGCGGGTGAATGATGTGATCGAAAATGCGATCGGTAAACTCCACTTCGCTGTTGAAGTAGCCATACATAGGGCTTTGTGGATCTTCACTGGCAATATATAAATGGCGCCAATTATAATAAGGTTCGATCGTGTGCATGAGC
>Ga0209137_1000789_pt1 | contig 32384 bp, 31 predicted proteins | sample SaaInl5LU_22_DNA_FD_184642 | JGI IMG/M metagenome (GOLD analysis project Ga0209137, IMG submission 184642) | Marine microbial communities from expanding oxygen minimum zones in the Saanich Inlet - ESP_105LU_22_DNA (SPAdes) (version 2) | ecosystem: Environmental > Aquatic > Marine > Intertidal...
AGATAGTTTTTTTAATGTAATGATTGAGGTATTTGAATGCAACATAAATGGTCGAGATATATGTATATGCGAAAATGGTAACACTAAACTTGAAGCTACCTACCGAGCAGTAGTAGAATTTATAAAAATGCATATAGAGATATGAGAAAGAAAGGAATCGACCTAGGCTTCCAAGCCTTAGGCATCATAGAGAAGGCATACGGCAAGATATACACAAAGGGATACCAGTCCGACCAGATAGAGGAGATGCACGACATCATCTACACGCAAAAGAAAGGCCTCGAGTCGACGCTATACGAATGCGAAGAGGAGGGCTGGCCCGTTCAAGATGACACCTTCATAGAGGAGTACCTCATGGCGGTCTCGATCGAGTCGGCCATCGAGGCGCTGAGGCGTATAGGTCAGATCAAATGGATATACGGATGAGGATCGGAAGATTTACTAAAAAAACTAGACCTATTAACTTAAATAAAAAGATAAAAAACTAAAAATTATGGGAAGATATTATAGCGGAGACATTGAAGGGAAATTCATGTTCGCAGTACAATCAAGCACCGCAGGTGAAAGATTCGGTGCAGAAGACGTAACAAGAAACATTGGTTATTATATAAGAAGAGACGAGTATGATAATATTGTGAAAGAACTAAGCGACATCGAGAAAACGGGTGCACTAAAGCGTGTGCAAGATATGCTTGCCAAATGTGAGCATGGGTACAACGACAAGATAATGAAGGAGAATGGCGTAAGCGAGGAAGACCTTATGGATTTTGCCGATTTCCAATTGGGAGGACAAATAAAAAAATGGTTTGACGATAATCCCGAGGAATATGGGCTATCATTTATGGCAGAACTATGAAAAACACAGTCACAAAGAAAGAATGCATGGAGGCAATAGACTATCTCCATGTCATGGGATTCGTTGAAGAAATGACAACCGACAAAAAGTATTATGTAGAGATACTCTTAAAGAAAGTAGCTAATGATTATAACTTAAATCTAGGATTATGAAAGAAGAAGAATTTAGTAGTTGCTGCGGCGCTGAAAGATGGATCGAAGATACAGATATATGTTCGTACTGCATGGAACATGCTGACTTTAAAGACGGCGAGCTTTGCAGAAATGGAAAACCAATAGATGAATGTAATTGTTGCTAAAAAACCTATAAAATATGTTGCAATTTATTAGAATTATAGTTATATTAGTACTGATAATGAACGCGTTAGCACTCATGTCACTCTCATGCCAAGCACAGATATTTGTAACGGCCACGGTCTACAACGCGATAGAGGGACAGACCGACGACACGCCTTTGATCACCGCCTCAAATAAGAGGATCAACCCCGACAAGCCCCAAAGGTGGATGGCCGTATCAAGGGATTTAGAGGCCCTGTGCTACACCCTAGGGTCAAGGGTATGCGTAGAGAACGCTGGCCCTATGAACGGCGAGTGGGCGATAGAAGACCGCATGAACAAGAGGTGGAGGCGCAAGGTAGACTTCCTGGTGCACGACACGATTAAATTAGGCAAATGGATGAACGTAAAAATATACTTAAAATGAAGACATACAAGATAGACGCATACAAATTCGAGGAGTTAAACCATGAGGCAAAGCTAAATGTAGTTTTTTGGATGACATCCACCTTTGAGCCGCTTGAATATGAGAGGCTAGACGGAAGCATCGGCTACGATTATTGGGACGAGGCGGATGTGGAATACATTGAAGATTTTTGCAAAATCAACGGACATTTATTTTCTAAAAATGGTGATCCGATACACAAATTAATAACTAAACATTAATCAAATGAAAAACTGGAACTCAAAAATAAACGAGTACACTCCTATCAAAAAAGATAGAACAAAACAGAAAGCACAAAAAGCAATTGACTTGTATAACAGCGGTGAACATGTCAATAAAATTGCAGCAGAAATTGGCGTTAGTGCGCCACGTGTTTACCAATACCTACGTAAAGATGATAGATAAAATTAAAATAATGGTGGAAGAAAGACTTAATGTAGACTTCAAACGTAATACCAGGCGACGAGATTATGTCTATAGCAGGGCTGTATTCTTTATGTTGGTAGACAAGTACTGCAGTATATCGACAGTCAAGATGGGCAAGTCTGTTGGCAGGGATCATTCAACCGTGTTACACTACAGAAAAAATGTATACCGCCATGCTAGATCTGAACAAAAATATCTAAGTGCTTATAAGTATATCTCTAATATAGTAGACAAGATGATTGAAAATTCATCTGTCCCTGATATGGTTTATAAAATCAAAAACTTAGAGTCAGAGAACGAAAGGGTCAATAGATTAGAGGCTTTAATTCCTATGCTATCTGAACACTTAAACAATAAGGCAAAAATAATCCTTAAATTACAGGATAAGATAGTCAGGATAGAAAACGATTTTTGCTTTGAAGATCATGAAATTAGATTCAGGGAACTCAGCGAAGAGAACAAAGAACTATTTCGCATCCGTGCTAATGCAATCCTTAATATGATGAAATGAGTTCACTCTCATTATTTCTCTGTCCATGTACGGACAAAACAACTAACCATTAATATTTAACATATGAAAGAAATAAATGATTTCTACAGGGTGCAGATTGAAACACTCCAAAGAACTATAAAATCACTTAAAATTGAGCTGTTTATGAGGGAGGTTGAGTCTATGAATATTGACACACATTATGTCGATAATTTCATGCACAACAAGTACGACGTTGATTTGGATCATGAGGAGAATCTACAAAACCTGGTTAAAAGTCTTCTAAAATAACCAATTTCGACATTTCGACACACCGTCGACACACCTGTCGACACACTGCAAGCACCCGTCATTGCTATAAAAGTGTCGAAGTGTCGACTTTTACCTATTATAATTAGAAAAAAAATAAAAGTAGTAGTAGTATATATATATAAAGAGTATAGAAAAAAAACCGACACAATTTGCAAATTAAAAATATAGTAATTACATTTGAACCATGGATATCACTCAACAACTCAAAGACTTATTCTCATCCTTTAACGAGATTTATGGACATATGGAAGGAGGCCCTAAAGCGGGGCACACAAATCGACAACAACAACGTGATATACAAGGGCGTGAAATTCGTTCAAACAGAGTTTGGAGTGGACGTATACACGACCGAGACTGACTTTTATAAAGAGATGGACTTAGGCTATCTTCGTTTATTTTATGAAGAGGGCTTTGACCAGGCAATGTCGGCCTACCTACACGACAAGTATTGCAGACAAATTGAGTGGTACAACCAAAGGATAAAGCACGAGGTCAGTGGCCGTAAGAACAATAGGAGGTTTGAGTATCTCAAAAAACTTAGAGACGAAACACTAACTAAATTAAATTATGAAAGAAATAATTGAAAGACTAAGAAACGACCAGGACTATTATGGTGATTATGGAAAGCAGTGGTTATCGAACAGTCAAATAGGAACGCTTCTAAGCAATCCAAAAGAGTTCGGACGAGATAATATGTCAGAGAACGCTAATCTACTCTTAGGTCGCTTCTTTCATGTAGCTATGCTCGAGCCACACAAACTTGGAGAGTTTGATATTGTAGAGGCATCAACACGAAATACAAATATATACAAAGAACAAGCGGGTGATCGTTTTCTTTTGCTTCAAAAGGAGGTTGACTCTCTGATGTATGGAATTAATCAGATGAAGGGCAACAAGGAGATGGCTTCTCAGATTTATGCTGAAGGAAATCAATACGAAGTACCAATGATTGATGAATTCTTTGGCGTGCCGTTCAAGGGCAAGGCTGACATCGTCACCAATGAAAAAATAATTGACATCAAGACGACCTCAAACATTGCTAAGTTTAGGCAGAGTGCTAAGATATACAACTACGATAGCCAAGCCTTCATCTACAGCTCTATGTTTGGGTTACCGTTTGAGTTCTTTGTTATTGATAAGAGCACTCGTCAGATGGGGATTTATACATGTAGCGAAGAGTTTTTAGAGCGTGGCATGCAGAAGGTAGCTCAGGCCGTAGAGGTATACAACAAGTTCTTTGGGCCAAACGCAACTGAAGATGTAAATAAATACGTAGCACACCAGGTGTTATAAAAGCCAAACACATTTGAATAAGCCCAAGCGGTTGGGGCATGACAACCGTATTTTAAATTTTTTTTATTATGGCAAGATTTAGCCACACAAACGAGAGCCCTAAGAGCTCAAATCCAACCACCAAGTACATTGAGTGGAAGTCAAACGACAAATGTTTTAGTTACTACGACAAGGACATTAAAGAAAATGTCCAAGTACAACTACCATTAAAGTTTGCTTTCATAAACCAATACCACACGGTTAAGGGATGGCATGACAAGAACCAGTCTGGGATTTATTCCAACGAGGTTTACTTTATCGGTACCGAACCAATGACAGTCCGCTCATTCAAGCCAAAAGGTTTTGTTGTAGCTGAGGGTCTTTACACAGACATCAAGGCTCAAGTGGTTGCCCAGGGAGGTAAGTACCACAGATCAGTCTACGTGATGTTAGAGGACGGAACTATAGCCAACCTTGCTTTCAAAGGCGCTGTGGTTCGTGAATGGTCAGAGTTCTACAGGTTACTAAAGACTGTTGAGGACAGTAACTGGGTTGAGGTTAATGAGGCTACTGAACAAAAGAAAGGTAGCATTAATTATTCTACACCTCTTTTCTCAATAGGTAAGAAGTTTACACCTGCTCAAGACTCTAAGGTTGGTGATGCGGCTACTCGTATTAAGGATCATATGGATGGATACTTCTCCAAAGTTGATGTTCCTGAGTTTGAAGTAGACGAGATTGACTTCTAGAAATAGCTAACCAATGAAAGGGGGTCGAAAGACCCCTTTTTTTAACTCTAATTTACTATGATTACTATATTCAGAAATATACGGGAGACCTCTACCCCGTTTTACAAGGACATTGGCTTCATATTTGAGCGCATACAAAGTGAGAAGTATGGTGACCTGATTAAGCAGATTCGCAAGGAGCAAGACAAGACTGCACGTAATGAACTCAAGAAAGAATTGCCTGCTATTTGTTTCAGCGGAATATTTAGTAAGCGTTCCGACGATGCAATAAAAGAACATAGTGGTTATATCTGTCTAGACTTTGATGGATATACCAAAAAGAAGGACATGCTAGAGGCAAAAGAAAGCATGTCAAAAGACCCGTATGTGATGGCTGCATTTGTTAGCCCTTCAGGAAATGGGTTAAAGGTCATTATCAAGATACCAAAGGACGAGGAGAACCACAAGAGATACTTCACTGGCCTACAAGAGCATTTCAATTCGGAGTATTTTGACGTCACGTCCAAGAACGTGTCAAGGGTTTGCTATGAATCATCTGACAAGAACATATACATTAACTACGAGTCAAAGCTTTGGGATAGTCTTGGAGAACATGAGCATATCCCTAAGGAAAGAAACCTTGAGGACCCTACATTAGCAATACAAAACGAGAATAAAATCGTTGACATATTGATGAAGTGGTGGACTAAAAAGTACGGGCTTGTGGATGGCGAGCGAAACAATAACGTTTTTATATTAGCCTCAGCATTGAATGAGTATGGGGTCAGCAAGTCTTTAGCTGAGTACGTAATTGGTGGCATGCAGTCAAGCAGCTTTCCAATGAGCGAGATTAAAATCACAATTAATTCTGCATATAGGAATACAGCAGTGTTCGATACAAAATTCTTCGATGATGTTGATACTATATCTCAGATACGCAGGAGCATTAACAGTGGAGAAGACACAAAAAAAATTGTCAGGCAATACGATGACATCGACAACATTGAAGAGGTTGTAGAAAAGATTGCTAATGACCCAAGCCCAAAAAAGTTTTGGACCCAAACCGAGAAGGGGGCAGTTAGCGTCGTGCCTCACATGATGAAGCAGTTTCTACAATACAACGGGTTTTACAAATTCAGCCCACACAACAGTGATGTGTTTATGTTCGTTAAGGTAACCAATAACTTAATTGATAAAGCCTCTGATGAGTTGGTAAAGGATTATGTGTTGGACTATTTAGCTGAAATGGATGATTTAAATATCTATAACTACTTTGCTAATCAGACTAGACTTTTTAAGAAGGACTTTCTTTCTTTTATTGATACAGTGAACGTTCACTTTATTGAGGACGCAAAAGAGTTCAGCCACATCTATTTTAAAAATTGTGCCGTCAGGGTTACAGCGGATAGCATCGACAAGATTGACTACATCGACCTTGATGGGTACGTGTGGAAGGATCAGGTTATTGATAGGGACTTTGAACACTGCGACATAATTAATTGTGATTACAAGAAGTTTATAGAGAACGTTGCAGGTGGAGAAGAACAGCGTATAAACTCTATCCAGTCAACCATTGGATTTTTGATGAGCGGATACAAAGACCCTGGCTATTGTCCTGCGGTTATCCTAAACGACGAGGTCATCACCGACAACCCTGAGGGTGGCACGGGTAAGGGGCTTTTTGTTCAGGGTGTTGGCAAGCTAAAGAAGGTTATTGACATCAACGGAAAAATATTTGACTTCAAGACCCAGTTTGCCTATCAGACCGTTACCACTGACACTCAGGTTGTATCGTTCGATGACGTTAAAAAGAACTTCAACTTTGAGAACCTCTTCAGCACGATTACTGAAGGGATTACGATAGAGAAGAAAAACAAGGATGCCATTAAGATTCCATTCAGCAGCAGTCCTAAGATTGTCATCACAACTAACTATGCCATACGTGGTAAGGGTAACTCCTTCGAGCGTCGTAAGTGGGAGTTAGAGCTGAAGCAACATTACACCATGGATTACACACCTGTTAATGAGTTTGGCAAGCGTTTTTTTGATGAGTGGAACGATGATGATTGGTGTAGCTTTGACAACTATATGCTATCTAACCTGCAGTACTATATTGTCAATGGGCTTGTTAAATCTGACTTCCAAAACCTAGCGATACGCAAGCTTGCTAGTGAAACCTGCCATGAGTTTATCGAGTGGGTTGGACTTGTTGATGGAACAAAAGCAAGCGACTTAGTTGTTTATGACAGAAGGATGTTCAAGGATGAACTCTACGGAGACTTTGTCCAAGACAATCCTGACTTTGCTCCAAAGGCAAAGATGACCATATCGAGACAGTTGTTTTACAAGTGGCTTGTTTATTTTGGAAACTATAAAAAAGACATTATTGTTGAAGAGGGAAGGACAGGGCTTGGTAGATGGGTAATGTATAAAACTAAAGACTATGAAGAAAAAAATGAAGATCCTTCCTTTCAATTCTGATGACTTTAATTGGTGTGTTAAGCGTGACTTCCAGGTTTATGGTACACTTGATGCAGAAGGGAAATTAAAAGTAGCTATTAGAAGGGGAGGTATAACTACAGAAGGACAGGATTACATAATCATTAATGGGGTTAAAAAAGTATCCGTAGAAACGTTGGGTGATTATGTGTACAAAGACATGAAAGAATTGTCATTGTATTTGCCTGCTATATACAAACAACTAAGAGATCAGTATGATTAAGTTTAGAGATTACCAAGAGAAAATAATAGATCAAGGTGTTGACACTATAAACCAGTATGGCTTTGTTTATTTAGCCATGGAGGTTCGTACTGGAAAGACCTTAACTAGTTTAGGTATTGCAGAGAAGCTTGGTTGTGTTAACGTTTTGTTCTTGACAAAGAAGAAAGCAATACGTGATGTGGAGAATGACAATCGTTCACTCTCATCTAATTTATCTTTGTTCTGTATTAACTACGAGAGCATGCACAAAATTCCTGACTATGCCTGGGACCTTGTTATTTTAGACGAGGCCCATTCACTTGGTGCATTTCCTAAGCCAAGCAAGCGCTCTAAGCAGGTGCGTGAACTGATTAAAAAGCATCGCCCCAAAGTGATTTTGCTGTCGGGAACCCCTACGCCTGAGTCGTACAGTCAGATGTACCATCAGGTGTGCGGCATTCCTAGAAACCCATTCTCTGAGTACAGGAACTTTTATCGTTTTTGTGACGACTATGTGATGGTTACCGCTAGACCAATTAATGGGCTACAAATAAAGGACTACAGCAATGGAAAAAAGATTATTCTAGACAAGATGGATCGCTACACCATATCATACACACAGAAGGAGGCAGGCTTTGAGTCTGAGATTGAGGAAGAAATTATACGCGTGCCATTGAAGCCTGAGACCTATGATCTGTGTAATCGCCTTAAGAAGGACTTGGTTATTGAGATTGATGATGAGGCTATATTGGCTGACACTGGAGTAAAGCTTATGAGTAAGCTACATCAAATGTATAGCGGGACTGTGAAATTTGAAAGCGGCAACACACTAATCATTGACAGTAGCAAGGCTGAATATATTAAGTGGCGTTTTAGCGAGAACAAAATCGGAATATTCTATAAGTTTAAGGCAGAGTTAGAGGTACTAAAGCAGGTCTTTGGCGATCAGCTATGCACCGATTTAGAAACCTTTGACACCACAGATAAGAATATAGCCTTACAAATAGTGTCAGGACGTGAGGGTATATCTTTACGAAATGCTGACTTCATTGTCTTTTACAACATTGATTTTAGTGCGACCAGTTACTGGCAGGCAAGAGATAGGATGACCACAAAGGAAAGGAAATACAACAAGGTATTTTGGATTTTTTCTGAAGGAGGCATTGAAGGACATGTTTATAAGGCTGTTAATAAAAAGAAAGATTATACGCTAAGGCATTTTAAGTCTAATTTATTATATTTATAGTATGCTTGCACAAGGTAAAGCCAAGGAGGAGGAGTTTAAAAAGTTTTTTAAAAAGGTTTTTAACGCCTCTGTCCAACAGGACATGAAAGAACACTGGGACTTCGGTGTAAAGTTTGACGTCAAGATGATAAAGAGTGTCAGACGACACCAACAGAAGGACGAAAACATACACTGGGTAGAACTAAAAAACGTGAACGGAGAAAAAGGTTGGCTTTATGGTGATGCTGACTTTTTTTCTTTTGAGCTGGAGGATTACTGGGTCATAGTCTCAAGGGATGACTTACAAGAATTTATAGAAAAAAAATGCGTAGAAAAAATATGGTCAAAAACCCCAAAGCTATACTCCCTATACCAGAGGGATGGGAGGAAAGACATTATTACTTTGGTGAAGAGCATCGACCTTATGTATATTTCTACATCAATAAAGAACAAATGAGCGACGAAACCTATAGACCAACGGTAGCCACAGGGATGCTGCCATACTTCTACGTCGGTAAAATATATAGAGATGACGGAGCAACAGATACAGAAGAAGAGAATCAATCAGCTGGAGGCTGAGGGATACTTTGTTATCAAGCTCACGGTAACCAATAAGAATGGTATTCCTGACATACTAGCCATAGCCCCAAATGCAGACGTCTTGTTCTGTGAGGTTAAAACCCCTAAGGGTCGGCTTTCAAAGATACAGGAGTATCGCATTAAAGAGCTTGAAAAGCATGGCGTTAAAACAGAAGTATACAGAGGAGATTGAGATAGAGGTCACCATGGCTGTTGGTGTGATGATTCTTGAGCTTCTTGAGGATCAGCAGGACGAGTTTTTTGAAAAGATAGTTGAAATTTATTTTGACGATGACTATATTGATATTGGAATGGCGCTAACCTGCTGTGGCAGCCCTGTGTATATGGAGCTGTCTATTGCTAAGGTTGATGATGTTGAAGGTGAAATGATGCAGGTTTATTTCTTGAATTACATTGATGTAGACAGGTATCTTGATTACATAATCGCTAAAAAATACATATGATGGAATACAGTTATGAAGACGTTGAACGAGTACTAAACTTCAGCTCTTGGACCGACAAGAAAAAAATTGATGAGCTGTTCAGGATTGACTGCTACATGTTCACAAACTTAGGCATAGACTCTACAGACAAAGAACGCAATGATGTAGAGAAAAAATCAAAGTACATATACAGGGCCATTAAAAAGATTGACCCACAACTTGGGGACGAGCTATTACACCAACTAAAGTATTGAATAAGCCAGAGTTTATATCGCTAGCAACAAACGAGATGCACGACCTTGTGGACGACATCTATGAGTCACTTATGGATGATGATAACAAAGATGCCCTGTCTAAGATGAATACTCTCACCTATTTACTACGCGACTTAAAACAAACATTTTCAAATGAATGATATTGACATTATAAGTGGGACAGAGTCTGCATACATTAAAGAGGTTCCAAGAAAAAAAATGCCTGTATATACTGGTGTGATGAAGTATTTTCCTAACGCAATTAAATATGTATCAATGGTTAGCCAGGCAGGCAATGATCAGCATCATCCTGACAAGCCATTACACTGGGACAAGGAAAAGAGTTTTGACCACACAGATGCACTGGCTAGACATCTTTTAGACCACTCATACGAGCCTATTGATGATGATGGATATCTTCACATTGGAAAGGTAGCCTGGAGAGCATTAGCCGCACTTGAAATATATTTAGAAAATAAAAAACAATGATCTGCCGAAACTGCAAAAAAGACCTACCAAAGTCAAAGTTCTATAAAATACAAAGCCAAGTCTATTCCAAAAAAGCAGATAAAGTTAAGTCATACCTTAACTACGCAAAAGATTGTAGAGAATGTTGCTCGTCTAAGGATGGACTGTATAAGGTTTATTTGATATACAATGATAAGTATGTAGGTATTACTGCAAACATAAAACGCAGAATGAGCAATCACAAAAAAAATGGAAAAGATATATCAAGGGTATATGTATTGATTAAAACAAAAAGCATAAAGCTTGCTACTTTCGTCGAGTCTTTCCTACACTTAATTGGTTTTAAAGGAATAAGATCAAGCAACAAATATTTGTAGATATAAATTTATATTCTTATATTTACATATAGTTTTTCATAGTAATTTTTAGTTTAGTTAATTAACCCCTTAACATTGTAACAAAATTAATTTGGTGTTACTAGGGACTTGTTAAGGGGTTTTTATTTTAATAGTATGAAAGAATTGAAAAGAAATTTATGGGCAGCTACTTGGCTAGCACTTTGGGTGTACGTTTTCCTGTGGACCTATTCCGTTTAATTATAATATATAGGCGTTGGCTTAGCTTTAGGAGGCTTTATCTTCTTAGCCACTCTCATCATTCTCTCAATAATTGTACCTGCTTCAGAAGGCAATAATCCAAGGTTATATAGTAAGTATGGGAGTACTAAATCTTCAACTTTTGCTTTAGATAAACCAGTCAACTCTTTTGTTTTATTATTTTCAGTATATGTTCCAGTAGTCGCCATTAAAATTAAATCCTTCAATTTGTTTGCTTTATCAATCCCTATACCTAGTGTACCTAATTGATCTACTAAATCCTTTTCATTATCAGCAAATAATTCTAAAGGGTTTTCTTCTCCAGAAGCAATAGCATCTGTTATAATGTTTATAAGACCAGTCGTCGAGTCATCAAGAGGAGGAATAGGACTTATGAAATCTTTAACAAGTGTAGATTTTTTCCCTTTAAACATATTGGCTAATCTTTTCTTTTTATCTTCTTCAGGTTCAAATTCACCTATCAAATCATAAGCTAACTCTGTAAGCATATTAGTAATGAAGTAGCCCATGGTGTGAAAAGCAGCTTGTTCAGTCAATAGCCCACTTAAAGACCTAGCAGCATCTCCTTTCTCAGCCGCTGAAGCTGTTTTGGATGTAACCACTCTTACATCATTAACCATCCTTGTTTTTTGGTTTAAAATAAACGTTGCAAAAGGAAGCACGATTTTCCTTACAGCAATATATCCAGTTTTTTTGCTAGTAAAAATCTCTCCCTGTAAATCAGGGTCAGAAACGTTTTGGTTTCTATCAACTTGTTGTTGAGCAAAGTTAGCTGCCTCTTGGTTTATTTCATGAGTGTTCCAATTTATACCGTCAGTGTTTACTTTTTGCTTTTGAAGTCCATCCAAATAATAAGCCATCCATGATGCTCGAGCAGCAATCTTATCACCCTTCACCAAACCTTTTAATAAAAACTCATTAGGTTTAGCGAGAAAACCTAAACCCTTTTGCAAATTCCCTTCTAAATTAGCTTCTAATTTGTTACTTACAGACTCTAAAGATGTTTGAGATTGAGCACCACGATTGGCAATACTCATCCCTGAGTTGTCTAAAAATCTATTCACGCTAGGATTAAACATCATCCCAATTCCTTTAAGCATGTTAATCCCACCCGCTTGAGATATTGTATTTATTATTGGTGGAATGAGCTGTTTAGGAAATTGAGCAATACCACCAAGTACTCTACCAGTCCCTATTGTTGCAAGTCTGTTTAGGGTTTTATTTAACTTTGCTTGTGATTTAGTTGTAAATTGTTTATTCCTTTTTATATCAACTAAATTTTTTATTCTTTCCGTGAGTAAATCTCTTGTATCAGCATCGGGAACAATTTGCTTGTATGCATCTGAGTTAATGAAACCATTCATATATTGAACAGTACCTGCAGAATATACATCAGTAAGTGCTTCTTTAAGCCTCATTGAATTTTGTGAATCAAAATCCAAGTTTACATACCTATTCTTTAATTTCGTAGGTCTTTTAGATTCAATCAACGTTCCTGATTGCTTATCATAAACGCGAGTTGTTCCATGGTCCTCATTGAATCCTGGCTCATTTAAGTCTACAGTTCTCTGATCATCTACCTTTAATTTAGATAGATTGTCAGCGGTGTAGTTTAAGTCTGCCTCTAATGCTCTGTTATAAACATTAAGCGCCACATCTGAAAGCTCAGGATAAACATTAGCCCACTCATTAGCAAAAAACTCTACAGAGGCTTTATTTATAGGGTCAACATTTAGCTGATCTCTAGTTATTGCATTAGCAAGAACTTTGTCGTAAACTTCTTGATACAGGTCAGCCTTCTTCGCTTCTCCTGCATCACGCAAATCCACTATTGATTGTTCAATAAGACCTTTTCTTCTATTGAATTCATTTTCCTGACTCTGAACATCACCGTCAACAGTTCTATTCATGAACGCATACATACCTCTTTCGTATATATTAGTAGCGTCATTCCACGATTTTTTGTTTGGCTTGTTTTTATTAGTGTTAAACTTTTTTGCGTAACGGTCTACAAAGTTTTGAGCATCTGTTTCAGCTTTAGCGGCTTGGTTTTGATAATCAGTAACGCCTATTGCGTCAGAAACTTTTCTTGCTTTTTTCTGAGTCACAAATATATTCTCAAACAAAAGTGGCAGTGTAGTAATCTTCTTACTCCATAACTTACCAATCGTATTAAGATTTCTAGACGGAATATTCTCGCTTGCAATCTCTTTTGCTTTTTTGTTTGCTTTAGCGACTTCTACTATAGACTGCATACCACCAGTAGCCGTATTGTTTTCATTAAAATTAACTAAAGCGTCTAAAGCTTTAAGTGCTTGCTTATTGCTTAACCCGTCAACATCAATATTTAAAAACTCATTAACCAAGTTTTTCGTGTTAGTAGGAATAGAAGGGTCTGCTAATGAAGCAAACACAGATTCTGCATAAACTTCAAAAGCATTCTTTGCTGCTTTTTTTATTGTATCTTTTTTATCCTCTATAGTTTGCTCTGTAGTTTCTGTATCAATTGTTGCAAGCATCTCCTTCATTTCAGCGACAGAGAATTGTTCGCTACTTTGCCCTGTGGCTTCCTCAAATAACTCATTAAGTTTAGCCTCTTTTATCTTAGCTTGTGTCTTTTGAGCTGCAGAGATGTACTCATTAGCTGCAGTAATATCAGCGGCCTCACGCACTTTTAGGTTTCCATCTGCTGACAATGCCTCTCTAGTAGGTCTTAATCCTTCTAGTAAGTTTTCAGCAATAGCCAAATGCTCGTCTATGTTCTCAACTTTAGACGGATCAATTGATAAAAAATCTTTAGCTGATTTAGCAACAGTGGCTTCAGCATTGTTGCGAGCCTTTCTTATCCTAGTGTTTAAGGATTTTGCTTTATTAATCTTTGCCTTGTATTCAGCGCTTTCAAATAAGTTTCCTGCATAGTCAACTAAATTTCGTCTCGCAATAGGGTTATCTAGATTAACGTTTGCAATTTTATTGATCAGAGCTCTCTGCTGCGCTGGAGTAATTTGCCCCTGTGATACAGCGTCTTTTATTTGCTTGAGTAAATCTTTCTTCTTTTGTTTAGAGTCTAGATTAGATTCACGCCATGATTTATTCCAGCCTGACCAAAATTCTTTTCTTAGCTTGTTTACTCTTTCAGTTACAACATCTTTAGCTGTTGGGCTTTTAGTAGACTCTAGAATATTTTTATACGTGTCTGAGGTAATCTCAATACCACGGGTGTTAGCAATGGCATCAACCTCAGCTCTAATAGCCTCCTGGTTTGCTGCAAATAAATCAATCTCAGCAGCCGTAAATTCAGTTTGACCGTCTGCAATACGCGTGGCCAATGAACGTTCCTTAGACGCGGTCTTAGGTGCCTCCTTTTGCTTGCTACGAATGATTTGGTCTAAGACTTCTTTGTTCTCTGCGTAAAACTGAAGTGCTTCAGGGGAGAAGTCGTCAATACCACCTTCTATAATCCGATTAGCAAAAGACTCAATATCATTACTGACAATGTCTTTAGACAAGTTTTCCTGTCGTTGTTGTTTATTCTTTTTCTTGTCCTCAACAAGCGGGTCTATTGCTTCTTGGTTTTCAGAATAGAATTGAATTTCCTGATCGGTAAGATTTTCTGTACCTTGGTCTACAATTCTTTGTGAGAAATCATTTATTTCTTGCTGATTCGTTTCTTGCTTTGGAGCGGCATCTACTTTTGTTAGGCTTTGTTGTTCTGGTGTTGTCTCTTTCTGATCCATCAACTCATTAGATTTCTCTACTTTTTGTTGCATGGTTGGGTTATCAATACCCTCTTCTTTTAAAGCATCAACGACTTCTTGGTCTGTAACAGTAGCACCAGTTTCCTCGTACTTGTTCATGATACCATCCATCTGTGCCTCTATGTCTTTTATCTGCCTCTTCTCGTTGTATACGTCAGGATTAAGCTTTCTTCTTCTTTTTTCTAACTCAATAACTTTGGCTCTATCTTCTTCAGATAACCGTGGGTCTGTAGTAGCAGAAAGCCTTGAGTTTTCTTTCTTCTCTTTAGCTTCATTTAAAAGCTCAGGGTCATTCTTTATCTCAATTTTAGATTTAGATATTTGCTCTACGGTTCCATTTCTAATAAGGTCAATCGCAACATCAGCACTAACAACCTCACCATTTATTTTATATTTAGGAGCCTTGTATAAAGATGTGCCAACAGTAAGTGGTGCAGTAGCTGTACCCGCAATACCTTCAAAACCAATTTCTTTAACATCCATCTCTTGGCCTGCAACCAAACGCCCTGCAACCTCTCCTAATGATCCACCAACAGACTCAATACCAATACCTGTAGTTGCAGCCGCTCCTCTTCTAGCTAATGTTTTTGCGCCTGCTTTTGCAATAGTTGTAGTGGCTTTTCCTGCGATACCAGCGGTCATTGCATCAATAGCACCAATAGCAATACCACGGCCTGCAGCTCGTCTTCTCATGCTGCTTAAAACTTCAGGGTTTTCTAGTACTTTTCGAACATTGTCTTTATTAAAATCTAGTCCTTTTTCCCTAACCTCTTCTTGAAGAAACTCTGCAAAAGATAGCGCAGTTTCTAGGGTTGTACCAGCAGCACCAATAGCACCTGCTAGTGTACCAACAACTGGTATAGCTGATCCTACAGTACCACCTACAACAGCAGCACCTGCAGAAGCAGGATTAAACATAGCTGATACGGATGATGTGAATAGTTGTGGGATAACGGTTGGAGACGCTACAAGTCCTGAAATAAAACCCCACACGCCTCCTCCTTGATCTTCATACATACGATCAAAGTCTTTCATCTCATCAGAGACTGGCGTATTATTCATTTCCTCAACAGCTAAAAGGAATTCTTGGATTTCTTCATCAGTAGCATCCGCTCCACTAGTCATTAAGGAAAGCGCGTCATCAACAGCCCCTGCTTGCTTTTGACCAGCCGCTCCTGCTCTGTAAATGTCTCCAAAAAAATCAGTGATTTCGTTCTTGCCAAAATACCGCTCTATGGCTGTGTCCTTTTCACCTGTCTGTGTGTTTATAGGGTATGGTTGGTATACTGCAACTCTAGCCTGTCTTTGAGAAGATTCCAACGAGCCAGGTTCTTCTTGAGCTGGTGTAGATGAAACCACAGGCCTTTCTGTTGAAGTAAATCCTGAATCGTTTTTTTTTTTTGGAAAAAGCTCTGGAAACTTTTGGTTTACTGACGAGTAGTCATAATTATCAGCCTTAGCAGTTGCTGCATAGTCTTTCAATAGCTGCAAATCCACTCCCTCTAACTCGGGGAATTTAGGCATGACAACATCCCAGTTCCAATTATTTGCTTCAGCAGTAGCTAAAAGGTCTTTTAATAATTGCTCATCCATTCTTTATTATCTTGCTCTTCCTCCAGTTACAGAGTTAGTGTTATCGTCTTGTTCAGGTGTCTTGGCGGGCTGTGGAAATCTTTCTGCAGAAGTGCGTAGCCCACTTGGTCTGATAATATCTGGGAAATCAAGCCCAAGATCTTTTAGCTTATCAATAAGCATTTTTCTTTGGTAAGCATCATCTGTTTTATATTGTCCAATATAGTCACCCTGTTTAGTTCTTATAACTATTTTATTGTCCATACTGAAAGGTTTTTCAACCTCAAAGTTTGAGTTCTGCCATGCAGATTGATTACCAAGGAATTGTATAAACTCATCTTCATCCATTGGCGCTGTTTCCAATATGCTAACATAATCTCCAGATCCTGCCTCATTTATCTCTCCGCCAGTATAACCCATATCCCTACCTCTTGTAAATAATGTTTGAGTATCACTTGACTGGGCATCAGGTCTAACCAATAAAGCTAGTGGTTCAGCACTCCTGTTTTCATTGTTTGGGTCTATATTATACTGTCTTATTAAATTCCCTTCAGTATCATAAACGACCAAACTATTTCCATTTCTGTCAACATTTCCAATAGTTCTTGATACAGGCTTAGCATCTGTACCACTGTTTATAACTTGGCCTTTAAGTTTTTCCATCGCATCACGATCAAATCTTGCAAGTCTTATTGATTCATTATAAACCTGTTGTGCGCTTAGATTGGTTGGAGTGTTCTGGGATTTTTGAAAAAGAGATTCTTTCATCGTAACCTCACGGTCAACACGAACCTGAATAGCCTGTCTAAGAGCGTCTTTAACCTTTGTTTCACCATCTGGGGTAAGCTCGTAGGTTATAATACCACCGTTATTCTTTTTTACTAGCTCGTTAGAATCTAATAAACCTAAACTAGATCCAAGAGATGCGGCTGTCCGTTGGTCAGACATCATGGTTTCTATAGTAGCAGTTTCCCAATTTTTATACTCTGGATTATCTCTTAAGTCTGAAATGGATCTGTAAGGATTAGATGCTTCTGTCCATTGACCAATGCCTTTGATTTCACCTGAAACCATATCATTCACACTCTTCTGATCGTATGGCGTGAACATTTGGTATGCAGCGCCAACAGGAACAATACTGTTCTTGTCAACAGTGCCGTCTTCATTTCTTTTAGCTAAACTAGCCATCCCTGTCTTAGGGTCAATAAGTAGTTGTTGATCCTTGAACTCCAGTAACTGAGAAAGGTCCTTCATTTGGTCATCATTAATTGCACCGCCAGATTTCTGTAGCTGTTCAAGCTTTCCATTAACGCCCTTTACAATATTGTTTAAGTTATTAAAAGAGTCAAGAGAACCCTGCTTAGCAATCTTAGAGTCATTTACACTAATGACGCCTTGCTTCATCATCTTGTGGTTTTCCAATAAATAGTCACGATAGTTTTGGACATAGCCGAGCATGGCCTGATTAACAGATGGATTGAGTCCTTGAGAATAGTCATTAAGCTCATTAAGCTGCTTGATATAGTTCTCATCTAAGGTAAACTTTTCCTCCTCACGACGCTTGCTCTCGGCATATAAACCATCTGTAATTTCTTTGGTAATTCCAGACCAGTTAATCAATGACTTAGTAGGGTCGGTTCTTTCTTTATATCCGTAGTAGTTTGCCATTTAATTAATTTAAAATTGACTCGTTCCAGAAGAAAGCCCTGGTGTTGAAAACTGATAATCAAAACCCACCTCTGGAATTGGTGCCCCATATAAACCACCTGAGTTGAATTCGGTAAATGGTAACCCTAACCCAGCGTTTGCATACAGAGCTCCTGGAGATTTTTCGTAAAAAGAACTAAGAACAAAATCTTGCTCTAATTCCTCTGGACTTTTACTTTTTATAGTATTTTCATTCATTGTTTGTAAAAATTTACTATAACTCCCCCTGTTATCATCATTTACAGGGCCTTCAGCTCTATTTAACGCTGCTTTTAAGGCGCTACCATATGTATCTGTTCCATAAAGGGCGCTTGCCTTATATATATCCATCCCTGCGTTTGCAAGTGTTTTAAGACCACCACCAAACGCAGCGGCAGCTTGTTGTTCTGAGGCCATTGATGCTAATCCAGCGCCTTCGACTGTTTGTAAATCTATAGATGCTAATGACGCATCTCTTTTAGCCGCTTCTGTAGCCTGAAGTTGTTCCAAACTAAATAAATCTGCTGCTAATGCTTGTCTACCTTCTTCCGTTCCTTGAATGCCAGCGGCAGTAATTTTACCTACCCCAGCCGCTAATGCTCTAGGACCAGCCTCTTGCAATGCCATTAGGCTTTGTTGCTGTTGCTGGGTTTGAATGTCTGCTGCAAATTGATACGCGTCTGTTGGCACTTTTAAACCCTCAAACCTATCAATAGCTGTTCTTCTCTTAGCAGCAGCCAAAGCATCATCTGCAGCTCGCTCTGCAGCTCTACCTCTTTTTCTAGCTTCAATCCCTTGGGATACACTGAACCCAGTGCTAATCGCAGATAAAGCTAAAGGTATAAGTACGGGAATCGGCATATTTTATGTTTTAAATACAAATATACAAAATTTCTATGGGTTGCTTTTAAATAACTCCGTTCCAACAGCGAACAACTCTACAAAGCTAGTGTCTGTGTTCTCAAGCTCATACTGAATGTAATAGCCCATCGCTCCGTATGACTCAGCCACACTGTTTTTAAGGTACAAAATATAGCTACCTAAAACTGGAAGGCCTGCGCCTGATGTACCATCGATGGTAATCACAGAGCCAGTTATATCAGTTATGTCTCCTATAAACTGAATACCTCCGCCAGCAACCTTGTATGCCTTGTCTCCCACAGAAGCAATCGAATCGATATTAAAGTCAAACCCAATGGTTATGGCTGTAACAACTGATGAGTCAACTGATGAGGCCTGCCCAACACCCTGCGCCGATCTTAAAGAAAGGTTCTCGTCATTTACATTTCTTCTGATATAGGCATAATAGTCACCCTCTTTCAGTGAGAACCAAGATCTGTCAATATATCCCGTGGTTAGGTCACCAGTTATTGTGGCATTCCAAGGAGAGTTACTCTCTAGTGATATGGTCTTAAACACCTTAACTGTTGAAGGCGCATCATTTACAACAGCCGTAATCTTGGATGTGTACTGAACACCATAGAAATTATTTCTTGTCTCGTTAGTGTTATGGCGGTAAAGGTTACCCCCGTTAAATGAATAGAGGTAACTATTCATCCCGATCATTTGCTCTGGCACAAACGAGTAGAACGATGGCCACCCTTGTACAAACGGGCTGTATGAAAGGGTGTAGTTCGTTCCACTTACACTTGACAGGATATATTCATTGCTGTATGGGTCAAACCCACCTAGCTTCAAATCATTCTTGCTGTCCTTAAACAGGTCTCTAAACCATGAGCGTAAGCCAAGTGAGCTAATCACATTAAGCTGCTCATTCACGCTTCCCCCTTGAAGATTAATCACCGCATTTCGCTTAGAATCTGTGAAAAAAACGTCTGCCCCATAAGCCGCAAAGCTCTCAGGGTTATTTGAGATACCATACTGCTCGATTCGTGGAATCTGCTGACCTAATACCTCTGGCGTATTAATAATCGATGCGCCCGCTGTGGCGTCTGAGAACAGGTTCTTTCCATTAGCAAGAACATAAGATATCTTGTCCTCTTGAAGGACTAGGATGTCGCTAAGACGAGCGTGCATCACCTCAATTGGACCAAAGTTCTTCTCTAGCGTTGTATAGTTTACAAGGGCTAGGTTAAACTCGTTAAGTTTGTTGAGGTTGGTTTCTTCGTTATACACACCACTATAGGTAATGTCAGCATACCTGTTAGCTTCCTTATATTCTTCGTTAGACACAGCATGAGGGCGTGTCCCAATAGTAAGTGGCATACCTGCCAGATCATCTCTAATTTTAAAGCTCTCTACACCATTACTAAACGTGTAACAGTTAAAGAAGTTTAAGTTAACAATAGCTGGCGTCCCTGGAATAGATTGGTTTTGAGTATTCCCTTGGTGGTTCCCAGATATAACATCAAAAGACTGTTCGTTCTCGTAATATGTAATCCCATTAGTCTCTTGAGGTTCTGTCTCAAATACCAATACCTCTGCAGCGGTGTCTATATCAACCCTTACAGTTAGTTTTGCCGTGTCTCCCTGAAAACTACCTCCTTTAGTTCCTACAGAAAAATATAACTGGTTAGCGCCATTAAATGTGGCCGCTGAAGCAAGTTCACAGAATCTAAACTTTACAATATGCTTTTCACTTCCTGTTGGCTCTGTAAATGGCCAATAAGTTCCAGCAATATCATACCCCACCGTGTCTAATGATGAATCCCACTCTGCAACAGGGGTATCTGTATTAGAGTCTGCGTCTGGGTCATTGCTAGGATCGGTAAGGTCAATATTCTCTCCTATAATAAAGTCGTATAAATTATCATAAGACACTGCTGAGGTAAATGATTTATCAAACTCCCACTTGAAATAATCATCTCCAGGCCTTTCGAACTTGACATAAACTTTTACAAGAGAACCCGCTGGTATGCTAGTGTACTCATAGCTGTCTAGGTCTGTTGTGTTAGTTATTGTGTTAACAAAAGCTGGGTATGCAATGTATGAAAAAGAAGGTCCCCGCAAACTAGCTGTCCATGCTCTAGTTAGCTCTAACTGATCTGTGCTTAAAGGGACATCTGTTCTATACGCATACTCTGGATAGGGCGGAAAAAAAACTCCGCTTTCTTGAGAAAAGTCCCCATAAGTAACAAGGGATAGTGGATCATATGTTAGGGTAAAACCACCTTGCTGTACTTCCATATACACGCCAGACGGCTCTAAAAAAGTAGATTGGTTAATAAATCCTTCTTCCTTAACACCAACAGACAGTACCTTTATTTTAGGCTGAAGCAAATTAGGCCCAGACCCATCAGCCTTTACTGTTATAAAATCTCCCTCACTTACTTTTTGAACATTATCACCAACAAGCTTTATAAACCAAGAACCAGACACATTGTCTTTATAGGCCCTCCTAGCATATATAGTCTCATAGCTTCCGTATGTCTCCTTTATAACGGGCTTGTATTTTGTGGCCCAAGAAGGAGCTGCACTATTTATTGTAAGTTGAATTGTATTTTGGCTGTCACTGGCTGATTTAGGTATATATATATTATTGGTATCACAAACCTGAACAGTACTAGCTCTGCCATAATCATCCATATATACAAGCCCAACCTCATAGTCTCTGTCACTGTGTAGAGATGTTGACTGGCCCTGCTCTCTATATGTAACCCCAACAGAAAGTACATATAAGTATTCATAAGCAATAACACCAGAGGGGACAGGTGTCTGCTCAAGTGTTATTGCAGGAGCTTTTATTGTTATCTCATCTCCAGAAACAAAGCTTGGAAACCCTGTTGACTCTGTTGCCTCCCAGCCAGCGGGCTCGACTATTCCGCAATTAAAAATATCGGTTAAACTGTAACCATCTCCGCAGTCTGCTATTGCTCTTGGTGGAGAAAGACCATCTATGGCTATAGAGAAATCATCGCTGTTGTAAAAGTCAGCAACCGTTGCATAGTCTTGAGAAAGTGTTATAGAAATATTTAATAAATCCTCATTTTCATCGCCAGCCGCAGGGACAGAAATACCTAGATATTTTGAGTGTTCTAGAGATAAACTAATAAAAAGTATTCCCCCCTTAACTAAATTTAGTCCACCCAAATTCATGGTGAAGCGGCCGTCTGTAACCGTTGTTGGAGCTGGAGGCCCAGGGAATGCCCAAGTCCCATTTGATTTTACAAGTGTTCCGTCATCTTCTTTTAAAATAGTTTTGCTTATAGGATTGCTTGTAAGACCTAATGTATAATCTAGAGGATTTCTAGCCGCGGGATTAATAACGTCATAGCCATCGATATAGTTGCCATACATAATACGGTTACCAATAATCGTCTGAGCCTTAGCGGTTCTAGGAACATTATCGTATAGTCTGAGTAGCTCACTCTCTGTAAGCGTGGTATAAATCTTTCTGTTATCAAAATCAATAGACTGGATACTATTGTCTACCCAACCCTCATCAGACTTGTCAAACCTTTCAATAACCTTTATAACGTTTGAGTTTGTCTCCTTAAACAAGACATCCACCCCAACAACATTTGCAGGCCCCACATCAAAAAAGATTGTAGCTTGATTAACAATATTTAACATCCCTTCATTAGTTAGGGATTGTGAGTCTAAATTAAAAACATTAGGCGTAAACGCAACATTACTAAATGGGGAGGTTGCAGAGTACTCGTTATTGACATACTTATATCGGTATGCAAACGAGATAAACTTGTCCTCCATATAGTTCTCGTCCGTTGTGTTTTGGATGGTTGTGATGGCAGGTGCATCGAGCGGTGGCTTGACAATGACAGAGATGTCGTCTTCTGTAATTATACTAGGATATAACCTGTCTACATCAATTCGTCTTGGCGGGTTGAGGTTGTCAGTAAAAAACAAAAGGTTATCAATCAAATTGATAGCATTGACTCTACTGTTCACATCAAAATTAAGAACACTAGTACTAACCACATGATAGCGCAATGTGTCTGCATCAGTGTCATAAGACACAATCATGTCAACAACACCTGGGTCAGTTACAAACCAATAAAGCCTCTCGTCTTCTCCGTCCTGATATGCACCGATACAGGTTGCATTGGCGCTAAGCGGAGACCCGTCATACTGAAGTGCAGTAAGTACCTCATTACCTTTTGAGTTTTCAACAGATCCAGCCTGTCCACTCTCATCAGAAGAGACGCGGATATTTAGACCATCAATGTACTGACCCTGTGGTAGGAGGCGCTCGTCTAGCCCTTTGTTCATTTTAGAGCCGACAAAGTTTTTTACTATCTGCATATTATTTTAACCATTTGTTGCGGCCTCTCATATTCATAAGAAGTCGCCCTGGGTGGATGTTGCTTGATCTGATTCTTGCATTCCTTAGCAATGCTGCCTTTTCTTTTCTTGCACGTGCAACAACATACTCTTGGATGCCAACCTTGTTAGAAAGGATGATGTACTTTATATAGGCATATATGTATTCCTCAAACAACTTGTTTACAACAATGTCTGCATCATCGCCGTTCTCCATACCATCTGTTATGTATTCCAATACCACAATCTCGTCAGACATCTCAGAGCTAAAGTTAATCACGCCAGAACGCTTATCAATTCTAAAAGTAGGGTTGGCATTAGCGGTCTCTGTGTTCAAACCAAAACGGGCACCAATGGCATAGTCAAAGAACCAAGACCCATCTACAAAGTAACCTGGCTTTCCGTTCATGTTGCCATCTCCTAAATACATATTCTTTGACTGACCCGTGATACGGTCATAGTCTAGTAGGGATGTCCCAACAAGTATGTCGCCGCTTTCATCAAATAATATCTTACAGTCGTTATCTTGCAAATAAGACTTAGCATAGTTTGTTTGTATATTCTCTGTAAGTGGTCGTAAACTTCCATTCTTATATAGTGATATTCTTATCCAGTTAACATAGTCGGGCGGAAGCACAAGCTTTAAATCGTCACATATAGACATCTCCAAAACCTTCGCCTCACGCATTGCGTCATAGTTAAGCTCTTGTATTGCTCGCTTTGCATGGAACAATACGTCATATCTTTTGACATTATTTACCAGCTTGTCATTGCCGACATACATCAACATGAAATTGTTGACCACATCGCCCAAGCTAAGGTATTGGTATTCTCCCCAATTCTGTTCCTCGGGGATGTTGCCATCGTTCTCGTAGTACTGATATCCTGTTAAGTATGCCATAGTTATCTAGTTGGTATTGGTAAGCCACCCTTTTTCATTCCCTCTTCCTGATCGTCTGCACCAGCTATAGCTATTAAATCTTGCTCGCGGATAGAAAGACCCACATACTTAAGGATTTTAGTTATTATTTCTGGCTCGTCAGAAAGCGGTAACTCAAAATCTTGGTAGTCAACAGCTGACTGGTCAAATATGGGTTCGCCCTGAATTAGGTTTATATAGGTCCATTTAGGATCTTTAGGCATTCTTATATATTGAGCTAAGATAGCAGGTATAGCACCAACAGGGGGCACTGGATAAACAGAAACATTAGTTTCGTTTAAAATGTAAGCAGGATATAAAAATGACGGGGCTGTTAGGTTTGATGAAAGAAGACTTAGTATCTTACCATTTGAAACCCTGTCTGCTTCAATATCATTATATCTTAGGGTATTTATATAGTATCCATTAGTAGGAAACGCAAAATTGTTTGCAGAAATATAAGAAAGAAGGGAGACAGAAGAAAAACTATCAATAACCTCTTCTAGGTTTTGCACAATGTTAGCGTAGTCCGAACCAGACAGCTTAGCATTTTGCTTTGCGGTCCATGTCGTGTATCTGTAGAAGTATTCTTCAAATATTTCTAACTGTGCCTGCTTCGCATATAGATTAAAGTCGGACGGTGAAATATATCCGAAATTTTGCTTGTTGGCAACAGCCAGAACCGTGTTCCTAACGCTGTTAATCATGGGTAGCTCTTTTATGCAAAAGTAACAAAAAAAAGCACATTAAAATTAATGTGCCTTTTCTCAGTCCTAGTCTAGCTTACCATCCAGTAGCCGCATTGTTTCGATGCCATCGTCAGTTTTCATAAACGACGCTACAATATAGGTCGGATTTTCTCCGTATGGAACAGTTAGAAGTTTCTTCTTGTTCTTTGGTAGGTTAAAATATACATCCTTTCCATTCTTGATTGTAAGAAGCCTTTCTTGGAAGTATTTAGATACCTTGCTCTGAATTGAGAACATAGGATCATTTAATGTTTCAATAAAGTCACGTGGCTCACGCTTGGCATATACACGGACATCACGCTTCATCTCAGCAGTTGTCATCTTATCTGTATTCAATCCAAGAGCTACACGACAAACAGTCTCTAACATTTCAACATCTAAGTCACGGGCCATAATCTGTGCCTCCAACTCGTAGTCTAATGTTTCAACCTCTACAGAAGCATCCTTCTCACTGTCAATCTCCTCAAACATTTTCCCGAATGCAGGATGATATGATAGGAACTGTTGCAACACCTGATTGGTTTTTGGAACGAACAAAAGACCACGCTCGAACACGATTGGTTCTAGCACAGCATTTCCGTCCTGCTCATCCTCGAATGGGGTGCGTTGGTTTGATGCATAACGAAGAGCTCGGTTTGATTCTCCGTCAAAATACAATAATGGATTTCTTCTTGAATGTCTTGAATTAAGCGTAAGGCTAAGAGGTGCCTTGCTGCTTGTTAACTTGTAATATTTATCCTTAAGGATTACTGTCTTTTTCATTTTTATTTGATTTAAAGTTTATAATAAAAAAAGGGAGGGAGATTAATCCCTCCCCTTATTAACTAATAATTAGTCTTTGAACAACACGAAGTTGTTAGCACCTAAAGTACAAAGAGCACGCTCTGACAAGAAGTGTACCTCCATAGCGTCTAAGTCGCTGTTAGAAGCTCCACCTGCAGAACCAGTGATCCAAGTCTTCATGCGACGGTCTTCAGTTTGTGAAGCACGGTAACGTACGTGAAGGAATGGACGCTTAGCGTTCTTACCAAGTACTTGATCATAAACGGTTGTAGAACCAGCAGGAACTAACACACCACTTACAGAACCACCAACAAGGCCACCACGCATTGTGATGTCGTTCAAGTATTTCCAGTCAGACTTGTAGAAGTCATATCCACGACGGAAACCTGAAAAACCAAGGTTAAGGGCCATATCACGGTCATTATCAAACAAACCGAAAGAAGCAGCGTTAGCAGCAGTTCCAGCACCACCAGTGAAACCACCAAGTGTCGCCAACATATCGTCGATGTCAAAGCTAAATTCACGATCAAGGAAAAGAACATTCTCTTCGATAGAACCTTGCTTGTCCAAACGAGTTACGATAGAATCAAAATCATCTAAAGTAGTTGGGTTACCACCAGACCAAACGTTACCACGGTCTTCAAGAACGTAGAACAATCCTTCAGAACCAGCAGCTAAGGTAGCGTTAGTAGTGTTAGCCATAGGAACAGATTCTATCATTGCAGTCTCAAGATAGTCTTCGAAACGTAGACGAGTCTCGTGCTCTGACTTTAAGTACCACAAATATCCATTTGCGCCATTCTCAGTAGTCACTTCAACCCATCCAATCTGAGCCATGTCAGAACCAGATACAGCGTATTTGTCCTTAATGATGATTGGTTTGTTATCGAAGATTTCGTCTTCAGCCTCCAAAGAATCAACCATACCTTGAGTTCCTTTTGCAAATTCAGAACCATAGATAAAGATAGTTACAGCGCCAGTATAGGCAGCCTGTCCAGCAGCTTCGTAAAAAGCTACAGTGATAGTAAGACCACTAACGCCTGTTACAATCGCTTTGTTGGTTAATGTAGAACCAGTCAAGTTATCAGATATCATGATGGTTTGTCCAACACGAACAGCAGCAGCAGTTACACCAGCGTCAGCTACAGTAAGGATCGCAGTGTCTCCACCACCAGCATCACTAGAAGTTACGGCAGTATATTTAATATGCAAACGTCCTTGCTCAGCCCATTTAATAAGGTCAGAGTTAGACGGCATTTCAGCTCCTACCATACGTAGGAAAGAGCTTACAGATCGATTACCATATCGTTCGAATTCTTTCTCATAAGTATCAGGAAGATACTGATTCAAGAAATCAAAGTTAGTAATGTAATTAGAAGATAAAGCTACCTGCGATGGGGCAGGAGTTAAGCTATATCCAGGAGTGTTTAAAGCCATTTTTTTGTGTTTTTAAAAGTTGTTTTTATTTGTTTGATCTAATCTTTAGTCCACGGCTAGACTCTTGGTCAACAGCTCTAATTTTCATTCCGTCTGAAGATACTGACTGTTGTGGCGCTGAACGCACGTCCATACTAATGTTTTTAGACTGACGAGCAACACTGTTTACAGCATCGGCCTTACCTTTCTCATAGAAAAATGCAGCCATCTTCTCAGGGTTCATTGCGGCAGATAATGCCTTGTGATATCCCTTCGGGTCTTTAATTAGCCCCTTATCATCTAAATACTTAGAGATAAAGTTGTTGACATTGGATTGAACAGTTTTTACTTCCTTTGAATCACCAGGATTAAACAGAATCTTTTGATCGTTAATGCTAAACTCAAAACCTTTGAACTCGTTATTAAACACTTCCTCTGTTTTTATCTGAAAATACTCAGAACGTTTTTTGTTTTCCTCCTCAACCGTCTTTGACTGTGAGACATATTCCTTGTAGGCATTGTAACCTTCAACATCCTCTTGTGGCACAGGCGATCCCTTCGACTCGATGGGTACCTTGTATTGCTCCTTAAGTCCGTCTAAATGCTTCTTTGCCTTTGCAAGTTCACGTTTCTTTGCGATATTTTTCTGCTTGATTTCAGACTCATCGTCTAAGTCTTTATCATAAGAAAACTTTTCATTCATAAGATAATCAATATCCTCTGAATCTAAATCTTCCTCGGTAGCAGAATAGTACTCTCGCAAAAGTTGGTCTGGGCTCATATCATCGTAATTTCGCTGAATCTTAATGAAATCATCAAATCCACGGCCAGTTTCCTTCTTGTACTTTAAGAAGGCTGAGACATCCTCTGGCAACTCATCGTTTTGCTCTCTCTGAGCAAACAAGTCATCAACAGAGTTAATCTCTTTATTATATCTTTCTCTAATAAATGAAAGAACGTCATCTTCACCAAGCTCCTTTATGGGCTTTGGCGTTTCAGTTTCTTGCTCAGCTACAGGTACTGTAGCTTCTTGTTGTTGTTCATGGTTGTCTAGCAATTCTTGCTCTACCTGCTGAACAGACTTTTCTTCGACAGAATTAACTGCCCTTACCTTCATTTCCATAATATATTAAATTTAAAATTAAGTTTATCTAGGTTCAAACTCTGCTAGGTTAAAGCCATCCAACGTGTCCTCGTTAGACTCAAAGTTCACAGGAGGAAGGTTGTTCTTTCTCTGCTCTATGAGTTTAGACTGCTGTGTGTTTTGCTTGCTAATTCTTCCGTCCTTTGCTTGTTCCTTTAAGTCTTCACGTTGTTTTAAGGCGTTTGCATCAATACCCTTTAACTGCATATTCATCTGGAACTCCAAGTTCATTAGCTGTTGCTTTGCCTGAACCTCAGCATTCATCTTCTCTATCTCGAAGCCAGCCTTAGCCTGTGCAATCTGCATCTCGCTCTGGGTTTCCATCTGTATCTTTTGCATTGCCATCTGAGCAGCCATCTGTTGTGACTGTTGGTTGATTTGCGCCTGCATCTGTTGTTTTACAGCCTCTTGTTTTTGTCTCTCGTCAGCCTTACGTTTACGCTTTACTTTTAATAGTTGATTGGCAAGTTTGACACTTTTAACTTCACGTACATCGATAGCGTCATCAAGATCAATAGCATCACGAGACAAAGCCATTTGAATATTTTGTTCAAGCATTTGTTTTTGCTCATCGTCTGGCGCAACTTCAATAAATATACCGAAATCATAAATGTGTAAGTCTTTAATCTCTTCAAGCAAACCAACATTATACTTGCCAATCTGAAGCACAAACTCATCCTTGTATGAAGAGTACTCTAGCGCATCAGACACGCGGCATGATAATGATGTTGCAAGTAATCTAGTGATGTCTAGACTTCCCTGAAGGATATGTCGTGTAGCTGTGTTGCTGTTTAGTGCTGCAAGTTTTTGCAAACCAACTAATGAGTTTGGATCAGGCATAGAGCCATCACGGGCCTCATTTAGTCCAGTCACATCACGCAGCATACTAAGGTAATGGTTATAACTACCAATCAAACTAGAAATCTTGCCCTGTCCAGAGTTGCTGTTCAGCTCCTGAATCGGCACGCGGGCGTTATTGAACTCACCATCCTGGGTGTAGCTCCTACCAATAACACTACCAGTTTGAAAGTAAAGCCTTAAGGCGTCTTCTGGGGTGTATGTAGCTCCGCTTCCTAGGTCAACCTCATTCAGACCATCTGCATCGATAAAGATACCATCTGGTACTATTTTTTGGATTACCTGTTGTAGTTTTAAGTGCACCATTTGAATCAGGTCAGCGAATGGAATCATTCGTCTTAGAAGTGACTCAATATTCCCTTTATACATTCTGGGGGCACACGCAATATAGTTGGGGTATGAATGCTGTGTTGCAGATTTTGGACGAATCATATTCTTAGAAAGCTCCCACTTAAGCATGATATTCGTTCCCATAACCATCACACCATCATACCATACATCAATGTTTTTCTCAACCTTCTCGAAATTACGCTCCTGCATCATCTCGTCTGGTGGGTTGAACTCGTCGTCCTTTTCGATAACCTTTTCTGACCCGTCCTCGTTTACCTTCTTTTTGTAGACAAACTTCTTTGTGGTCTTGTAGTTAAAATATAAAAGGGTAACCGTATCATCACTAAATAGTGAGTTGTCATAGAACTGTGTAGAGTTAAAATAGTTATACCAGTCCTGGCTGTACTTAGATATTTTCTTTAGGTCATCGTTACTAATTTTAGGGTCTATCTTAACAACCTCTGTAATTGGAACAGTCTTGACCTCACCCCAATAAAAACAATCTTTAAAATGTGGGTCCTCTGTATAGCTATAGACCACGTTCGAAGGGTCAACATAGCTTACCTGAATACCATCTCCAGCTAGGAACTCATGCTTCACCATTCCAACACCTAGGGTGGTCATGTCATAGTTTATACGCTTTTTAATATCGTCGTAATTATTCTCTTCAAGAATGGTATTGATGGCCGCCTCTTCCGCAAGCTCTATAGAGGACTTGTAATTTAGCTGCATGTGCAACTGAAGCTCCTCATCATTCTCTGGAAGATTTTTAGGGTCTGTATTAAATGCGTCAACGCCAAACTGGTCCTGAACCTGTTCAATAAGTTCCTTAGAAACCATATCAGCCTCGATAGTATCCTGATACTTGTTTCGAGTCTCTGCAGACATAGCATCTTGTGCATATGCCTTAACACTGAACATACGATCAGACATTCCGTTTACTACGATGTCAATGAACTTAGGAATGATAGGCACTGGCGTCCAGTCTAGGTTCATGTAAGATAAGTCACCATCAACGGCCATCTCGTTCTTATACTTACCAACAGACTGTTCAGCACGGGCATAGAGTCTTAACCTATGGAATTGATCCCACTGGTTATAAAATCTAGAGCCACCGCTGTCTCTTTTAAACCACTCATACTGAATGGCTTGACCAATTTTTAACCCAAACTCCTGTGTTGCCTTTTCTCTGTCAGAGACATACTGGCTTGGAAAGTCTGATGGGTTTATAGATACCTTTACTTCCTTCATCTAATTAGCTGGCTATAATTTCCGCTGTTATTATATTTCGCAAAGTTAATGCTTATTTTTGATTCATTTTTAACCTCTTTATACAGACCCTGTTGTATAGCCATAATAGCTAGGCCTGAACTGATTGCGGCATCAAACTTTGTTCTGTTATTGATGTCAAATCTCGCCCACTCCTGTAGGGTCCTTGTAAAGTACATATCACCCATGCTGTCGTTATCTCTGTAGTTGCCCTCTAAGTCAAGGCCAACATACTTTTCTATATAGGTTTCAATAGCCGATGCGTGTGCTTGCTTTACTGCCTCTGAGCTGTTTGGTATTCCGCCAAGCTCCTTCTCTGTAGCTGACAGCTTTGACTTATGTCTGTCTGGCCTGTTGATTGAAAACTTTCGATAACCCCTGTTCTTAAAGTGATACAGAAGCCTAGGCTTGTTGTTCTCAGCAAGTATCGGCATACCATAAAAAACACACGACATAAGCACGTCCTCAAAGAAAATCTCTGCCGTCTGCGGTCTTGCAATATACTCTAAAAAGAAATGATTCACTGGGGCATTCTCCATGTGGTATTTAGTGAGTCCATGCAATGAACCGTTAGACCCTACGCCGCCCACAGTCCCTGATATGTCATAAGGGTCACAGCCAAAAGCACCCATATGTTCGTTGCCTGGAAACTTCATGCCGTTCTTCACTATAAAATTATTCTGATATTCTTTTGCAGGCATCCAAGAGACCAAGAACCGACCACGATCATCAGGTGTCCATATCACCTTTGTGTCCTTTTTTCCGTCATGCCAGTGAAATGATCCACGGGTCACAACACCGTCTCTTATCAGGCTATCGTTATAGTCAATTTGTTGGTATATCTTTGTAAGGTTAAATAGTGATGACTTACTTTCGTCTCTAAACGCATGAGATTCAGTCCTTGGAAACTGTCTGTAGTATTCATTGAGGGCGTCCGCATCCCCTTTGAGTGAGGCAACCTCGTTTTCCCAGTAGTTTATGGCTCCCATCCGAATGAGGTTGTTGTCTACTCCAAGGACTGGACTCTCAGGCGTTTCAAACACAGGGTTTCCGTGTCTGTCAATAAAGCCCTCCATGTTCCATTCCATAGGTATAAACAGGTTATACATCCCACTCTTTGTCTGCCCGTTCGAGTTTCTTTTTGTTGGGTCAGAGTCATAGTACAGCTTTTTGAAGTTGTCACCACCCTTGTCTAGCGCATTTGAAGTGGACCCCATCAAGCACTTGCCAATAATCTTACTACCCAAACGAAGACAAGTTTTTGTAACACGCCAGTTGTCTAGTATGTTGTTTGGCTTAATCCACTTCCCGCTCTCGTCATGAACAAGGAGCAATAGCTTCTCTCCGTCATATGAGTTGTCATCTGTATTCTTCCAGTCAATGGTAGTGTCTAGACCGCTGATGTCTGACTTGTCACTCTCATACATGTTCTTCTTGGTGATCTTTGACGCAGGCACTCGGTAGGCTAGCTCCGTCTTTGGTTTGTCCATACCATCCTGGACAGGCTTAAAGAAGAAGGGGTAGTTGCTGGAGATGGGGACCACCTTGTCTGTAAACATCTTCTTCGC
>Ga0209137_1000793_pt1 | contig 32286 bp, 26 predicted proteins | sample SaaInl5LU_22_DNA_FD_184642 | JGI IMG/M metagenome (GOLD analysis project Ga0209137, IMG submission 184642) | Marine microbial communities from expanding oxygen minimum zones in the Saanich Inlet - ESP_105LU_22_DNA (SPAdes) (version 2) | ecosystem: Environmental > Aquatic > Marine > Intertidal...
TGTCAGCGGGAGTTGATGTGTTGCGCCAGCAGCAAGCCGGGGATGCCGGTATGCAAGCCTACTTACAGAAGCCCTTTGGCTCCAAAGAGTTGGCGGATCTGGTACTCAGTTTGGTGGGAGAGTCAGATACGCCAGCACTGAGCGCTGAGAAATCCATCCATACATCGACGAGGCCTCAAACCAAACCACGCGACGCTTCCAGTGACACCCCATTCGATCCTGCTGCTGGTCAGAAGTACTGGTCGAAACCTGCGACTTACCTGGGGCAGCTACGGCACTTTGTTGAGCACTATTCGGCGTTTGATTTCTCAATGGAACTGATCTCTGGCGAACATTACGATTCGGCATTGAATTACAGTCACAAGTTAAAAGGAGTCGCGGCCGTTCTGGGTTTGCAGGCGCTCTCCGAGAGTGCAAAAGAGTTAGAACTCCTTCTGCGTCAACCGAAGAGCCCTGATCTGGTTACGAAGGCGCGCAACCTAGCCGTTGTGCAGTCGAGACTGCATCGGGAGTCAATAGCGGCAGTTGAGGGTTGGCTGGCGACGCAACTTACAGATCAGTCAAGTGTGACTGAACTACCTAAACTGAGTCTCATAAAGCTACGCATGGCGCTGCAGAGCTTTGATCCTGTGGCAGCAGAAAAGTGCTTAATGGTTGATGTTGAGGGGGTATCCGACTCTGTGATGGCCGAACTGCGTGATGCCGTATCTCAGTTCGACTTTAAACGAGCACTTAAGTTGGTCGAGTCTGAACAGCGCCTTGCAGATGCCGCTAGCTCAGACACCTAGCTGGTGTTACGGCTGTTGCCTGACTCCGCTCGGTTGTTAAAATAGCCGGTAGTTATAGTTCTAAAAATTTTGGAGATAAGGATGTCGGGTTTGCTTCCTGATGTAGATCCTCAGGGTCTACTCGAATTTTCGGTGGTCTACACGGACCGATCACTCAATCATATGTCGGGTGCTTTTCAGCAGGTCATGCGAGATCTTTCCACCCAGCTAAAATCGGTCTATCACGCTTACTCTGTAGCGATTGTTCCCGGTAGCGGTACCTTCGGTATGGAGGCTGTAGCGCGTCAGTTCGCGACGGGTAAAAAAGTGCTAGTGATCCGCAACGGTTGGTTTAGCTACCGTTGGACACAGATCTTTGAAATGGGTCAGATCCCACGCGAGGAGCTGGTTTGTAAGGCGCAATTTGCATCTGATGAACCTGAGTCACAGCTCGCTCCAATGGCTATCGAAGAGGTGGTAGAGACGATCCGTCACGAGCGTCCCGAGGTCGTTTTTGCACCTCATGTAGAGACCTCTGCCGGTATGATTTTGCCGGACGCTTACATCAAAGCAGTGGCCGATGCGGCGCATGAAGTGGGAGCGCTCTTTGTCCTGGACTGTATCGCGTCCGGCACTATCTGGGTGGATATGCAGGCGTGCGGTGTTGACCTTCTGGTGAGCGCTCCACAGAAAGGCTGGAGTGGTTCGCCCTGCTGTGGCTTGGTCATGATGAGCGAGGCTGCGCGTGAGCGTCTAGATGAGACTACAAGCACCAGTTTTGCTGCAGATCTGAAGAAGTGGACGCAGATCATGGAGACCTACGAATCAGGGGCACATGCCTATCATGCAACCATGCCGACCGACGGTCTGCGTCAGCTGCGTGATGTGATGGCAGAAGCCCAGAACTACGGCTTCGATAAGCTCAAATCGGCTCAGCAGGAGCTGGGTGATCGCGCCCGTAAAATTCTGGCAGACCGCGGCATCAAAAGTCTGGCTGCGGATGGTTTCGGCGCTCCGGGCGTAGTGGTCTCTTATACTCAAGAGGCGGACATCCACAATGGCAGCCGTTTTGCGCAGGCGGGTTTCCAGATCGCTGCGGGCGTGCCACTACAAGTTGATGAACCTGAAGGCTTCAAAACCTTCCGCATCGGATTATTCGGGATCGACAAGCTGATGAACGTCGATCGTACCCTCAATATGCTTGAGGAAGGTCTGGATAAAGTGGGGCTGTAGCTCGTTCTACTAGCCCGCCTGAGAGGGTATTTACAGAGACGCAGTGCACCATCCCTGTAAGCTTCGTGGCGGCATCACTGCCGCCATGACTCTGTGAACACCCCTAGGTGGGCTCATCCAACAATCGACAAGCGTTAGAGTATCCTCTCAAAGAACCAGTAGAGACCTACGAGTGCGATCAGCACACTCAGAGGGATGCGCACCCAGCGCTCCCAGTATTGGGTTTTGCCCAGCCAAATACCCAACAGCAGATACATCAGTGCGATCACTGCCAATTGTCCAAACTCGACGCCAATGTTGAAGGCGATCAGGCTGGAGATGAAAGCCTCTGGATTTAGGCCAATTTCGCCTAGAACACCGGCAAAGCCGAGACCATGCAGTAGACCGAAACCGAAAATCAGCGCGATCCGCCCGCGGCTGAGTTTGTGATGGAATAGGTTCTCTATCGCGACGTAGCTGATTGAGAGGGCGATGAGCGGCTCAACGATTGATGGTGAGACGCTGACGAGTCCCAGCGTCGCCATCGCGAGGGTAATTGTGTGGGCTAGGGTAAAGGCACTGACCTGCCAGAGTAGCGCGCGCCAAGATTGACTCAGCAGATAGATGCCGATTACAAATAGAATGTGATCGAGCCCCAGCGGAATTATGTGTTCAAATCCGATGACTATATAATCCAGAAAGCCTTGGTTCTGGGTGCCTGTCGCATTGAGTTCGACTAGGTCGGATTGCTCACCGGCCATAACATAAAGACCCGCCTTCAGCTCTCCTCCGCTGGTAACACGAAATATAAAGTTACCCAAGGGCTCGGGCCAACTTAGTGCAAGCCCATTGAGCGCCTCATTTAGTTCCGCGCGGTATAGCAGCACGGATTCGCGTGCAATCTCGAGGTCGCTGTTCTCAGTTACATTGACGGACATTAACCTGAAATCAAAGTTCAGCGCTTCACCCTGAGAGCCAGTGAATCTGAGCTCTTTTGAGAGTTCCTCAGCGAAGGAGCGAGCCTCGGTCTCTAGCTGCGCGGCGGGAGTCGCTCTTAACGCGTTGTACTGCTGCGCCAATGGCGAATCATCGGTGTCCTCATGGGTAGAGCCAACCCCAAGCATCAGCGCCTCAAGGTTTGTATCCAGCTGAATTTGCAAAGAGTTATCGCTGGATATTTCAGCATTGATGATGGTTGGTGTAATCTCATGGGCGTGAGAGAACGTAGTGGCAATAAGTGCCAGAAGCGCTGCGAGAGTCATTCTCAGCATTATTTTTCCTTGATGGTAGATATAGATTTGAATTCAACAATGATACGCCGCTGCGCACCCTTTGGGACACTGATACTAGCGTTAAATAGTCTGACTGTCAGCGCTCACGAGTTTTGGCTAGAGCCAGAGCGTTTTGCAGCGCCTGAAGGTACTGCCGTCGGGTTTGAAATTCGTATTGGGCAGTATTTTAGCGGCCGAAATTACCCGTACATTGACCGAGAAACCGAAGCCTTCATAAAACGTACGGATTCCGGTATCGAGCCGATTAAGGCAGTCACCGGCGATAAGCCAGCTGTAACCTTAGAGCTCGAGGGTCGCGCGACCTGGGTGGCCTACACCAGTAACGATTTTAATATTCGCTTTCGCGATACCGAGAAGTTTACCAACTACCTCAAAGATGAGGGGCTTGAGTGGGTGCTTGAGTGGTACAAAGAGCAAGGCAAGAGCCTCAAAGATGCTACGGAGTCCTATTATCGTCACGCAAAGGCGTTGAGTTGGAGTGGGCCAGATGAACCTGAGTGGCTGAGTGAGCCGCTAGGTATGCGGATTGAGCTAGTGCCCGATTCGGGCTTCCTGCGCTGCTCAGAGCCGGCGCGTTTTCGTGCACTCTATCAGGGCGAACCGCTTGAGGGACACTTGGTTCGGCGCTTCAGAAAAGGGACCGAAGAGGTCCAGGAATTCAGGGCTGATGCCGATGGATACGTTGAGTTTCCAGCTGGAGAGGGCCCATTTCTACTAAATGTTGTCCACATTGAGGACGCATCAAACCCACGTGCAAAGGGTAAGGATTGGATAAGCGATTGGGCTTCACTTACTTACACCTGCGCCAACTAACGGAATATTGAGATGTCAGAGACAGTAAAAGCGATTCGTATAGAGTCAAACGGTGGCCCTGAGGTAATGCAGTGGGTCGATGTTGAAGTCAGTGCTCCAGGCCCGGGCGAGGTACTTATTCGCCAGGAGGCGGTTGGCCTAAACTATATCGATGTCTACTTCCGCACGGGTCTTTATCCTCAGGAGATGCCGGGCGCTTTGGGTATGGAGGGCGCGGGTGTAGTTGAGGCTGTAGGTGAGGGGGTAGACCTCGTCGCCGTGGGTGATCGTGTGGCTTATGCCAACCGCCCGCTTGGCGCGTATGCGCAGAAGCGTGTTGTACCACAAGAGATTCTGGTGAAGCTACCGGACGAGATCAGTTTCGAGCAAGCAGCCGGCATGATGCTTCAGGGGCTTACAGTGCAGTATCTGGTGACCGATAGCTACGTGGTCAAACCCGGAGATCAGGTTCTGCTGCACGCTGCAGCAGGCGGTGTAGGTCTGATAGCGGTACAGTGGCTCAAGGCACTTGGTGCGCGCGTAATCGGTACAGTGGGCTCAGCGGAGAAGGCCGCGCTGGCGAAGTCGTACGGCTGTGACGAGTGTATCGTCTACACCGAGGAAGATTTTGTCGCCCGCACGCGTGAACTCACTAATGGCAAAGGTGTAAACGTCGTTTATGACTCCATCGGCAAAGATACTTTTGATGGATCACTCGACTGCCTAGCACCGCGTGGGACGATGGTGAGCTTCGGTAACGCGACGGGCCCTGTCGAGCCGCTCAATATTGCTACCCTAGCCGCTAAAGGATCTCTTAAAGTCACGCGCCCAACGCTCTTTGCCTACGTTACCGAGCGTCCGTTGCTCGAGAGCATGTGTGAGGATCTATTTAGCCGTGTATTGAGCGGAGAGGTGAAGATAGAAGTGAATCAGACCTATGCTTTGGCTGATGTCGCTCAAGCGCACACCGACCTTGAGTCACGCAAGACGACTGGATCCACGGTGCTCCTGCCTTACTAAGCGCTAACAACCGCGGCTAGGGTGCCTCGCCACTCTCTGCCACTCTCTGGTTGAGTAGTCTCAGCTCAAATGCAGCGTTCGCGTGGCGAGCGCTGCAATGTCCTCATCCTGATGGGTAATCAACACTAGGGTTTTACCCTCAGCCTCGATCTGTTCCCGGCTGAACTCGAGCGCCAATGCGCGAGTCTCTGTATCCAGTTCGGCGAAGGGTTCATCAAGGATAATCAGTGGTTCCGGCCGTAACAGCGTTCTGATTAACCCGACGCGTTGTCGCTGACCACCCGAAAGCTGCCCCGGCAGCTTACTCAACTGGTCACTAATACCGAGGCGCTCAACCGCTGATCCCAACTTTGCCACTCCTGTCTCGCTTAAGCCTAGCTTGAGGTTGCGTTCAACACTGAGGTGCTCGAATAGATTGTCCTCTTGAAACAGCATGCTGATTGGGCGCTGATGGGGCTCCAGGGTCAGTAGATCTTGATCGTGCCAACAAGCGGTGCCGTTCGCGGGCTGGATAAATCCGGCCAGGCAGAGCAGTAGCGTGCTCTTGCCGACGCCGCTCGGACCTTTAATAGCCAGACGCTCGCCCGTTTCAACTGTGAAGCTGTAACTGCGTTGCCAGTCAGGATAGACGATGTTGAGCTGATCGACGTTTAGAGCCAAGGTGGTTTATCTCGCTTGAGTTGTTCGGTTGCGCTCGAGTAGAAGCAGAAGCGCGACAGATACTAACAGCAATAGGCTGGCAGCTATAGCAGCCTCCTCCAGCCGGTAACTACCCGCATAACGATAAATCAGCCAGGGTAGTGTAGGTTCGTCGTAGCGCCCGAAGAGCGCAAAGACGGAGACATCTCCCAATGCCAACAACAACCCGAGTGCAAACGCGGATAGCAAGGCAGACTGCAGGTGGCTGATATAGATTCGTGCGCGCTGGAATAGGCTTAAGTTTAGGTTGCTGATAAGGCGGTGGTACTGCTGCTGATAGTTGATGGCCGTTGGGCGCAACTGGGTGATGAGGAAGGGCAAAATCAACAGGGCGTTAAGGAGAATCAGCCAAATGAAACTCCATTGTCCTAAGCTGCCCAGGCTCAAAAGCCAGATGTAGATTCCGGTGGAGAGGACCATCGCCGGAGCAACAAGATGGTGAGTCGATAGCCAAGCGAGCAGTGGGTTAGGTTGCAGTGGCAGGATCAGCAGACAGAGCAGCAGCGCAACCAGCGTAGCCCCCAACCCGATGACGAGAGAGCGCAGCAAAGCATCTCCCAGTTCAGTTAGATTCATGCTCAGTAACTTAGAGAGATCCAACGAGCTAGTCAGTGCCAATATCGGGGCAAGGAGTAGTAGCCAACCTAACGAGTAAGCAGACCATCGTAAGATGCGTTCACTCAGAGATCCGCGAGGTTGCCAACGCTCAGTCGTCCTGGATGAGCCTAGCCAGTTGACCTTGGCAAGGAGGGCAGACAAGGCAAATAGCGCCCCGGCAATCGCAAATTGCATCCACGCCAGAGTCAACGCCTCACTGAGGTTGAATTGGTACTTCAAAGCTTGATAGATCGCGAGCTCAAAGGTGGTCGATGCCGGTCCACCTCCGAGAGCAAGAACGACGGCGAAACTATTGAAGCAGAGGATAAATATCAGCCCCGCCAGAGCTAGTAGCGCTGGGCGAATCTGCGGCCACTCCAGAATAGCGAAACGCTGGATGCGCGAGAGTTTAAGCTGCGCGCTCAGTCGCTCGACGCTGTCGGGCATCGCTTGATAGCGCTGCAGAAGTATTCGAGTGGCGAGTGGAAAGTTTAAATAGACATGCGCGATGAGGATGCCGGACAGGCCAAAGAGTTTCCAATCTTCCGGTAATAGCGGTCGTACGCTGCCTTGCGGTCCAAACAGCAGCATAATGCTGGTGATCACCACAAGGGTCGGCATGACAAATGCGAGCAGGCAGAGCTGCTGAAAAAGGCGCAACCCCCTTGGTCGCAGTTGATACAGCCAGCGGGCCAGCGGCCAAGCAATCACCAGCGAGAGGGTGGTGGACAGAAGGGCTTGCCAGAGCGAGAAGCGAAGGATGCGTAGCGTATAGCTGTCGCCAACTATGGTTAGATCAAAGCGGGCATCATCGAAGCCGGCGAGCCCGCGAAAGGCGAGAATGGTGACTCCGATCAAACTCAATAGAGCGGCACCGCCGCTCAGTAACACGGATGATCGAAGCCTCGTCATGACTAGTTAGAGGCGGCGTCGCGCCACTCATTGATCCAGGCCTTGCGGTTGGCTGCGATCTCAGCCGGTGAGAAGCCAAGGGTTTTTGGGGTAACCAGGTTGTTGAAGATCTCAGGCAGCTCAACGCCATCAATGACGGGGAGCATCCAGTTGGTTACAGGGATAATCGCCTGGGCTTGCGGACTAATCAGGAACTGTAGAAACTCGTTCGCCAGTTCTGCCTGATCGGTGTAGGCGCTGATGCCTGCAACTTCGACCTGAGCGATGTGACCTTCACTAAAAGCCGCTGCTTTGTAGTGATCTACACCCTCAGCGACGACATGGTAAGCCGGTGACGTGGTGTAACTTAGAACATAATCTGCACCGCCTTCAAGGAAGAGGCTGTAGGCCTCCCACCAACCTTTAGTCACAGTTTCGGTGTTGTCGGCAATGTCGCGCCACGCCTGCGCACTCTGGTCGCCGTAGGCGGCGTTCACCCAGAGCATCATGCCCTGGCCCGGGGTGCTGGTGCGCGGGTCCTGATAGATCAGACTGGCATCTGAAGCGATCAGTTCTTCCAGAGAAGCTGCCGGCGTGGAAATCTTGCGGCTGTCGTAGATGAAAGCAAAATGGCCGTAGTCGAAGGGCACAAATTCTGCGCTGTTCCATTCGAGTTCACTCTTCAGCGCTGAGGTATTAACCTGATGCGCCTGCACTAAGCCCAGTTCACTCGCCTCCTGGATCAGCCCCAAGTCTAGGCCGAGAAATACATCAGCCTCCGTTGCCGACTTCTCAATGCGAGCGCGGTTGAGTATGGAGACGCCATCCTCTGCTGCGATAAAGTTCAGTACACAAGCGCATTGAGCTTCAAAGGCGCTCTTAAGCTGCGGACCTGGGCCCCACTCTGAAACGAAAGAGTCATAGGTGTATACGTTTAAAGTTGGGGTAGCAGCAGAAACATTGAAAACAGAAAAGGTTGAAGCAAGCAGTGCGGTCGCAATAGCAGCCGATCTCATGTCTAATATCCTTACAGGCGAGGCCAAAGTTAGTGAACGTGGTAAGCGGTTTTAAACAATTTTTTACTAATAGCTGTACGGTCTAATGATACCGACTGATCAAAACATTGTCATGCCGCTCAAAGCGCAGAATGCACTCGACAGGCACTTCGGTGAGACTCTCAATTGGCAGTTGATATTGAGCGAGGGTACACGTCATCCGCTGTTCCAAGCTGAGTTCGATTCGCGGCACTGGATCGCTCGGGTAGAGCCCGATACTCAGACCGCTCCTGGGGTTGATCCTTGGCGAGAACAAAGAGTACTTCGGGCTCTTTACGCAAATGAATGGGCGATCTCTGCCGAGCTGATAATGCCAGATTTGGGCTTGCTGCTGATGCCGTTCGCAGGGAGGCTAATTGCTCGAGATGAGTTGAGCGCGGCACAGGTAGACGAGATATGCTGCGCGGTCCAGCAGATGCATAGAATATCAGATGTACCTCTGCTAGATTACGCGGCGCTTTTTATGCGTTATCGAGACGCGTTCAGTCGAAGTCTACCAGGTATGGGTCAGCTCGTGGATGAGACTGAGGCCCTGTTGGCGACGCTGCCTGATATCGGTCAGTGTCTGGTCCACCATGATCTGCACACCGGCAATATGCTCTGGGGTCGTCACTTAACCCTGATAGATTGGGAGTATGCGGGTTTGGGTAACCCTTGGTTAGATTACGCGACGCTCGAGCGCGATGTTGGTCTAACCCTCCGCCAGCTCCAAAGTTTTGAACGTCTCAGCGCATTTGAACCCCAAGAGATGGAGCACTGGCTAGCTTGCGCGATTCAAGTAATCGACCAGCTAGAGACGCTCTGGCAACACTTCAATCAGCTGCAAATTGAGCAGCCAGAAAACTAGAGAGAGAAAATGTCTGCAACTCAAACATTGATTCAACAGCTTAGTGAGGCTCCTGCAACCGTTGAGTTCGATCAAGTGATGGCGGTCATTGCTGCCGAGTATAAGCACCAGCCCTCAGCCTTCACCAACGGATCACAAAAGAACAGCGCTGAACAGAATCAGGGCTCCTGCAAAATATTGGGCTTTGCACGCCTCAACGGTCTAACCGAACAGCAGACTTTGCACTGCTTCGGTAAATACTACCGCGAAGATGTATTGCAGAATCGCGAGGGCAGCGACCACGGTAATATCCGCGCCTTTATGCAGACCGGTTGGAGTGGTGTTGATCTACCGCAAGACGCTCTGGTTGCAATCGACTAAGCTAGGGGTAGGCAGTAGCTCTTTAACTAAGACTACTGTTACTTCATCAATCGCTTAGAGGTCGGCTGTGAAGCACCCGAAACTGCTGATAATCGAGGATGAGCCCGCAAACCAGAAGCTGCTGGAACGCCTGCTGCGTGATAGTTACAAGCTTGAAACCTGCACGAGTGCGGAGGCGGGCTGGGAGTTACTGGATCAACAGTCGGATATTGATCTGTTGCTGCTCGACCTAAATCTGCCTTCTATGAACGGGTTCGAGCTACTCGAGCGAATTCGATCGCAGCACCGTTTTGATCGTCTACCCATTATCATCCTGACGGGCTTGACCGACGACAAGGAGGAGGCGCGTGGCCTGCAGTTAGGTGCCAGCGACTATATCCACAAGCCTTTCAGACCCGAAGCGGTCAAAGTGCGAATAGCGAATCAACTGCAATTATCCGCACAGCAGCGGCAGCTTGAGGAACTGGCGGTTAAGGACCATCTGACGGGGCTCTATAATCGGCGTGGATTCGACGATATCTTTCGTCGCGAACTCGCACGTGCTAATCGATCGGGCGTGCCACTCTCGTTGGCGATGTTAGATGTTGACCACTTCAAACGCTACAACGACTATTACGGCCACCCTGAAGGTGACAAGGCACTGCAATTCGTTGGCCGTCATCTCAATGCTGTTGCTCGGCGAGCTGCAGACCTCTGTGCACGCATCGGAGGCGAGGAGTTCCTCCTGCTCTGGCCTGAGACGCCTGCTAAGGGCGCTCAGCACCAGGCTGAGAAGCTCCGCCGAGCCATCGAGCAGGATGCGCTGCCACATGCAGATAGCAGCGTTAGTGATTCACTAACGGTCTCGATTGGCGGAATCACCCTAGAGGCAGGCGACTACGATGCTGAGCGAGCGCTACAGAGGGTCGACGATGCGCTCTATGAAGCTAAACGCGACGGGCGAAATCGTGTGGTATGGAGGGCGCAGAGCGAGTAGGGGATCTAGTAACGCCCCAGTCCCCCAGTCCTCTAGTCTCTCAGTGCCCTAGTCCCCCAGCCATTTCAATCGGTAAAGATCTTTTCGCATATCTTTACCGTTGGTCACTGAACCCTCTAAACGTACATCGTTTAACAGATCGAGATTGAGGTCAGCGATCAGCGCCATCTCTGTATTAGGTGTACTTACCGCCATGGTGGCGTCATGCGGGAAAGCGAAGTCTGACGGAGAGTAGACGGCCGACTGGGCATACTGGATGTCAACGTTTTGCACCTGCGGCAGGTTACCCACCGAGCCGCCAATGGCAACGTAGATTTCATTCTCAATAGCGCGTGCCTGAGCACAGCGCTGCACTCGTAGAAAACCGTTTTTGGTATCGGTCCAGAACGGTACAAAGAGAATATCGATTCCCTGTTCCCGCAGTAGGCGAGGCAACTCCGGAAATTCAACGTCGTAACAGATCAATACACCGACGCGGCCGGCGTCGGTATCAAAAGCTCGCAGTGATCTACCACCAGTGATCACCCAATCGCGCTGTTCGTGGGGTGTAATGTGTATTTTTGGCTGCACCTCATGCGAGCCATCACGCCTGAAGAGGTAGGCGTTGTTGTAGAGCACATTACCCTCAAGCACTGGAATACTTCCGGCGATGATATTGATGTTGTAGGCGACAGCAAAACCTTGGATAGCATCAATCGTCTGCTGCGCGAAGCTCGCCAAAAAGCGTATGGCCTCGTACTGGTTCTTCTGGTCACCCATACTCATCAGCGGCGCGTTAAAGAACTCAGGGAAGAGCACAAAGTCAGCGGTATAATCGGCCATCGAGTCGACAAAATACTCCACCTGCTCGAGCCACTCTTCAAAGCTCTTCGTCGAGCGCATCTGCCACTGAATAATACTGACGCGCACATTCTTTTTAACGAACTTCTCAGCCTCGAGAATCTCAGGTTCGTAGACGATATTGCTCCACTCCAGTAGGGTCGCAAAGCCGCGTGAGCGTTCATCCTCGGGTAAATAGTTGCGCAGAATACGCAGCACCTGAAAGTCGTTGGCGAGCTGAAAACTGAGGATAGGGTCGTAAGCTTCTCGCTGCTTTACTGCCCGGATGTACTGCTCGGGGGTCATCTCATCGGAGTACTTGTGGTAGTTAATAATTCGCCCGCCGGCTATGATCGAGCGTAAATTAAGCTGCACGCAGATCTCTTTACGGGCATCGTAAAGGCGTCGGCCCAGCCGGTAGTCACGATAGTCTGGGTGTACAAACAGATCTAAACCGTAGAGTGCATCTCCGTCGGTGTTATGTCGGAAGGTTTCGCGTCGCCCGAGTAGGTCTTCATAGGTGTGTTGGCGGGTAAACCGCGCGTGTTTACAACGCACCGCTAGCGCAGCTGCGACCAGTTGCCCCTTATCCTCAATGGTGATTTGCCCCTCAGGAAACTCGTGAATTAAGCGCTTCAGTGATTCGCGCGGCCAGGAGCCGCCAATATCGTCGTAAACTCTGTCCATCAGCGCTTCGAGTTGAGGAATATCCTCCTCAGTTAGGTTGCGCAGTTTAAGCATCACTTCTTGGGGTTTATCGCTACTCATAGGGGAGTTCCATCTGGCGGGTACTAGTTAACAATATAGCGCTTAGCCGGCAAGATGCGTAAACTTTACGTCTCTTCTTAATCGTTTAACTGAGCCGTTGTTTGTTATGCAGTCACCCGATCTACTCTACCCAGAGCTCTTTATTGCCGTGCAGAGCTCGCAGCTATTTGCGGACTCGAAGACATTTGTTGATCTAGAGCCGCAAGCCTCAGCTGATTTGATCAATCGTGATTACGCACAAAGCTCCAGCGAGCCTGACTTTGATCTAAAGGCCTTTCTTGACCGTTATTTCAAATCGGAAGCAGTACCCTCGGTCCTGGCTCAGTCGGGGTCCACCACGGCAGAGCATATTGCGCAGCTCTGGCCTGCTTTGACACGCCAGCCTGAGGCCCTAGGCCCTTATTCAAGCCGTATAAACCTGCCACACCCCTACGTGGTTCCAGGCGGGCGTTTCAATGAGATCTACTATTGGGATAGCTATTTCACTCAGTTGGGACTGTTAGCGGATGGAAGGCAAGCTTTAGTAGATTCAATGGTGGCAAACTTCGCTGCACTGATTGAGAGAGTCGGCTTTATACCCAACGGCAATCGCTCTTACTTTACAACGCGTTCACAGCCCCCTTTCTTCGCGTTGATGTTGGATTTGATTGATGAAGAGAGTGCACAGAAGTACCTGCCACAGTTGAGGGCTGAGTACGTGTTTTGGATGGATGGGTCGCAACAGCTCAGTGTTGGTCAGGCGCAGCGTCGAGTCGCAGTCTATCCAGAAGGGGTTCTGAATCGTTACTGGGATGACGCAGCCACGCCACGACCTGAGTCTTACATTGAGGATGTAGAGCTGGCTGAGGCGTCCGAGCGCGAGGCCACTGACCTTTATCGTGATCTGCGTGCCGGTGCTGAATCGGGCTGGGATTTTTCGTCGCGCTGGTTTGCGGGGGAGGGTCTGGCATCGATCCGCACAACCCAGATCCTACCGGTTGATCTGAATGCGCTACTCTATCTACTTGAGTCCAAACTCTCCCAGATGGAGGTCGCGCCGAGCGATAAGATACGCTATCAAGCGGCGGCGGCAGCGCGAGCCGATCTTATTCGTAGCTACTTTTTCAGTGACTCTTTAGGCTACTTCACGGACCTAAATCTACGCGATCTGAGCCAGCGTGAGCACCTGAGTATGGCGACACTCTTCCCACTCTTTGCGCGAATCGCCACTTCTGAACAGGCTCAGTGTGTTGCGACAACTATCGAGGCGAGGTTGCTCCGCAGTGCGGGATGGGTGACGACTGAGTGCGACTCGGGGCAGCAGTGGGATGCACCCAACGGCTGGGCTCCGCTGCAGTGGATCGCCTTTGTTGGCCTGAAAAACTATGGGTTCGATGAGTTAGCAGAACGGGCGGCTAGGGCCTGGCTGAGCGTCAATGACCGTATTTTCAGCAGCTATGGAAAAATGATCGAAAAGTACGATGTAGAGACGCCTGGAAAGTTAGCCGGTGGCGGCGAGTATACCGTACAGGACGGTTTTGGTTGGAGTAATGGCGTCTACCAAGCATTGCGTCAACAGCTTGCTAAGAAACCGAGTGAGTAGAGTTTAAGCCTCAGCCTCATCTGAAAGCGGGCTATAAACGGCCACACTGCCGCGTTCACCATCACGCTTGACACTGTACATCGCACGATCGGCGAACAGCGTAATCAGATCGGGATCACTCGTGTGTTCTGGGCAGAGGGCTATACCAACGCTCGCTGTAAGCGATACACGCGCACCGGCCTCATCAAGGTCTATCGGCTCTTCAATCGTTGTTAAGAGTGCTCGAGCTACGCTTTGCGCCGCGATATCACTGTCGAGTCCATCGGCGAGCAGCAAAAATTCATCACCGCCAAGGCGCGATATCATATCACTTTGGCGGCTCCGCGATTTAAGCCGGGCACTGATTTTAGCTAAAACGGTGTCACCGACTGCATGGCCATAGTTATCATTGATAGATTTGAATCCATCAAGGTCAAACAGCATTACAGCAAAGCTGCGTTGTTCCCTATGGCTCGCGGCACACCAGCGCTTAAGAGTTGTGTTGACGGAGCGGCGATTGGGAAGGCCGGTGAGTTCGTCAATAAGCGCCTGCTCTTGCAGTTTGCGCTGGTATTCGTGCAGCTCCGTGGTCTCTTCGAGTAGCAAGATCTCAGGGTGATCCTGATACTCAGTGACGCGAACATTGAAGTAGCGGATCTCTCCCGCTTTTCCAAGTGCGAACTCCTTGTGCGTGTGCGGGTGACGACTTAAGTGTGCCAGAGCCGCCTCACGCAGTTCGCCAACGGGCATGTTAAGTTGATTTGCCCAATGTGAGATACGCTGATTGTGATGCCAGCGTCGACCACTCTCATCGCTCCAAAATATACCGGTTGGCACTGTATCGGAGAGCGAGGCGAAGCGGTGTAGAAGATTTCGTTGGCCGCGGACAAACCAGAGATAACCGATCGTGGCTGCCAAAAGTGCTAGCGCTATCGCTGACAGAATGGCGAGCTCTTTGGCAAAACCCGCGTATATCGGTTGCGGCTCGTTTACATAGCGCACGCCAGCCAATTTGCGCTGGTCAAGACCGAAGCGCTCGAGGGCCGTGTAATCAACCACCGACTGGGATGCGAAACGACGCAGAATCTGTCCTGTTGGAGGCTGAGGCAGGGGGCTCCAGGTCGCTGTATCGAGCGAAACCTCTTTGAAGGCATAGGTCTGTATGGCCTCTACCAGAGCCTGAGCCTGGTCGGCTGGACTAGAGACAGAGCCCCCCAAGCAGCCCTGGGCGATAAAGTTGGCGTACATACAGAGCGTAGGGACAGGGCTGAGCGCAGCGAACTCAGTCAAGTATCGAATAGGCGGTACCATAGGGGTACCCTCGCCATCGGCGAATAATAATTGAAAAAAGAGGAGGTCGCCCTCTCCGAGTGAGCTAATCGTCTGACGCATCTGCTCCAAACTCTTCTCGCCGAGACGTACCAGTTCAATGCCGGCAAGCTGACCGTCAAGTTCCGAGACGGTAAGATCCTCGTTGTACTCATCCCCGACTAGGTAGAGTCGTTTTAGCTCGGGATAGTGGTGGCGGGCGATGCGAAGAGTCTCTCTAAAATTGGGACGAATAAGCAGTGAGTACTCATGCGCTTGCAGAGCTGTCAGTTCACCGCGGTCATTGGAAAATATGATTGGGGTATCCCCGAACTGACTGCTTAAACGCTCGCGATAGAACTCAAAGGCTTTCGGGTCTAGGGCGACGATCAGGTCGACCTGACCTGCATAGGTCGCCGAAATAACGTCAACGAGGAGCTGTTTGTGGGATTCAGGTTGGGGCCGATAGATATCCAGCGACTGGGCGTGAACAACTACACCCGGTATCTGAGCTTCAAGTTGATCGCGTAGATCCTGTTTAATTCGCCGCGGAAATGGAAGCCCATCAACGTAACCGCTAAGCACAAGAATTCGACCCTCAGCCAAGGCTGAGGGGGCGGTGAGGCTAAAACTGAGCAGAAGAAGAGCAATTAGGGTGCGTAGCATGATCCGGCAGTCAGTGAAGCTGATAACTGCAGTTTAGATCAAAGTTGCTGGTTTGCACTGTCATAAATCAAATTTTATGCTGCGGCAGCGGACCGCCTGAACACTGTGTTGGAGATCGCTTTAATAGCCTTACCCAATAGTTTGAAGAATCCGTTACCAGCATTGGCTAACTCGAGACCCCAGAGCTGCTCTTCAACCTCATCAAAAAGGTGGTTGGGATGCAGATTTCTCGGCGTGAATACGCCTTGGCTAATGGGTAGGTCCGCGAGAACTGGCTCGTACTCCAGCTCCTCCAGCTCTGTGCCGAAAAGTTTTAGATCACCATCTATTACATGGATTAGCTTTGGCCAGTTATTCAGGCTGCTCCAGCCTGTGTTGAAGCTCAGTGATTCGAATCCGATCGGATACTTGCGCGAGCCACGGTTAGACCTGCTCGTAGTTTTCGCAGTTAGTGTCGCGCCTCGGCGTTTGAATAGCAGCGCGATAGGTAGAACAGCCCAAGCGCTGACTAGCATCAGAAATGCGGCGACGAAACGTTCTGAGTTTGTCGTTCGGGTAACTCGTGCGTTACTCGATATGGGAGAGAGCAGGGCAGGATCATCAATCTGCTGCGCAATTCCATGTTTTAGGTCGATCATCAAGCTGCCGTAGGCTAAACAGTTCTCCAAACTCACGTTTTGGCCAACGTAGGTGCCGGGTAGTACGATGGCATTTTTGAGGGTTGCTCCGCGGTCGACAAAACTGCCGTTCTCAACGCTAACATTCGCCTCCATTGAAACTGATCGATCGATGACCGTATCGCGACCGACGTAGAGAGACCCGTCGATGGCGTCAATACGATCATTGGAGAACTCAGGTGTCGCCGTCCATTTGTGATCATCAAGCATCAAGCCTCGAGGTGTACAGCACCAGAGCTTGGAGTGCAGAATTCGTTCGGTAATTTCGGCATACTCCTGCAAGCTTGTCAGCAGGTGAGGTGTTTGAGCACCTGACTGCACACTCTTCCAGCTCAGTTGATCAAGCGTCTCTCTGGATTTTTCAACGCCGAGATCAACCTCCGCCAGATGCACTATCGAGCCCGGGTTTCTCGGTTGGGGCACGATGTCTGCCCGCAGGGCGCAAAACTGTTTTGGCAGTTGGTCAGGGTATCGCGCTACCAGGTCAGTCGGCGCCTCTTCACCGCGCGAAGGCAGGTAGTGAAGCTCAAAACCCCAATGATCACCGGATGGGAACTGCGATTTAATTTCGCTGCTGTGTGAACCCACGAAAAGATAGATCTTGTTAAATTTCTGCTCGCAGAGGTATTCGAACCAGAATTCAAGCGCGCATTTTCCGCCAATAGGGAGATTGGCGGGTGCGAAATGTTCGTTCAGTGGCGCGAGTTCAGCACCCTTGCGATCAGCGAAGAGTACGGCAGTTTTAGGTGCAATCATCAGTAAGCTCCCTTACCGCTGACAACAGCAGGTATGGTCTTGGCAATCAACTTAATGTCGTTGGTGGTTGACTGGGTATGTACATAAGCGGTGTCGAGTAGAACCTGCTTATCAAACGGCAAGTCTGAGCGGCCGGATATCTGCCAGAGGCCGGTTAGCCCCGGCTTCACTTCGAGGCGGGCACGAGCCAATACGGGATAGGCCTCAACCTCTTGGGGTAGTGCCGGTCGCGGACCTACCAGCGACATCTCGCCTGTCAGTACGTTAAGCAGCTGCGGTAGCTCGTCGATCGAAAGTCGGCGGATAACTTTTCCAATGGGCGTGATGCGTGGATCTCGCTTCATTTTGAACAGCACACCGCCGGCCATTTCGTTTTGAGCTTCCAGGTCAGCCTTGCGCTTGTCGGCGTCGGTATACATAGAACGAAACTTCCACATACGAAACAGCTTTCCGCGCAGGCCTACTCGCATCTGCGAGTAGAAAATAGGTCCGGGCGAGCTGATTTTTATCAGAAGGGCAACGATGATCAACACTGGCGAGAGCAGCAGAAGTCCCGTGCCGACACCGATAAGGTCCAACGCCCGCTTTAATAGCGTGCCAAGCCTGCGGCGCATCCGAAAACTGCTCGCTTTGACGGCGATGATTGTGCGTAGCAGGCGGGAACGCCAGCTTGAGCCAAGGATAGCTAGGTTAAGTTGTGCAGTATCTCCCTGAGGATGAAGTTTCGCCTCAAACCAGCGAGCCACATAACCAGTCCAGTGTGTTGGTTTAAGCAAAATACTGTGGCGTTTTTTACGCAGCGCCAGTGCAATGCGACGCCAGAGTGTCGATTCGTTGGCTCGTAACTCCATAATGCTTTCGGGTAGACCGCTACCTATACCGATGAAGAGCTGATCTTTCATCAACCGATTCAAGCGCGACAACATTCGCTCTTGCTGGGGACTATCCAATAGCGAGATAACCACGCGTGACTCAGATTGCTGCAATCTAGCGGCTAGCTCAGTAGTACTGAAGTGATACTGATCATTCAGAGTCTCAATGGAGTAGTGTAAGGATGGATAGCGCTGCAGCAGCAGAGGCTCCAGCGTGGCCATCATCCTATTATTGCTGGTGAGAAAGACGGTTTTGAGCTGGCGTGACTCAAGATCTAGTAACAGCTCATCGTAGAGCAGTTGTGTTGGAACACTGGGCTGGGAATCTACATTGTAGACTGATAGCTGAAGCTGCAGAGCTTGCCCGCGAGGGACTAGCAGCTCGGCACGCTTAAGCATCTCGTATGCCTGTTTGTCGTCGCGGCACTGGTTGAGAATCGTCGCATCAACAAAGGATAGGGTCTTGTTGCCCGGTGTCATCAACCCAAGACCGATCCAGCTAACAAATCGGTTCGGTTCGATTCGGGACAGGCTCAACCCCAAATGGTTGAGCGCACCGTTTGAAATTGATGCAACCCGCTGATTTGACTGATATGACATACTACTGCTCACAGAATTACCCAATGAACGGTCACTCAAGCTGCAAGCACGCGATCAATCGCAGCACGCGGATCCTGGTAGATCTCAAACAACTCCTGCAGGCGCGTCAGTTCAAGCAGCGACTGCACACTCGGTTGCGGTGAGAGCAGCACAGCACGGCCATTTTTTGCACCAACACCCTTATAGAGTGCAACTAGCACAGCCAGACCAGAAGAGTCGGTAAAGTTAACGCCGGCCATATCAACGACTAGGCGGTGGCGGCCCTCTTCGATCATTGAGTTGATGCTAGTTTTGATCTCGTTAGCGTTCGCCATGGTGAGTTTCTCAGGCAGGTGAACAACTTCGGCTTCGCCGTATGAGCTTACACTTACTGACATTTTTGACTTCCTCTATTGTGCTTAGCGACCTGGCTAAGCTTCTTCAAACTATCTCTATTGGTAACGTAGCAAGGGGTATGCCAACATTTCTTATCAGCTGCTTTTATATTCAAGCACCCAGCGGTTCTTGCCCTGTTTCCGCTCCGTCTTAATGTTATCGATCCAACCGAGAAGGATGTGATAGCCGCGACCCGATTCGGCCATCAGGTCGATAGGTTTTGGTGGGCAGAGATGCGGAATAGGGTTGGCGAATTCGGTGATATCGACACGCAGACAATTGCTTGCCACCTCTATCTTGATCTCAACTGCAGGTTTAATAACATCAGAGTGCCAGTTGGCATGTTCGACATAGTTATTTAATAACTCTGCCAGCGATGTCTGTACCCGACCGATCAATCTTTCTGCGACGTTGAGCGTCTTAAAGTGAGCCTCGGAAGCGCTAAGCACCTCGGTAGCACTCTCCATTGTGGGTTGCATGCTGAGGAAGAGCGGTCGAGGGGTAGGGCGTTTGTTAACCGTGCAAAGCGAGCGCTTCACTAGCAGAACGGAGACGTCGTCAGCCAGTGGTTGATGCCTTTGCCATTGGCGTTTTGTTTTTACGATCTGCGCCATGGTCTCTGTTGCATCGAGCCCTGGCGCGTTTTTAAGCACGCTCTCGATTGCGTCGCGACCCAGAGTTTCGCCGGACGGCGATTGCACGTCGAAAAGTCCATCGCTGCTGAGCATAAGTGTACTGCCGGAATTGAACGGCAGTACGCGAGTCTCGAAATCGGCAAAATCGAACAGACCAACGGGAAAGCTACCGCGATTGATCTGGATCTGCTCTCCATCTGGGCTAATAACGCAGGGGTGTGGATGCCCTGCCTGGCAGTAACTTACTTTGTCGTGCTCCTCGTCAATGAGAGCGAGTAGCAAAGTAAAGTAGAGACCAGAAAAGCGCTCGCTGGGAAAACGCTCATTCAGTCTGCGCGCGATTTGATGTAGGGGCGGCATCGAGTTCGCGCTGAGGTGGTAATTGAGCATCTGCTGCAGGGCATTCTGCAGAGCGAATGAGAGCATCGCTGAAGCTATGCCGTGGCCCATGACATCGATTTGATAGAGCAGCGTTTGACCAGGTTTTGGATGCACCAGTCCCATAGCATCGCCGCCAATACCTCGGGTCATCGTGAAATGCGTCGCAAGTTGTAGTGTTGGAGAGAGCCACTGATCCTGAGGTACATACTCTTTCTGTAGCTTTGCCGCCAGTGCCAACTCATCTTCGTTCTGTTGTTGCGCGATGCGCAAACTGAGATTCTGAGCCTCGACCGAGTCGCGCATGCGGATTAAACGCGCACCCGCTGCAAGACGAACACGGAGTTCATCTTTATTCGCCGGCTTGGTAAGGAAGTCGTCTGCACCCGCATCCATTCCAGCAACCAGATCCTGATGATCATCACTTGCTGTCAGCATAATAATGTAGGGGTGCTGGTACTCTGGCGAACTGCGTAGCTCTCGGCATAGCCCGCGACCGTCTAAGTTAGGCATCGTTAGATCACTGATGATGAGACGGTGTGTTTTGTGCTGCAGCTTTGTTAGGGCGTCAGCTCCATCAACCGCCTGTTCGACCGGATACCCTAGTGCTCTTACCATATTGGTAATACGCAGTCGCTCGGTCGGGCTGTCATCGACAATTAATACAGAGAGTTGCGCTTCTTCGGAATTAACCTCAGTGTCGGGCTGAGGCGTAGTTTGCATATTCATCGAGATGGCCTTTAACGTGCAGCGCACGATTCAACGGGTTTGCTAAAAGTCATAGCAGTAACCATGCCAATTTGGTCAATAGAAAATAGAAGGCGACGAGCTGCTAGATTTTAAGCCGGGCGCCTCAGCCTTACCGCAACTGCTCTGATCGTTGCAATTAGCGTTGCATTTTGCAAAGCAAATCGATAATTTCGGTTGGCGCGTGCGGAGTTTCATCGCACGCCGATTAGTTTTTGTGCTTATTTAAGTCCTGCGAAGAGTTTCCCAGATAATCTCAGAGTTTGGCTTGTAATTCGTAGAAAGCTGGCACGCAGTTTGCTTAAACTGGATGTGTATTAACAATCCATAGGTAATAAAGGATGCAAATAATGCCCTCTGTAGTTGAATCACTTGATGAGCAGTTCGTGAAATCAATCGGTGGCGTGCTTGATCTAGCGGTAATGGAGCGTCTTCTAGAAGACACCTCTGTCGAGTTTTTGCCAAGTTTGATCGAGGTATTTGAAACGGAATCGGCTCAACGCTTAGAGAATATCCAGACAAATCTTAAGCAGGATGATATGTCCGCGCTCTCCGTCGAGGCCCACTCGCTTAAAGGTACATCAGCGACCTTTGGCGCAGAGTCTCTTCGTTCTCTGAGCGAGCGTATCGAAAAGAGTGCCAAAGCCGGTGATTCAGCAACTGTTGAGTCGCTGGTGCCCGAGATTCCGGCGCGTCTTGAGGCGGTAATTACAGCTCTAAACGAGTTCTCCTCAAAGCTTGAGAGCTAACCGAGATTCTCAACAATAGTATCAATCACCCGAGAGTAGGGTGTGAGGAATAGTTCATGAGTGATAATCCGGCAGACGTTTTGATCGTCGAGGATAGTGCGAGTCTGCGCAAGATTTACACTGAGTACCTCAAGAGCGAGTCGATTAGCGTTGATATCGCTGCGACGATTAAGGACGCTCGGGACAAGTTGAGCGAGCGCAGTTATCCCTTGATCCTTCTTGATGTCAAACTGCCGGATGGTGATGGTTTCGAGATTCTTCGTGCGTTGACCGAGGCGGGCTCACCAAGTCTCATCATAGTGATGACCGCCCATGGCTCTATCGGCAAAGCTGTTGATGCGATGCGATTAGGCGCTTATGACTTTCTCGAGAAACCCTTTGACTCACGACGTCTTAAAACCACAGCTAAAGCGGCGCTCGCGCAGGCTGCCAACGCGGCCGAGCGAGCACCCGAGCAGTCTGATCAGAGGGTTAAGCAGTTTCATAACTTTGTGGGCGGCTCTGACACGATGCACGAGGTCTATGAGCTGATCAAGAAGGCGGCACCCAGTAAGGCATCAGTGTTTATCACTGGCGAGAGCGGTACCGGTAAAGAGCTCTGCGCGGAGGCCCTTCACCGTCAAAGCGTCCGTTCGGATGGCCCATTTATCGCTCTCAATTGTGCTGCTATCCCAAAGGATTTGATGGAGAGCGAAATTTTTGGCCACCTAAAAGGGGCGTTTACAGGCGCAACCGCTAACCGTGAAGGTGCGGCGAGTATGGCCAATGGCGGTACGCTATTTCTCGATGAGATAGGCGAGATGAGTTTTGATTTGCAGACCAAGCTTCTGCGCTTCATCCAGACGGGGATTGTCCAAAAAGTTGGCAGTAACAAGGATGAGGTGGTTGATGTGCGCTTTGTCTGCGCGACAAACCGCGAGCCTCTTGAAGAGGTCCGAGCCGGGCGCTTCCGAGAAGATCTCTACTACCGTCTTCACGTCATACCAATCTCTATGCCTGCCTTGCGTGATCGGGATGATGACATCATGTTGATCGCGAATAACTTCCTCAAGCGTTTTTCGCGAGAGGAAGCTAAGCAGTACGATGGTTTTTCTCCGATAGCGGAGTCAATCTTCCGTCAATACAGTTGGCCTGGTAACGTACGTGAACTTCAGAATGTGGTTCGAAATATCGTGGTGCTCAACCAAGGTGGCATTATTGATGTTAAGCAGTTACCGCCGCCTCTAGATAGCTTCAGTGCGACGGTAGCTCCCGCGACTAAGGCTGCACCTAAGACACGACGTCGTCGCTCCAAGGCCAATGCCGGGCTGTTGGCTACAACGCTTGCTGATATTCGCCCAATGGCGGAGATTGAAAAGCTGTTTATAGAGAATGCGATCGCGCTGTGCGATGGTAACGTGCCCAAAGCGGCCGCATTGTTAGAGCTAAGTCCCTCGACGATCTATCGTAAGAAGATCGCATGGGACGCGCAGAAACCGGTAAAAGCCAAAGCCTGAGCCATCTCTAGTGAACGGGAGTTTTGCCCTGGGGCGAACTCCCTATCAACCTGTCTGGATTGAGTTCGTGTTTGTCGCGAATATCACCGACCTCTGCACGGTTACGCCCCCGCGCTTTGGCACGATAAAGTGCCGCATCGGCGACTGAGAGGAGATCGTCCTGATTCATCCCGTTACGGTAGGTCGCTATGCCGATACTGACAGTAATTCTACCCACCGTGGTGAAGCTAAAGCTGTCTATAGTCTCGCGAATCTTCTCTGCCATCAGTACGGCGCTGCTCAAATTTGTGTTCGGAATCAGTACAATAAACTCCTCGCCACCCCAGCGCCCGATATGGTCAGTGTCCCGCGATACCTCGCGCAGCAACTGTGCGAATTGGAACAGCAACTCATCGCCAACTAAATGACCGTAGTTGTCATTGACGCGCTTAAAGTGGTCAATATCGATGAGCAGTATACTGAAAACATCGCCGTATCTAACACTACGCTGTATTTCGCGCTCCCAGAGTTGGTCGATACTCTGGCGATTATGAAGCCCGGTCAGATGGTCGGTCATCCACAACTCTTCCAACCGTTTTTGCGAGGTCACATCCTGGCGAATCTGAATATAGCCGCAGCGCTCACCCTGGGCATCGAAGAGGGGTTCAACGGTCGCTTCGACCCAGTAGTAGTTTGGGCCTTTGCCTTGATGGCGGACGGTTCCACGCCATATGCCACTCTTATCGATAGTTGCAATGATCTCAGTGTAGAGTTCATGACCCAACTGCGGGTCAAGCAACTTCCAGACAGGCTCACCAATAAGGTCCTGCTCCTCGTAGCCTGATATTTTCAATAGTGCGTGTGAGACCCAGGTGATTTTTAGGTCGAGGTCTGTACGCGAGGCGATTACCTGAGAATCAAATTTGTCGAGTAACTGCCTCTGTTGCCCCAGCCCCTGTTGGAGATCACGCAGAAAAATCTGACGTTGACGCGCACTGCGCCAAAAGTAGAGCGCCGCCAGGGTACTGAGTACTGTTACCGCAGTTGCGCCAGCGATGCTGAAACCGAGAGCAGACGTTAGGGCGGGTAGAGCTGCGTTAACGGGGGTTGCACCTGTAATGGCAATGAGTGCCGCTGTAGATGCGGCGACAGGAGACCAATTTTTAGGTGCGCGGGAGTGCGGCATAACTGCAAACAGCCCAATCCAAAAGATTATCTAATAAATATAGTTCGGATTGTGCAATTTGCGAGTAAGCATAAAAAAGCCCCGCTGGATTCAACCGCCGGGGCTCGGGTGTTTCGTTTCAGTCTAGGTTTACTGAGGAATTGAACCCGTCAGACCTTCAACGTAGAAGCTCATGCCGGCCAGAGTGCCGTCATCAGCAGTTTCACCTTCAGCCAACCAAGCAGAACCGTCCTGCTTGTTGATTGGACCCGTGAACGCATGGTATTCGCCCGATGCCAGCGCATCGCGCAGAGCTTCGGCTTCAGCTTTTACGTCAGCAGGCACAGCTGATGAGATCTCACCGATGCCAACCATACCTGGACCGATACCGTCCCAAGTGTCGGTTGAAGTCCAAGTACCATCCAGAACGGCCTGGGTACGTGCAATGTAGTATGGTGCCCAGTTGTCGATGATAGATGATACGCGCGGCAGTGGGCCGTAATCAGCCATATCAGATGCCTGACCGAAGGTGATGACATTGCCCGCTTCCTGGGCTGCTGCCTGCGGTGCAGTCGAGTCAGTGTGCTGCAGGATCACGTCAGCGCCCTGTTCAATCAGTGCTTTAGCGGCATCTGCTTCTTTCGCCGGATCGAACCAGGTGTAGGCCCAAACAATGTTGAACTCTACATTTGGATTCGCCTTCTTCGCATGAATGTAAGCCGAGTTGATACCGCGGATTACCTCTGGAATTGGGAAAGAGCCGATGTAACCAATCTTGTTGGTTTTGGTCATCTTACCTGCGATGTGCCCCTGTACTGCACGGCCCTCATAGAATCGTGCTGAGTAGGTTGATACGTTGTCAGCGCGCTTGTAGCCAGTCGCGTGCTCGAACTTAACCTTAGGGAACTTCTTGGCAACGTTGATGGTGGGATCCATGTAACCGAAAGAGGTTGTAAAGATCAGGTCTGCACCCTGCAGCGCCATCTGAGTCATTACACGCTCAGAGTCAGCACCCTCAGGAACACTCTCCTGGAAAATTGTCTCAACACGATCACCAAAGTGCTTCTCGACCGCCAGACGGCCCTGTTCGTGCTCGTAAGTCCAGCCGCCATCACCAACGGGGCCAACGTAGACAAAACCGACTTTAACGTCGGCTGCCATTGCTGCAGAGCTCAGCGCTACAGCTGCAACCGTTGATGCGAAGATTGATTTAAGTTTCATGGGGTACTCCCTGTGAAGTTGCCTGTTAAGGTTAGTTGCCTCAGCTTGAGGCGTGGAATAGGCGACCGAGCGATGCAGGTGCGCCCTGATTCCCTCGAGCCGAAATTATTACCAAGACCGCTATAGTTATCAAAAACGGCGACATAGACAAGTACTCTACCGGAATTGCTACGCCAGCCGCCTGTAAATTGAGCTGCAAAACGGTTATTCCGCCAAATAGATATGCCCCTATCAGTGTCCGCCAGGGCTTCCAGCTTGCGAAAACTACTATTGCCAAAGCGATCCAGCCCGCACCAGCAGTCATGCCCTCGGTCCACTGGGGTACGCGCGCCAAGCTGATATAAGCACCCCCGAGGCCTGCACAGGCACCACCGAACATGATCGCCATAAAGCGGACACGTATCACCTTGTAGCCCAGAGCATGGGCGGCGTCGTGGTTTTCACCGACCGCACGCAGTATCAGACCAAAGCGGGTGTATTTAAGCGTGTACCACACCAACGCGACAATCAGTATTGAGATGTAAACCATAAGGTCATGTGAGAAGAGCATCGGGCCTAGGACTGGGATGTCGGATAGCATCGGAATCTCGAAGGATTTGATGGTTGGTGACTTGATACCCTCATAGGGCTTGCCCAGTAGAGCAGAAACACCCAGGCCGACCAGGGTTAATCCGAGACCGGTTGCCACTTGGTTGGATTTGAAATAGAGCACCAGTGTGGCAAAAATTGTAGAGAGCAGGGCGCCTGCGATAGCGGCTGTTAAGAACCCTAGCAGTGGATTCTCAGTGTTCACTGCGGTGATAAAACCAACCACAGCGCCAACAATCATCATCCCTTCAACACCGAGATTCAGTACACCCGACTTCTCAACAACAGTCTCACCGATGGCTGCCAATAGAATGGGGGTGGCAGAGACCATCAGCGAAGCGATCAAAAGAATAGGATCTATTCCAAGTAGGTTCATCAGTGTGCACCCCCGAGACGCAGACGGTAGTTGGTGAAGATATCAGTCGCGAGCAAAAAGAGCAGCAGCATGCCTTGGAATAGCTGAATTGAAGCGCCCGGAAGTCCCAACATTAACTGAGCTAATTCGCCGCCAATATAGGTGAGCGCCATCAATAAGCCAGCCAGCAGTATACCAATCGGATGCAGACGTCCCAGGAAGGCAACAATGATTGCGGTAAAACCATAGCCGGTGTTGAAATCGATGGTAATCTGACCGGACGGACCTGAAACCTCGAACATGCCGGCTAACCCTGCCAGCGCGCCAGAGAAGCCAAGACAGAACACTACGAGCCGCGTCGTTGAAACGCCGGCGAACCGAGCGGCTTTGGGTGCTTCACCCATTAGACGCACCTCAAATCCGCGAATATGGCGGGTCATCATTACGTAGGTAAAGATCACTGCGATAAATGCTGTGATGACACCCCAGTGCATACCTGAGTTAGCAAATACCTCTTCGTTAAAGGCGCTCGGGTACTGTTGCAGGTTTCGCGAGCCCGGGAAGCCGTAGCCGTCCGGGTTCTTCAGAACGCCCTGTGCAACTGAGGCGAGGATCGATTCAGCGACGTAGACGAGCATCAACGACACTAGAATTTCATTGGTCTTAAACTTGGTACGCAAAATGGCCGGAATCATAGCCCATAGCCAGCCGCCCAGGGCGCCCGCAATCACCATTGCGGGGAAGATCAAGGGGGATTCGATTGGGTAGACTGCCAACGCGGTAGCAGCACCGAAGATTGCCCCCATGATATACTGGCCTTCGGCGCCGATGTTCCAGATACCCGCACGAAAGCCCACAGACAGACCGATCGCGATTAGGATAAGTGGCCCTGCTTTGACCAGCAGTTGTGGGCGTGAGTAGTCGGCAAAATTTGGATCGAATAGTGGATCCCAGAAGATGATGCGTATCGCCTCCACTGGATCCTTTCCTAGAGCCGCAAACATGATCCCGCCGGCGATCATCGTCAGCAGAACGGCGATAAACGGCGTCAGAATTGTTGTAGCGCGTGATGGATTAAGGCGCTTCTCAAACCGAATCATTGAGCGCCCTCCTGGCCAGCACCGTGCGAACCGCCCATCATCAGGCCGATCTGATCAAGTTCCAGTTCGGCGGTGGGGTAGGTGGCCGAAAGCGTGCCTTCGTTAAGGGCACAGAAGTAGTCGCTTATCTCTAGTAGCTCATCCAGGTCTTGGCTGATCACAATAACGCCCGCTCCGTTGTCGGCAAGGTCCAGTAGTTTTTGTCGGATTGAAGCTGCTGCGGCTGCATCCACACCCCAGGTTGGCTGGTTTATTACGAGCACTTCAGGTTGCTGGGAGACTTCACGTCCCACTACAAATTTCTGCAGGTTGCCGCCTGACAAGGAGCCGGCCGGCGTATGGGTGCCCGGGGTTCTCACATCAAAGTCAGCAATCACCTGCTGCGTGAATTGCTCGGTCGCACTCCAATTAATGAAACCGCTATTAAGCAGTCCCATGCGGCGCGCGGCCGTCACCACCGAGTTCTCCTTCAATGACATTCCAGGAGCGGCGGCATGACCTAGACGCTCTTCGGGTGCACTGAGCAAACCGAGTTCACGACGCTTGTTCGGCCCCAGCCTGCCTATCGCTTGGTGTTTAAGACGGATGGTATCGGCGCCAGTACGCATCTCTCCGGATAGCGCTGCCAGTAGTTCATCTTGGCCGTTGCCGGCTACACCGCCAATTCCAAGTATCTCACCCGCTTTTACTTCAAAACTGATCGCGCGCAATGAGGTGCCAAAGGGATCGGCACTTTGTGAGCGAAGGTTATCCACTTGCAACAAAGTTTCACCGATCTCACGCTGTGCCCTAACGGGATTTGAGAAGCTGGCGCCAACCATCATTTCGGCCATATCACGCGCTGTAGTTGAGGCGGGGATACAGGTTGCGACCTTTTCACCGTGGCGCAGTATCGTCGCGGTATCGCAGAGTGCTCGGATCTCTTCAAGCTTGTGCGAGATATAGAGAATCGAGGTGCCCTCAGCTTTAAGCTGACGCAGAGTTTGAAACAGAATTTCAACCTCTTGTGGCGTCAATACCGAAGTCGGCTCATCCATAATCAGGAGTTTCGGGTTTTGCAGAAGGCAGCGGATGATCTCAACTCGCTGGCGTTCACCGGCTGAGAGGGTACCGACGATACGCTTGGGTTCAAGCGGCAGGCCGTAGGCGTGTGAGACATCCTCAATGCTCTTGGCAAGCTCTCTGGGTGCTGGAGCGTTATCCATACCCAGGGCAATATTCTCGGCAACACTAAGAGCATCAAAGAGTGAGAAGTGCTGAAACACCATGGCAACACCGCTAGCACGTGCGCGGTTCGGTGAATCGGGCGCGAAACTCGTACCGTTCAACCTCATTTCACCTGCATCCGGGTTGACCAGGCCGTAAATCATCTTTACGAGGGTGCTTTTACCGGCGCCGTTCTCGCCCAGTAGCGCATGAACTTCACCCTTGTTGATCGTGAAGGAGACGTCGTTGTTGGCAACAACACCGGGGTAGGCTTTGGTGAGCCCAGTAATCTCTAACAGCGACTCTGGCATCAGTTATCGGCTCTCAGCTAGCGGCGGCGTAAAGGTTTGTACCATGTCCCAAGGGAATCGTATCCAGGTATCCTGGCTCACCTCGGTGATAAAAGTATCGACCAAAGGCTTGCCAGCAGGCTTCGCATAAAGCGTCGCAAAATGGGCTTTGGGTAGCATTTCGCGAACGTGGCGAGCGGTTTTGCCGGTATCGACCAGATCATCAATCAGGATCATTCCCTCACCGTCACCTTCAACGCCTTTAAGTACCTCAATATCACCCTGTACCGAGGCCTCGCCACTGTCTGAATTGGTGTAGGAGACAACGCAGATGGTATCGATCAATCGCAGATCCATCTCACGGGCCAGAATAGCGGCAGGCACTAGACCACCGCGGGTGATCGCAATAACACCCTTCCATGGGCCCAGTTCAAGCAGACGCCAGGAGAGAGCACGGGCATTGCGGTGCATTTCGTCCCAACTAACCGGGAAGTCTTTGTTATAAGGTGTCATCACTTACCTCACTGGGTCGCACGGGCGGCCAGGGTCTGGGCCGCACATTTGTGTTCAAACATAATCTGGTCGATATCGCCGTCAACCAGCTCACCACCTTTTACACGCCATTCGCCATTAACCATAACTGACTCAGCGCGATGAGCACCGCAGAGGAGCAGGGCGGCTAGCGGATCATGAGCGCCAGAGAAGCGCGGCTCATCCAATTTAAAGGTGGCTATGTCAGCGGCTTTTCCAACCGCCAGTGTACCTATATCTTCACGCCCAAGCACGCGCGCCGAACCCGCTGTTCCCCAGCGCAGCGCGTCAAAGTGGGTGACCTTTGCTGACCCATAGCGCAGTCGCTGGATATACATCGCCTGACGCACCTCTTGAATCATATTCGAGCAGTCATTAGATGCTGATCCATCGACACCAAGACCGACCGGTGAACCTGCGGCTTCGAGCTCTCTGACGTGACAGATACCCGAAGCGAGCATCATATTGGAGCTTGGACAGTGGCAGATGCCGGTACCTGCTCGCCCCAAACGCTCAATCTCTTCGCTATTGAAGTGGATACCGTGCGCCAGCCAGGTTCGGTTGGAGAGCCAGCCAACGGATTCAAGATAGTCGACCGTGCGCATACCGAACATCTGCTGGCAGAAGTTCTCTTCGTCAATGGTTTCAGCCAGGTGAGTATGCAGTCGCACATCGAGCTTCTCGGCCAGCAATGCCGTGTCGCGCATCAGCTCGGTGGTGACCGAAAACGGCGAACAGGGTGCCAGAGCGATCTGGCTCATCGAGAATTTCGCGCTGTCATGATAGCGTGATACCAGGCGCTCAGAGTCAGCCAGAATAGCCTCCTCGGTCTGTACGACTGAGTTAGGTGGCAGTCCGCCTTGATCTTTGCCTAGACTCATGGAGCCGCGTGTCATCGCCATTCGCACGCCCATCTGGGCACCAATCTCAACTTGGTGATCTATCGCATCTGTTAGGTTTTGAGGAAACAGGTAGTGATGATCTGAAGCGGTAGTGCAACCGGACAGAAGTAGCTCTGCTAAAGCAAGGCGCGTGGCAGCACGGTGAACTTCTGGGTCAAGGTTAGCCCAGACTGGATAGAGCGTCTGCAGCCAGGGGAAAAGCTCTTTATTCAGTGCGGCGGGCAGAGCGCGCGTCAGCGTCTGGTAAAAGTGGTGGTGAGTATTGATCAGGCCTGGAATCAGCACCTGCTCACTCATATCGATACGCTCAGATACATCCGTCTTAGGCTGAGCGGATGTGGGAACTAGTTCAACTATCTCCCGGCCCGATACAACAACTCCACCGCCAGCGTCGGTTTCTGTTCCGGTATAGATCGCAAGCGGATTTGCGAGCCATATTGTTTTGCTATTCAAATCAGATATAGATTGAGGGTTGGACATTCGCTCGCAACTTCTACAGGGCCTCTACAGGGCCGATACCAGTACGGATAAAGCCAAATCAGTATTGAAAGAAATCAACACCACTAAATCAACCAAAACTTGCCCTTTTTGACCATTCTAGGCAATAGTCCCTACAGGATAAGTATAAACGGCGGCTTGGGAGTGCCTGAGTGATTCAATATCTGCACAACAATCAAATTATTAGCGAGACAGAGCTGCCCGCTGATTTAACACTGCTTGATTATCTGCGTAACGAGCGGCGCATAACCGCCACTAAAGAGGGGTGCGCTTCAGGCGATTGCGGTGCCTGCACTGTTGCGCTGGGCCAACTTGATGAGGCTGGACAGGTTGAATACCAAAGCATAAACGCCTGTATCTGTCCCGCGACCGAGCTGCACGGGCGCGAACTAATCACAGCCGCCGATCTGCGGCAGGGCGCTACCCTTCATCCGGTACAGCGGGCCTTTATTGAGACACATGCCTCGCAGTGTGGGTTTTGTACTCCCGGTTTTATCGTTTCCGCGTTTGTCTTGATGGAGAGTCTGGGGGAGGGCGAAACACCGTCAGATGAGATGGCGAGCCAGGCGGTTGCGGGTAACCTTTGCCGCTGTACGGGCTATGGCACCATTGTCAGCGCCGTGAAACGGGCCGCACAAAACTATGAAACTCAGATCGATCGGGTTGAGATAGCTAATCAGCTTAATCAAATACCGCCCCTTGAGCAGGATTGTGCGCTGATGCTTCCCGAGTCGTTAAATGAGTTGGCTCGTCTGCAGTCGCAAAGCTTGAATTACGAGCTTGTCGCTGGTGGAACGGACCTGATGCTGGAGGTGACTCAACAACTGAAGAGAAAGCCTCGGATGATCGGGTTGAGTCGAATTCGGGAGCTGCAGCAGATTGTTGAGGAGAGAGAGTCCAGTCAGGTAAGAGTCGGGGCGGGAGTGAGCTTCAACCAGCTATTGGACTGGGCAAGCGCAGCCTTACCGGAACTCGCAAACCTGCTACTACATATAGGCTCTGATCAGATCCGCAATCGTGGCACTGTGGGTGGGAATCTCGGAACCGCTTCACCGATAGGAGACCTGCCGCCACTGTTATTGGCCCTCGGCGCAGAGGTGCGGTGTTGGAGTGCTCAGGGAACGCGCGATGTCCCTCTCGCTCAGTTCTTCACCGGTTATCGGACGACGGTTCTGGAACCCAACGAAATTATCCACTCGGTGAGTTTACGCTTACCTGAGGGAGCTCAAAAACTCATAGTCGAGAAGGTCTCAAAACGGCGCGAAGATGATATTTCGGCCTTGCTTTTCGCCGCCTGCATCATCGTTGCTCGTGGGCGAATTGCGCACCTAGCGCTCGGGCTTGGCGGTGTGGCGGCAACTCCAATCAACGCGTCGAGCTTGGCCGCTGAGTTGCAGGGCACTGAGACCGGAGCCTGGGATTACAGGTCAATTCGCGCGCTGGTCGATAAGCACCTGCACCCGCTAGATGATCTGCGCGCTAGCGCCGACTACCGTCTGCACTGTACAACTGCGTTGCTTTTAGATGCTTTGCAGA
>Ga0209137_1000795_pt1 | contig 32244 bp, 16 predicted proteins | sample SaaInl5LU_22_DNA_FD_184642 | JGI IMG/M metagenome (GOLD analysis project Ga0209137, IMG submission 184642) | Marine microbial communities from expanding oxygen minimum zones in the Saanich Inlet - ESP_105LU_22_DNA (SPAdes) (version 2) | ecosystem: Environmental > Aquatic > Marine > Intertidal...
CATAAACCAAGTTGCCTAATTCTATATAATCTGATTCTCTCATAGGTATGAATTTAAAGCGCTAAGATAGGATAAATTTTTTAAATAAAAAATAATGTATTATGTTTGTATAAAATATGCCACATAAATACATAAATTAATACATAAATGACTAAATAAATGAATACATAAATTTAAATTAAAAAGAATAATTATAAAATGAAAAAAATATGAAATCAGAAATTAAAGAAAAATTCAAAATATTGAATCTAGCTGAAAATGCACCACCACCAAGCCCCATTTCACCTAAAGTATGTGGTTGTGGCTGTGGAAATGTCTTTCAGCCTCAAAGAAGAGACCAAATATATTTAAACAAGCAACACGCTGATTTTGGATATAACCATAAAACAAGAAAGGTAAAACATCAAAATCGCAAAAAAGTTGAAAAAATATTAAGAACTAACGACAGTATTTTGGAAAAGTATTATCAAACTCATAAACTTGAGAATTGTGCAACTTGTTATTTAGATGCATTAAAAGCTGATGGTTTCAATTTTGCCTATATTATTGGTAAAAATGAGAAAGAAGGATATGAAACCTTTTATTCTTATAATTACCTCTATAAAACTTATGTTACTAAAAATATTAAAATGATAAAAATTTATAAGAGATGAATTCACCAACACCTATAGATGAGTTGCCAAGTTTTATGGAAAAAAACTACAACACGTTACAACCAGTTAACGACCCATTGCTAAAATACATATTTGTTGGAGGGGTAATTATGTTAGCCATAGTAATCTCCGCAGCAATTGTAGGAAACAACCGCCAAAAAACTATTATTATAAAACCCGAAGAAAATGACAACTGATAAAAAAGAATCCTCAGAACTACCTATTGGTAATATTATTTACACAACCATAGGCGCCTTAATTATTGTTGCAGGAGCTACTGCAATCTTAAGGTTAAGTAAGGTAATGATTGGAGACATCAAAGAGATGGGCTTTTAAAATTACTGAATATTATAGATTAATACTAAAGAAAGAGGGAGCTAATGTTGCTCCCTTTTTTTATTTTTAAAAATAATTTTTTTAATATATTTTTTTTGAATTATTCTTTTTAAATTTTTTTTAAAAACTCTGAAACACCCGTAATAAATAATAAAACGTCGTTGAACGTCGTAATACTTCCTGAAACGCCTTAATTCCTCGCTATCCATCTTTTAATCCAACGCTGTATTTCTTCAAATTAATGTTGATTCTTTCGGAAAAAAGTATTTAGTTTATAGGTAAAATTTAAAGAAATTTAAAAACACTCTCTTAGTTTTTGTCTAAATCAGTAAAATTTTTGCTGACTATTTACATTAGGCATAAATGAAGTATATAAGCTATAACTATAGTATAAGTATGCTATAACTTACTATTATGACCTGTCCTAAAATAACTATATAACTTGTAATGTCTACATTTATTCAAACCGAACTTCTTTAACACCAGTGGTATATTCTTTACCCCTTAATTTTTCATAAAGAGTTTTCATTTCGTTTCTTTTTTCAGGATTGGAATTTGCTAAATTGTTTTGTTGACCTTGATCTTTTGTAAGATTGTATAATTGCTCATAAGGAAAATTTCCTACTTCAATGCCTACTTCTTCTCTAAAGTTTTTACCTTCATACGCCGGAATATACAACCAATCTCCACTTCTCAATGCTGTTTTTCCTGTGGCTTCAATAATCAAATGAGCTCTTCCTTTTTCCGATTTTCCTAAGAAAGCATCCAAGATATTTTCACTATCTGTTGATGATTCCTTTGTGCCAATTAAGTGAGCAAATGACGCTAATAAATCCATTTGACAAACAATAGCATCAGATACTTGAGGAGTAATTGTTCCTTTCCAATATGTTATGAAAGGTACTCTTGGTCCTGCTTCAAAAATACTGTATTTACCACCCCTTAATTCACCATTTTGTTTGTGATTCCCAATTTTTTCGGCGGCATTATCATAATAACCATCGTTTAAAACAGCGCCATTATCACTCGAAAAAATCACTAAGGTGTTTTCTAAAATGCCTTGTTCTTTTAACGTTTTCATAAATTCCCCCACAATCCAATCAGCCTCTATAATAACATCACCTCTAGGTCCCATTCCTGATTTTCCAACAAATCTTGGATGTGGCGTTCTAGGTACATGAGGTTGTTGCAGGGCGTAATACAAAAAGAAGGGTTTGTCTTTGTGCGATTTTACATATTCTTGGGCTTTTCCTAAAAAATGATCAGCCATATCTGTATCACTCCATTTGGCATTTTTGCCACCTTTCATAAAACCAATTCTTGGAATGCCGTTTACAATGCTATTGTTATGCCCATGATGCCATTTCATAGTCAGCATTTCAGGATTTGAAATGGCTGTTGGTTCCCCATCAAAATTCTCGAAATAATTAACTTGTATAGGATCATTTTTATCCAAACCAACTACATTTCCATTATTGATATACACCGTTGGCACTCTATCTTGAGTTGCAGCCATGATATACGATTCGTCAAAACCTACTTCATTGGGTCCTGGCGAAATATGCTGATTCCAATCAACCACACCAGTTCCTAAACCCAAGTGCCATTTACCCACAATGGCAGTTTGATACCCATTATTTTTGAGCAATTTGGGCAATGTTTGTTGTTCTGTGGTAATTAATAAAGGTGCAGTTCCAGGTAAAATTTTAGCATTTTTATTTCGCCAAGGATACATTCCTGTGAGCATTCCATATCTACTTGGCGTGCAAGTAGCAGAGGTTGCATAGCCATTTGTGAATTTAATTCCTTCATTGGCTAACACATCAATATTCGGTGTTTGCAATGCTGTTGCACCATAAGCACTCAAATCTCCATAGCCTAAATCGTCTAAATAAATGATGATGATATTTGGTTTTTTTACCTCATTTGAAACATTTTCTTTTTCCTTGTTTTTAGAGGAGTTACAGGATAAAACTATCAGTAAACTAAAGATTCTTAAAAAGTTTTTCATGTTGATTGAATTAAAAATTTGCATAGTTTTATAGGTTAGTTGTTTTTGATTTTTTCAATATATTTACTTGGCGTCATTCCTTTTTCTTCTTTGAATAAGCTGATAAAATGCGCATGACTATTGATACCTACAGAGTCCATGGCTTCTTGAACTCGGTCACAGCCATTATCAAACATTGTAACCGCTTTTTCTATTTTTATAGAATTTATAAATGTGGTAGCACTTTTACCTGTCAAAGCTTTTAATTTTCTGTGCAATTGCATTCTGCTCAAACTCAATGCTTCAGATAAATCTTCGACTGTAAAATTGGGTTCCGCCATTTTTCTTTGAATGATTTCAATCGCATTTTTCACAAATTTTTGATCATAAGAAACATAGTGATTTTGTATTTCATTCGAGGTTCCTTTTGCCAAATGTTGCCTAAAATTATTGCGTGTTTCAACAATATTATTGATTTTTTGAAGCAATTGTTGACTATTAAAAGGTTTTGCAATATAATCCCAAGCACCCACTTTCAGTCCTTTATTATAAAATTCATCTCCGGTTTTTGCGGTTAACATTAACACAGGGATGTGCGAAATCAAGGTGTTTTTCTTGATTTTTTTACACATGTCAATCCCATTCATTTCAGGCATCATGACATCTGTAACAATGATATCAGGAATTTTTTTCTGCGCAATTTCTAAACCTTCTTCGCCATTTGCAGCTTCATAAACCAAATAATCATTCGTTAAAATATATTTTAAATATTTCCGTAAATCATAATCGTCTTCAACAACCAATATTTTTTCCTTTACAGATTCTTCATCATTGACAATCTCAGGAATTTCGCCAGGAACATAATCTTCTGGAAGATTGATTGGGATATCATCTTTGGATAAAAACTCCTCTTCCGAAAAGGATTTTGATGAAACAGGCAGCGTAATCATAAATTCTGTTCCGCCCAAAGAGCTATTGAGAACATTAATTTCTCCTTTGTGCGCTTTGATCAATGTGGACGCCAAATGCAATCCAATTCCTGAAGATGAACGGTCTTTGCCATGAAAATGCCTTTGAAAAATTTTCTTTTTATCCAACTGAGAGATTCCTTTGCCACTATCTTTTATCAAAATAATAAAATATTCGATTTCTTCTCTCCAAGTTGGTTTTATTTCGATTTCAATCGTTCCTTTATTGGGAGTATATTTAAATGCATTTGAAAGGACATTAAAAATGACTTTTTCAACTATATCTCTATCAAAATGGCAAAAATAACTTTCAGGAGAAATGATATTGAAGGTGATTTCATTATTTTTTGCTTGCCAATGGAAAGATTTTGAAATCTCTCTGATGAATTCACATAAGTCATTTCTAGAAACTTTTAAGATGTTTACACCCGAATTTACTTTTCTAAAATCCAATAGCTGATTGACTAAATTCATCATTCGATTGGTATTTCTCGATAGAATATTGTAACAAAATTCTTTGTGTTCTTTAGAAATATCTCCTCTAATGATGTCTCTTAAAGGCCCAATAATCAGGGAAAGAGGCGTTTTAAATTCGTGTGCAACATCTGTAAAAAAAATCAATTTCATTTCGTTGATTTCTTTTTCTTGTTCATTTTTCAAATCGGAAAGTTTGATTTGAGTTCTTAATTTTTCTCTGTTCCACCAAAAAATAAAAATGGTAACTCCAATTCCTGCAATGATGATGAAGTAACTTGCATACGCCCACCATGTATTCCAAGGCGCAGGTTTTATTTTGATGTCAAGCGTTCTGATTTTTTTAGACCATTGTCCATCAGGATTTGTGGCTTCTAATAAAAGTGTATAGTTTCCACTGGGAATATTTGAATAACTTGCAAAGCGTTTTGCATTGTCAACCACCGTCCATTTTTCGTCATAATTTTTCAGTTTATATCGGTATTTATTCACCTTTACATTGGCATAATTAGTGCTTGTAAACTCAATGGTAAAATTATTTTGTTGATGGTTCAATACTAAATTTGTAGCATTATTGATGGTGTTAGAAAGCACTACAGAACCCAATAAATTTTCATCAACATCTACTTTGGTATTGTTTATCAAAAGCGCTGTAAAAGAAATTTTTGAAGAAAATAAATTATTGCGCAATTCACCAGATTTGAAATAATTTATACCTGAAATACTGCTAAAAAACAATTCGTTTTTGCTGTTTTTTGCAACACCTTCCGTAAAAGTATTGGTTAGCAAACCATCAAAATAATTGTATCTTCTTGATTCACCCGTTTTTGGAGAATATTTGATGATTCCCTGAGAATTGCTTAGCCATAAATTGGAAAATTCGTCCTCAACGATGCCCATTATTTTCTTGTTTTTTACATCGTCGGCTAAAATTGGTTGGAACTGAGTTTCATTAGGTTTTTTTAACAGCAAACCCGTATCAGTTCCTATATAAAATGCCCCATTTTTTGCTTGAAAAAATGACCAAACGGAATTATTTGGTATTTTATAAGAACCTGTCATTTGTTCGCTAAACTGTTCTACAGAAATTATTTTCCCTAATTTGTCTAGATTTATCCTGAAAAGTCCGTTTGAAATGGTACCCACCCAAACGCATTTTAGTGAGTAATCCACTTTCAAAGAAAAAACGCGTACATTTCGAAAAAATTCTAATTTTTCTAGTTTCTCTTGAATCCAAACTGTTTCATTTTTTGTTTTAAAAATCAATCCTTTAAATGTTCCAAAGTATTGATTTCCAAACATATCCTTGCAAAAACTGGTGATGATTAGATCTTCATTTTTTTCGGGTTCATTGAAAATGGGTACCGATTCAAATTCATTTTTTTTATCAGTTTTTTCTCTGTACAAACCATTGGTGGTTGCTAAATGAACAATGCCATGCAACGTATCAACCTTAATAGGCTTTGCTTTTTCTGGCAATTTGATCATTTCGTTGCTATTCGTTTCAAACGAGTAGCTGTAAAATTTGTCTGCTTGAAATCCGTAATACACCAATTCATCTTTTACAAAAAGCGTTCTGATGTGACCTTTTCTTTGGATGGGTAAACTTTTAAAATTTTTGGCATCTAAATTTGTGTATAAGAGTCCGTTTTTGTTAGAGACCCACAAGGTGTTTGAAGCGTCTTTAAAAAGAGTATTCAGTGGATTGTTGTACAGTGTAAATTGATTTGCGTCATTGGATGCATCAATTTTTGTTACTGTCATGTTGGTAAGATTGATTCTTAAAAGTCCATCATCAAAAGTTCCAACCCATAAATTGTTATTTGTTCCTTCAACGATTGAAAATAAATTGCTATTGATGATTTCTTGTTTTGAAATGAGTGTATTCTCAATTATTTGAAACAAACCACTAGTGCCTCCAACCCAAATTTCGCCTTTCTTAGTTTCTTGGATGGTTCTAAAAAATAAATAATCAGAACCTTTGATTAAAGAAAATGTATCCTGTTGTTTTTTCCAAATTCCCTTATCTGTAGCAAAAAGGATAGTTCCATTTTTTAAAATTTCGATTTGTTTGATGTTCAAACCTGTTAATGGAGATTGCATAATTTCATAAGAAAACTCGTTCTCCTTTTCTGTAATTTTAAACAAACCAACAGTTGTAGCGATTAAAAATGTTCCATCAGCAAGTTGTTTGATATGATTGATGATTTCATAATTATTCGGAACAGGTACTCTTGTGATCATCCCTTTTTTCAATGAATAATAATTCAAACCATAGCCATCAGTACCAATCCAAATTCGTTTTTTGGTATCTTCAAACAAACTTAAAATACGGTTGCTGGATAAACTTGAAGGAGTATCGTCATGAAAAAAATTCTCTACTCTATACCCATCAAATCGATTCAACCCATCATAAGTCCCAATCCACATAAAACCTTCAGAATCCTGCAATATGCTACTCACATCATGCTGAGACAACCCGTCTTTTACCGTCAATGAATTGAATTGTAGTTGTTGTGATTTTACGGATAAAAAAACAAGACTAAAAATATATAAAAACAACAATTGTTTTTTCATGGTTTTATAATAATGCTGTAAGATACTTCAAAGTAATTAAAAAAAAATGAATTGGTATGGGTGCAAATTTGGCGAAAATAGGGAGTTGTTACATTTCCAAAACACTTTGTTACATATCAAAATAGGGTTAAAAGCATCTTTTAATAGGTTTGCTGAGTGAATTTATCACAACCCTAAAAAACTAGAAAGAAACTTTAAAACTAACTTAAATTTTCACTTATGAAACTAAAACAATTACTTTTTATTTTAATGTGTGCACTGTTTGCCACGAATTTTTGTGCTGCAGACATTTATGTAAGTTCTTCTGGCAGTAACACTACTGGTGATGGAACTTCTGAAAATCCTTATGCTACAATTGTTCATGCGTATCCGTTTGCAGCGAGTGGTGATGTTATTAAAGTTGTGGGGACACTTTCTTCGGTTAATGCATCTGTACTTTTATCTGGGGGAACACCAAATAGATCAATTACTATAGAAGGTACTGATGCTACAGCAACAATTGCTGACTACAATGCAGGAGGACGTTCTTTTTTAATTAATACTTCTGGTTATACTGGTACTATAACGTTTAGAAATCTTATATTTTTGAACAATATTTCAAGTAATGTCTTTGGAGGTTCAGTTTTTTTTAATAATCAAGCAGGTGCTACTGTAATTTTTGAAAATTGTACTTTTACAGGAAATTCAACTTCATCAACCACAGCAACTAATGGTGGTGGAGCAATAGCAATGACAAGTGGTACATTAACGATAACGAATTGCAGTTTTTCAGCTAACACTACTGCTGGAGAATTAGGTGGTGGAGCTATTTATATTACGGGTGCTACTAATTCAACGATATCAGGTACTACTTTTTATAATAATACAGCTACAAATATAGGTGTTGAAAAAGGCAGAGGAGGTGCAATAAATTTTAATAACACTGGTACTACTACTAACTCAATAACAAACTGTACTTTTTTTGAAAATAAAGTTGCACAAACACAAAATTTTCATGGTGCAGCAATCAGAGTTAATTCAACTTTAACCACTACAAGTGTTTCTGTGTCGAATTCACTTTTTTACAATAATTTGTCACAAAGTGGCGCTGGGATAGCTTCGGATTTTAATGGAGCTGGTCAACCAATAATGAGTTTTACAAATTCATTAGGGGAATATGGCAACAACATTGATATCACAACAGGCTCTATTATTAATAATGGTGGTGTAGCTCCCATGAATGTAGGTGCAAATTTAGCAACTTCAAATTTAACTTGGAATGGTACACTAAATAAAGTAACCTTCACAGCCCCAAGTTTATTAACAGTTCATACTCCAATCGATTTTAGTTCAGACAATAATGATATAGGTGCCTGGGATTCAAATATTAATTTATTTAAAGGTACAACAAATTCAGATTGGGCAACAGGTTCAAACTGGTCATCAACTGCAGCTCCTACTTCTTTAGAAAATGTAACCTTATTGTCAGATTCTCCATCATTAGTTGTTGGAGGTTCAACAAATGCGACTATTAATAATTTATCTGTAGATGCAAGCAGTTTATTAACCATCAATTCAGGAGGTTCCTTAATCGTAAATGGAACTTCAACAGGAAATGTAACCCACAATAGAAATTTAGGAACTAACAACTGGTATTTGGTATCTTCACCAGTTTCAGGACAGGTATACAATGATGCTTATGTAACTGCAAACGGAATTGCTTCAGGAACAGGTTCAAACAGAGGAATTGCTACTTATACAACAGCAAGTAACACTTGGTCTTACTTACAATCAGCAGGCTCAGGAACGTTTAATAACGGACAAGGATATTCAGTAAAAAGAACTGCTTCTGGTGATATTTCTTTCACAGGAACCATCAATACAGCAGATGTTTATGTGGCTGTTTCAAATGCTAGTAATGGATTCAATTTAATAGGAAACCCATTTACTTCTTATGTAAATAGTGCAACCTTTTTAACTGATAATTCAGCAAATTTAGTATCACAAACTCTTTGGGTTTGGAATCAAGGGACTAATAATTATGAAGTAAAAGTAACTGGAGACTCATTTGTGTTAGCACCAGCTCAAGGATTTTTTGTAAGATCTAATAACGGAACAAACCTAAAGATTGCTGAATCATATCAAGCTTCAACAGGTGGTACATTCCAAAAATCAGCAAGAACTGAAGTAAAATTACTAATGAATGATGGTTCTACTGACAGATTTGCAAAAATGTATTTCTTAGACAATGCAACCAAAGGTTTTGACAATGGTTTTGACGGAGAAACTTTTGGCGGAATTGAAAATTCGGTTGACATATTTACCAATTTATTAGCTGATAATCAAGGTAAAAAATTCCAAGTACAATCCTTGCCAATTTCAGAAATGGAAACAATGGTAATTCCTGTTGGAATCAAAGCTGCTGCAGGAAAAGAAATCACCTTTACTGCTGAAGCACTAAACTTGCCAAATGATTTGAAAGTGTTTTTAGAAGATAGATTGTCAAATACAATAACACGTTTAGACGAAGCAAATTCATCCTACAAAGTAACATTGAATGATGCTTTAAACGGAACAGGACGTTTCTATTTGCACACAAAAGCTTCAGGAGTATTGAGTACTGATGATGCCATTTTGGAAAGCGTAAGCATTTATACACCAAACAAATCAATACTAAGAATTGCAGGATTGACACAAGGAAAAGCTACAGTAAAAGTATTCAATATTTTAGGCAAACAAATGATGGAAACATCATTCACAACCACAAATTCTCAAGACATTTCATTGCCAAAATTAGCAACAGGAATGTATATAGTACAGCTAGAAACTGCTACAGGGAAGTTGAACAAAAAAATAGTTTTAGAATAATTTGAATCACTTAAAAAGACAAAAAAATGAAAAATCAAGATAAAAACACAGAAGAAATCACTCGTAAAGAAGCGATCAAAAAAATAGGGAATTACGGAAAATATGCAGCTTTAACTGCCATTGGAACCTACTTAATTTTAAGTCCCAAAAAAGCACAGGCACAAAGTCCATCAGCACCTGGAACTGGATTTTAAATAATTTATTATCAAAGTAATTTTTTCCTCAGCTATAGAAATCTTGGCTGAGGGAATTTTTCACCACAAAAACACCACATAAAGTTTTTATTTTTTAATAGCAACACCATGCATTTTAATTGTCTTACTAAATATTTTTTTGTTTTCGCCTTTTTTACCATACTTGGAAGTCATGGACAAAAAGTGATGAATCTAAAAGATTTCAACATAGAAGTGGTGAAAGATGTTACCCCAATCGTTGTGGAAGCGTTAGAAAAATGCAAAAAAGAAGGCTATAGTTCGTTAGTATTTCCAAAAGGAACCTATCATTTTTACCCAACTTTTGCTCCTGAAAGATATTGCGAAATCACGAATAACGATAATGGATTGAAAAGAACGTCCTTTCCATTGATTGGTTTTCATGATTTTGTAGTAGATGGAAATGGAGCTGATTTTATTTTTCATGGTAAAATGATTCCGTTTATCATTGAGGAAAGTAGTAATGTTACGATCACAAATCTAAGTATTGATTGGGAAGTGCCATTTGTTTTAGAAGGATTGGTTGTTGCAAATAATGATTCAAAACATTCTTTTGATATTGAAGTAAAAACACCTTATATGGTTGAAAATAATCGTTTGTATTTATCTTTAGAAAGAGAGGATTCTCCTTACGAACGTAAATATGGAAAACGTTTTGCAACTTGGGAACATTATAATATAGAGGTTGGTCAAAATATTTTTTGGGATCCAAAAACGATGGCGCCATTGTACAATACAAGTTTGTATAATATGCCAGAAAAGGGAAACAATGCTACCGAATTGAAAAAAGGATTGATTCGAATTTCTACTAAAATGAAAGCCCTTCCTCCAGTTGGTTCGGTTTTGGTTTCTAAAGGAGAATATTTGCAAAACAGAACAAGTCCTGCATTTCGTGTTTTTAAATCTAAAGACTTAGCATTCAAAGATGTGAATGTGCATCATGCAGGAGCCATGGGTTTGATTGCAGAAAGATCTGAAAATATTACGTTGGATGGTTTTAATGTAATACTCAAAAAAGGCTCAGGAAGAATGATAACTACCACAGCTGATGCAACCCATTTTTGCAATGTAAAAGGCACTGTAATCATCAAAAATTGCACGTTTGAAAATATGTTGGATGATGCCACAAATATCCATGGAACCTATGTTCGAGTAAATAAAATTATGGATGAGTATACGTTGGCTGTTGAAACTTATCATCCTCATCAAAATGGCTATTTGTTTGGCGAAGAAGGAGATTCAGTAAAAATTGTCAATCAAAAAAATCTGCAATACACCACTGAATCCTTGGTGTTGAAAAAAGTAAAACGTGTCAATGAAAAAATATCTTACATCACTTTTGATAAACCAATTACAGGTAAAGTTGAACTATTTGATGGTGTAGAAAATATCTCATGGCATGCAGCTGCAATTATCGAAAATAATGTGGTTCGAAATAACAGAGCACGAAGTTTTTTAATTTCTACACCAAGAAAAGTAGTGGTTCGTAACAATCATTTATCATCGCAAATGGCAGCTTTCAGGATTACCGGCGATTTGAATTTGTGGAATGAATCCGGACCAAATACTGATTTGTTGATTGAAAACAATGTCATAGAAAATTCAGTTTATGGTGGTGCAGGTGTTCAAGCGGTTTTTTTAATAGATCCAGAATATTCTGATAAGAAAAATATTGAAGGTAAATTCAGTCAAAATATTACCATTAGAAATAATAGTATCAAAACTTTTGACAGCTCTATTTTGGTAGCTATTTCAGTTGATGGATTGGTTTTTGAAAACAACCAAATCACTCAAACAGAAACTTACAAACCTATTTTTCCAAATGCCGATAACATGCAAATTACAAATTGTAATAATGTGATCATAAAAGGAAATACCTATAAAAAAATTGACGGAAAAGAGGTAACAATTACCATTGATGTTAAATCGACCAATGTAAAAGTGGATTCAAAAGATGCATTTAGTAAAAATTCATCAAAGAAACATTTGGTTAGAAATAAATAACGAAAAACATAAATTCCTGCAAAATGTCTAAAAATTCTATCAAAAAATTCATAACACTACTAGCATTCTTTTTTGTCATCGCAAGCTATGGTCAAAAGGTTTTGAATCTAAAAGATTTCAATATTCAAGGCGTAAAAGATGTTACTCCAATTGTTGTAGAAGCTTTAGAAAAATGTAAAAAAGAAGGGATTAGTACGTTATCATTTCCAAAAGGCACCTATCATTTTTATCCAACGTTTGCACCTGAATTTTTCTGTGAAATCACCAATAATGATAATGGATTGAAAAGAACTGCTTTTCCATTAATTGGATTTAATGATTTTGTAGTAGATGGAAATGGTTCTGATTTTATATTTCACGGTAAAATAATTCCTTTTATCATCGAAGAAAGTAGCAATGTAAAAGTTACCAATATTAATATAGATTGGGAAATTCCTTTTGCTTTAGAAGGCTTAGTTGTGGCAAATGATGCTGCAAAAAACACTTTTGATATTGAAGTAAAAACGCCTTATGTAGTTGAACATGAGCGCTTGTATTTGTCTTTGGAAAGAGAAGATTCGCCTTATGAAAGAAAATTCGGAAAGCGATTTGCCATGTGGGAACATTACAATCTAGAAATTGCTGAGAACATTTTTTGGGATCCAAAAACCATGGCACCATTGTACAACACTCAATTATACCACATGCCAGAAAGAGGTGTAAAAGCAACCGAATTGAAAAAAGGCCTTATTCGCCTTTCTGCTAAAATGAAAAATCTTCCTCCAATTGGTTCCATATTTGTTTCTAAAGGAGATTATTTACAAAACAGAACGAGCCCTGCATTTCGAGTTTTTAAATCTAAAAATTTAGAATTCAAAGATGTCAATGTGTATCATGCAGGAGCCATGGGTTTGATTGCAGAAAGATCAGAAGATATCACTTTAGATGGCTTTAATGTTGTTCTCAGAAAAGGTTCAGGTAGAATGGTTACTACCACTGCAGATGCAACCCACTTTTGCAATGTAAAAGGTACAGTAATCATTAAAAATTGCACCTTCGAAAATATGTTGGATGATGCCACAAATATTCATGGTACTTATCTTCGAGTAAATAAAATTATTGATGAGTATACGTTGGCTGTAGAAACCTATCATCCACATCAAAATGGCTATTTGTTTGGCGAAGAAGGAGATTTTGTAAAAATAGTTGATCAAAAAAATCTTGGATACAAAACAGATTCCTTGATTTTAAAGAAAGTAAAACGCATCAATGAAAAAATAACGTTCATCACTTTTGATAAACCAATTACAGGCAAAGTTGACATTTACGATGGTGTTGAAAACATCTCATGGCACGCAGCAGCAATTATCGAAAATAATGTGGTTCGCAATAACAGAGCACGTAGTTTTTTAATTACTACTCCAAGAAAAGTGGTAGTTCGCAACAACAAACTGTCTTCGCAAATGGCAACATTTAGCATTACTGGAGATTTGAATTTATGGAATGAATCGGGTCTTTGTGATGAATTATTAATTGAAAATAACCAAATTGATAATTCAGTTTTTGGAGGAAATGGCCCACAAGCAATTTTTTATATAGAGCCAGATTATGTTGACAAGAAAAATTTTGAAGGAAAATACAGCAGAAACATTATCATCAGAAACAATGTTATCAAAACCTTTGATAGCTCAATTTTAGTAGCAACTTCGATTGATGGTTTGGTTTTCGAAAACAATCAAATCGAACAAACAAATAGGTATAATCCCATTTTTCCAAACGCAGAAAATGTAAAAATTAAAAATTGCAACGATGTTGTTTTTAAAGGAAATACCTTTAAAAAAATTGATGGAAAAGAGGTGACAATTACAATCGATGAAAAATCAACCAATGTAAAAGTGGATTCAAAAGATGCATTTAGCAAAAAGTCATCAAAGAAAACAAACAGTAAAAAATAATAAATCAACACCAAAAAAGATTTAAAAGTCAATATGTTTATAAAACCCATCAGAAAGCTTTTTACCATTTTAGCAGTTTTTACCATCCTTGGAGCACATGGTCAAAAAGTGTTGAACATGAAAGATTTCAACATTGAAGGTGTAAAAGATATTACCCCAATTGTTGTTCAGGCTTTAGAAAAATGTAAAGAAGAAGGAATTAGTACGTTACAATTTCCAAAAGGAACCTATCATTTTTACCCAACTTTTGCTCCCGAATTTTTCTGTGAAATCGTAAATAACGATAATGGTCTAAAAAGAACAGCATTCCCAATAATCGATTTTCACAATTTTGTAATTGATGGCAATGGCTCAGATTTTATTTTTCATGGTAAAATGATTCCTTTTATTATTGAAGAAAGTACTAACATAAAAATTAGAAATCTTAGTATTGATTGGGAAGTGCCCTTTACTTTGGAAGGTTTGGTTGTTGCCAATGATGCAACAAAACATACTTTTGATATTGAAGTAAAAACTCCCTATGTGGTTGAGTTTAATAGATTGTATTTGTCTTTAGAAAGAGAAGATTCTCCTTACGAACGCAAATATGGAAAACGTTTTGCCATGTGGGAACACTACAATTTAGAAGTTGCAGAAAGTATTATTTGGGATCCAAAAACTATGGCACCACTTTATAATACCAAGTTATATGACACCCCAGAAAGAGGCATTCATGCCAAAGAACTAAAAAAAGGGTTGATAAGATTACAAACTGAAATGGAGAAAGTGCCACCTGTAGGTTCCGTTTTTGTTTCAAAAGGAGATTACTTGCAAAATAGAACAAGTCCTGTTTTTCGAGTATTAAAATCTAAAGATTTAGAACTGAAAAATGTCAATGTGCATCATGCAGGATCTATGGGATTGATTGCAGAAAGATCCGAAAATATTACCTTGGATGGTTTTAATGTTGTGCTTAAAAAAGGTTCTGGCAGAATGATTACTGCCACTGCTGATGCAACCCATTTTTGCAATGTAAAAGGAACTGTAACCATCAAAAATTGCACGTTCGAAAACATGCTAGATGACGGCACAAACATTCATGGAACTTATGTTCGTGTCAATAAAATTATTGATGAGTATACCTTAGCTGTAGAGTCGTATCATCCACATCAAAGTGGCTTTTTATTTGGTGAAGAAGGAGATATGGTTCAAATTTTAGATCAAAAAAATCTACAGATTACTAGTGAGCCCATGATTTTGAAAAAAGTAAAGCGCATCAATGAAAAAATTTCATACCTCACTTTTAATAAACCAATTACTGGAAAAGTGGAAATGTATGATGGGATTGAAAATATTTCTTGGCAACCAACTGCTATTATTGAGAACAATATTATCCGAAATAACAGAGCGCGAAGTATGATTTTGAAAACTCGTAAAAAAGTGGTGGTTCGCAACAATCATTTGTCTTCGCAAATGGCAAGTTTTAGAATCACAGGAGATTTAGGTTTGTGGAATGAATCAAGTCCAAGCGAAGATTTGCTAATCGAAAACAATCTCATAGAAAACTGTGTGTATGGAGGAAATGGTGCACAAGCTATTTTTTTAATTGACCCACAATATGTTGACAAAAAAAACTTTGAAGGTAAATATAGCAAAAACATTACTATCAGAAACAATATCATCAAAACTTTTGATAGCTCTATTTTGGTAGCGATGTCTGTAGATGGTTTAACATTTGAAAACAATGAAATCATTCAGACAGATACTTTTAAACCCATTTTTCCAAACTCAAAAAACATCCAAATTATCAATTGTAATGACGTAACTATTAAAAATAATAGGTTTAAAAGAATTGATAAAAAAGATCCGTCAATTACAATCGATGAAAAATCAACAAATGTGAGGGTCTTTAAAGGAGATGCTTTTCATAAAAATTTTAAAAACTAAATTAATTAACTACTTAAATCTAAAAAATGAAAAAAAGAATATTGATTTATCTGCTCTGTGCATTTAGCTTTCAATTTGTAAATGCTCAAAAAACGATTACTGGAAAAGTAACAGAAAGTAATGGTTACGCAATTCCTGGAGTTTCAATTCAAATTAAGGGTACAGATATTGGAGCCATAACTAATTTTGATGGCGAATATAGTTTAACAGTACCAAATGATGATGTTTTCATTGTATTCAGTTATCTAGGAATGAGAACCAGAGAGTTTAAATACATCGGTCAACCTACTTTAAATGTTGTCTTAGAAGAAGAGGCAAGTAGATTGAATGAAATTGTCATTGTAGGATATAGCGCTGTAAAAAAAGGCGACATCACTGGTTCTATAACTTCTGTTAAAGATAGCCTTATTGCCGTAAATAAAACACCCAATTTATTTGATGCTATTCAAGGTAGAATTGCAGGTGTAAATATTACTTCTCAGTCTGGTGAGCCTGGTGCAAGTGTTAATTTTAATGTTCGTGGTTCTAATTCGGTTTTTAGTGCGGGTTCACCATTATTTATTATTGATGGCGTTCAAATAGATATTAACGAGGGTGAAGTTGCCAGTGCAGGAGTAGGTTCTGTGGCAAGAATGGATCCATTAGCCACTTTAAATCCATTAGATATAGAATCTTTGGAGGTGTTAAAAGATGCGTCTGCAACAGCTATGTTTGGATCTAGAGGTGCAAATGGGGTAATTATTATTACTACAAAAAGTGGAAAAAAGGGTAAGATGTCTTTAGAATTCACAAGCTCTTTAGGTGTTTCAGAAACAACTAAAAAAATTAATGTTATCAATCCAGATGAATATCTTATTTACAGAGAGTTGAGAGACCCAGGTAATAATTTTACCAATCTTACAACTGGTGGTGCACCAAGAGATTTTTCTGCGATTCCAAGAAGAAATTGGCAAGATGAAGCTTTAAGAACATCAACGTTTCAAAATCATTTTATTTCTGTCAGAGGTGGATTGAATAAATCAGACTATTCCGCTAGCTTAGGAATGGTGGATCAGGAAGGCATCATTGTTAATAATAATTATCGCAGATACAATGGTAGTTTTAAAATTACCCACCAACAAAATGATAAATTAAGACTTGGATTTACTATAAATTCTGCAATGACTGAATCAACTGGAGTTGCCAATAGCGGTGGTGGTGGAGACGAATTTAATGGTGTGGCTCAATTTATAGTAATCGCAAACCCATGGGAGTTACCAGATTTAGAAGATGCAGATCAATTTGGAAATACAAATTTTATATCTCCCTTATCTCTAATTTATGAAGCCGAGAAAAAAATGAAATTTACGAGAACTTTTGGATCTATTTTTGGAGAATATGATTTTTCAAAGGAGTTAAAATTTAGAACTCAAGCAGGTGCTACTTTTACAGGTTCAAAATTACAAGAGTTTCATAGTTCTAATAGTTTATTTGGTTTTCGTTGGAATGGTAGAGCAGTCGTAAGACAAGTAGAAACAAGCTCTTATAATATTTCAAGCACCCTTCGTTACATGAAAACTTTTAATAAAAAACACTGGGTAAATGTATTGGTTGGTGCAGAATCAGCAAGTTATCTTTGGGAAAGTTTTTTTAATGATGTAACCGGTTTTGAAAATCAATCTTTAGGATTTTATAACATTGGTTTAGGTCAAGTTTTTAATGATTATGGTACAAGTGCTTTACCATCAAATAGGATTTCCTATTTTACAAGTGCAAATTATACGTTAAAAGGCAAATATTTATTTACGGCTAATTTTAGAGCAGATGCATCTGATCGTTTTGGACCTAAAAATAGATGGGGATATTTTCCTGGAGCAGCATTTGCTTGGAATGCCCATAAAGAAAACTTTATTAAGGATTTAATGCCACAAATCAATCAATTAAAAATTAGAGCAAGTTATGGTGAAACAGGTAATGAAAGAATACCTCCATTTACTTTTGCAGGAGGCATGGAGAATGCTTTTTATGCTGCTAATGATCAATTAAGCTTTGGTTTGGCACCTAGTTCTCTAGAAAATCCAAATTTAAAATGGGAAACAACCACTCAATTTGATATTGGATTGGATGTTGGTCTTTTTAATGATAGAATTCATTTTACAGCAGATTATTACAATAAACAAACAACAGATATGTTGATCAATGCACCTGTGCCAGCACAATCAGGATTTAATTCTCAATGGCAAAACTTAGGTGCTTTAGAAAATAAAGGGTTTGAATTTAGTATAAGCACAGTCAATATCAATAAACCTAATTTTAGATGGACTTCAGATTTTAACATCAGTTTTAATAGAAACAAAGTAAAAGATTTAGGTAATGTAGAATTCATTCCAACTATTATAAACAGTGGTTGGATTACCAATCCAGGTAGAGTTCTTGTAGGTCAGCCAGTTGGAATCATGTACGGTTACGTTTTTGACGGAATTCATCAAGAAGGAAATGCAGAAGGAGCTATACCAGGAACCATGAAATACAAGGATTTGAATAATGATGGGTTTATAGATGACGCCAATGATAGAGCGGTTATTGGAGACTCCAACCCATTACATGTGGGAGGTTTCAACAACTCATTCACAATGAAAAACTTCACCTTTTCTTTTTTCTTTCAATGGAGTTTTGGAAACGATGTGTTTAACGCGGCTAAACTAAGAACCAATGGTTTGCAGCCTTTTATGAATATAACTAGAGATTATTACGAGAATGCTTGGACAGCAGAAAATCAGTCAAATATTGCTCCAGCTTTCGGAAGAATTGATCAAGTAGCATCCAGCTATTTTGTGGAAGACGCCTCTTTTTTACGACTAAAAACGGTTAATTTATCGTACGATGTACCAACAGAGTCTTTAAAAAATACCGGTATTGGAGGAATTTCTTTATTCTTATCTGCTAATAATTTATTTACGTTCACTAAGTATACTGGTTTTGATCCAGAAGTTAGTTCAAACAATCCATTATTGCCTGGTTTTGAAAGATTTTCATATCCAAGAGCAAGAACAATCACCTTAGGTTTAACTTTCAAATTATAATTATATGAAAAATATTAAATTTTATTTTCTACTTTTTTTAGCAATATCTTTCTCTTGTAATGAAGGTATATTAGAATCAGAACCTCTATCTTTTGTAACAACAGATAGTTATTATAAAACACCAGAGGAAGCTGAAATTGCGTTGACAGGAATTTACAGCATCATTTCTGCAAATACAGTGCAGGGTTTTGGTAACAATTCAACGTATTCAAGAAGTTTAAGGGTTATGCTTAATGGCGCTACAGACGAAGTACTATCGGTTAACAACCAATTTGAGCCTAATCACAGAGTTTGGGGTAATGGAACATTTACTGCTCAAAGCAACTTTGCAAATGAGACATGGGTATTTTTATATTCTGGTATCAGTAGAGCCAATTATTTAATTGACAGAATTGAAGCTATTGAAGGTTTTACAGGTAATAGAAAAAATGAAATTATTGCAGAAGCTCGTTTTTTAAGAGGCTTCTATCATATGATATTATCAATGATGCATGGTGGAATTCCAGTTTACGAAGGAGTTGGACAAGATATCACCAAACCAAGAAACACCCTTCAAGAAGTTTACAATTTAATTTTAGCTGATTATAAATTTGCTTACGAAACATTACAAGATAGAGCTCCCATTCAAGGTAGAGCAAACAAATGGACTGCAGCAGGCTTTTTAGCAAAAGCTCACACGTATTTGGCAAGCGCAAAAAACTCAGGATTAAATGGTTTTATTAGTATTAATAGCTTTGATTGGGTAGATAGCAACCAACATTATAGAGAAGCATTAACATACACGCAAGAGATTGTTTCAAATAGTGGGTATGTTTTAATTCCAAATTATGATTATTTGTTTAGAGAAACCACCAAACAACATCAATACCAAGAAACTTTATTTGGAGCAGAGGCAAGTACAAGTCCAACTAGAGATGCCATTCATCTTTTAGCAAATACATTTTTAGCGCAAGGCAATGTGAATTTAACGGGTGGTGGTTTTGGATGGTTTCGGCCAACTGATGAATTACACAAAAAATATGTAGTGGGTGATTTTAGAAGAGACCATAATTTAACTGGTAATTTAAACTCAGTTAATAATTTTGAAATGATTGAAGGTGTTAAATATTTTGTGCCAAACACCTTGCCAAATACAAATATAGGATTTTACTCTATAGGTAAATATAGAATGATTGACCCAGCAGCAAAAGTATTACCAAACTGGGCATCTACTATTAATTTGCCAATTTTAAGATTAGCTGATGTGATGTTGTTACATGCAGAAGCTCAATATTTTACAGGTAATGAAGCGGGTGCAAGAACCACATTATCAAATTTAAGACAAAGATCTGTGGCACCTGGTTCCTCACTAGCAATTCTAAACAACGCTTATCGCAAAGCAGATTTTGTAGAGGAATTGTTAGACGAAAGAGCTCGTGAATTGTGTTTTGAAAGTTGGAGAAGAATAGATTTGGCACGTTTTAACAAATTTGACGAAACCATTAATGGATTATCAACTACAGAAGGATTTTATAACAGAATAACTGTACCAATTATACAAGCTAACTGGAAACCAGAGCGAGTTTGGATACCAATACCAACCATTCAAATGGATTTAAATAAAAACTTAATTCAAAATCAAGGATATTAAGAATTCTCAATTTTAACTAAAAAAAGATAATCCATAACAAAAATGTTACAAGTGTAAAGTACATGGTTACATATCAAAAAATCCTTGTAGTTCACTTTCTATAAATTTGTTATGGATTATTAATTAAATCAAATTTTACTAAACTAAATTCAAATATTATGAAAAAAAATTACACGTTTTTACTACTAATGTTTTTAAGCACTTTTATTAATGCTCAAGTAGAGAATAATTTTAACAATCAAGGAGGAGACTTATTATGGTCTAATGCTGCAAACTGGTCTTCAGCTGAAGTTCCAACTCCAACTCATATTGTAAGACTACCTTTAATAGTAGAATCAAAAGTTGATTTAGATTTAACTGTTCTAAAACTAATGACCGTTTTTAGTACAGGAGGCGATGTCTCTGTAGCAGGAGATAATACAGTTACCATAAATCCAAATATAGCTAACGGAATTGCCATTGAAAATGCCTCTGGGAATGATGTGAGCTTAATTTTTAAAGGAAAAGTTACAATTAATAATCCAGCAGGTTTCTCAAATATGAGAAATGGTAATGGAACTGGAAATACCATTGAATTTGCAGCTGGTTCATTACTAACACTTTCCTCCGGTTTTCAACCTTCTTCAGGATCCAATAACAACTTTTTTTTCAATGGAAAAATTGAAGGAACTGCTAATTTACGATTTGGGGCCAACACTACCTCTACGTTCGCGAACACAGTATCAAACACAGGTTATACAGGTGAGTTGGTTCAATTACTTAACACTTCACTTATTGTAAACACACCTGATGACATTGTTTTTTACGATGGCCTAAAAATTCAAGTAAATGGCAACAATGCTTCAGCTACTTTAAATGGAGAAAATGTCTTTAAAAGTGGAATAACAGTTGGAGGAACAAATACTTATACATTCAATGTAAATAAAAACCAAAATGCCATGACGAACATCATTTTTCAAGGTGGTGGAACGTTAAATTTGGTTGTTGATAATGCTGTAACAAATGTATCTTTTGCGAATAATTCAGCCAATGAATGGTTAACTGGAACCATAAACATCACAGGTTTTAAAAATGGCGTTATCCGTTTTGGTACAGACAATACTGGATTGACTGTAGGTCAATTATCTCAAATTAAAGCAACAGGAATCAATGCTTTTGCATTGGATAGTAATGGATATTTAATTGATGCAGCAACAGCATCAGTTGGTGATTTTGAAGAAAACACCATCAACCCAATTGCATATCCAACGTTAGCAACTGACAAAATCTATTTCAAAAAACTACAAAATAATGTGAAAATTTTTGATATTACTGGAAAGGTTTTAGTTCACAATACTACTAAAGATCAATCAGAAATTGCTGTTGAAACGCTAGCTTCTGGAATGTATTTTATTGTTTTTGACAACAAAAAAGTAGAAAGATTCTTAAAAAAATAATCTCTCAAAAAAATCTATGAAAAAACGATTATTGGTTGTTTTCTTACTACTTTTTACCTTAAATGAATACGCACAATATGGGCCTTCACCTGCGTTTTTTAGAACGCAGCGTGCAGCGCCTTTGGTTAATTTAAATACCACTCAAACCATTTTGGTATCCAATTACGGAGCAATTGTAAATGATGGAATTGATGATAGAGCTGCTATTCAAAATGCCATTCAAGCAGCTGTAAATATTGGGACTTCAGTAAATCCTGTTCGATTGTTTTTTGAAACAGGAAGGTATGATATTATACCTTCTGATGGAATTACACATGGTCTCCAAATGACTGATGCAAATTACGTTTTATGGGATGGGCAAAATGCGGAGTTTGTAAATCACAATCCAACTGTTGGTTTTTTAAATTTACTACGTTGTAACAATTCTGTTATTAAAGATTTTTCAGTGGATTATGCTACATTGCCTTTTACTCAAGGTGTCATCACAAAAGTTGATGTTGCTAATGGTTTTTTCGAATTTAGAGTAGATGATGGTTTTCCATTGCCAGTAGCAACTCATTTTGGAGCTGCTAATGAAAGATGGGGAATGATTAAAAATTATACAGGAGGTATCAAAAAAGGCACTAAAAATTTAATTCCTCACAACAATTTTTTCGAATCAATTGGCACAAGAACATACAGATATGCTAATCAATCAGGTAATTTAAGCGGCGTTGAAGTTGGGGATTATTTTGTCCACATGGCTAGAAATAATGGTAAAACCATCATAGTTAATAATGCAGGTAAGAATTTAACCTATCTAAATATTACTGCTTTTTCTAGTCCTGCAGGAGGATTCAATGCTTTTAATAGCGATTCATGGCATGTTTTAGATTGTAAAATTAAATTTAAAGACAATAGAAAACATACCCTCAATGCAGATGCGATGCATATCAATGGAGGTAAAATTGGTCCTTGGGTTGAAAATTCTCTTTTTGAAGGTTTTGCGGATGATTGTGTAAATATAAAATACACAAAAAGAGAAATAAGAACAATTCATAGTTCAACTCAAATTACTGTAGTAAACAGTGTAACTGTTGGCGAAAATATAGAGTTTTACAATCCTAGAGGTGGTATTTTATTAGGCAATGCTACTGTTACTGCTGTTCAAAACCTTGGAGGCAACCTATTTACAATTACACTTTCAAGTTCAATTAATCTTACAACGGTATCAAATCCGGATCATCAATTAACGGATAAGGCTTACATAGAAAGTAGATCAAATGAATCCTTTATCTTTAGAAATAATATTGTTAGAAACAATAGAAGACATGGTCTATTAATTCAGAGTAAATACGCACTGATTGAAAATAATTTGTTTCAAAACCAAAGCACCTCAGGAATAGCCATTGAAAACGGAGTTGATTGGGGAGAAGGTTTTAGAGCAGATAATATTGAAATTAAAAACAACACCTTCGAAAACTGTGGTGTTGATACTGAATATATTGGTGATAATAGATCTGCTGCAATTATTGTTGATTTTCAGAAATTAGGCACTCCATGTACTAGTTCAACTACTTGGTGTGGAACTCAATCTACAGAATTACAAGCACACAGCAACATTCGTGTTTTAGACAACAGAATCACTTACAATAAAAGAGGTGTTTATTTAAAGAATATCAATGGTTTGGTATTCATAAATAATTTTATTTGTCATAATACCGATGATATTACCTTAGGTCAAAATGGAATTCCTATTAATCAAACCATTTTTAATAATAGCAATGTTACTAATACAGCATATACTTATGAAGTACCTACGGCAAATCTACAATTCAAATTGAGCGAAAGTATTGCCAATTCAGCTTTACTTAATACAGGAACAAATCTTACTGTTGATTTAAAAAAGTTCCTTACTGGCGGTGAAATTACTCAAGGTTTTATAGATAACGAAGTTGGCTTTGTATTAAATATAAATACAGCAGGAAATGGACAATTACGATTGATAAATATAGAAGATGATTCTCCTTTTCCAGGGCCAACTGCTGGTGCTGCAAGAAGTTACTCTTTTTGGATAAAGCCCGAAGAAGCTATTTTTCAGACCCTTCTTTATAGTGGAGGCCCAACAGCTGGAGAAGTTTTTGCGGTTCAAATGCTAGAAAATAGAGTTTTAAGAGTTACTGATAATAATCAAAATACTATTAGTATGGCTGATATGCCATTGGATATAGGTGTATGGAATCACATAACGATTACAATGCCTGTAAATGGCACAATGTCAAATATTTCACTCTATAAAAACGGAGTAGCCTCAAACAAAACCCTTTCAGGGTCAGATGTTTCAGTAAACACAGCAAGTAGCAATCTTGATTTTTTCCCAAGGTTTAAAGGATTAGCTAGCGACATTCGATTTTTTGATTATGATTTGCCATCTTGTGAAGTTGAAAGTGTTTATAATGATAGACAAACCACTAACCCAAATTCAATAGAACCATTTGTGAGTGCAAATGGTAATGATACTACTGGAGATGGTTCATCAGAAAATCCTTACGCAACAATTAATAAAGCAGTATTAGAAGCGGTGGATGGCGCTACCATTAAAATTGTAGGAATAATCACCCAAACTGGAGAAGTAACTATTACTAAAAATATTACTTTTCAAGGACAATCAAATGCAGTTATCACTGGTGATGGCACCAATAGATTATTTAATATTTCATCAACTGCAGCTGTATCTTTCTCAAATATAACATTTCAAAATTTTAATGGAAATTCTCAAGGAGTCGTTATAAATACAACTAGTAATGATGTAAATCTTACTTTTACAGATTGCTTATTTCAAAATAATACAGGCTCTCATCAAAATGGAACCGTAATATACGTTGGTAATGCAGATGCTACATTTACAAGATGTGCGTTTTACAATAATACTGCCACAGCAACCAATGGTAGAGGAGCTGCTATTATTTTTGGAGGATCATTTTCAGGTGTAATTACCAATTGTACATTTTACAACAATAGATTAACTACAAATACTACTGCTGGAATTGGAGCAGCAGTAATAAGTTTTGTAGGTTCTCCACAACAATTAACAATAACCAATAGCTTATTTGCAAACAATACAAATGCAAATGGTGATAAGGTAGATATTCAATATCCATCTCAAAACCTATTAGTAGTAAATTCTCTTGCTGAAAATACTAATATTAATCCGACAAATAATACTAGCACAAATTCAAATTTATCAGCAAACTTTACCAATACAACTTTTTCATTTGTAAGCCCTAATGTAACTTTCACAGTACCAAATTCATTAGCTGACGCAACACCAATCGATTTTGGAAATGATGGAAATGATGTGGGTGCTTGGGATTCAAAAATTACTTTATTCACTAATAATTCATCAGATTCAAATTGGGAAACTGTCACAAATTGGTCAAGTACAACAGTACCAAATTCAACTAACAATGTTGCTATTTTAGCTGATTCTGGAAATGTAGTGATCAGTTCAACAACACACGCAGTCTCTAATGACCTGTTTGTAAATAACTCAAGTTCCTTAACCATTAATCCTGGTGGCACCTTAATTGTAAATGGAATTTCAACTGGCAATGTAACATACAAAAGAATTTTAACAGCTTTTAATGGAAATTCTAATGGATGGCACCTAGTTGCATCACCAGTAGCAGGTGAAATTTTTGATAATGATTGGGCATTATCAAATCAAATTGCTACAGGTAGCAATGCTAATTTGGGAGTTGCAACCTATAATACCACCGGAATTCCAACAAGATGGGCATATTTACAATCTCCAAATGGCAGTATAGCTTCAATCTCTGGTAATGGTTATTCAATGAAAAGAAGTATAACTGGAAATGTTTTATTTACTGGAACTATCAATACAAACGATGTAAATGGTGTCCCTATTTCAACAGTAGGAAACGGTTTTAATCTTTTAGGAAATCCCTACACAGCATTTATGAGTTCTGAAACTTTTTTAGCTGATAACCTAAATTTAAATCAAGATCAAATTTGGACTTGGACTCATTCCAATGGGTATAGAGCACGAGCTAAAGCAACTAATTTTATATTACCACCAGGCCAAGGTTTTTTTGTAAAAGCAACGACTGGTAATACTGTTAATTTTGTAGAATCAAATCAATTTTCAAGTACTGATAATTTTCAAAAATTATCAACAACAGATATAAATCTTTATATAAGTGATACTGAAATTTCGAGAATCGCTCAACTTTTATACTTTGATACTGGTGTAACCGAAGGCTATGATGCTGGGTATGAAGGACAACTTTTTGATGGTATAGTTCATTCTTTAGCTATTTATTCAGAATTGGTGGCGAATCATGATGGTAAAAAATACCAAGTTCAATCTTTACCCAAACAAAATATGGAAAGTATTGTAATTCCTATCGGAATAATGGCTGCTGCAGGAAAAGAAATCACCTTTACTGCTGAAGCGATGAATTTACCTGGAGATACCAAAATATTTTTAGAAGATAGATTGACAAATACAATTACACGTTTAGACGAAGTAAATTCATCCTATAAAGTAACATTAAGTGAATCTTTGGATGGTACAGGACGTTTTTATTTGCAAACAAAAACTTCAGGAGTTTTAAGTAGTGATAACATTATATTACAGAATATCAATGTGTTTTCGACAAATAGCAATATACTAAAAATAGTTGGCTTGCCTTATGGAAAAACAAAAATAAAACTATTAAACGTTTTTGGAAAACAATTGATTCAGACGAGTTTTAGCTCAACAGGTATCAAAGAAATTACAATACCTAAGTTAGCAACTGGCATGTATATTATTCAGCTAGAAACAGTCCCTGGAAATCTAAACAAGAAAATTATTTTAGAATAAAAAAATGAAAAAATTATTAGTTCTATTTTTATTTCTGTTTACAATAAACGAGTTCGCACAATTTGCACCTCTACCTTCTTTTTTTAGAACACAAAGAGCAATGCCTTTAGTAGAATTAAATACAACTACTACCATTTTGGTATCAAGTTATGGTGCAATTATAAACGATGGTATAGATGATACTGCTGCAATACAAAGTGCAATTAATTCAGCTGTAAGCTCAGGAACTTTGCAAAATCCTGTAAGATTATTGTTTGATTCTGGTACGTATGATATTAAAGCTACCTCTGCTGCAAGAGACTCACATTTACTGAGCATGGTTGATGCGAAAGGGGTACTTTTAGATGGCAATGGCGCGCTGTTTTTGATTCATAATCCTGTTTTAGGGTTTTTATCAACCTTAAGATGTACCAATACAATTATCAAAGACTTTACGATTGATTACGCAACATTGCCTTTTTCACAAGGCAAAGTTACCAAGGTTGATGCAGGCAGTGGATTTTTTGAGTTTGTAGTTGATGATGGTTTTCCATTACCTGTAGAGCAACATTTTATTGATTCTCCTCAACGTTGGGGAATGTTTAAAAACGCCAAAGGAGGTATTAAAGAAGGTACGCCTAATTTAATTTCTCACAATCGTTTTTTTGAGTTAATAGGCACAAGAAAATACAAGTATGGCAACCAAAGTAGTTCAACCCTAAGTAAAGTTGAGGTGGGTGATTATTTTGTGCATATTGCTAGATATAATGGTGCAACAGCTATTTTAAATTCTGGGGGTAAAAATCTTACGTATATCAACGTAGTTGTTCACGCAAGTCCATCAGGTGGTTTTAATTCAAGAGATTCAGAGGAGTGGAATGTGATCAATTGCCAATTAAAACTAAAAGAAGGTCGTGTGCATACTACAAATGCTGATGCTATGCACATCAATGGAAGTAAATTTGGGCCATGGGTTGAAGGCTGTCTTTTTGAAGGGTTTTCTGATGATGGTATGAATTTAAAGTACACTAAAAAAGTAATAAAAGAAGTTCATAGTCCCACTGAAATAACCGTTCAATTTACAACAAAAGTTGGTGAAGTATTAGAATTTTACAATCCAAGAGATGGTATTTATTTAGGTACTGCAACTATAACTAACGTGCAAAATTTAGGTAGTAATCGTTTTAAAGTCATCTTATCTAATCCTATTAATATCACTTCTGTAAATGAAATTGACCATCAATCAACAGATAAAGCATATGTAGAAAGTAGCTCTAATGAATCTTTTATTTTTAGAAACAATATTATTCGAAATTCAAGAAGATATGGAATTTTAATACAAAGTAAATATGCTTTGATTGAAAATAATTTGTTTCAAAATTTAAGTGGCTCAGCCATCAGAATAGAAAATGGTGTTAATTGGGGTGAAGGTTTTAGAGCCGATCATATTGAAATAAAAAACAACCGTTTTGAAAATTGCGGGTATGATTCAGGTTATATTAATGAAAGTAATTCTGCCACAATAACTGTAGATTTTGCAAAATTGAGCACTCCATGTTCAATAAATACAACTTGGTGTGGTACAGAAACTTCAACTTGGAGAGGACATAGCAATATTAGAATAATTGACAATACCATTCTGTATAATAAAAGAGGTTTATACCTTAAAAACATAGATGGATTAACGCTTAAAAACAATTTTATTTGTCATAGAGATGAAGATATCACTTTAACAAATGGTCAAAACCCAATTGAGCAAACTATTTTTAATACAGGTAATCAAAATGTAGAAGGGTATAACTTTAGCACTCCATCTGCAAATAGTCACTTTTTATTAGATGAACAAAGCTCTCAAGACATTACAAATACTGGTTCTGACAATACAGTGGCTTTACAAATTAACACACAAGGTGGAGGTGAGATAATTAAAGGATTTTTTGATTCTCAAATTGGGTACTCATTTAAATTTAATACCACAAATAATGGGGCATTAAATTTGGTAAATACAACTGATAATTCCACTTATTCAGGTCCAATACAAGGTGCTACAAGAACCTTTGCTTTTTGGGTAAAACCTGAAGAAGCTATTTTTCAAACCTTTATGTATAGTGGTGGTCCAGCTGATGGCGAAGTTTTTACCATTCAAATGGAGGCAAGTGGTGTTGTTAGAGTCACAGATAACAATCAAAATTTTGTAAGAATGGCAGATATGCCTTTAACTATTGGTAGTTGGAATCATGTTGTCATCACAGTACCTTCGAACAATACGCTAAATAGCATCCAATTTTACAAAAATGGAGTTGCATCAACGGAAACCTATTCAGGCACAAATCCACTGATTAATACGGCAACTAACGGAATTAATTTTTTTTCAAGATATAAAGGTTTAGCCAGTGATATCCGTTATTTTGATTATAAACTATGTAGTAGTGAGGTAGAAAGTGTGTTTAATGATAGAAGAAATACGTTGTCAATTGATGAAAATCCAATTGATGAAACACTAAAAGTATATCCAACTTTGGTTAGTTCTTCTATTTTTTTTAGCAAACCTATTCAATCAATAAAAGTGATAAATATGTTAGGAAAAACTTTTGTTTCCAAATCGAATGTTAATCTTACAGAATTAGATTTATCACACTTATCTGCAGGGGTTTATATTTTACATATCAATCAAAATCAAATGTTTAAAATTTTAAAGAAGTAAAAAATGAAAAAAATTTCTTTTATCATATTTCTTTTGAGCATTGCAATAAATGCCCAATATCAATTTAAGTTACCAGAACATTTTAGAACAAAAAGAGACTTACCTCTCATTGATTTTCCAACAAGTGTAGATGCCATTTTAACTGATTTTGGTGCTATACCAAATGATGGAAAGGACGATACAGAAGGAATTCTAAAATCATTAGAATATGCTAGAAAATTAAGCTTATTTGGATCTGCTGTTACAATAGTCTTTAAAAAAGGCAAGTACGATTTATTTTCAAACAACACCAAGAGTAATCATTTAATAGAACTAAAAAACTTAAAAAATGTGATTATTGATGGAAATGGCGCAGAAATTACAATTCACGATCCTTTAAAAGGATTCCTATCAATATTTAAAAGCAACAATATTATTGTAAAAAATTTATTTATCGATTATGATCCACTTCCTTTTACTCAAGGAAAAATAATGGCTGTAAATTTGGAAGACAAAACGTTTGAACTAAAAATTGATGAAGGTTTTCCATATTTAAATCATACAATGTTTCAAGAATCGAATCAAGTTTGGGGCATGTTAATGGATCCTAAAATACCAGGAAAATTAAAAGATGGAGCTCCTAATTTATTTGCTTCTAAACAGTTTGAAGAAATTGAAAAAGGACTTTTTAAAGTAAAATTAAACGCCATTAATTTATTAAAGACAATTGAAGTAGGTGATTCTTATGTTCATATAGCTCGTTTTAATGGTAAATCTATTTTCTCTACGTCGTTTAGTAAAAATATTACCTATTTAGGGGTAACAAGTTATTCTAGTCCTGCAGGTACGTATCAAGCTCATAATATGGAAGAATGGAATGTAATCAACTGTCAAATTAGATTAAAACCTGGTAGATTACATAGTGCAAATGCGGATAGTTTTCACGTAAATGGAGGTAAGTTTGGGCCTTGGATTGAAAATGGTTATTTTGAAGGGTATAGTGATGATGCTGTAAATTTAAAGTATGCCAAAAGAAGTATATTAAAACAAATATCACCAACAGAAATTGTAATTAAACATACGTTGGAGGTTAATGAGGTAATCAAGATTTTTAATCCAAGAGATGGAGAATTAATAGGAACTTATAAAGTTTTAGACGCAAAACCTGACGGTTTACCTAATGTAAAAATTACGCTTGATAAACCAATAACCACTCCATTACAAGTAGGTGAAGAAACCAATGATGATGTAGCCTATGTTGATTCACAATCAAACGAATCATTTGTAATTAGAAACAACACATTTAGAAACGCACGTAGATATGGCATATTAATTCAAGCCACAAATGGCTTAATAGAACGCAATATTTTTGAAAATCTTAGTCAATCTGCAATTACCATTTACAATGGGGTTGATTGGGGTGAAGGATTTACAGCAAATAATATTGTTATCAACCAAAACATTTTTAATAACTGCGGATACGATTCTGCATACTTGTCAGATTATGATGCTGCCACCATAAAAATGAGTGTTAAAAAGTTAAAAAACAAAGTACCTAATGGAAAATGGTATGGAGTAACAACTGCAAATTGGCAAGCATTAGAAAACATCACCATTACAAACAATACATTTTCGTATAATAAAAAAGCCTTGTCTATTGAATCAACAGTAAATGCTGTTATAAAATCGAATATGTTTATAAAAAACTCAAAAGACTTATCAAAGCAGAGTGAACTTATTTTTGAAAATAACAATACAAATCTAATCTTCGAAAATAAATAAAACACAAAACAGTTCTATGAAGTTTAGGTATTCTATTTTAACATTTATAGCCTTACTATTTATTTTTTCGAGTTTTAACAAAACTATACATTCAAATAAAACAAAAGTAATTTCATCAAAACCAAACATCATCCTTTTTTTTGTAGATGATTTAGGTTGGGCAGATTTGGGTTTTAGAAATCCTGTTTTTGAAACTCCTAATATTGATGCTTTGGCTAAAGCCGGAATTAATTTCAATCAAGCTTACATTGCAAGTCCGACTTGTAGTCCAAGTAGAGCCACGCTTTTAACAGGGCAACATCCTGCAAGATTAAAAATGGTGCGTCATATTCCTGCTGGTAAAAATTTTGGTTTTGATCAATTTGATAGAACGGATATCGAATTTCATAAATTACCCACAGATCCTGCTCAATTTCCTTCAAGAAATTGGTTGCCTCTAGAAAACACCACCTATGCAGAAGCTTTAGCTGAGTTAGGTTACTACAATTTATTCGTTGGCAAATGGCATTTAGGTCACGAAAAATACCATCCTATAAAACAAGGATTTCACAAACAAATTGGCACATCTAATTTTGGGCATCCAAAATCATATTATCCACCTTATTTTAAACAAGACACTATTTTTTCGGATAAAAATAATACCTATTTAACAGATAAATTAACCAATGAAGCTGTTGATTTTATTTCGGATTATAAAAGTGATTCTCCATTTATGTTGACTTTTTCCTATTATTCTGTGCACAGTCCACACATTGGTAGAAAAGATTGGGTAACCCATTACCAACAAAAAGGTTTAGATGATAAGTATGCAAATTATGCTGCTATGGTTTCAACGATGGATGAATCTGTAGGAAAAGTTTTAAAAGCTGTTAAAGAAAAAGGCA
>Ga0209137_1000800_pt1 | contig 32120 bp, 40 predicted proteins | sample SaaInl5LU_22_DNA_FD_184642 | JGI IMG/M metagenome (GOLD analysis project Ga0209137, IMG submission 184642) | Marine microbial communities from expanding oxygen minimum zones in the Saanich Inlet - ESP_105LU_22_DNA (SPAdes) (version 2) | ecosystem: Environmental > Aquatic > Marine > Intertidal...
GATGGTTTGAACGTTGTTGGTCCAACCACACTCACCACTTTGAAAGCATCTAGCGATGTGTCACTTAACGCCAATGTTGAAATAGAAAAAAATTTATTGGTAATAGGAGATGTATCCTTGAACCATGATTTGTACGTTGATGGTGAAACACGTTTGGTAGGCACGGTGACCATCGATGGGTCTTTGAATGTAAATGAGTCTTCTTTTACTTACAATACAACGACTATAAATAGTGTAAATTTGGATGTAAGCGATAACATCATAAAAATAAATGTAAAAGACACTTTAAGTAACCAAACTACCAATTTGCCTTCTGGTATTATGGTTCAAGATTCTAGTGATAATGTATTTTTTGGTTATAGCGGACGAAAAGAAGGTCAAGAACATAGTGATAAATTCATCATTACAAAAACACAATATGATGAAAATGCCCAATCAGATATATCGTTGTCTTACGATGATTCAATTGATGTGTTTATGAATGGTTCATTAGAAGTAAGTGGAAATGTATTAATAAAAGGTTCATTAGAATCTGCTTCTATGGTCGGGTTTGCTTACCAAGCTATAGGCGAAACGAATGATTTATCGGCTGGTGAATATCCTTTTGCTTATGGTGCTGGAGCATATGACCAAGATGGATATTTTGGATATCCCATTTTAATCAAAAGTGATTTAGTAAAAGTTGGTCTTATGTTGAGCGATTTATCCATGGCTAGTGGTGATGCGTCTATCAATGATGTAACGTTTGAAATAAATGGTATAGATGTGAGTTTCGATTGGAATGATTTGAGTGGTTATTGTGAAAAAACTACCAATAAATATCCAACAAAAGAGGTAAAAATAGAATTAAATGAAGGAGATATGGTAAATGTCAAATGTAAATCATTGAATATGAATAATTTTCCAACCAGATATGATGTAGTCGCCGTGGAAAAAGCACGTATAATAATGAAATTTTTAACTACTTAAATATATAATTTATATCATGTCAATGATAACCATTGATATGATGGGAGGTCTTGGGAACCAATTGTTTCAGATTGCTTGTATGTTGTCATATAGTTTAAAATATAAAAAACCCTTTTATTTTGAAGATAAAAAACCAGATCGTGATGACAGACCCTTTTATTGGGACAATTTACTGAGTTCACTAAAAATATTTTTAAAACCACCTATTAGTTTACCAATATACAAAGAACCACAATTTCATTATACTCCAATACCTTATATAGAAGAATCGTTTAAGTTGTTTGGGTATTTTCAATCTTATAAGTATTTTAAAGAACATGAACAATCTATATTTAGTTTGTTAAAAATACGAGAAACTCAACAAAAATATTCTCCAACAAATAAGGTATCTTTGCATTTTAGGATTGGGGATTATAAAGATAAACAAGAACATCACCCACTATTGACGATAGATTATTATAAGAAGGCATTGAAACAACTTATACACGATACACAAAAGGATAATTGGAATATACTTTATTTTTTTGAGGAAAAAGACACATCTTATGTAAATGGATATATAGACCAGTTAAAAAAAAACTATCCTAAACTAACATTTGAATCAGTAGACCATAACTTAAAAGATTGGGAACAATTGATACAAATGAGTTTATGTAAACACAACATAATAGCAAATAGTTCATTTAGTTGGTGGGGGGCATATTTGAATCCATTTGAACAAAAAGTATATTATCCTAAACAATGGTTTGGTAAGGCACAAGGTGATAAATATATGAAGGATTTATTTCCTCCTCATTGGAATCTTATACATTAGAGTTATCAGCTTCATTGTAATAATAAAAAGCAATGTTTTGATAAATTATTAGATAAATTATTTAACCAAAAAGAAGATGGGTTTTATATAGAATTGGGTGGTAATGATGGATTAACTCAAAGTAATACCGCATTTTTTGAATTTTATCACAACTGGAAAGGAATATTAATTGAACCTTCATTGAAAGGATATAATTTATGTGTAAAGAATCGTCCAAAATCTATATGTATAAACAAATGGTGTGTATCTAATGATTATATTGGAAATACAGCAAAAGGAAATTTTGGTAATAATTCTTTAATGACATCAATAGATGGGATTAGACAAAAGGGGTATCGATAATTCTAGTATAGAAATATCAGTAACTACTCTAGAAAAAATATAGATTTATTATCACTAGATGTTGAAGGATATGAATTCGAAGTGTTAAAAGGATTAAATTTAAATAAGTATAGACCAACCTATTTATTAATTGAAATATACAATGTAAGTTTTGATGATATACATAATCATTTAACTGAAAATAATTATAATAAAGAAGATAATCCTGGATGGGATGGGACTCATAACGATTATTTATTCATGTCATTGTAATATAATAACATGAATAAGTGAATGTTTATCTTCGCATATACCAATGAATAGAAACAAAATTACAATGTTTATTACTATCATTTATACTAGATGCGTTTTTCCAATTTAATTCTCTAATTATAATATCATTTTTATGATATATATTCATATAATTAAAGTATATTTCATATTCAGAAGCTCCACTATTTGGAAAATCAACCGGATCTACCATATTTATAAATATTTTCCAAAACGGAATACTATTATGATTCGTTTCTACTAATTTCATTAGCGCATTCAAAATATGGTTATTAACAATCATGTGATGTACAATACCAGAAGAAGGGTGTGCTTTTTTTAACGATGGATGTAATTTATTCATATGATTAAAATACGGTTTATGATATTCAGGACCAGTTGTGTATATATAACCAGTTGTGTATATATATTTACCATCTCGATCAATAAATGAGGTTGGTTTTAGAAAATGTGTATCACTATCTACGATTAAATAGTTTGATAAAATACCAGGAATAACGTTTCCTGCATATAATTTTAACAATTGTTGTAAATACCAACCGTTTCTATTATGTTTACCAAATTTTTGAATTAAATCATTTATATTAAAAGGAAATATTTTTTCATCAATTGTAATAGTACCCTCTATATTAATTGTTGGATTAGCACATACTAGGTAAATATTTCTATATCCAATTATATTCTTTTTGGAATACGGAATCATACTCTCTATCACATCGTTATCATTTGGACCAACACAAATAACTACATCAAAATAATAATCGTTCATTTATATAATACATAGTCTATTTTTTTAAATAATTATGTATTATATTGAATATAAAACATAATTTTTTATAGGATACTTAAGTGTTTGATTTGTACAATATTTATAATCTGGTAATTACTAAATGAATATTAAAAAGAAAATAATAAGTTATTTAAATGAGTAAAATAGTGCGTCTAGGTATGACTGAATCTGGATTACTTTTTTTAAATTGGGTATACAAATACGTAAAATTAAATGAAAGTGAAAAACAATTGATTATGAGACAAATTATTAATTTAACCAATTGGTTATATAGCACATCAGGATATTATGACAAATCCGTGAAAGGTGATAAATTTAATTTTGACAAGTCGGCGTTGAATCCCAATTATTACAAATTTATAGAGCATTTGGAGACAAGCGTAAAAAATTGTAGTGAAACTCGGTTTTATTTTCATGATGGTATGATTATGAATTTGTATGAACAACTAAAGGAACCTTTTCAAAAGTTTTATAATATAAATAATTTTGTCTTAATGAATAATACCAAATCAGTTTCTATGATGGAACCGACTTTTCATAAAATGCGTGACAAAAAGGTGTTGGTAATTTCATCGTTTAGTGCGTTAATTCAACAACAATATAATTCTGGAAACGTCTATAAACTTGGTATATCATTCCCAACTATAACATGTTTAGAGGTGGTTACTAGTCCTTATTGTTTTTTGAATGATGGTCCACATCAAAATTATTTTGAAACTTTACAATATATATTCAATGAAGTAAAACAAAAGGATTTTGATATTGCTATTTTAGGTTGTGGTTCTTATGGTCATATGTTAACTCATAAAATTCACAGCGAACTAAATAAAGAAGCCATTTATATTGGAGGTTCTGTGACAAATCTATTTGGTATTTTGTCTACGCGTGAACTAAATCACGGTATGGGTAAAGATGTGACTACCAACCCATATTGGATCACCAAAATCCCTGAATCTTTCCGACCTAGTAATTATAAAGATATTGAAGGTGGTTGTTACTGGTAATTTTCTAATATATATATAATGGAAAAAGATACTATTCGCGAAGTAATCAATGACTTGAAAGCAAAACGAGATGCTTTGAGTTTGGCACATGAACAATTAAAAAAAGACCATGACAATTGGAATAAATGTATTATTGGGTTGTCTCTAATGACAGGTATGTTTGAATCGATAAAAATACAAATGGGATGGGATAATAATTTAGTAGTCCTGGTGCCTATTGGGTTATCTTCTATTATTGCCTCTATTTCAGCATTAATAAAATTCAAGAAGTTACCTGAACAAATGGAAACATTAATTCAGTCTACGTCCTTGTTGACCAATACATTAAATAAATGTAGAAATCACGATATACTCGATAACGAAATTATGATAGAATACAATGACGCGTTAGAAAAATTAGAAACAAGTATTTATCCTGATATACGCAAAAAATACTTGAAAATGTCTCAAAAAAATTTAATTGATATTATGAAAATAGAACAAACCTATTTTAAAAATATTGAACTAGTAAATAAAAATGAAAAAAATATACAAATTATCGAAGACGAATTAAGTAAAAAAAACCGTAATATACTTCATATGCCTTATCCATTGTCGAATAATGATGATAGTTCTATTGCCACCGAAGAAAAAATCAAACACGAAGAAGATCCCGTGGCATATAACGGACAAGCACTTCAAGATAAATATGTATAAATAATAAAAAAACGGATATTTCATTGAGATAGGAATACACGACCAAATCTATATTAATAACACATATGTTTTATAAACTAAATATGACTGACTGGAAAGGAATAATGATAGAAATGGATTCTAATTTTCTAAATTCTTATAAAAATCATAGACCAAATAGTATACATATTATAAATGACGCAACAACAATAAACTATAAAGAATTATTTGAAACAAATAATGTGCTAAAAAATATAGATTATCTTCAATTAGACTTATAACCAATAAATAATAGCACATTATTTACCCTAATAAAATTAAATGACGAGGTATTTGATAATCATAAATTTGGTACTATTACATTTGAACACGATTGTAATGATGGAATAAGCCACCTACCGATAATTCAAAATACTAGAAATGAATCGAGGAAAATTCTAAAAAATAGAGGTTATAATCAAGGAGTAAATCCATTTGAAGACTGGTATGTTCATCCTGAATTGGTAAATATGGAATATATAACTAATTTAATAGATAGAAATCGTCAGTTCTATAAATATGATAAAAACACTGGGTTATCAATTATCAAGATATTCAGTATTAATTCTGTTTTTATATAATCTAATAACCCACCAGAACCAAATTCTAAACAATTATAATTAGATTTTAAATTATTTAACCAAACTATAGCTTCTGAATCCATCCATGGTAATTCAAGTTCATAACATCTTTTTCCCTGAACGAATTCTTTTGTATTTTTCATATAAGAAATTTGTTCATCATTGAATGTTATTTTGCTCATATAATATTTAAATATATATATTAAATATTATATATAATAGAGATGAACATTATTACAGGTGAAAAAATCCAAAATTTATGTGATTATTATATTGGAACAATTGGTGATTTTAACTATAATCCTAATATAAAAAATCAAGTTAGTAAGCAAATAAATATTGACAATTATAATATACAATTAATAAATAACCTTTCAATTAATAATATATTTTGTTACACGCATATTCTTGATGGACATAATTTTTCCAAACAAAAATGTAAAATAAATAAAGATAAATTACTAAATATATTAATAAATATTTCTACTCCATTTAATATTATTTTTCATAACTCGGATGGTTGTTTTTTTTCTTGTCATACAGAATTATTAAAAATTTCTAATCTCAAAAAAATTTATACCCAAAATTTATCAATAGAACCAGAAGAAAGAATTATTCCTTTACCAATTGGAATTGCTAATAGTATATGGCGTCACGGTAATTTAAATATATGGAATCAAATATTAAAAAATAGTAGTTTAGATAATAAACCTAACTACATCTATTTTAATTTTAATATTAGTACAAATACTAACAAACGTCAAAAGTGCTATGATATAATTACGTCTAAAAATATACCTAATTTACCAAATACTGATTATTTGAATTACCTAACTATTTTATCTTCCTATAAATTTGCAATTTGTCCTGAAGGAAATGGACTAGATACACACCGTTTTTGGGAATGTCTTTATTTAAAAGTGATTCCGATTTGTTTAAAAAATTATATAACCGAATATTACAGTAAGATTTTTCCTATTGTAATACTAGATCATTGGGAAGATTTGAATGTTTTAATATTAAAAAATTTTTATGAATCAACAAATTGGAATAATTACAATTTATTATTCTTCAATAATTTGAAAAATTTATTGAATTAATAATGTACGAATTAAATTTTAAATTGTTAATAAAGATAATTTTTTTATCGTTATTAAAAATAATATATGTTGAATTTTGATAAATTATCTAGGTTATTTTTTTAAATTATAAATCCTTTTATATAATTGTTTTACACCTTTAGACATTTAAAACGCCGATTTAGTAAAAAAATTATGTTCTATCATTTGAGGTACTAATTTGTCCCAAGAATTACATTTATTTAATTTAATTAATGTTATATTTTCATCTAATAAAGATATTTGTTCTTCTTGTATTGCGTCAAATAATATTATTTTGTAATTATTTCTAAATTTACTAATTAATTTATATATCTTAGAAATAAAAATTCTCTTCTAAGAAAGTTAAAATATTTTTTTCTTTCAATATATCATCTAATTGTTTTTTTTGGTAAATTTGTAAATTTATTTGTTTTTCCATTTGATGTGTTGTGATGTTGTGATAATAATGTTTTTTGATACTCTGCGTCTCTATGATCATCTTTTTCAACTATTTTTTTAGAATTAAGCTTACTTTCAAGTTGTATCATTATATCTATAATATCATTATTATCTAGATTTATATTTAGAGTGGCACATACTTTTTTAATGTTATACACGTTATAGTTTTCGTATATAAATATAAAGTCAGCTATTGACTTAAATTTATTACACATTTTCTCATTTAAAACGCCCATTTTGTTATATTTATATAAATATTCATATATATATATGAATATTTGTATTGTAGTAGCGAGATATAATGAAGATTTAGAATGGACTAAAAATTTTTCAAATGTAATTGTTTATAATAAAGGAAACCCGTTAAGCGATGATTTTAATGAAAAATATTTGAACAATGTTGGTAGAGAAGGCCATACATATTATAAACATATTTATGATAATTATGATAATTTAGCAGATTACACTATTTTTTTACAAGGAAACCCATTTGACCATTCACCAAATATAATATCTAATTTAAATAAATATGTTAATAATACAAATTTGAGTATTGATTTTGAATTTTTAAGCGAAAGCATTCTCAATTCTAATTTAAAAGGTTGTCCACATCATTCCGGATTACCATTAATAGAAACTTATGAAAAACTATTTGGTGAAAGAAATGAAAATATGAAATTCATATTTGGGGCGGGTGCTCAATTTATTGTATCAAAAAAAAAAATCTTACAAAGACCGAAAGAGTTTTATTTAAAAATTGTTGAAATGTTAGATAAAAATATAAATCCAATTGAAGGGTTTGTTATTTAGAGATTTCATAAATTAATATTTAATTAAATATTGAATAAAAATGGGCGTTTTAAATGAGAAAAGGTGTAAACAGACTTATATTATCATTACAATTATTTATATAGAAATTTGTTGAAGTGTTTTTAGACCTTAATCCAGCCGATATTGCAGAATCTAAAATATTTCGAATAGGTAATAAAATTATATCATAATTTTTTAAATAATCTTTATTAGTATCATGTATTTTACACAAAATAATATCATATTCGCTACCTTTTTTATTTATTTCTTCGGGGTGTATATTCCATCTTGAATAAACTTTTTTACCATTTTTTTCATATATCATCCGTACCAAGTTAAAGAGTCGTGTTGAACCAGTTTGATGAGTTCCTACTATACAAATCTTTTTTAATGTCATTATTATTATTAATGAGAAATAAAATTTTTGTAAAATTAAAAAGACGAAAATTTAAATATTCAACTGGTTAATTATATATACAATAATTACCTTATAAAATAGGCGTTTTAAATGTCTAAAGGTGTAATACATCTACATAATGCGATCTTTTATTTTATTTGGAGAAGCTTTTCGTGAAACTAAAATAACAAGTAATAACAAATAATTTTAAATTTTCATTTTCTGGTATTTTCATTATAGTATATAATTAATTTATAACCCATAAAACTTGATATTGATGTAATATTTTTGTAGCATTCATTTTTTCTAACTCAATATTTACTAATGACCCTTTACCTGACATTTCAGGTAAAAAATTTGTTCGTCTAGGACTATCAATCGGAATACTATATGCATCATCATACCAATCGCTAGAAAGAGGAGTATCATCTATTAAAACAATACTACCTTTATGTAATAAATGTTTAACTGCATTAAATTCATTTAAATGATGAGTTGCTGATGGTAATGGATTACTAAAATCTACATCATAACTATCTAAGTATAATAAATCTATTGGTTGTGTAAAAGTTTTTAAATATTCAACACTATCAGAACATGTCACAAATGTTTTATCAGTTGTAACACTATTAGTTAATGTTACTGCTTTATTGTCCAAATCAACAGAATATACATTTCCTCCATATGTATTTACAAACCTATCCCAAAGTTTAGTACTTTTTGTGCCTTGATGTGTACTACAACCTGTTTCAACTATAATATTATTATTAATATTATTATTATTATTATTATTATTTTTTAATAATAATTCTAAAGATTTTTTCATTGTATGATGACATATATGTGTATAGAAATACTTTCTATCATTATCAGTTGGGATATAACCTGAAATCAATTTTCCATTATCTGAATTATATAAAGTTTCGTGACTTGTTTTTTTTTTTTTAGTTAAAAAAAAACTAGGGATTATATTATTATTTAAAAATAATATTTTATTTTCCATTAAATATTATTTATATATTTGTTTATATCCTTTATATAAAAATTAAAAAAATATTTTTAGATTTTTACAATGAATATGTAAATTTACAATAGGATATTCTTTATTATTCACTATAATATATGGATATTTTAAATCATCTTTATTTTTCCATAAAAATTTAAAGTGTGAATAATCTATTACACAAGTTTCATTGACAAATCCTATAGTATCACCAGTCTGATTTCTTGGATCAATACCACCTAAGTATTGTCCTATAGCAGCGGCATCAAATATAGCATTATAATGTTTAAAATTTTTTGTTATCATATGAGTTACATCATTTTTATTATTTTCTATAAATATTGGTAATGTATCTACCCATTCGCCCAACGCATAATAACAATTTGAAAAGTTTTGCATATCATTTAAGGATGGGTTAAATATATCTAAACATTTTTTTAATATATTATGATTAGGAATAAACATTAATCCAGGAATACATCTATTTTTAGAATCCATAGTTAATAATAGTTTATTTGTATTGTGAAAATTATCTATTTTTTTATATATTAATACATCATTTTCAATATGAATTATATTGGTTATATTATATTGTTTCATATATTCATATAGTGCTACAAATCTATAAGAAGTCAATTTCCAAAATCCATTTCTAAAAGTATTACACATAGTAGAAATAACATTTACATAATCATCTATTAAATCTTCTATATTTATTACATAATTATCTTTGAATAAATGATTAAACTTTTTATCTGTTATGATTATTATATCACTATAACCTTGTTTTTTTAAATGTTTAATATTGTCAAATATATAAGATTGTAAATTATTCAACATAACTAATACAATTTTCATTATACAACTATAAATAACTATTTATATTAATTTATGTATAATATCCATTCTAATTCTGTGCCATTTGTCTCGACCACCTTCACCGCCATTATGAGTGACTTGATTATCGTGTAATCTATAATGTAATAAAACCTCAGGAAAATTATAAATAAAGCCATATGTTTTTAACATACGTAATTCCATTTCAAAATCTTCACACATTTGTTTTAAGGTAGGGTCATAATTACCTATTTCCAACATAGAAGATTTTCGAAAACATAAACTTGGATGATTTAGAAACCAGTGATTAGGGTTTTCTTTGTAATTTTTCCATAAAATAGAAGGATGATTGGTTATACCCTTATTATTGTTTTTGTCATCAAACATTTGTACTTGACCGCCACACATATGAATATCTTTATTTTTTTTCATATAATTGAATTGTTTTTCTATACGATTGGGTACCATAATATCATCGCTATCCATTTTAATAATTATGTCGTGACTACATAGTAGTATTCCTTTATTCAATGTAAATCCCAATCCTCGATTGATATCATTTTCTGAATAAACTACTTTGGTAAATCGTGTTGTTTTTTCAAAATGGTCTAAAGCGTGTTTTAGAATCTTTGTATGGAGAACATCTGAACCATCGTTAATCCAAACCAATTCCATATGAAAACACCCTTCTTGATTTTTTATAGAGTCTAAACATTCTTTCAAATAAATAGCTTTTGTATTTAAACTAGATACTAATATGGAGACATAGTCGTTAGGACATTGAAATTGTTTTGGTAAATACATTTGGTTCATTTGTTCATAATTTTTTTTGGTAGATCCCCATTCTTGATACGCATAAATTTTTCCGTGTCCTTTGTATTCTGCTCCAGTACAATGAATCGGTAAAAAACTATACGATGGGAATATAGTCATATCATTATATTTACCACTATTATACATTCGCGTTAATAATCCTGGTCCCACACTTTGCCAAGCCATTAACCCAGTTTTATTATAATCCACACAGTTTTGTTTGATCCATTCTATGGCTTCTTTGACCAGAGGATGTTTGGGTGGAAACCCCATTGTTCCAGTAGCAATCAAACCATTTCGTAATGTTTCGTGTTCCCATCCAGCAAAGCATTTACAATTCATTAATATGTCGTCTATTTTATCGACACAAATTGAGTCTGCGTCTAAAAATATACCCCCATATTCATATAAAATTTCCCATCGAATAATATCAGCTTGTCCATTTATTTCCTTCATTTCAGCAATTCGATGTTTACATTCCAATGTTATTTTGGATTGTATAAGACGTTCATCCCATCGTATATATTCAAAATCAGGATTCATTTTTTTCCACGTATCCATATGATTAGAAGGAGGTGGTTTTGGACCAATCCATAATTGGTGAATAATCTTAGGTATAGTCATTTATATTATTATAAAGGACTATTTAAATAGTAGCACATTATATGTATTCTATATTGAATATATTATGTATTGGTCTTTTTTTATCATTATCTTTACAATGAATTAGTTATTGTTTTTATGAACATGTGTCTAATTCAAACTTACTAAACACATAGAATGTAATACACGATGCAAAAAATAAATAAACAACGACATAATTAAATTAGAAATAAACAATGGAATTAATTTTCTATCATTTGAAAATGAATATAAAAGTGCTACAACATTGGTAATGATAAAAACAAGAGCTAAAACCATTAAAATAAAAAATAAATTACAAAAATCGGAATTCAAAGGTCCAAACAAGGTATTATATAGATCCATATAATATATATTATATTAAAAAATAAAAGAATGATATAAATAATAAAATTATATTGTATTATGTGTGGTATTATTGCGTGTTTAGGGCATAATGCTTCACCATATATAATAAACGGTTTGAAACAACTACAAAATAGAGGATATGATTCTGCTGGATTGTCTCTAATTCATGAAGACAATTGGATTGTTCATAAATACGTGTCAGACCATTCTATTGAATATTTGGAAAACATAAAATATCCTATGTCAATCAATGGTATTGGACATACACGATGGGCAACTCATGGTCCTAAAACAATAGAGAATTCGCATCCACATAAAAGTTATCATAATACATTTATGGTCGTTCATAATGGTATTATCGAAAATTATAAATTATTGAAAAACTTTTTAATAGAAAAAAACTATGTATTTTATTCACAAACCGACACCGAAGTCATTGCGAATTTATTGGATTATTATTATGGATATACACATAATGTAATGGATTCTATTGAGAAAACTATACAATCGATGGAAGGTACTTGGGGATTATGTATTCAAGTATTAAATGAACCTAATAGATTGTATTGTGTAAGACATGGAAGTCCATTGTTGATTGGTAATGGTGGTAATTTTTCTCTTGTATCATCTGAATATAGTGGATTTTGTGGTAAAATAAATAAGTATATAGAATTAGATTCGAATGATATTTCTAGACTAGAATATATAAACAACGAAATAACTCTTATCACAAAACAACATTATATTTTACGAGACATTCCTTTGGAAATGTTTACAGAATCATGTTCCCCTTATATACATTGGACACAAAAAGAAATATATGAACAATCTCTTACCATATGGAATGTAACTAATCACGGAAGTCGTTATAGAAAAGATGGAACCATTGTTTTGGGTGGTTTAGACAAAGACCAATTGTCTAATATAGAACACATTATTTTATTAGGCTGTGGTACGTCTTATTTTTCAGCTTGTATTGGGTCAAAATATATGAAAAAATGGTGTCAGTTTACAAGTGTTCAAGCAATAGACGCAAGTGAATTTACCAAAAAAGATATCCCAAAAAAGGGAAAATGTGCATTTCTAATGGTTTCTCAATCTGGTGAAACTAAAGACCTACAAAAATGTATTGAAATGATAGAAGGACATATTACGATTGGAGTGATAAATAAAGTAGATTCGGTCATTGCTAGGGAAGTAAATTGTGGGTGTTATTTAAATGCTGGCCGTGAAGTGGGTGTAGCCTCAACCAAATCATTTTCATCACAAGTGACGTTATTGTCTATGATTTCTTTATGGTTTTCACAATTGCAACTTGGTCTTCAATCATATCATTCAAAAATAATTCAAGATTTAATCCGATTGGCTCGTGATATAGAAGAAACACTAAACATAAACATGACCCATTATGTTGGTTTATTTCATCAACATTGTTTTATTTTGGGAAAAGACATTGATGAATATACGGCAAAAGAGGCAGCATTAAAAATAAAGGAACTCTCCTATATTCACGCCGAAGGATATTCTTCCAGTAGTTTGAAGCACGGACCATTTGCCTTGTTGGAAGAAAATTTTCCAGTCATTTTGATCGCACCTAGAGACAAAGTTTGGAATAAAAATGAAAACATTTATCAAGAACTAAAAACACGTGGTGCAACTATACTAACCATAACTAATGAAGTTCTAGAACGAGAAAATACAATTGTAGTATCAAAAAATAAAACCTATCAATGTATTTTGAATATGATTCCATTACAAAAATTAGCATATGAATTAGCTATTTCGCGTAGATATAATCCCGATAAACCGCGAAATTTAGCAAAAGTTGTCACGGTGGAATGATAGATGTAAATACATCTTCTATAGTACTGCGACACATCGGACAAGAATTGCTTTTTTGATACCATTTATTAATACAATCATAACAAAATGAATGTTTACACAAGGTGATAGAATTTGCATTTGTCTCCATACAAATACAACATTCAGTTGTTTCAATGTCTCGAAATATTTTTATAAGGTCTATATGATAAACAATGTAATCATCTATCAATTCATATGAATAATTGGGGTATACATTACATAACCAGTCTACTATTTTATAGTCTTGATGAATACATCTTTCCTTAAAGTAAGCATGATTGTTTTTAAATATTGGGATAGTTTCGAGGCTATGTAACCATTTTAAGGTATCTATATGATTGGCATTAAAAAAAGATTTACAAATTAGTTTTTTATTCAAAGAATTTCTATAATATATCCATTTTGCTAAAAATAATCCTTCTTTATATTCACACGCATAGAAAAAGGCATCTTCTATGTTAGCTATTTTATTTTCTATCATTAAATTATAAACCGCTTCAAAGTGACCATTTATACATAACCAATAAATACATTCATCGTCTATGTTGAATGAATAGTCTATGTAACCATGTTTACAAAAATATTGGACTAATTCAGGCGGAAAACACTGGACCTGTGAAAATAAATATTTGACAATATCTAAATGAATAGTATCTATGGTTATCAAATATTGTAAAATAATATACATATGAATTTTTTCAATGTTTTGAGACAAATATTGGACTATATTTAAATAACCATATAAACAAGCTAATTCAAAACCTATGTGTGTTAATTTATAATTCGTACTTTGATATTTTTTGACTACATCTATATAATTTTTTAAGCACGCATTTATAAAATATTCATCATTTATTTCATCATGTACATATCCATTGTATTTCATAATAGTCATATGTTCTTGATAAACTTTGTATTCTATATAGTATTTAAAGTTTGTCAAATACCAACTCATAAAAGGACTTTCATTATCAACCACATCGTGACTTATAATAGAAAATATATAATTATGATTGATATTCGAAAATAATGATTTATCCAACGTATACAACAATTGTAATGTTTTATAAGAATGTTGTATAAAACATTCTGTTATATTTATATCTTTTATTAAGGATGAGTCCAAAGATAGAAAATAATAAGATAAATCATACTGATTGTATGTAATTGCCTTTATAAAAAAGGGTTTTAATTCTATATGTGGATAGCATAATAATAACTCTTTTACAATAGGTAAAGTATCATAATGACATAAATAATACATACAATCCATAACTAGACTCTTGTTTATAGGACAATGTTTCATAAGAAATAATATATTATTTTCTTTGTGGTATAATTTACAATAATTAAGTAAATGATACTCTTCTAGTACTATATCATAATGTTCGAATACATATTGTATAAAAGAACATGTACTAAATAAAATAACTTCGATATAACATTGTGGGTCTATATAATATAAAACCTCTTTATCTCCATTTTTAATGAGTTGTAAAATAGAATATTTTGTTAATTCGATCTGTATATGATTGTTTTGAATCCATTGTAAAAAAGGGATACATGTACATTGTAATCTTTTCCATTTATATATGTTATACAACACAATGGCATCTTTCCAATGTCCGTCACATAATAAATATTCCATTACAAATAAAGGATTTTCTTCTTGATACAATAAAATATTTGTTTCTGTAAGAGAATTCAATTCAAATATATTCATCTATATAATAATACAATGTCTATTTATTATCCTTTTGGATCACTATTTTTTTACATATTTATAAACAATAAAAGAAATATTGTATCAGCTGTTTCTAGAATAGGTTATTATAATAATGTAAGAGCATATGAATTAAAGAGTGATAATATTATAACTTTATTAGATACAAAACAAAAATTCTAACGCAGGTAGTGAAGGTGATGCTTTATTAATAGATTCAAGTGGTGAAGTCACCATTTATAAATACTTGTTTTTAGAAGGAACAATACTCTCTGAAATATAGTATGTCAACTGACCGACGATTAAAAACAAATATAAGAGACATTTCAGGTATTGATAATATTCGAAAGTTACAACCAAAACAATATATAAAATATAACAAAAAGGAAATTGGATTTATAGTGAATGATATTTTAGATATAGAAGATATATCTTTTGTTGTTTCAAATTAAAGAGAATATTATGAACTGAATTACAACTCTTTGTTTACACTTGCGATTCAAAGTATAAAAGATTTAGACGAAGAATTAAAAAAAAAGAACGATTCATTAGAAAAAAGACTAGAAGAGTTAGAAAAACTTTATTTGTCGACAAATAATTCGTGAACAAAAATATGTGATATCACTGGCGCGGACCACCACAATGAACCAAACTTACATATAAAATATTCATTCCAATTATAGGTTAGACCGATTAGAGTCAACATAGACATACCAAAAATGAGGCATAATTTAGGTAAGCGTTTTGTTTTTAAACTTTTATAATAATGTCGTGGAGTATGTATGTAACCTAAAAAAAAATGGGCAAATTGTGGTTCATATACCCATATATTATGCATTATAGAAGAACCTAGTAATCCACCTGGAACATCATTACGCATATGATATACCGAACTAGCTAATAATAATATAGTTTGATATTCTATATTCATATTCAATACAATCGGGTTTATGATGGCGTAAGAGGTTAGTGTTTTTATTGGACAAACTGCTAAGTCTGTAATGCCGTGGGCAATAGTAGGTATCAACATAATATATTGATACCTATTTAAATAATGGTTGAAACGAATAATAATCCTGCAACTATACCAAACCACCAAATATATATAGTGTTTGTTTTTTGGAACGATTTTTTATCTTAAGTGTATTATTTTGTTTTGAAGATATATTCCATCTGAATGATATATTTTAGATTATTTTTTTCTTGTTTATCTATTATTATTAGGATTATTTATATATGATATGGTTTCAAGTAAATCATATTTTGACTGCTCAGCTTTTGGTATTAATAAATCAAAATGATTACTATTGTCTGATATTCCAGCAATATCGGAATAACTATCTATAAACATCCAGACATTTTGATTACCTTGTTTAGTTATTAGTTTTATACAATTGTCAAATATTTTACTAATATAATGTAAATCATTTGTAGTTGAGAATGCCTTATCTTATTCCATTGTTGAGTATCATTTTCATTTTTTCTGTATGGTAAAAACATATATTCACTTATTTGTTTTTGATTATATGTATAATAATTAAATAACATATTTCGAATAGCATTTGTAGTCTCGATACTAAATTCTAATTTAGGTTTATCTCTCACTAAACATATTTCACTTATTTGCTCAAAGTCATCTAAATATTGATTTATGATTTGTATGATTTCATCGTTGCTATAAAACATCTGTAATCCGCGTAAAATACTATGAATGGCACAATTTCCTTCGTCTTTTGTTTTTTAATTATAAGTCATTATTTAATTCATTATATACTATCATTTTATTAAATGTTGTATCAAATCCATTCGTCCTTGTCTCAAATAAGAAGGATCTAACTTATTTATATCTTGTGTAGTTACATTCGAGCATAACAATAATATTACATTAGGATATAAACCATAGTCTATTTTATCAAGCATATTATTCCAAGTAAGTTTATTATACACTTGAATCGTATTGTGTTTATGAGGCAATATGGTTTGGTTGTGTATTTTATGAATCATTATATCTACTTCATCCAATAAAATAATGAGTGGTTTTTTGGGACTAGGGTGTATAGAGGTGTATATATTTGAAAAATTATCAGATGGTTCGGTTGGATTAAATGTGTCACACAAATAGCAGTTTAATTCGCGTGCCATTAAATAAGCTAAAAAGGTTTTTCCACTATTTACGTTTCCATATAAATAACATTTTACATTATTTTTTTTGTTATAAATATCCATAATATTATTGTATATTTGTCTCTGTTCTTCTGTAAACATACTTTTATTAATGTACATTTTAGATTTCTTGTATTCAAAAAAACTAAAATCACCAGTCCTATAACAATAATCTATTTTTGACTCTTGTGTATCTTTGTATTTAATTGGTATAATTTTTTCTATGACAGGTTTATTAGTTTTTTCTAAAATATTAAACCTATCCTTTTTTCTTAATAAAATATGCACTTTTCTTCCAAAATAATCTGTTGGAAAATAGGCAATCATTTTTGGATGAATCACAAGACCTAATGGGTTTGACTCGTCATTATATCTCATACACATTGAATATTTTACTATATTACGTATATGATTTATCTTGTCTTTGTTTTGTATAGTATAAAGATGTACATCAAATATTTTTAGAAACATTAATAAAAAAGGTTGTAAAATATTAAATGTGGTTTGAATATTGTTTATGGTCATACATAAAAATAATAATATATTATCCATAAAGGAATATGGTATTTATATTTATATTTATATAAAAATTGATAAAGTTAACTTTGTTAATAGTATAATATGTCAAGTAAAAAGACTCTTGTTTTAGAACAAATGTATTCTTATGCTCCTAAGCGGGCATCTATTCCAAATGCCAACAATGGACGAACATTTATGTCGTGCTTAGTATTGAATGAAAAATATTATCTTTTACGCGGTGGGTTATAACAAATATGAAACTAATTTACATCACGGAACCATACACGCCGAAGTCGATGCCCTAATGAAGTTACCAAGACAAAATAAACCAAAAAAAATATTCTTGTGTGTGTTCAAAACAAATAAAAAAGGGAATATATTAGGGGAGGGTAAATGTTGTAAGAACTGTGAAACGAGTATATCTATATTGTCCAAGAAAAAGAATTATATTGTAAAAAAAATATATTATATTGATTCGACAGGTCAGATACAAATATTGTAAGTCTTGGGGATATATTTTTTATTGAAATATTCTTTTACTTTTTTTATATAATTGTCGTTTATACACATATCAAACAAATTTAATTGTTTATTATATAACGTTTTGTAATAACCCATTTGAAAACATGGACTACATATATAGTTCATTTTGGTTCTATAGGTTACACAATGCCCTTCATAATGATATATGTAATGATATATGTGTCTTAATATATCATTTGGTAAAGAGACAAATATACATAACAAATCAGTTATTTCCTCATTATAAAAATATTTACACGATTGAATACAATCAAACATACACGTGTTACAAATCATATGATATGTATTATATAAATCTTTTTAAGAAAATAAAATAAATAATAAATAATACAATGAATATCGCAAAAAATATTAGATTTTTAATATTATATATTGACTTATTATGCAAAATATTATCAATAACTTCATTGATTAAATACGAAATAGTGATAGATGCCACTATTGACGTAATAAAAATTTGGAATGATCCAAAATCAATAATTTTCAAAAGAAATTGTCCGCTTTTGGATTGTTTCAAAGATTGTCTAAAAAAGTAATACGAATAAAAAATAAAACTCAACGCAAATAAAGAGACAAAAAATTGAGTAATGTCTAAATCTATTTTCAATAAGTTTTTTAATGGTATAGAAACTAGCAAACCTGCCTCAGGTATAGGTGTCGCTACTACAAACAAACACCAAATAATAATGGTTGTAAATAGTCCACGTTCCAATCCGAAAAAAATACAATAATAAATACCAATCAAAATAAAAAGAATAGACACACTATTAAATATGTAAAGATTGATAGTATCTTTTATACTTTCCGTTATGTTTATTTTATTTATATAGTACACTAAAGACAATAATATTATAACAATAAATGTCCATGAATAGTTCATATATTAATAAATTATTTTATTATGTCAAAGATTTATATTCTATTCAGAATAAAACATGTAAATCGGTAAATAAAATGCTAAGTGTTTAAGTGACTACCTAATTGAATTTTATATATAGATAAAATAATACGTTCGTCTAACCATTCAATTTTATTTTAAAAATTGAATTAAATATTTCCAATAAAATAGATTATGTTGGCTGAAGTAAATGAACACGAACGAGACAAAAATATTACCTTTTATGAAGATGGTCATATTTACAATGTAAAAGGAATGACAAATTTCACATCTGTTACTAAGTGGGTAAAAAACAAATTTGAAAAATTCAACGCAAACAAAATTATTGATACTATGATGAACTCATCTAAATGGGAACAAAATAAATATTTTGGTATGACGAAACAAGAAATAAAGCAATTATGGAATAAAAATGGTGCAATCGCTGCGGAAAAAGGCACTCATATGCACAAAATGTTTGAAGATTATTATAATAATGAACCTATGCACTATTATAACAGTGATACGATAGAATATAAATATTTTTTGGATTTTGTAAAAGACCATAGTCATTTAACTCCATATAGGACAGAATGGATGATATATGATGAACATACAAAAATCGCTGGATCAATTGATATGGTATTTATTAACGAAGATAATACACTAAGTATTTATGATTGGAAAAGGTGTAAATCTATTGATAAAACAAGTCCCTTTAATAAATTTTCGATAGATAGTCAGTATGATTATATACCTGATACAAATTATTGGCACTATACCTTACAATTAAACATGTACAAAACTATATTGGAAAAAAACTATGGATTTAAAGTATCCGAATTATATTTGGTAGGTATTCACGAAGAACTACATTCATCTTACAAAAAAATAAAGGTTGGTGTTTTGAATATAGAGTAATTCATCAATTCAATTCATTTTCTAAAAGAATAGATATAGAACACGTCGAAGTCAATCCGTTATATAGAGCCATTGCTCCAAATAATATCAGTATTATTAGGGGTATAACATTTATTTTTTTGATTAGATTTTTTTGTTTTAATTGTAAATAAGTATACGTACCTACGGTTAAAATGAGTATACCCATCATTGTTTGTATAATACGCATTACGCTATAATAATTAAACGAATTTGACCCAATAATATGTATTGGTATATCCAATATGTTATTCATACCGTTATTCAAATTTGAAAACTGGAGTTGTTTATTTACCTTTATATTGTCATATTCTTTAAAATATTTATTTTTTATGAATTGTGACCTTTTTGCGGTTTGACATACAATATAAATTTCATTTACATATTCTAAATGATCAATAATGTTTTGTTGGTTAAATCGTATCATATTCATCGGAATATTGTAAAACCCATAATGGTTTGATTGGTCGAAACGTTTCGAATACACTTCGTCGCTTTTACGGATATCTATAAATAAGTATTTCATTATATATTATATTTAGAAAAATCGAAAAGATGTATAATTCTTCGAGTTCAGTTTCCCAGTATTGTTGGCAAAATGTTTTGTATTTGGATATGTAATTACTATTTCGATAATAATATAATAACTTTCTACAAAAGAGCTTTATAATGATAATCTTCTATACTATAATATGCCTCCAATTATAAATTTCAAATTATCATTCATAAACATATAATTTATATTATATATATATATGAACCTTTTACAAAAAACACTAAGACGAATCAGAAAATATTTCACTTGTAAGAATAAAAAAACACTACCTAAAAAACGTAATAAAACTATCAAAGGTGGTAAAAAATGATAATGAATAAAAATCTCATGTATCAATATAATAAAATAAGAATGACGACTATACAAAGTCCGATATTATTTTATATATAACTATATATGAAGTATCATAATAAATTATTTTATTTATTTGTCTCCGCCATATTTTTTTCATTTATTTATTCGTTATTGAATCCAGTTAATTTTTATGGGTTGAATAAAATTCAAGACTCTATAAAGGACGACTTAATCGATGACCAAGCAAAAGAACCTTTTTATACACCATACAACAAGGAAAAGGTAAAGCAAGATGTAAAAAATATTGTAAGAACAGAAGAGGCAAAAATATACAAACCTAATTATTTTCAAAGATATTTAGATAGTTTATATTTTTCGATTATTACTTCATGTTTGTTGGGATACGGAGACATATATCCTATTACTAATTTATCTAAAATATTAGTTTCTATACAAGGGTTGATTACTTTATCTCTTATTCTATATTAAGTATTTTAATTTTTATATACAATTATATATAAAAATTATTCATTATACTATTCATTATTAGTTTATTATTCAGGTTTTGACCTAACATCTACTTGACACATTAAAGACCCCCATGGAACTGGTGGGAGAATATTAGAGAGTTTTTTCTTGTTTCCATCCATATTTACGACTTTACCACTTACGTATTCTCCTGCCCTTAGATATTTATATCCAGTGATTGAAATATCACTATGGTGACAGAAATATTCGCTTCCAGTTTCATCTACTACAAATCCGAAACCCTTTCTTTTGTTAAACCATTTTACTTGATACATTATTACAATTATATATACTAATTCTTTATATCATTTTTATATATAATGTATTTAGAAATTTTATTATGTATGGTTATACTTATATACTTTACTAGAAACAGAGAAGGCTTCCGCCGACCTTCTCAGAGATCTGCCGAACGTTTACCGGAAAATAATCCATTTCGAAAACGTATGGAAATAATAAGACAACAACAACGGGCTCAGAAAGAAAGAGAACAATTAGAAAAATTGGAGCTTGAAGCACGACTAAAAAGTGAACACGAATAACGAGAAGAAAGAAAGAGAACGAGTAGTTATTCTTATAAGTAAACAAAAAATTACTTTGTAATATATATGTTAGTCTATGTCTTAATTGTGGTTTTATTGTATATTTTTTTCAGAAAAGAAGGTCTAACCACGTATTTGAAATATAAAGAGATTCAAGATCAATTTGAACATAATTTAGATGGAGAAACTCCTTGCATATATACACAAATACCTCCACAAATATCTAAAGTATATAATGTTGATTTTGATTCTCCTTTTGACAGATATACCAATACCAATATAAATTCAAAATACAATGATTCTTATTATGACGATACATCATTCAATGTACAAGTTGATATAACAAAAGAAAAAAATAATAATGTATTTCCCTTTTTTAAAACATATAATTATTGCGATTTAAGCGGTGGATTACCTACGTGCACTTACTTGACATGTGGAATAAACGAATCGACTAATAAGAATAATATTACTTCACATAATACACAAGTCGCTGAAATGTTAAAAGAAAAAAAAACAGAAGCCAAATCAAAGGCAATCAATAATTTAAGTATAGAACGTTACAATTCATCTAATTATTATGATGAATCGAAAATTAAGTCTACTGATTATTTAGATTCTATTCGAAATATATAATGAACAATATATTATTCAGTGCTTATATATCCTTATGTATACAATTATTAACAGGAATCATTTCTATATATGGGATATTTATTCCTTTGAGATTCAAAGATTTGATTTTAAGAGACATTCTTATATTGGAAACTATTGTTCAATGTATTGAATTCATATTTTATATATGGTTGGTAATTTCACTTCATAAAATAAAATATGATATAACATATGTCCGTTATTTCGACTGGTTTTGGACTACTCCAGTAATGTTATTGTCTACTGTCTATTATTTTGAATACATAAACAAGGAGGCAACCAGTATTGTAGAAATTACCATAAAGGATTTTTCCTATTTGTCGTGGATTGTAATAAGTAATTTTTTTATGCTTTTGTTTGGATATTTGGGTGAAATAAAAAAAATGAATAAATATTTGTCTCTTGTATCAGGATTTATTTTTTTTATAATAACTTTTTATTTAATATACGACAAGTATGTTAGTCAACAAACCTTATGGTTATTTTTTGCCATAACGTTTATTTGGTTTTTGTATGGTATTGCGTTTATGTTGTCTTATAGTAAAAAAAATACAATGTATAATATTTTAGATATTTTTTCCAAAAATGTCTACAGTTTTTTTATAGTGTTCAAAATTATAATGAAATCATTTGTTCTATAATTTGTACCATTCTTTTGTATGTGAAGTATCTACATTGGCATCTATAGTAATAATGTCTTTATTATATAACAAGTTGTCGTGATAAAGACTACAACGTTCTAAATAAGATAATGGAATAATTTCTCCTGTTCGGTTTCGTTGAATCACTCGTTCATAAGAGACTTGTGGGTAAGTTTTCAAATATACGTAATGTATTGGAACATTCATATTAAATTCGTCAAACCATTTATTGTAATTTTTATAGTCCATTTCTTCTATAATGAACATCGTATAACATCTGACAAATACGTGTTTGTCGGTATACAAACTTCGTTATGTAATGATCATGTTGTATTTTTTTCTATCGATTACCTTTTTAATATAGACAAATGGATAATGTACTACATCATTTGAAATGAAAACGCATATTTTTTCGAATATTGATAATAATTTTCTAGAATCGTTTTACATTGTTCATCTACAATAGTGTTCCATAGTTCAACTGGTTCGTCTAAAAAAACAAATACTTTATGAATGAAAATGTTTCTTTAGTGCTTCAACAAACGTTTATTTCCTGAACCAATTTTTCCTTCAATTTTAATTATTGTAAATAAAATATTTAGTATATATATATGGCAAAAACACGAAAAAACGTTTCACGCAAGACCAAAGCTCGCAAAACGGGTAAAAAGAAAATGAGTCCATGGAATGCCTTTGTTAAAAAAATATATGCACGTGAAAAGAAAAATGGTAAATCATTCAAAGAGTGTTTGAAAATCGCAGCAAAGGAAAAGAAACAAGGCAAAATGAATTAAGCAATGTATTTAAAATACAAATGAACGAACCCAATCGATAAAATAAAATTTACCATTAGAGCAAAGATTATATTAGTTTTTAACAAATATAATGTCAAAATCACTAATAAAACCGATAACGATGATCCCAATAATGCGTGACACAAAAATGTTCTAATATAGTTTTCGGATTTATAATAAGATACATAAATAGGAATAAATAACAATATAGGCGCCGTCCACAAAAAAGCAAATAGTTTCCAAACTTGTTCATCTTTATTTTCTACGATATACCCTGACAATACACCTACAATTGCACCAATCATTAAATTTATAAATGTTCGGTACATCTATAAATTATAAATTATTTTTAAGTATTCCAAATCTTTTTTAAGCATCAAAAAATTATGGGAATGTGGTGTTTCTAAAATATGTTTTATTTCTAAAGTGTCGTCTATTTTATTCCCATATAATAAACGTGTGTTTGTATATAATTCCTTATTTTACCATAAATTTAAGACACTTATCGGAATTTTATGAATGAATCTATATATAAAGAGTCTTTAAATCCCTGTTGAACCAAATCCTTGTTCACCTCTTAATGTATGAGAAAATGATTCAAAATCGTCTACTAAGACTACATTAAAAAAGGACAAATCATTCGCACATAATTGGATTGGTCGCTGGTATAACTTTAAAGTATCTTTACCCAATACATCAAAATAGGCACAAATGTCTCCACGGTAACCTTTGTCTATAATGCCCACACTATTGGCCAAACGAATATTAGTTTTAGACATACTGGAACGTAAATATAAATAATAAGGTAAACTATTTCGGTTTTCGTCCATCATAGCACATTTGATTTTAAAATTAACCTTGGTCGTCTTGTCCATATTTATTTTCTCTGGATTAAATACATCAAACCCTGAATCTTCATTTCGTGTTTCAATCATACAAGAATATTTGTTTCTTAGTTCTTTGTCTTCTACGTATACATAAAGTGTTTTCATTGTTATACTATTTAAGATGTGTTTAAGTTTTTATTATATTGTTATTGCTATTCTTTTTTTGGTGGTATTTGTTAAATTTCTATTTTTTCTATTTCTTCTGGAGTATTTACTTGTTATATGTTCTTGTAAAAAATAATACATTTTTTCACTATTAATTCATCCTTTATCATATAATTTCCAACCTAATAGGCCTTTCTTAGATATAAATCCTAGTATATTTCTTAAATACTTCTTGTGAATGTGTTTTTACAATTATTTTATGCTTGTTTCATCTATACATATTATATGATATATTTTGTATTGCTTTACTTTTTCATAATTTTATGTTAATATCTTTACCAAATCGTTCTGTACTTGGTTCTTATTTTTAGATAAATAATAATGAACTGCTGAAATTTTGTAGTGTTCGCTTTTGTGTGGTGGTATATATTATTATTTAATGAAAAAATTGAAATGAAAATAATAATATACTACCACCACACAATGGCAACTCAGGAATCCAAACCAGTGAAACGATCCAACGTATTGACCCAAGAAGATAAGGACATGCTCAAGAAGTCGCGGAAAACTAAGAAAACATATATGGATAAGTTCATTCTTGATAATGGTGGTGAAGAGTCGGTTACCGAAAAACATGTTCAAGAAGAAAAGAAAAAATATTACCGAGAAAAAAAGTCAGTTGCTTCGCCAGTAGCTTCACCAATCACGCGCGAGTTTGAGGAAGAAACTGAACATGAAGCAAAACAAGAGAAAAAATGCGAATATGAAAAACTCAACAGGTATTACAAAGATGGGAAACTGACATTTGATGTTAGTAAAGAACCAACAATTGATGAATTTATTGATTGTATTGGAGAACCAATGTATCTTGTAGGACGTTGCGTGTTAAATACACCTGAAAATTTCCCATATAAAACAAAAAAAGATGGCACCCTAACTAAGACACAACGTGAATATTTTGAAGACATTCCAACATATACAGGAAAGAAAGTAGACTATCTAGCTGTTGACGAAGCAAAGTGGTATGATAACAATAACGAATGGTTATATTGTCTTGTATACAATAAGCACATTGTAAAAATTGGCATGACTATTACTTCTCTTAATGAACGTTGGTGTGGTTCGTATTCTTGTGGAACTAGTCGCGCAATGACTAAGGGTTCTTGTTCTACCACTAACTTTATCATTACGGAGTGTAATTTTGGAGCAGTATACTCCGGTATGGATGTTGAAATATACGCAGTTTCCTGTCCAAAAGAGGCCGTTTCTGTGTCACGATTTGGTCAAACAAAAACCATTTATATATCGATGGTGCGTGGCTACGAGACGATGTTGTCCCAGTGTTTCCACACTACATACAAGAATAAACCGGTATTGTGCGTTCAAGAAGGAAAGTAAATAATGCTTTCACAAAATAATAATAAGTATATTTATTTGATTATAAATTTGATTCAATAAACTTTATCTCATCTTGAGTTATATTGAATTTTTTATACACATTTTTATAATTATCACAATAAGGAAAATTTTGTAGAATGCGGATATTATTGAAGTTTCCGTAGCGACAAATATTATTAATAAACTTATACATAGGATGATTCAATACTAAACTTATATTTTTTGCATCTATTTCATCTTTACATATAATGAATGCGATTGATTGTGTCATTCCACAATTATCAACAATTGTTCCATAATAGGATGTTGTAGAAATAAATACCTTGAAATCATCTTGATATTTGTGTGGACGAGAACTCCATACTGTTTGCTTTGGTGTATGTATTAGTTTATATTTATAAATTTCATCTTGTACTGAAGAAATTAATGTTTTTTTAGTATATTTATGTAAGTCGCTACTCGTTTTCACATCAAACTTTTGTAAAGTCTTATTATCAATTGTTTTATGCAAGATAGATTGAATAGTTTTATTGTAGTAAAGTGGAATATATTTCCGTTCTTCACTATCAACAAAATCCTTGTAAACATTTTTATTCCATATACCTTCAATAGTAATTGGTTTATATGATGGAGTATTTTCTATTAAATACCATGTAAATGATGAACCTATTTTTTTGAAATATTTTTTTGCTATATGTATATTTAAATATACAATCTGTAAGTTAGTCAAATCACAAATAAGTGTGTTTCTATCAGCATAAGACATCCAATTATCAGGTGTTATATAAAGTAGTAATCCGTTTGGTTTTAAAATTTCTAATGATTTTTTTATAAATAATCCTATTAGATTATGATTTTTAGATGCGCGCTTACCATTTGGAAGCAACTTTGCGTATGGTGGGTTTGCTACAATTAAATCAAAATTCTCAGTGATGTTGATTTCCAAAAAATCCTCATTATAAATGTTTAAATTATGGTCAAACATTTTTTTCATTACATTTATGCGGTCCATATTTAAATCGTTAAAATACAACATATTGGTTAGAATATCTTTTCTATAATGATACTTAAGCAACTTATAGTAAATAACAAATGGAAAGTTGCCACAACCACAACAAGGGTCTAAAATTTTAATATTTTTATTTTTCCAAAATGATTCCGGAATCTTACTAATCATTTCTTCTACACATGTAATAGGTGTAGGTTCATCATTAGTAGTTACTACTAATTTCTTATCTTTATTCAAATTATCATCATAATATTGTTTTATAGTATTATAATTACTTGGTGTTATTTTTGGAATGGTCGTTTCCATATTTTGAGTTATATTTTCAGTATTATTTGAAATCAATTTTTTATTAATAATATTCTCAACAATGTATTTTTTTGTTTTGATGTTTAGTAGGATTTCTGAGAAAACTCTTTCAAACAGCGTTCGCAAGTATATTTCGTCATTCTATACTATTACTAATATTTTAGTATAATTTACTTAAGTCAGTGTTTTAAATTTCCAAAGATGTAAAAAGACATATAGTTAAATGCTGAATATTGTTTAAAATATGTGTTAGTAGATGAAATATTATAAACTATTTTTAATACATTAATATATGGGTAGAAAATGTCCAAAAGGCGTAATTTGTATTCAACCTGTATTCCTAATTATTTTTATACTTGGCATAGTGATATATTTATTATATTATCATCGGTCCAATACGACCATAGTTCAATATGGTTCTTGGTTTGACCGCATTTTTAGACCGAATATACCTTATAATAATGATATTTTATCTAACCCGTATAGCGAACCATTAAGAGATGACCGATATTTAGTTACTAGCCGAGATATAAAAGAAGGGGTCGTTCCAATAAACGTTCCCACGCAAAGCATTGATACAAATTATAGGCAAGTGGGTATATTAACTAGACCAAGCGATGAAACGATTTTACCTTTGCTGGGACGCCCGTTAATTGTGCATAGAGACAAATGGAACTTTTATTGTATGAATGATAAAAACAATGCCATTAAATTACCGATTGTTCATAATAACAAACGATGCACTGGTCCAAACGGATGCGACAATTTATACGATGGGGATAGTGTTTATGTAGAAGGATATAAAGAAACCTTTCAAGTCACGATGTACGATAATAATGTAATACAATATATTCCTTATTAAAATAATCTATTATATATAATGGTTTATAAAACAAAAAAGAATAAACTAACTTTACATAAAAAATCAAGAAAAAATGTAAAAGCTGGTGTAAATATCTAAACACTGAAAGCCCAAACATATAAAAGTAAAAAGAAATGATTGTAGTTCACAAGTGTTCCAATTAATGAAATATACAGACCGAAAAAAAAAAATCTGAATATTTACAGAAAAAAATAAACGAAAGAGAAACATATATATTGATGACTGGTATCGATTACAGGGAAATTTTGAATATGATGAATAGTGCTTATGAACAAAGTAATCCTACAAAAAAACGCGCGTTCAAATGGATTAAAATAAAATTACCCATTGACTTTGGATTAAAAAAATAAAACAAGGAAATATAGTAAAATAAAGAACATTAGTGAATTTTTTATTCGAGATCCTCAAGTAAGACAAGGAGACCATTTATTTGAATTAGAAGAATATATAAATATATTAAATCATAACCATTGTGCAGATTAATCAAATTGGGATTTTTCTCCTTGTTTTTATTGTATTATAAATACAGAAAACAAAACTTTAAATAAATACCAAATTACTCCCAACATAATTGATAAGCATTTAAAGACATACTGAATCCACATAATTCATTTCTAGTAGAATCTTCTTACAAAATGGTTCTTACGAACTATCCACCTGCAAAAATAATTCTATAATTTCGATTGAATATAATATTGGTTCAGACAAATCTGCGTATATGATTTTTGGATGAACCAATTGAACAATGGAATAGCAACGTTGACAAAAAAAGTCATTACTATTTATAATAATAGGTCTTATGAATTTCATTCCAAATGATAGATTACATCAATCTATACTAAAAATGAAATAGAAAATAATCAAAATAAATTACAACTAAAATTAAATTATTTGTAATTTTAATATAACTATAAATATTTTGACATAAAAGTATTTTTAAATACTTACTTTTTCGTTATTTTTAAACTAAAAAACAACTTTTATTGCATAAACGCAAACAACTTATAATGTAGTTTTTCGTGGTTTTTCATGGTTTAATACTTACCTTTTCGTGGTTAGTCAGTAACAATTATATATTTGGACTATAAAAAGTATTACTAGTTTTCATTTATAAATAATATATAAAAATAGTGAGAGTAGTTTTTTATTTATAAATAATGATATGGTAAGACATAATGTCCTTTTTTCAACAACTGACACCATATAAACTACTCTAAAATTCGTGGTTTTCAAAACAAAAGGCCAGAGAGAGAGGGAGGCAAAATAAAATTATTTAGAAAAATAAATTTAAGAAAATCTTTTATAACAATAAAACTGAAGAAAAATAAAATTATTTAGAAATAGGAAGGTCAATTACATTAATCGCTTTATCATCTATCCAATAATCATAATGTGGTTTTCCAATATTAATAGTATCATATTTACATTTCCAATGTTTTAATTGTTGTAATGTAACCTTATCCCATATTTTTCCTGTGTTTGTCCCACGGGCTGTCCAATAATGGATTTCATTTCCCTCGTCGTATAAACGATTAAAATATTCAATTACATTATTTTTAGGTGTAGAAATAAAATAATCATTTTTGTATGTATTACAAATAGTTCCGTCGATATCGACAAAAAACTTTTTACGATGTTCTTGTAAAGGTCGTGGGCGAAAGGTCAAGCATCTAAGTGTAGGTGTACGAGGTTTGATATATCCAACTGGTGACGGATATACCTTGCCCATATTGTCTAACGAATAAGCACATGATAGAAACCATAATAAAAGAAACTTCATTGTTAATGTAATTATAGTATTTTTAAATTATATTCATATATATATAATGCCAACTAGAAAAAAATTTAGGCCAACTAGAAAAAATTTTAAGAGAAAAAGACGGAGTATTCGTGGAGGCTCCGTTAGTTTCTTTAAGCGGTTGGCGGGGGCGGCGGCGGAGAAGGCGGCGGAGAAGGCGGCGGCGGCGAGGACAATGGCGAAGGAGGCGGCGAAGCAGGGGCTGGAGCAGGCGCAGCAGGGGCTGGAGCAGGCGCAGCAGAGACTGGGGCAGGGGCAGCAGAGACTGGGGCAGGCGCTGGCGCGGCGGCGGGAGGAACTAAAATTTAAGAATTGTGAAGAATTAATTAATGGTAGAATGGTTAAATATAATGATAATTTTTATTATGTTTCTAGTGTTACAAAAAATAATGATAAAAAAGAAATAATCAATATCAAAATCATAAACAAAGAAGGTGTAAAAGAAATAAAAGAAATAAAAGAAATAAATGAAATAAAACCTTATAATTATGGTGATATTTTAGACAAAATTAAAAATTTAACAGATATAATTTTACATGATAAATATTTAATAATCGATGTTAATGATAAAGATAAAGATAAAATAAATGATTATATACAAATAAGCAAATATATTGAATCTATTATGAAAAAAATTAAGGAAGTAAAATATGGACAGAAATTGACAGAGACAGTGAAAGTGACAGAGACAGTAGTAGGAGGCGGCGGCAACAACAATAGGAGGAGTCGGTTCAGTGTTCCAATAAGGGCGGATGCAGTGCAAGCGGCAGCGGCGAAGGCAAAGTCCAATACAACGGTCAAGGCACTACCAAGGAAGGGCGGCGTCAAAAACAATAGGAGGAGTCGGCGCCACGCGTGGGTAGCAAAAGGGGGGCAAAATAAGGATATTTGTATAAATGATCCAAATATTTTAGGTCGCTTAGTTAAATTTAAAAATAACTTTTATTATGTTTCAGAAATTTTAGCTGATGGAAATATCAAAATCAAAAACAAAAACAAAGAAGGTGAACAACAAATAAATAATATAGAACCTTATAATTATGATGAAGTAATAAGTAGTTTGCTTTCGTTATTTAAAATAATATTAGAAAAAAAATACTTATATAATAATGATAAAGAAAAAAATAATATGGATAAAATGGACATAATACAAGAAATCATTAAATTTTTGAAACTTATAAAAAATCCGAAACAAGGCACCGGAT
>Ga0209137_1000805_pt1 | contig 32016 bp, 33 predicted proteins | sample SaaInl5LU_22_DNA_FD_184642 | JGI IMG/M metagenome (GOLD analysis project Ga0209137, IMG submission 184642) | Marine microbial communities from expanding oxygen minimum zones in the Saanich Inlet - ESP_105LU_22_DNA (SPAdes) (version 2) | ecosystem: Environmental > Aquatic > Marine > Intertidal...
GCGGATAAAAACCGTTCAAAAAAACGGAAGGTTAGCGATCCGCCTTCACGTCTCAGCCAATTTCTTGCGGACCGCTGCAAGGTCGTCCATGACACGCTGCGCACGCGACGTCCTGTCGCGTGACGCTCCGCGCGAAACAGGCTGCAGCCGCTCGGCTAATTTTTGTTTTCTTAAAAGGTTGAGAGGTACCTAATCCTAACTTAGTGGGTTTTTGAACCGTCGCCACTAGCGAGAGGGAAGCGTGCGTGAACAAAAGGGATCGGAAGATTGTGCGCGGACCAGTCATTGCGGCATCGGGTTAGTAATTTTAACGCTTGACGATTAGGCATAGAAATTTTCAGGGTTACGCGTTATCTTTGTTAAACAAATTTAAACACTTCTGGGCGGTACGTTTATGTTGGGTGTCCGATTAGATGATGAGCTCGAAAGCCGGCTTAATGCTTTGGCGATTAAGCAGCAGCGATCCAAAAGTTTTCTTGCGAAGCAGGCGTTAAGGCGCTTTATTGAAGAAGAAGAGCAAAAGCACTTCGAGAATGAGTTGACCCTAGCTCGCTGGGAAGCTTATCAAACAACCGGTGCATCTATTAGCGGTGATGAAGTAAACGATTGGTTGAGTTCTTGGGGTAGTGATCAAGAGAAACCATGTCCGCAACAATAATTTGGTTGCCCGAAACGGCGCAAGATTTGCAGCGCCTCAGAGACTTCATCAGACCAGAAAACCCGCTTGCTGCCAAGCGAGCTGCTGAACGTATTATAGACGGATTATCACTGCTGCAAATCTCGCCTGAGGCGGGTATGCCTGTTGAAAATCTTACTGGTTGTAGAGATCTTATACTTCCGTTTGGTAGCGGTGAATACATCATTCGCTATCGTTTGGAAGCAAGCACTCGCGTTATAATTGTGCGGGTGCGTCACAGCAGAGAAATACCTTTTTAGTGAGTTAATCGCCATTTGTCGCTTTCTGTTCTGGTTCGACTGCTCAGCTAGCGAAAATGCGTTAAAGCAACATAAAGCCGCCGTCGCTCACCAAGGTATGCCCTGTCGTATAGGCCGACATGTCGCTGGCTAGATACAGAATAGGGCTGATGATTTCCTCGGTCGCGGCAATACGTTTTTGTACGGTGGCTTTAATCGAGCCCTCTTCGTAGCCTGGGTTGGCAGCGGCACTGTCGAACAAATCCGAGTGGTAGCTTCCAGGGGCCAGGGCGTTGACGCGGATGTTCATGGGCCCCCATTCAATGGCCATGACTTTCGTCAGCGCTTCCAGTGCTGCTTTAGTGGCAGCGTAAAAGCCGAGATACGCCGGGGGTTTTAAACCCGCCACAGAGATGACGTTGATGATCGAGCCACCGCCGTGCTCTGCCATTTTGGGCGCCATTCGAGACGCTAAGTACCATGGCCCTTTAGTGTTGACGTCGAAGAGCTTCTGAAAAAGCTCGACGCTTAAGTCACTAAGCCCGCCCAGCATGGGGTTCATGCCAGCGTTGTTGATCAGGATGTCGACACGGCCGAACTCCGCGTAGCTCTGTTCGATGACCCTGTCTAAGGCTTCGGGCTCGCCAGTATGCGCGTGTATAGCCAGCGCTCGTCGACCTTTTGCTCTGATTTGCTCGGCCACTGCTTCGCAATTTTCTAGTTTGCGGCTCGCGATAATGATGTCAGCACCGGCATCAGCAAGCCCCAGACTCATGGCTTTGCCTAAGCCTCTGCCTCCGCCGGTAATTAGCGCCACTTTGCCGCTTAAATCGATGGTATGCATGTTATCTCCTCATCACTTTGACGGGTGTGTATCAGCCCTTAATTATTTTTAATATATGCAATATATTATTTTTTGCAGTCCATATAGACGGCCAGAAGAGAGGCGGGTTTGTCGCTGTCATTGTAGCCGTGGTGCACGACATGCATGGCTTCCATGAAGGTGTCGCCGGCTGTGTAGGTGTTAATACCATAGCCCTCGTAGTCTACTTTTATGGTGCCCGATAATATTTGCGCGTAAAGCGGTGTGACGTGGGTGTGTTTGGCGCCTGTTTGCCCGGGTGTCATGGTAATAATGTCGGAATGAATGCGCGGATTGCAGCTCTGTTCGGGGTAGTCGATTGCGTTACCCAAGATGTCAGTGTGAGTATCCAATAAATTTTGCGCGGGATAACCGCCAAGGACTTGGGTCGCTTTTTGCATTGGCGCCGCAAGTGTCAGCGAGGCTATGCTCAGTAGTAGAAAAATGGTCAGTAAGCGCATTTGGGTCTCCTAAAAGTATTCGCTTCAGTTTAGACCCTATTACTGCCAAAACAAATTCCTGATGAGTGCAGCGCCAATTTGGGACCGTCAGCGCTGGAGTTTATGGCCGTTTACGTGAGATCTGAGTGTACTGTTTGATGTTTGCGTTTTAAGACAAAGGCTGCGCCCCAAAGTCCTGCGTAAAGTAAGAGTAAGGCGGCGAGGGCGGGATAGGGAGCCTCTAGATTGCTACGAGAGCCTGCGTAGGTTGTGAGTAGCGCATAGGGAATGTGACCCAAGCAGAAAAATAGCATGAATTTTAGTCTAGGCATTTTGGCTGCGCCGGCCAAACAGTAAGTGATTTCTGGCAGCATGGGGGCAGAGCGGCTGAGTAGCAACATGAGCGAGCCGTAGTTTAAAAAATCATTTTGTACTTTGGCTTGCTCGCCCGCGGATAACCCAAGACGTGAAAATAGCTGCAAACCCATGCCTCGACTTGCCTCGTAGGCGCAGAAAGCGGCGGTGATCAACCCCAAAAATACTGCACCAAAAGCAATTTGAAATCCTAAAAAATAACCTGCAAACAGGGCGACCCAGACCGTGGGAATAGAAAACAGCAAGTCGGCCAATAGCAAAGCAATGACCAAGGCGATTAAAGACTCTGCAGGCTGATGTTGTAGCAGTTCAAACCAGCGCTTGATGTCGCTTAAATCAAACCAGCCCATTAGGCGCGTCAGTAGCAGTAAGCCGATAAAAAGTACGACTAAGCGAAGGCTGACTTTAATGATGGGGTGCATAAGTTGCCAAGTTGATTGAAAAACGCTTTATGGTACCAAACTGCTTAAGGCTTACCGAATTTACTATTTTTCATCAAATTTGCCAAAAGTGGCACTTTCATCTTAAAGTGACACTATACTGCAGGGAGGTATTAATGAGTTCAGAAACGCTAGAAGTTAAAGAATCGGGTTTGTACACAGTCCGTTCGCATGAGTTAGAGGTTCAGCTTGAAAGCTTGGCCTTACTACCTGAGATGTCGGGTCTTAAACGTATGGGTGGCAAAGCCTTTGGCCGCAGTATTGAGTCTTCGCTTAAAGCACTAAGCCAAACACAAGAACCCATTGGCTTAAGGTTACGCAGGCAAGATTTAGCGGTTGTCTTAAGCGTTTCTCAGTACGAGGAAATACTGAAAATGAAAGCTCTTTATCAACAGCTGGTGGTGCGCCTAAAACAGCACGAAATTGGTAGTGTCAGCAGTGAATACGACCGCTTATATGAACGAATCACGAGCCAGTCGTCGCGTGAAGCCGCGGATCAATTGTTTGGAACGACTGGCGATGACCTAGGGCATTCGTACAATCCGGGGGGTGATAAACCTTTGTGATTACGGTCATTGCCGGCGTTAATGGTGCGGGTAAAAGTTCCCTCGTTGGCGCATATCTACGCGCGAGCAACGGCGAGTATTTTAATCCGGATGAAGTGGCAAGAAATTTACTCAGACGACATCCTGAATTCTCTCAGGAAACAGCGAACGCAGAAGCTTGGCGTATAGGTTATGAGCAGCTTAAGTTGGCGGTGCGGCACAATCCCGATTACACCATTGAAACGACCTTAGGCGGTAATTCAATCTGCAAGTTGTTGCACCGTGCGATTGATCAAGGGCGCGACGTGCGCATCTTTTACTGCGGTTTAGACTCACTTGAACTGCATGTCGAAAGAGTGGCGCAAAGGGTGCGTCGGGGTGGACATTTCATACCAGAAGCCAAGATTAAGGAGCGTTGGGTAAGCTCTATTCATAATATGCTCAGTTTAATTCCGCGGCTCAGTGAGCTCGCGGTGTTCGACAACTCGTTTCAATGTGATTCGATGACACGCCCGATACCTAAATGCCTGTTTGTGGTGAAAGCACATCAATTTACCGTATTACCAGTTAGTGATATGCCAGAATGGGCGAAGCCTTTAGCGGCTCGGGCGATGCAATGTGTTATTGATGCGGGTTATCGATAAGCTCTGGCTTTAATCGATAGTGATGCCAGTACATGGGTGTAATCTTCCAAATCGCCCGCGATAATATGGCTAACATTGTCTTTGCGTTCGAGCGTACCCTTAACGACCAGTAACCGCGCATTCATTAATGCCTGGCGGCAACGTTCCTGTAGCTTGGGCCAGACCACAACGTTATGGTTGCCCGTTTCGTCCTCTAAGGTTAAAAAGATTACCCCAGATGCTGTGCCCGGTCGCTGTTTGCAGGTGACCAAACCCGCGATGCGTACAAAACGCTGAGACGAGGCGGCAAGCAGTTCACGGTGAGTCGAACAGCGCTTAAAGGGCCACTCTTTTCGCAACAAGGACAGGGGGTGATCGCGCAATGTGAGTCCTGTACTTTGATAATCAGCCAGTACGTTTTCGGCAACGCTTGGGGCCTCGATACTGGGGCTTTGATAGTTTTCGGTGTTATCCAAACTGGCCAGTAAGGGACGATGTTCGGGTAACCCTAAGACCTGCCACTGGGTTTGATGGCGGTGACCACTGATGGTCGATAAAGCATCGGCGGCGCTTAGTGCTTGCAGTTCATTGGTGGGTATGGCCGCGCGCTGGCGTAATTCATTCAATGCTTTGAAAGGCCCATACCGTCGCCTAGCTTCGACAATACGCGTAGCAGTCGCTTTGCTTAAGCCCTTGACTAAGCGCAGGCCTAAACGAATTGTGTTGGGTTGCTGGCGATAATCTATGGCAACCAGTTGGTGGTCCCAAAGGCTCTGGTTAATGTCGAGAGGCTCGATATGAATACCGTGGCGCTGGGCATCTTGTATCAGTTGTGAAGGGCTATAAAAACCCATGGGCTGGCTGTTGAGTATACCCACATAAAAAGCGCCGGGGTGATGCCGTTTAAGCCAAGCTGACGCGTAGGCCAGCAGTGCAAAACTAGCCGAGTGCGACTCTGGAAAACCGTAGCCGCCAAATCCCTTAATCTGGTCGAATAAGCGATTGGCAAAGGCTTCGTCGTAGCCATTAGCGAGCATGCCCTGAATTAACTTGTGCTCGAAGGTGAGTAATTTGCTGTTCTTGCCCCAATTGGTGATAGCGCGGCGGAGTTGGTCGGCTTCACCGCCGCTAAAGCCCGCTGCGACCATGGCTAGCCGAATGACCTGTTCTTGAAAGATGGGGACTCCTAGGGTCCGTTGCAACACCCCTTTAATGGCGTCGTTTGGAAAGGTCACGGGCTCTAAACCTTCTCGCCGACGTAGGTAGGGGTGCACCATTTCGCCTTGGATCGGACCGGGGCGGACAATGGCAATTTCGATCACAAGATCGTAAAAGCAGGCAGGCTTTAAACGCGGCAACATCGCCATTTGGGCGCGCGACTCGATTTGGAATACCCCTAAGCTATCGCCCGTTTGCAGCATGCGATAGGTGCTGGCATCTTCTTTAGGGATTTCACGTAAATGCGCGATGGTTGGTTGATAATTCGCGATTAGATCTAAGGATTTGCGGATGGCGGATAACATCCCCAGCGCTAACACATCGACTTTAAGCAGGCCTAAGGCCTCGATGTCGTCCTTGTCCCACTGAATCACCGTGCGGTCGGGCATGCTGGCATTCTCGACCGGCACGAGCTGCGATATGGGGCCTGCGCTAATCACAAAACCGCCCACGTGCTGCGACAAATGCCTCGGAAACCCAAGAATTTGACTGACCAAGTGCTGAAAATGTACAGCCTGCTGTTCGCTATGCTTAATGCCTTGCTCGTTAAACCGCTGCTGCAGTTCAGCTCGACGATCCCACCAGGCGATCGATTGGCTGAGCTGCTCAATGAAACTGGCATCAAACCCCATGGCACGGCCTATATCACGAATAGCACTGCGGGTTCGGTAGGTAATGACAGTGGCTGCAAGAGCCGCTCGACGACGCGAATATTTTTGGTAGATGTACTGAATGACCTCTTCGCGCCGCTCGTGCTCAAAATCGACGTCAATGTCAGGGGGTTCGTCACGCTCTTGTGAAATGAAGCGTTCGAATAATAAATCGATGTGTTCGGGCGACACCTCGGTAATACCTAGGCAGTAGCAGACCACTGAATTGGCGGCAGAACCTCGGCCTTGGCACAAAATGCGGCGCGATTTTGCGAAATTGACGATATCGTAAACGGTTAGAAAATAGTGTTCGTAGCGCAGCTGAGCAATCAGTTCGAGCTCTTTTTCGATGCGTTCTTGAATGGCATCGGGGGTGCCATTGGGCCATCGTTGACGACAGCCTTGCTCCACTTCTTGGCGTAAATACTCACTGGCGGTTTGATCGGGAGGTACAATTTCTTGCGGATACTCATAGCGCAGTTCCCGTAACGAAAACTGGCACTGATCAGCAATCGTCTGGCTTTGCTGGATGAGTTCGTCTGGGTATAAGGCTTTAATGAGTTCTAACGGGCGTAAATGCTGCTGGCTGTTGCCTAAACGTAAGGTCCCCAAACGGTCTATCTGAGTGCGGTGATACAAGGCCGTTAGCGCGTCGTGCAAGGCTTTGCGTTTGGGTGAATGCATGCGTACATCGCCACACGCAATCATGGGGATATTCAGTTCTTGGCTTAGGGCTTCAAAGGTTTGAAACTGTTGCCTGGTCTCGCCCGCTAACAAATGTTTAAACCCCAACCACAGGCGCGTTTTAAAGCGCTTACTTAGGGTATGACCAAAGGCAACTTGTGAGCGATTTAGCTGCTCGGGCAACCAAATGATTAAGCAGTGCTTTAAATGAAAAATAAGATCGGGTAAGTGCACCTCGTATTGACCTTTATTGGCTCTTCGGCGTGCTCGACTAATCAAGCCTGAGAGTTCACTATAAGCGTTTCGATTGGGCGCTAGGGCGACTAAGCGGACTCCTTCTACAGTGAGAAATTCACTGCCAATAATAAGTTTAATGTCAGAGATCTCGGCTTGTACGTGAGCCTTTACTACGCCTGCAAGCGAACATTCGTCAGTAATAGCGATAGCGCCATAACCTAATTCGGCGGCGCGAGCGACCAGCTCGTCAGGGTGAGACGCACCGCGCAAAAAACTGTAATTACTGGTGCAAACCAGTTCGCAGTAAGGCATGAGAGTTGATTTATAGAGCTTAAAAGCTGTATATTTATACAGTATTTTTTGCTTGTCAATCGTGGTCTGATCAGTATGCTGATAGCGTATAGTGACTAAGTTATTTATTGCCGCTGAGTGGCAAGACAGTTCCAAGGCTTGCTCTGCTGCCCCGATCCTTGTATTCGCGTGAGCGTTAATCCAAAACAACAACAAAACTTGGGTGTTTTATGACGAAACCAATTTTGCATCACTACCCCTTATCGCCTTACGCAGAGAAGATCCGTCGAATGCTGGCGTATTGCGAGTGTCCCTACGATTCGGTAGAAACCTCACCTATGCTGCCTCGCAAAGATCTTGACCAGCTAACCGGTGGTTATCGTCGTATCCCTGTGGCGCAGTGGGGGGCTGATATTTACTGCGATACGCGTGCTATTGCTGAGCGAATTGCCACAGACTGTAATAAGCCCGAGCTGGCGCCTTCAAAGCAAAGCACGGAGCAGGCGGAGTTTATCGCGCGAGTCGATGGCGATCTGTTTTTCGCTTTGGTAGGTCTAGCTTTTAGCGGTGCATTAAAGCAAAAAATGAAGCAAGAATTCGGTTTGATTCGTTTGCTGCGTTTTGCCTGGGATCGCATGAAGCTAATGAAAGGTGCTAAACCCACGCCCAAAGGTGAGCAAGCAAAAGCCATGGTTCAAGCTCATCTTAACGATATGGAAGCGCGTTTAACCCAATCTTTTGTGTTTGGCGACACGCCAACACTGGCTGATTTCACCGCCTATCATGGTCTTTGGTTTTTGTATGCGGTAGGCGAGCATCCAGGTATCGAGGACTACCCGAATATTCAAGCGTGGATGGCGAAGATAGCAGCGCTTGGGTCAACTCAGGTCAGAGATATTACCGCGGCCGATAGCCTGCATATTGCGCGAGACGCGGCGCCCCTAGACCAGGGTTCGGGTAAGCGGATGGTCAGTATTGTGCCAGACGACTACGGTTTGCTGCCTGTGTCTGGCCAGTTGGTGCGTGAAGACGAGCTGGAGTATGTGATCGCACGTCAAAGCAAAAAAGCCGGCTTGGTTCACGTACACTTCCCCCGTCAAGGTTTTCGGCGCCAATAGGCCGGTTAAGACATGCGCATTGCGGGTTTTGACATGGCCTGGCGTCCCGAGAATAACAACTCGGCGCTGGCTATTGGCGAATTGGTCGGCACCGAGCTCAATGTGCTGTTCTGCCGTGTTACGACTCAGTCGGTTGAGGCATGGGTTGCGGATATTGTTTCGTCTTCGATTGAGGGGATCGCAATCGACGCCCCTTTAATCATCAACAATCAAGAAGGGCAACGCGGGTGTGAAGCGCAGCTGAATCAGATCTTTCGGGGCGCAAAAGCGGGTTGTCACCCGTCTAACTTAACCTTGTACCCAAACGCAGCCAGTGTTCGTGCGGCCGAAATGCTTCGCCTGCAAGGATTTGAGCATTTAGGCACGAAACACTTTATGCTCGAGTGCTATCCACACCCTTCTATGGTCGAGCTGTTTGGCTGGCGCGAACGTTTGCTGTACAAGCGCGGCTCGGTAGCCGAACGCAAGCAGGGGCAAATCCAGTTAGCTCAGGCGATTCTGTCGTTGCAAACAGCCGATGTGTCGCTGGTAATAGAAGACCCTATTTTAGAATCTCTTCAAGCCGACTACATCGAGGACTTACGTGGTGCGGCGGTAAAAGCCAATGAAGATCTGTTGGACGCCTTGGTGTGTTTGTACATTGCCGCCTTATACAAAATGGGCCAGGCCGCGTACGTTTTTGGTGATGTCGAGTCGGGGTATGTTTGGGTGCCTAAATTCAGAGATTAAAGCCATTCATCAATATCTTGTCCCCCAAGGATAGCCATAATCTCCACAGTTTCGTTATTGATGCGATAGTAAATCGCGTCGGCTTTGTAAAGACAGCGGCGGTAGCCATCGCGGATATGGTTTACTGCTGGGTATCTGAATGGGTGTGCCGCGATTTGGTCAAATATTTGAAAAAATCCCCAAAAGTAGGCATCCGCATGATTGGCCCCAAACGCATGGTAGCCGTATTCGTAGATTCTTCGTAAGTCTTCCTTGGCCGCTATGGAGAGTCTATAAGTTTGCATTTAGTCGGGTAGTTGGGTTTTGAATTCCTCCAGAATAGCCTCGGGTGTTGACTCAACAAAGCCGCTTTGCTCGGCAAATGCGAGCTTTTGATTAATAGTTTCTATCCTTCGAGCTCGGCGTATTAAGTCATTAACTAGATCACTTTTGCTGGAATACTCTCCGGTGTTTGCAACGTGATCTTTAAGCCACTTATCGTTCTGCTTAGTTAGGGTAATGCTTTGACGAGTCATACTTGATACTCCTGAGGCAAACGTCATGTGGTGCATTATTGCACCACATGGGTGGGCTATTCAATTGTGTGGCCTTTATAGATGGATTTCTATTCTTGTTACCACTTGATCTTTAAAGAACGCGTAAGTCAGCCGAGCGACTGCAGCCTGTTTCGCGCGGAGCGTCACGCGACAGGACGTCGCGTGCGCAGCGAGCCATGGACGGCCTTGAAGCGATCCGCAAGAAATTGGCTGAGACGTGAAGGCGGTTCGTTTAACGCTGGTCTGAAAAGGATATAAACCCGCGCCCGCCTCGTCATTTATTTTTGCTCGCGCCCTCGCGCCCTCGCGCTAATGGCGACGGCTCAAAAACTCGCACTCGTCTATCGCCTCGTGCTCAAACATTTTCGCCGACAGCCTCGCCAACCGCGCTCGGTCAAAGCAGCGCACTGACTGTTCGCAAAACAAATCACGAGTGTGTGCGCTGGCTGCGTGCCACGGTGCTGTTATTCAAAAATACCGTGCAGATACCATTGCTGGGATCGTCGGTCGCGAAACACCCAAAAGCGGTAGTGTTCTTCGTCGATGGCGATGTAATAGTCCCGACACTGACTGGATTCCCACCAGTAGTCTTCGATGCGCTCGGGGCCAAGCATTAAGGTGATATCACCATGTACCCATTGGTTGGCCTGTTTAGATTGCGTGTTCACCGGAGGGTTAAGCAACCAAAGTGGACGTGGGGCGCGAACCTCAGTCTGGGGCGCTGTGGCGGTAGGTAGCTCGCAAGTGAACTGATGCGCATATTCGGGTATATGTTCATCGCGGCGTCGTATATGTTGTACGGCTTGGTGTCCAAGACGCGTACGTAAGCGGTCACTTAGTGCCTGTTTGGGTGCACCTTTCGTACTGCCGAATAGGTCGATGGCATCGGCTTCGAGCGGTAAGAGTTCACGGCACTCTAGCATCACGCTGTCGATCGGTTCCTTCAGCTGCAGGCTTTCTAGGCGTATAGCCATAAGGCCAAGCCAGGGGGTGATGTGGCTGTGTGCTTGGCTGCTGCGTAAGGTGAACTGTTCGCGATAGCGGTGAATACCTTCTAGGTGCCAAGTCAGTGAAGCCGTACGGTGTTGGGTGTGGCGCAGAAATGCGCTTAAGCCGTTCAATAGGTGCTCGATGCCTGGCCACAGTTCTTGAGTGTCGTTTAGGTCATACCCAAAACGAAAGCGGTCTAAGAAGTACTTAGGCGGTTGGTAATCCGGCACATAGGCTTCGCGTTCAAGGCAGAGATGTTCGAGGTGTTCGACAAAGTGTTTAGAACACCGTTTGCGCAGTTCGGCGCGGTGCTGATTCCATGCGTCGGACAGTGTGACCAAACCGCTTTTTCTTAAAGCATCAATATCTTTAGGGTATAAGTTGCTTAAAGCGCGTAGTGATAAATGGCCAAGTTTATCTTTGTCTGAGGCCTCCAGCAGCGCGTTATCTGAGTCTAAGAAACTTGCCAGCCACGAGCCTATGGGTGAGTGTCCAATCCCTAAGTGGTAATGGTGCGAGTAGTGTTTTAAGTCGCATTGAAGGGTGTGTAGGAGGGCGTTTACACCTTTGAAGAGTTTCAAGCTTGGGCCAATGCGTAATAGCAGGTTCGACCCAAAATCAGAATAGCTGGTCGAGGTGTAGCGGTAGCCCCAGGCGATGAGATTGTTAAGTGCCTTGTGTTCTTGGGCGGGATCTCGGTCGAGCCAGCTGACTTGCTTATCGTTTGCTAGTTGCAGGGCGTGGCCAAGATTTTGGCCGGCGCGAATGCCTAGCGTGCGAGCCTCTTGGTTTACACAAATAATGATTTGCTTATCTACAATGGCAGCGGCGGTGGGAGGAGCACCGATGCTGTCGAGTTCCCATTGAGGAAAACGTACGCACAACCACATGTTGTAAATGTATTAGCCGGTGGTGGCGTTTTCGAGCAGGTATCCAATGACGATTTTTATTAGGAAGCCAAAAATGCCCATGGCAAGTGCTATGTATAAAATCATCGTGCCGAATTTACCTGCATCGCTGCGTTTGGCGAGGTCCCAAACGATAAAAATCATGAATAAAATCAGTGCGCCAACGCCGAGGGTTACACCGTACTCTGTTAGCCACTGATCATTCATGTATTACTCGTTAGGGATAAGCCACAGTCTGAATTGCCGCCTGCTGAGTCGTGCTGACAGGTAGTTCCCACAGCTGTGGCTGATTGGGTAAATCGTCATTTGCGGGTAAGTTTACCTGAATTTGCTGTTTGCCACCGCGCTGTTTAATGATTTCGAATTCTCGGTAGGCACTGACTTTTAGACGTAAACAGGCTGGCGCGTGTTCGTCGGCGGCACTGAGGGGGCGGAACAACACAATCAGGTTGTCGTGTTCGGTTGCTGCCAGCTGGAGCTTACGGAGTTCGGCGTAGCTGTAACGGTGATGTCCCAGCCAGGCAAATACCGTGGCGCAGGTGTTGTGAGTAATTGCTTGCTCGATGCTCCACAGAATATCTTCTTTCGAGTCGGTATGTACTAATAGAACCTGCTCTGTAGGAATATCGCGTGCTTCCAGTAAGGGCGCATACGGCGCGCAAGGGGGATTGATAAAGGCCTGCCATTGCCCCCGGCTTGAAAGTCTGTGCATAATGGGCAAGAACACACCCATGGCGCCAAGGCCGTGACCGTCGCTTAAGAGTTCGATGGTATTGCCTAAGGGCCAGCCGCCTCCGGTAAGTACAGCGTCGAGCGGCGCATAGCCAGTGCTTTGGCAGCGACGGTAAGTGCTGACATTGAGTTCGCCGACGTTAAAGCCGCCGAGCCAAGTGTCTTCGCGTTGAATGGCTTGTTCAAGTAATGCGTTCATGGGTATGTGCCTCTTACTAGGGGCGGGCACTAAGCAGCCGCCCAACTAAACTACTGTATGCATTTACAGTAGTTTAGTTTTTGGCCGAACGCAAGAAAATTATTGGGTGTAATTTTTATATGTCGTCTTTGACGACACGTCTTATTTCTCCAAACGCATATTCACTGCACCTAAGTAATCGGACTTACCCAACGGCACGCCGTTGTGGCGCAAAATATTGTATGCCGTGGTCACATGAAAGTAAGTGTGAGGAATGACCCACTGCTGCATGTGCTCTAGTGCTGTCTCAAAGTGCGCAGTGCCAATGGGTAGGTTGCAGGTCACGGGCTCGAGCATTTTGCTTTGGTATGCCTCAGGATCAATTTTATCCAAATCGCTCAATAGGGTCTCGAGCAGCGCATCGGCGCCGGCAAACGTATTGAACTGCACATTCGTCGGTGAGGGTGTTACACCGGCAATACATAGGGCACCTTGGTGTGCGCTTAATAGCTGCACTGCAAATATCTGGGTGCGCAGGTCAAACATGTCTTCAAACAGTTTTTTCTGTAGCAGTGTCTCTTCTTCAATGCCATTTTCTTGCGCGTGCTTGGCGCCAATGTGCAGCACCTTGCGTAGGTTTTTAATGGCTTTTTTCATGGGTTTGATGGTCGCATCGTAAAACGAAATGGTCATGATCAATGTCTCTTAGGGGTGGGTTTTTAGGTTAACGGCAATCTGCTCGAAGATACGCCATGGATCATCGTGCTTGGCGCCTTTAAAGGCTTGGTCGGCATCGGCTAGCTGTGAGGTGGCTCGTTCTAAACGTTTGGCCGACAGCCTCTTCACCGCGCTGCCGACAAGGTGCTGACGGTTCTTCCAGACCCCCAAGCGCTGCATGGCTTGAGCGGGATTGGTTCCCTCGTTCATGGCGGTTTTTAAATCGACTAACAGTAAAATCTCTTTGCGGAATATCCAATGTACGGGTGCAACGTCGGTGCCCTCATCACGCACGCCGCGTAGCATGCGAATGCAATGCTCGGCATCACCGCTGAGCAGGCTGTCGGCTAAATCGTAAACATTAAAACGGGCGCTATCGGCGACGGCTTCCTGTACCGTTTGCAAATTGATGGCGCTATTATCTCCTGCGTAAAGTTTTAGCTTCTCTATGTCTTGCGCAGCCGCCAACAGGTTACCTTCTACTCGGTCACTTAGCAGTTTTAAGGCATCGGACTCAATGCTAAGCCCCGCTTGGCGCAAACGCTGGTCAATCCAGTTTGGCAGCTGGGCTGGCTCTACCGGCCAAATGCGCAATAGGCCACCCACGCTATCGATCTGCTTCACCCACTTACTGTTGAGGGTCGACTTATCGAGTTTGTCTGCGGTAATTAATAAAATATCGGTATCAGGTTCGCAGCGTTCGCAATACTCTACCAGCGCCGCGCTGCCGTCTTTACCTGTTTTTTGTTTGCCCAAACGCACTTCTATTAAGCGTTGGCTTGCGAATAATGATAAAGCATTCGAGTCGGCACTAAAGTCGTTCCAGTTGAACGAACCGTTATCCGCATGATGCACAATTCGTTCTTCGCAGCCTTTTTTGCGGGCAGCCTGACGGATGGCATCGCAGCATTCTTGAATTTGTAAGGGCTCTTCACCGCTGACCAAATAGACTGGCAAAAGCGATGTGCTTAGGTGTTGTGCCAGTTTATTCGGGTAGATTTGCATTATCGCTGAAGGGCTTGAACCCTAAGTGCTACGCGACGGGCCAAGTGTGAAGCCAGTTCTTGGTAAAGCGCTCGCTCGGTTTCGTCGCGCTCAGCTCGACTCGCCAGTGGCGCTTCGGGGTCGTAATCTAATCGTTGTGACGCTTCGATAATACGGTCAAATTCGTCGCTCGCAGCAAGTTCATCCGCCGCCGACTCTGGGTCGTTCTTAAAAATGAGCTGATAGCGCACTCGACCGCTGACATCATAATCGGCCACTCGCAACGAATCGCCAACCGTCAGGGTGTTTTGGCTAAATTCCACGGGCTTGATGATGAGTGTAAGGTTAGCCTCTTGTGCTTGCGCTAACCCTTCGCGCTTGAGTGCAAATTCTAGAGCACTGGCAAAATTGCTGTAGGCGCTAACACCCACGACTCGAATAGGCAGAGTCGTAGCTGTGTTCACAGTCGCAGTGTTATTACCGCGCAACTGGAATCCGCAGCCACTTAATAGGGTAAGTACTAGCGCTAGAGTCATTCGCTTCATGTTCAATTTGCCACTATGTTAACGAGCCGACCTGGTACCACAATAATTTTGCGCACGGTTGCCTCCGCAATAAACTTTTGCACGTTATCTTGTGCTACTGCTAATTGTTCGATGCTTTCTTTGCTTACGTCAACGCCCACCGCTATTTTTGCACGGACTTTACCGTTGACTTGAACCACAAGTTCGATTTCGTCACGCACCAGCGCAGACTCGTCGACTTCGGGCCATATTTCGTTAGCGATATCTGATTTGTGACCCAATGCCTGCCACAGGCTGTGGCATACGTGTGGCACGATGGGTGCCAGTAGTCGAACCGCTACCGATAGTCCTTCACGCATGACCTCTCGTGCAGTGGCGTCGTTTTGGTCTAGGCGTACCAATTCGTTGCACAGTTCCATAACGGCGGCGATCGCGGTGTTGAATGTTTGGCGACGACCGTAGTCGTCGGTCACTTTGGCGATGGTTTCGTGCAGCTTTCGGCGTACGTCTTTAGCGGCTAGCGGTTTCTCGGGCGTATCCGCCGTGCCGTCAATGTGTTCAAAAGCCATTCGCCACAGTCGCTTCAAGAACCGGTGTGCGCCGTCAACGCCCGCATCCGACCACTCAAGCGATTGTTCCGGCGGCGCGGCGAACATGCTAAACAAGCGGACCGTGTCGGCACCGTAGTTATCGATAAGTGCCTGTGGGTCAACGGTATTGCCTTTAGATTTACTCATTTTCGCGCCGTCTTTTAGCACCATGCCCTGCGTTAGCAGACGTTTGAACGGCTCGTCAGAATCAACCAAGCCTTCATCGCGCAACAGCTTGTGGAAGAAGCGCGCATACAATAAGTGCAAAATGGCGTGCTCGATACCACCAACGTATTGATCAACTGGCAGCCAATAGTTGGCGTCTTTATCTAGCATTGCCTGGTCATTGGTTGCGCTGGCGTAGCGAGCGTAATACCACGACGATTCCATGAAGGTGTCAAAGGTATCCGTCTCGCGCTCGGCAGGACCACCGCAGCAGGGGCAAGTGGTCTCGTAAAATTCAGGCATTTTTTTGATCGGAGAGCCCACGCCGTCAAATTCGACGTCGGTGGGTAAGACCACCGGTAGATCTTTTTCCGGCACGCTCACAGCACCGCACTTGTCGCAATTGATGATAGGTATGGGAGCGCCCCAGTAGCGCTGGCGTGATACGCCCCAATCGCGCAGGCGATACTGAACCGTTTTGTGCCCTTTGCCTGCTGCCTCAAGCGCCGCGGCAATAGCCTCGAATGCTTCAGCCGAACTTAAACTATTGTAGTCGCCGGAATTAACCAGCGTGCCTTTGGGGGTGTAAGCCGCTGTTGATAAATCGCAGTCATCGTCGTCGCTAGGCTCGATCACCTGTTCCACCGGCAATCCGTATTTCGTAGCAAATTCCCAATCGCGCTGGTCGTGGCCCGGTACCGCCATGACCGCACCCGAGCCGTAGCTCATCAATACAAAGTTTGCCGCCCATACGGGGACTTCACGGCCGGTAATGGGATGAATGGCGGTAAAACCTGTCGCCATGCCCAATTTTTCGGCGGTCGCTAAATCGGCTTCCGCCATTTTGGTGTTGGCAATCGAGCTTAAAAAGGCTTTGAGTTCTGGGTTCGATTCAGCGGCTTTTTGCGCTAGCGGATGTTGCCCTGCAACGGCGACATAGGTTACGCCCATTAAGGTATCTGGACGCGTGGTGTAAACCGATAAAGGTCCGTGACGGTCTACTTCGAATTGCAGTTCGACACCTTCAGATCGACCAATCCAGTTGCGCTGCATGGTTTTGACCTGCTCGGGCCAACCGTCCAATTGGTCGATGTCGTTTAAAAGCTGCTCGGCGTAGTCGGTAATTTTGATAAACCACTGGTCAATATTGCGTCGCTCTACGGGGTTGTCGCAACGCCAGCAGCAACCGTCAACCACCTGCTCGTTTGCTAAGACCGTGTTGTCAGTTTCGCACCAGTTTACTTCGGCTTGTTTTTTGTAGGCCAAACCTTTGTCGAACAGCCGGGTGAAAAACCATTGCTCCCAGCGATAGTAGTCTGGCTCGCAGGTCGTGACTTCGCGTGTCCAGTCGTAGGCAAAGCCCAAGCGTTTGAGCTGATCACGCATGTAATTGATGTTGTCGGCAGTCCAGGCCGCGGGCGGCACATTATTTTTGATGGCGGCATTTTCGGCCGGCAGGCCAAAGGCATCCCAACCCATGGGTTGGAGGACATTTTTACCGAGCATACGTTGAAAGCGGGCAATCACATCGGCAATGGTGTAGTTGCGTACGTGGCCCATATGCAATTTACCACTGGGGTAGGGAAACATTGCGAGGCAGTAGAATTTTTCCCGTTTGGGGTCAGGCTTTGCGATAAAACTGGCTTGGGATTCCCAAAAGGCCTGCGCCTCTTGTTCAATGCTCGCGGCTTGGTATTGCACGTTGTCTCTCTTTTAGCTGTGGTGTGCTTTAGCTCTTGCTTCAGCAATCTGAATAAAACCACAATCTTAGCAGTTATCAGCCCTTGGGAGTACTGCTAAGTCTATGGTTTTGCCTAGGTTTTGTCTTTTGCTTGGCGCTTGCGACCGTACAAAAGAACGATGAGTGCAAAAACAATAACGGGGGTGCTGCCTGTCTGCATGAACGGTGTGAGGCCCTGCCTCGGTTGGACAGATCCGCGCAGCACTGCGGGTTCAAATTGCGGTGTTTGAGTAACGATTTGACCCTTTGAGTTCACGATGGCTGAAACCCCGTTGCTGGTGCCGCGCACCAAATAGCGCTGAGTCTCTAGGGCTCGCATTTGTGCCATTTGCATGTGCTGCAAGGGACCGATGGAGTCTCCAAACCAGGTGTCGTTGCTGATAGTTAAAAGCCAATCGCTACCCCGCGCTCCGCGTGCTACAAGATCGGGGTAGACCACTTCGTAACAAATCGAGGGCGCAATAATCTGATTCTGTGCCCATAGGGGGGCTTGTCGAGCTTCACCCGCAGTAAAATTCGACATAGGAAGATCAAAAAAGTCGATGATTCCTCGCAGAATGCTCTGCAGCGGCACATATTCGCCAAAAGGAACCAGGCGCTGCTTGTGATACAAGCCGTCGCCACCAGCAAAAACGGCAATACTATTGTGATAGCTTTGGGTCGCGCGATTGGCAAAAGGTATGCCGCTAATTAAGGATTGAGATCTCTGATTCATACGTGCAAGCGCGGGTTTTAAGTCGTTTAAGGCATTCTGATAGTCGTTGGGAACAGCGGCCTCCGGCCATATGATGATATCACCGGGTTTGGCGCGTTCACTCAGATGCCCCAGATTATCGAGAATAGAGGTGTAATAGCGTCGGTTCCATTTCATGGATTGGGGCGTGTTGGGCTGCACAATAGCAACATAGGCGGTGCTTTGTTTACTTTGAGTCCACTCATGGTCGCCTAGGAGTTGACCTCCGCTAAATGCCACCACACTTGCCCCCACAGCGGCAATGCCATAACTGAGTCGCTTTTGGATAAGGGCTAGTGCCCATAAACAGCCTAGTAGGCAGGCGATGAACGAAAGCGTGAACACGCCACCCACGGGTGCCCACCCAGCCAGGGGCGTACCGATATAACCGTAGCCCACGAATACCCAGGGAAAGCCCGTTAAAAACCACGTCCGTATCCACTCGTTTAACACCCAAAGGCCAGTAAACGCCAGCGCGTGGCTAATGTTGAGCGGCCTTTGGTGCAAAAGGCGGCGATATACCCAACCCATCACAACAAATAACAGCGCGAGCAGTGCGCAGAACAGCAAGGTTAAGAAGCCAGCAAGACCGGCACTGGCGTTGCCATGGTCGTGAATGCTGACGTACACCCAAGAAATGCCGGCTCCGAAGAAACCGAGGCCGTAGAACCATCCTAGGCGCAGTATTTCCGAGGACTTGGCCTTATGCCACAAGATCCACAAGCCAGCTGCTGATAGCGCGCCCAGCGGCCAGTAATTCCAAGGCGCTAAAGACAAGGTGACCAATACGCCTAGGCCTGTGGCGAGAAAAGAACGAAACCCCAGTGAATTAATCAGCGCGCTCACGACCCGAGCTTCGAAACCCGAAGACTTTGAATTTTACGTTGGTCAGCGTGAATTACCTTGAAGCGAAAACCCTCGAAGGTCGTCGTTTCGCCTCGAGCTGGCATGTGTCCAAAAGCTTGGATCACTAAGCCCCCGATTGTGTCAAATTCTTCGTCGCTAAGTTGGGTCTCGAAGTAGTCGTTAAAGTCTTCGATTGGCGTGAGCGCTTTAACAAAAAACTCGGTATCGGTGATTTTGCGGATGAACTCGTCTTCATCGGTATCCGTTTCATCTTCGATTTCGCCAACAATTTCCTCCAGCACGTCTTCGATGGTGACTAGGCCGGCAACACCGCCGTATTCGTCGATCACGATGGCCATGTGGTTCCGGTTTTGCCGGAATTCGCGAAGGAGTACGTTTAGGCGTTTGCTCTCAGGGACTACAAAGCAAGGGCGCATTAATTCAGCCACTGCGAAGGGCTTTTCGTCGCCATTGAGCAAGCGCGGAAGCAGGTCTTTCGCCAGCAGAATACCCAAGATTTCATCGGTGTTTTCGCCAATCACCGGGAATCGCGAGTGGGCTGACTCAATGATTTGTGGGAGCAATTCCTGTAGCGTGGCATCTTCCTTCACCACGACCATTTGGGCCCGAGGGATCATGATATCGCGCGCGTGTAAGTCGCTTACCTGCATGGCGCCTTCGATAATGCTGAGCGCGTCTTTGTCGATCAGTTCATTCTCTGACGCCACCGTCAGTACGTCGTGTAGGTCTTCTTTAGTGCGGGGCTCGCCTGAGAAAAGTAGCGCTATTTTGTCCAACCACGACTTATCGTTACTGTCGCTGTTGGTTTTGTCGTCGCTCATGATGGAGAACACTCCTCAGTGTAATCAACATAGGGATTAGGAATAGATAATCTCGCTAATATATCGGCTTCTAAGCTTTCCATAATTTCGGCTTCGGTGTCTTCAATATGATCGAATCCGATTAAATGCAAGGTGCCATGAATAGTTAAGTGAGCCCAGTGATGCATGAGAACCTTGTGTTGTTCAGCCGCTTCACGCTCGATGATTGGGGTGCACAGCGCTAGGTCGCCCAGTAGGTCGGAGTCGATCCCCGGAGGTAATTCGCTCGGGAACGACAATACATTGGTCGTGGCGTCTTTGCCGCGGTAGGTTTTGTTCAGATATTGAATCTCGTCGGCATCGACAACTTTAAGGTCAACGTGCCCGCCTTGTTGGCAAGCCTCAAGCGCGGCGCTGACCCAGCGCCTAAAACTGTCGTCGTCGGGACTGTCGCCGCCACACGCGTGGTCGACACAAACACTAATGTTCATCGACTGTTGCTCTCGATTTTAGAAGGTGCCAATTCAGCTTTGTCGTACGCTTCGACCACGCGTTGTACGAGCGGGTGGCGAACCACATCTTTATTGGCAAAGTACGTAAAACTAATACCGTCTACGCCGTCGAGGATGTGGCTGGCGTGGGTAAGCCCCGAGTGTGCACCACGTGGCAGGTCGATTTGGGTGGCGTCACCGGTAATAACGGCCGTAGAGCCAAAGCCGATGCGCGTTAAAAACATCTTCATTTGCTCGCGGGTGGTGTTTTGGGCTTCGTCTAAAATGATGAATGCATTGTTCAGCGTGCGGCCACGCATAAACGCGAGTGGCGCTACTTCGATAATATTTCGCTCGATGTACTTATTGACCTGCTCAAAGCCCAGCATTTCGTACAAGGCGTCGTAGAGCGGGCGCAGGTAGGGGTCGATTTTCTGCGCGAGATCGCCGGGTAAGAAGCCGAGTTTTTCACCGGCCTCGACCGCGGGGCGCACCAGTAAAATTCTGCGTACACGCTCGTTCAGCAGGGCCTCGACCGCGCAGGCGACTGCCAGGTATGTTTTGCCTGTACCCGCCGGTCCAATACCAAAATTGATGTCAAAATCTTGGATGGCGCGCACATAGCCTTGCTGATTCTTACCGCGCGGCTTAACCGGTGCCCGCTTGGTTTTAATCACAACGACATTGTCGTTGGTTTCGGCGTCGCTGGCGCGCTGTTCTTTTAAGGCCTCAAGGCCTGCATCTTGCATGTGAATGTGCAGCGTTTCGGCTGAGAGGCCTTCGCCACCACAAATCGCGTGATAGAGATTTTCGAGTAGACCTCTGGCCACCTCTCGAGCTTCGGTATCGCCAGAGATACTAAAGCGATTGCCGCGCGATGCGATGGCAACATTTAAGCGCTGTTCAATTTGCTTTAAATGGGCGTCAAATTGCCCACACAAAATCGCCAGATGCGATGCATTATTGGGTTCTAAAGTCGTAGAGATTGTTTGCGACGATGGGTCGCTAATATCGGCAAGTTGTGTCAATGCGTGTCGGTGGCAAAAGCCCTTATGTATGGATACCCAAGGATAATCGGCTTGCGCGATGAGTCAAGCCGTGTGTTGCAGTTTTGTGCGAAATTAATGGTTTTTTAATAGAGTGCCGCGTAGTGAATTCGGTAGAGCTTCATCGACGGTGATCCAAGCAAACTCATTAATGAGCTCATGATCAGTGCAGCTAAAGTTCACGACTCGATTGTTCTCGGTTCGCCCCTGCAGTTGGCCGGGATCTTTTTTGGAGACACCGCTGACCAAAATACGCTGCTGAGTACCTACCATGTTCTCACTAATGATTCGCGCCTGACCCGCGATACGGGCCTGCAGTATTTGCAGGCGCTGTTTTTTGATTTCCATGGGCGTATCGTCAACCAAATCGGCCGCGGGTGTGCCGGGACGCGCACTGTAAATAAAGCTGAATGAAGAATCGTAACCGATATCCTCGATTAGCTTCATTGTGGCATTGAAGTCCGCGTCGGTCTCGCCTGGGAAACCCACGATAAAGTCGGACGACATGCTGATGTTTGGGCGAATTTTACGCAGAGCGCGAATTTTTGATTTGTACTCTAGCGCCGTGTGGCCACGCTTCATCGCAGCTAGAATTCGGTCTGAACCGCTTTGGACGGGCAGGTGTAGGTGGTCGACAAGCTGAGGGATTTCAGCATAGACGTCGATCAAGGCGTGGCTAAATTCTACCGGATGCGAGGTGGTATAACGGATGCGCTCGATCGAAGGAATACGTGCGATGTAGGTTAACAGCTCGGCGAAATCGACCACCTCGCCCAAGTAATTTAAGCCGCGGTACGCGTTCACATTTTGGCCGAGCAAATTGACCTCTTTGACACCGTGCTCCGCTGCGTGCGCCACTTCTGCGATTACGTCATCGAGCGGGCGCGAGACCTCTTCGCCGCGCGTGTACGGCACCACACAGAATGAGCAGTATTTGCTGCAGCCTTCCATGATCGACACAAAGGCGCTGGCGCCTTTGATTTCTGGATCAGGCAGACAGTCGAACTTCTCAATCTCGGGGAAGCTAACGTCCACGACGATCGTGTTTCCAGGCCCTTGTTGGCTGCGCTCGGCCATCATTTCAGGTAGACGGTGCAAGGTTTGCGGCCCGAAGACCAAGTCGACGTAGGGGGCTCGTTCGCCAATCGCCGCACCTTCTTGGCTGGCAACGCAACCACCCACCCCGATGATTAGGTTGGGGTTTTTTTCTTTCAAAGGCTTCCAGCGACCAAGCTGATGAAACACCTTTTCTTGCGCCTTTTCACGAATCGAGCAGGTGTTCAACAGCAGCACATCGGCCTCTTCGGGATTGTCCGTACGCTCAAGCTGGTGGCTGGATTTTAACAAATCGCCAATGCGTGCCGAATCGTACTCGTTCATTTGGCAGCCGTGCGTCTGAATGAACAATTTTTTAACGGACATGTTATTAACCCTGTTGGTTCGATCCCTGAGGGCCGCGAGTATACCGATCTGATGGCTTGAAACCTAGACTGGCGGCCATATTATTTGCCTTGGGCCGCGGAATTCTATGGCATTTTTCCGCAAGGTTGGTAGTATTGCGCGCCCGTAAAATTTTATGCTTAGCCTAGGCGCTTGGAGACTCGTGTGTACAAGGTGATTTTTCACAACGCAAATCAAGTGTTTGAAGTGTTCGCACGACAGATTTATCAGAGCGACATGTGGGGTTTTATCGAAATTGAGGAGTTCGTTTTCGGCGAGCGCTCGCAGATCTTAGTCGACCCCAGTGAAGAAAAGCTGAAAAATGAATTCGCGGGAGTTAAGCGCACTTACATTCCGTATCAGTCGGTAATTCGCATTGATGAGGTTGAAAAGGAAGGTGCACCCAAAATCTCTGAGGTGCCAGCGGGTGCTTCGGGTAGCAACGTAACCCGCTTACCCTTTGCAAGCATGGTGCCGCCACCGGTCGAAGACTAGGAATGGTTCAGGCTTAGTCTAGCTCGCGAGGTGAGCTAAGCCGCTTGCATCGCATTAACTGCCGAAGGTCCCCGAGCTCGCTAAGCTCCGCAGGGTTGCCAAACGAACACACAACACAAAAGCATCCATTGTGGCTTGTACATCAGCTATGCTTGGAAAGCTGGGCGCAATTCGGATGTTGCTGTCTTGCGGATCGTTACCGTAGGGGAAAGTCGCTCCTGCGGGTGTCAGCTTAATGCCCGCATCAGATGCGAGCCGGATCACTGTTTTTGCTAAACCTGGGCGAGTCTCGAACGACACAAAATAGCCGCCTTCGGGGCTGATCCAAGTGCCCATGCCAGTACCGCCTAATTTGGCGTCCAAGGTGGTCAGTACCGCATTAAATCGGGGTTTCATGATGCTGGCGTGGCGCGTCATGTGTGCCATAAGGCCCTCGTGGTTTTGAAAAAACGCGACGTGACGCAACTGGTTTACTTTATCGGGGCCAATGGTCTGAAACCCTAGGTGATGCTTGAGCACGGCCAAGTTTGCTTTCGAGGTGCTTAAAAACGCTACGCCAGCGCCCGCAAAAGTAATTTTAGAAGTCGAGCCAAATTGTACAATGTGATTTTCCGTGCCTGCGGCCACCGCGTAATCGCGGATATTGCCCAGTGCTGGCGCGTCATCAGTGAGGGCGTGAACAGCGTAAGCGTTGTCGTACATGACGATAAAATCATTCTGCGCCAGCTTGGGCAGCTCGGCTAAACGCGCCAAAGTGGCTTCGCTGTAAACGCAGCCGGTAGGGTTCGAGAAGCGTGGTACGCACCAAATACCGCAGACGTTGTCGAGCTCTTGCACGAGTGCTTCAGCAACATCCATATCGGGGCCGTCGTCTAGCATCGGAAGGGTGACCATCTCGATACCCAAGTATTCGCAGATCGCAAAATGGCGATCATAGCCCGGGACGGGGCACAGGAATTTTGGCGTGCTCGCGCCCTTATTCCACGCCTTGCGGAAACCAAAGCGGAGCGCAAAGTCAATGACCTGATACATTAGTGTTAGACTGGCATTGCCAGCGATCAGCATTTCATCGGCGGGCACTTGCAATGCCTGCGCAAACAAGGCTTTAGCCTCTGGCAATCCATCGAGTCCGCCATAATTGCGCACATCGGTGCCGTCTTGCGCGGCATAGTGACCCTTTAGAATGCCGTCTAAATCGTTGGATAAATTGGTTTGTTCAGCGCTGGGCTTACCGCGTGTTAGGTCCAGTGATAAGCCTTGCGCGAGTAGGGCTTGATAGTCGGACTCTGCTTCAGCAAGTGCCTGCGCAACTTGCGCAGCGTCGAGTTGGTCTACGTGCACGTAGGACTCCTAAAAAGTGGGGCTGTGGAAGCTCGGTATTATAGCGCCGCATAACTCAAACGAGAATGCGCTGCATTAACGTTGTATTGAAAAAGCCGCAATAGTACCCATCTTAAGCACTGTGTAAGACTGAGGGCCCGTTTGCGACCGACCAAGCCTCAAAATCACCAGTGCTGATTGCTGATGTGTTACCCGACACACTGTGTTTGATGCCCATGCATCACAGGCCCTTTTTTCCTAGGCAAATACAAACTGTGCCATGGTCTCCAGCGTGGACATCAGATCGTGGAGTGGCTCAGTCAGGAAGCGCCCTATCGAGTCAAGGTAGGGTATCCTCGAAACCAAGGGGATCGTGACAGCCAAGAAATCCGCGCCTATACGATGGCTCTTATCAACGAAATTAAAGCCTTGCTGCCGCTGAATCCGCTGTATGGTGAAGAGCTAAAACACTAAGTGGCCAATTGTTCACCGGATCAACCGAAGTTGCTGGCCGACTTTTTGGCTACACTGACCACTTCCAGTGGTAAGAACCCGAGAGAAAGTGATAGCGGCACGCAGAGACAAGGTAACGCGTTTGGTTTTGCCCAAGGCAAACTAGAAAGACTTTGACGAACTGCCAGACTATTGAAGGGCGGGCTTAGATGTCACGTTTGTGGATCATTTCACGCAAATTTACGAGCGTTTGTTGGGCAACTGAGAATATCTGAGCTACCCGCCCAGAGTGGCAAGCCTCGGAGTTACGGTGACCTCACTCACGCTTCGGCAAGTAATACGGCGCGGACGGGCGCTGGATGGCCCTCGACGGTTTTATTATGATCGTGAGGGTTCAAAAACTGCTCGAGCGAGTGGAACTGCATCCATTCGGTCCGACGTTGTTCTTGCACCGTGGTCTGATTGACATCCACAGTGCGTGGATTTCTAAACCCTACCTTAGCAAGCCAGCCCTCGAGGGCTACGGTGCTGGGTAGGCACCATACGTTACCCATTCGAGCGTAACGCCCGGGCGGTACAAACACGGTATTTTTGTCGCCGTCAACCACGAGGGTCTCGAGTACCAATTGACCACCCGGGACTAAGCAGTCTTTGAGTTGAGATAGGTGCTCAAAGGGCGAGCGCCGATGGTACAAAATACCCATAGAGAACACAGTGTCAAACGCTTGAATGCGAGGCGGGATATCTTCGACCCCCAGCGGTAATACGGTGATATTGGGTTGTTGCATATACTGTTGTAAGGCCCAAAATTGCAGGACAAACAGCGGGGTAGGGTCAATGCCGATCACCTCGCGTGCGCCTTCACCCAGCATGCGCCAGCAGTGATAGCCGCTGCCGCAGCCAATATCCAGTACGCGTTTGTCTTGCAGTGGGGTAAGGTGAGGGAGCACCCGATCCCATTTCCAATCGGAGCGCCACTCGGTGTCAATTTCTACGCCAAATACATTGAAGGGGCCTTTGCGCCATGGATGCAGGCCTTCGAGGGCGTGTTTTAGGGTGGCAATCATAGCGGGATTGGCCACAGGGCCTCGAACACCTACTGCTGACTCGGTCAGTATTCGCTCGGTAACGTCTAACGGCGGTAAGGACGCTAAGGCTTGTTGCCAGCGCGCAAGATCACCATAGCGCTGCGGATCCAGTCCCTGCTGGATTTGCTCGGGAAGCACTTCTGCCCAGGCTGCTAGGTCTGGGTCAAGTTTCCAGTTGCGGATTAAGTCGTCGTAGTTCACGCTTTTAAGGCCACGATAGAGGCAAAATTAAAACATTGGAACCATACATTGGCGCTGTCACAGCCGCCATTTAGCAGACGCTTCCGGTGTGTTTCTATACTGTCGCGGATTAGAACGTTTTCAATCGCCGAGCGTTTTTGTGCCACTTCCAAATCACTGTAACCGTTACGGCGCTTAAACTCGTGATGAAGCTCAATGTTCAATTGGTCAAGAGTGGGCTCGGTGAATTCCACTTTCTCTGATATGACTAAGATCCCCCCAGGACACAAGCTTGCAACGAGCTTTTGAATAAGGGCGTCGCGACCTTCGGGGCGCAGGAATTGCAGGGTGAAGTTCAATACAATGACCGACGCGTTTTCATACTCCGCGTTACTGATATCGGCACAGCTTAGCTCCACGGGCGTTGTGTTACTGTCAGTGTCAAGAACACTTTGGCAGCGTTTGATCATACTAGGCGAGTTGTCGATGCCAATGATTTTGCAACCGTCTGGTAAGGGTTGCTGGCGCATCGACAAAATGGAAGCGCCGAGCGAGCAGCCTAAGTCATATAAGTGGGTGTTGGGCTGCGCGTAACGCGCGGCCAATACCCCTGTCATGGCAATAATAGTCGGGTAACCGGGGACCGAGCGTTTGATCATGTCCGGGAAAACGTCCACGACCGACTGGTCGAAGCGAAATGGTGCGATTTGATCGAGTGGCTCAGAAAATAGGTTATCTTTGTTGGGCATGATTTGTCAGTTCGGTTCGAGAGCGCGCAATGATATCATGAGCATCTTAAGGCCGTAATGACCAGTATTTACATAAGGATCCATCATGTTAGCGACCCTACCGCGTTTACCTAAAGACAGCATTTTGGGCTTAGCTGCACTCGCCCGAGCCGACGGCCGTTCACATAAAATTGATTTAACGGTTGGTGTCTATATGGATGATCGTGGGGTTTGCCCAGTAATGCGCGCGGTGCAAGAAGCTCAAACCCAAGTCGTGCAGGCCGAAGTATCTAAGGCTTATTTACCGCCGCAGGGTGATCCGACCTTCGTGGCAGAGATACCCAAGTTGGTGCTTGGTGTCGGCCATAGAGCTTTGGTCCAGAATCGAACAGCAACGATTCAAACACCTGGCGGCTGCGGCGCTCTGCGTATTGCCTCGGAGGTGCTTGCGGTCGCAAACCCCAGCGCCAATGTCTGGTTGCCTAACCCAACATGGCCTGTGCATGAGCCTTTACTTGGCAGTGTTGGCCTAAATTTCGAGCGCTACGAGTACTACGACTACGCCACGCACAGCCTGAATTTTGAGCGCATGATGCGAGATTTGCAGGGTGTAAAAGCGGGCGATGCGGTGTTGTTGCACGGCTGTTGTCACAACCCCTGCGGGGCGGACTTAAATGCAGAGCAATGGCAGGTGGTTGCGGACTTACTGCTGGACCGTGGTGCAATTCCTCTGATTGATATTGCGTATCAGGGCTTGGGCGATGATCTTGACAGGGACGCATTGGGGGTAAGACTGCTTGCGAGTCAGTTACCGGAAATGCTCATTGCCGCCTCATGCTCTAAAAACTTCGGTCTGTATCGAGAGCGCACCGGGGCGACTATTTTCATCACGCAAACTGAAGAGCACGCTGAAACTGCGTTGTCTCAGGCCTTGGGCGCTGCGCGTCGTTTATACAGTATGCCCCCAGCGCACGGTGCCATATTAGCCGGTAAGGTCCTTGCCGACCCGGCGTTAAGCGCTTCGTGGCGCCAAGAACTCGACAGCATGACGCAGCGGATTCAAGGCTTGCGGAATCAGCTGAGTGTGGCGCTAACTGCGGCGACCGACCGTGATTTTAGTTTCGTGGCGCAAGAGAAGGGCATGTTTTCCTTTTTGGGCTTAACGCCTGCGCAGGTCTTGCGGCTACGCGAGGAGCAAGCCGTCTACATGCTCGATTCCTCGCGTATTAATGTCGCGGGCCTTAAAGACCAAACGGTTGAGCCTTTGGTCCGCGCTATTGCAGGTGTACTGCGCTAGTCCGAGTCCAGTTCCAGCCAGCGTTCCATCTTTCGTTCCAGTTCCGCTTGAAGATCGGCTAGGGCTTGTGTTTTAGATTGCACTTGGTCGTGCGCTTGCTGATAAAAGCGGGGGTCAGCAATTACAGCTTCTAACTCAGAGATTTTGGTTTCTAAGGCATCAATTTGATCGGGCAGGGCGTCCAGTTCACGCTGTGCTTTGTAAGAAAGCTTGCGTTTGGTTGACGGAGCGGCTGACGCGTTGTCTGGCATAGCAACCTTAGGTTTCGTCGTTTCAGTTTCGGCTTGATTTTCCGACAGTTGCGGATCTAGGGCGGTAAGTTTATAGCCACGCCCCTCCCAGTCGCTGAAACTACCCGCGTGTTCGGTTACCCGGCCGTCATTTTCGACGACCAGTAGGGCCGTCACGGTATTGTCCATGAAATCGCGGTCATGGCTGACCAACAGCACAGTGCCGGCAAAGTTCAATATTTGCTCTTCGAGTAGTTCCAAAGTCTCCATGTCGAGGTCGTTGGTGGGTTCGTCAAGCACGAGTACGTTAGCGGTTTGGGTGAAGAGTCGTGCTAATACGGCGCGGTTTTTTTCGCCGCCCGATAGTGCGCCAATGGGCGTGTTTGCGCGTTCTTTCGCAAATAAAAATTCCGATAGATAGGAGTAAGCATGGCGTTTATGGCCGTTAATTTCAACGAACGATTGGCCACCACACACCGCGTCCATTAGGCTCATTTCAGGATCGAGCTCGGAACGCAACTGGTCGGAATAGGCGATTTCAAGTTTGGTGCCAAGTGTTACGCTGCCCGCGCTGGGTTTGAGCTTGCCCAAGAGTGTGTTCAAGAGCGTTGTCTTACCGGCGCCATTAGCGCCTACAATCCCAATGCGATCGCCACGCTGTACAATAAGGTTGATGTCTTTAAGAACGGTCTTGCCGCCGAGCTGAACGAAGGCATGTTCGACTTCGATGACGCGTTTTCCCGAACTTTGGGCATCGCCTATACTGAACGATGCTTTGCCCGTGATGTCGCGGCGCTCGGATCGTTCTTTGCGCAAGGCCTCTAAGGCTCTAACACGCCCTTCGTTGCGAGTACGTCGTGCCTTTATGCCCTGGCGAATCCAGACTTCTTCTTGTGCCAATTTTTTATCGAACTCGGCATTGGCTTTGGCCTCTGCGGCCTCAAGGTGTTCTTTGTAGTTCAAAAAACCTCGATAGTCCCCTTTCCAGACCTTCAAATGGCCGCGGTCGAGTTCCGCAATAGTGTCGGCGATTTGCTGCAAAAAGCGTCGATCGTGGGTGACCAGTACAATGGCTCCTCGGAACTCTTTCAGTTGCTCCTCTAAAAATTCGATGGTGGGGATATCGAGGTGATTGGTTGGCTCGTCTAAAAAGAGAATGTCGGGCTCTGATACGAGCGCTTTAGCCAAGGCGACCCTGCGTTTCCAGCCCCCAGAGAGTGACGCCAGGGTTTGCTCGCCATCGATATTTAAACGCGTTAGGGTCGCTTCTACTTTTTGCTGTAATCGCCAGCCGTCGGAGGCCTCGATAATCTCTTGTAGTCGTTGCAGTCGCCCAAGGTCATGCTCGGTGGCGGTCATCGATAAGTGGTGATACTCAGCCAAGGCCGGGCCCAGTTCCCCTAGCCCGTCGGCGACGATCTCGAAGCAGGTGGCTTGGCTTGCCTCTGGCAGATCTTGCTCCAGCATGCCTAATTTCACACTTGGACGCTGCCAGCGCTCGCCACTGTCAGCATGTACGAATCCCGCTAATAACTTCATAAGGGTGGATTTGCCCGCACCATTACGACCCAATAATCCAAGGCGTTGACCCCGAGTGAGTGTTAGGTCAATACCGTCAAAAATTTGATGAGTACCGTACTGGAGGCTGACGTTAGTAAGTGTTAATAGTGGCATAAGGGTTCGCGAGTAATAAAGCAGGCGTAGTGTACGCGCGCTGAAGAGACTTTACGAGGCGCATTTTCTGCAAAAATCCACCCATTACCAAGCGGATTCCGCTACTATTGCCGCGGAACGAATCGACAGGTAAGTATTATGACTGCTCGGGCTAACGAACGCCTAATTGCCAATTGGTTAACGCTGTGTTGTTTGGTCATTCTGGGGATGATTCTGCTCGGTGGTGTGACCCGCTTGACCCATTCGGGCTTGTCTATGGTGGAGTGGCGGCCCTTGCTGGGTATTGTGCCCCCACTAACAGAAGCCGAGTGGATGCGCGTGTTCAGCGAATACAAGCTCTCGCCTGAGTATCAATTAATTAACTTTGGCATGGACTTGGATGGGTTTAAGTCCATTTTCTTGTACGAGTATTTGCACCGTGTGTTAGGCCGCTTAATCGGTTTGCTCTATTTTTTGCCACTGGTCTACTTCTGGGTAAAAGGACGCATCCCTGCCGATATTAAAGGGCGTTTGGTGGTGTTTTTGATACTGGGCGGCTGCCAAGGATTACTTGGTTGGTATATGGTGAAGTCTGGTTTAGTTGAAGATCCGCGTGTCAGTCAATACCGATTGGCCTCGCATTTGGGGTTAGCAATCTTTCTATACTGCTGCTTGGTATGGTTGGCATTCGAATTGCACGCACGCGCAAGGGGTGTTCAGCAAAACATTCGCACAGCCATTGCGCCTTATGCCCTAGCTCTGGTCGGTGTGGTATTCGTTATGGCCTTGAGCGGGGCTCTAGTTGCAGGAACGCGTGCGGGCTTCGCCTACAGCACCTGGCCCTTAATGGGAAACAGCTTTATTCCCGCGGGCTTGTACTCAACGGACCCATGGTGGCGTTCTATCTTTGAAGACATCACAACGGTGCAATTCAATCACCGTATCTTTGCGTATATTCTTATTGCTGCGCTGAGCGTGTTTTCACTTCGGTTATGGCAACGGGGATTAACGTTGCCTGCGGTCCTGGTGATGGCGGCTCTATTTGCTCAAGTGACCTTGGGGATTTCTGCTCTACTCATGCATGTGCCAGTGGCTATTGGTGCAGCTCACCAAGTGGGTGCAGTTATTTTGTTAACGACCTTGATCTTTGCTGAGCGCTCGCTGGTGTGGCGTCGCGCGAGTGACTGATTGAGTGGTTGATGGTTCTGCTGCACGCAGAGTCGTAAGCCCTAAGAGACCAAGGCGGCGGGTTTTACACCCACTTCTCAGTACTTAAATCGGTGCGACGGCGTCCACTGCTGGTTCTTCGGTCGTCTTTCGTCAGATCAAAACGAATGGCTTCACGTCGATCTTTTAATTTGCGGCGGTGGTAATAGCGGCGCTCGGCGCCCGTGTAGGATGCGTCTTGGCCTTGCTCTTCTTTTTTTATGCGATCCTGCCAGCGCGACCTCTGGCTGGTGAAGGTGGGTTGAAAATCATCAGACATGGGCACTTTGACCTCGTATTTGCCTTACTGATTAAATTCAATGGGTGCTTTGTCCTCGGCTGCGCGACCTTCATTCGCAGGCGTTTCCGACCCTTTTGACGGAGTTGGCGCAATAATGTTAGTGACCGCAGGGCCCGTAAAGCCATTCACACCCGTGCGAACCAGCGCTTTCCATTCATCGATGCTGGCAACACCCTCGGAAAATATGCGAATGTTCAATGCTTCGAGCAACTCGACTAAGTTACGTACCAGCTTCTGATTGGCGGGGTTTTTATGAATATCTCGTACAAAGGCACTGTCGATTTTCAGGTAATCTACACCCAAGCGATTTAGCTTGCCCATTTGCGCGATTTGGTAGCCGGCGTGCTCTACACCGAGTTTGACGCCGGTATCTTTGAGGGCTGCCGCTAACTGTTTGAAGGCGTCCAAGTTTCTAAACACCACGGATTCTTGGAATTCGATCCAGAGTTTGCTGGCCCACATATCGTTCTCGGTTAAGCGATGGACCAGCCACTCC
>Ga0209137_1000810_pt1 | contig 31916 bp, 45 predicted proteins | sample SaaInl5LU_22_DNA_FD_184642 | JGI IMG/M metagenome (GOLD analysis project Ga0209137, IMG submission 184642) | Marine microbial communities from expanding oxygen minimum zones in the Saanich Inlet - ESP_105LU_22_DNA (SPAdes) (version 2) | ecosystem: Environmental > Aquatic > Marine > Intertidal...
AGGATATAGAATTCGTGAATGGAGAAGTGGTGTTGCAACCCCAATCTCAACAGGTTACATGCAAATGGCGTATGTGGTCAATCCTTCAACTATTGGTATTGAAGAGTTTGAAGTTGAGAAAGAGGTTCTTGGAGTTTACGACATGATGGGACGTTGGATCCAAAAGGATATAAACGGTCTTCCATCCGGGCAACTCTATTTAGTTGAATATAACACTGGATTTGAAAAAGTGTTCATTTTGTAAAAAAAAGTTGCTCTTGGATTTTTATATGTCAAATTTTTGTTGTACATTAGCCTTATAATTAAAGCCAAACAATATGGAATTGACTCAACAAGAAATCCAAGCTGCCCTTGAATCGCTACAACCCGGCCAAATCTGGATTCAACCCCTCTACCGTAACGGCGAATGTGAAGCTGAGGTTTCAGTTAGCTACGATGAGACCGGTTACTTGGTCCACTATGAGGTCTACGCATGCGCTCAATACGTGCAACTACATAACTCAATGGTTACTGCGGCTGAGTTGGCCTATAAAGAAGCTCGTCGATGGGACATAAATGAGTCATCACATATCTTAGAAACTCGATTTAAGTAAAATATGAAAACAATAGTATTAGGAGATACACACGGTCGTTCCAACTGGAAACAGGCCATCGAAGCACATCCGGATGCTGATCGTGTAATTTTCATGGGTGACTACTTTGATTCCTTTCACATCTCAGGAGCTGAGCAAGTGTACAACTTCAAACAGATCATTGAATTTAAGGAGTCAACCGACAAAGAAGTGATTATGTTAATTGGTAATCACGACCACCATTATCTTGATGTTAGAGAAACCTACAGCGGTTTCAAAGCAGCAATGAAATGGGACATTCAAGATCAATTGACCAAGAACATGCACTACTTACAGATCGCATACCAACTTGGAGAGTACTTGTTCACTCATGCCGGAATTAGTCCAGTTTGGATGGACAATCAGTTTGGAGAAGATGGATGGTCAAAAGATACAATGGTAGACCAGTTGAACGAGTTGTATAAAGGTCGTGAAATGGCATTCAACTTTGACCATTTTGGCTGGGATTCAAGTGGTGATTCACCTACACAAGGTCCATTGTGGATTCGTCCTCGTTCATTGATGAGTTCAAATAAGGGCGATAATGGCTTGAAAAAGCGATTCATTCAAGTTGTAGGCCACACCCAAGTCATTGATATCTTTGAAAGCTTTACAGCAACAGAGAAGGCAATGGGTGGTCGTTACTACTTGATTGACGCAATGGAAGATGGTGGTTATGCAATCATCGAAGATGGCAAAATCACGCCAATGCAATTAGAAACTAATACTGAAGAGAAATGAAAACATTTACAGATTTAGAATTTAAGGAGCGTAAAGACGGTAATCTACACGCTATGCTTGAAATTGGCCGCGACATTAGTATTAGCGTCATTGCAGGCCAAACTGCTTATTCAACCCCACGTGAGAACGGACTAAATGTTGAAGATTACGCTTCATTTGAATGTGCTCTATTAAAGCGAGATGTTATAGAAGGTTACCTGAACTTTGTAACTCTTGATTGGGTTGCAGATGCAAATGATGATGTTCTTGGTTACGTTTCTCGCGATGAGATCACAAGTTTAATGCAACGAGTTCAAGCAGTATACCTATGAAAGCAATCTTAGAATTTGACCTGAATGATTTTGAGAACGATGATCGCTCTCAATTTCAAGACGCAGTGAATGCTACTAAATGGAAGATGGCAATGTGGGATCTTGACCAGTGGTTACGAGCTCAATACAAATATATGCCAGACGAAAAATACAGCAAAGAAGCTTACGAGGCCTATGAAAAGTCTCGTGAAAAGTTGTTTGAGATCCTAAACGAATCAGGCTTAAAATTAGACTAATGAATAAGGACAGTAAATTCTATGTAAAGGACACTCGAACCTTTAGCCAAAAAGCCAAAGAGTTCGGGCAAAGCCTTTTATTTTGGAGAGGCCGTAAAAAAGGTATGATTCACACTCGTAACCTTGAATGGTCAGATCTACGCTACATCTTCTTTCCAACTAAATGGGACAAGTATGGTTATCTGAACATCACGTTCTATAAGGAGAGCCGATTCACTGAGGTTCTGATGCCTCTGGTACTTGCAATGGATTACGAAGCAAAGCCCCAGTGGTGCCCGAGATGGTTCCTTCGATTCCTTCACGTGTTCGGTAACGATAAGTCCCTGGTTCGAGTTCGTAACCATAGATTGCACAACCTACACCGTCGATTGACTAAAGGTATCATGTTTTGGGATTGGAAGACCAAGTGGACGGATTACGACTTGCGCATCTCAATCTCAGGAACTGAACAGATGCAAAATTTAGCAAGTTGGATTGAGCGAGGATTCTACAATGAAGGCTACCAAGCAAAACTAATGCGAGATATTGCTATGTACGAACCTGATCCAGATGCTGAAATTATCATCACCGATATTGAGCACCTTGAAAAACAATTAGAAGAATTGCAGAACAAAGAAGATAACGAAGGAACCGACATCTACACCCAGGCAGAATTAGACGAACTGAAAGACTGGGATACTACCCTCATGGATGGGCTGGAAGATGAAGACTTTAAAACAGAATAAAAATGGAAGAGTTAGCAGATAAGGTACTTGCACGCTACGAAGACGATCACGAGTATCATTTCCACCAAGTGGATAGGGAATGGCTTATTGAAGCAATGATTGAATTTGCAAATAAAGTTAACACCAAAGAGAAATGAGCATCGAAAGATTTACAGTCGATTCGCAGATTTATGTTCTGCCAACGGTCAAAGTGACCTATTCCAAATTCCTGTACGGATGCTACGACATTCAATTCATTTGGTTGAAGTGGGGCATCTCGTTTGAATGGGGTTCAATTTATAAAAATCACATATGATGAGAAAACTCGTTCTTGGTCTCTTGACCGTATTAGCCATCGTATCCTGTGAAAAGGATTATGGTACAGCACCAAATCACATGTATGATTTTAGTGCTAAGCTTTCTGTTGACCAATGGGGCATTGAAACCTGGGGTGGACATAACTTCATTCTTGACGAGAAGATTGAAAACATTGAACAGTTCAAAGAGTGTTACGTTAATTACATGGCAAGAGAATGGGACCTACCCGTTGCCAAAGAATACAAAAAAGCGTTCTATCAGAATAACAAGAACGTAAAGATCAAATACATGGGAAAGTCCTATGTAATGTACACAAATAAAACTGTTGACCTATGTCAATGAAAAAGTTCTTATTGGGTCTATTCATGACCCTCGGCCTAATGGCCCAAGCCAGTCACCTTTCAGGCGGTGACATTCAATACCGTTACATTGGTGATTCAACTGGTGTTGCTCGTCATTACAAGGTGATTCTTCGCCTGTATCGAGATATCACTGGAATTGGTCTACCAGTAACTGAAACCGTCAACGTATACAGTGGATGTGGAGTCAGCTTTACGGTTCCAATGACACTTACGCCAGGTTCAGGTGTTGTATCTCCAACACTCTTTGATTGTGTGGATCCAGGTACAACCACCAAAACACTTGAAGTTTATCAGTATGTAGGGTACACAACACTTCCAAACAATTGTGCAAACTTCACGTTCTGGTATAGTAATTGTTGCCGTCCAGGTGGAATCTCAAACATTGCAGCTTCTTCAGGCCAAGGCTTCTATTTCGATGCGTTCCTAAATAATGCTGCACAAGGTCAAAACTCTTCACCGGTATTTGTAAGTGAACCTGTTCGTGCGTTCTGTGTTGGTAACACATTTAACTGGAAACAAACAGCAATCGAAGAGGACGGAGATTCAGTGGTTTATTCATTGATTAACTGCCGTGCAGGCAACTATGCTGCACATCCAGACATTCCTTACTTGGCAGGTTGGACTACACAACAACCAGTAACGTCTTCACAGTTTACATTTAATCAGAACACTGGTCAAATCACTTTCACACCAACAATGGCAGAGATTGATGTACTTTCAATTCGTGTTGATGAATACCGATGGGACACTGTAAATCTTTGGTGGTATCCAATCGGTAGTGCGAGTAGAGACATGATGATTACAGTTTCTCCGATGTGTAATCCTACTGCAATGTCAGGTGTTCAATTTGATACAGCGCTTTACACAACGGATTCAATCACTGGATTTCCTTTAATTGAAGCAGAATGCGGTGATAAGTCCTTAACGCTTAAGTTCCATATTGCATTGGATTGTTATTCAATTAATGATGTGGATTTTAGAATGACTAATACAAATACTGGTCAACCATGGGCAATCGATAGTCTTTGGTCAGTGTGTGATGTGAATGCTGAAACTGATTCTATCATTGTAGAACTATTCCAATCGCTACAACCTGGTCGTTATTACCTCTATTCAAAGAAAGGTAATGATGGTAATACATTGATCAATAAGTGTGGAATTGCAATGAATGAGTTTGATACGGTCGTAGTTGAAGTTGGTCCTTGCCCTCCTCCACCGCCTCCAGGTGAAGCTCCAAATCTTTTAGAAGGAACAGGACTTCCAATTCCACCACCAGTATTCATTACACCTACTCCAATATTTCCAAACGTAATTACACCAAACGGTGATGGTATTAACGATTGGTTCTACATTGAGAACGGTTCTGAATTTGAAACAGTTAAATTCTATCTTTACAATCGCTGGGGAAATATGGTATATCAAGATACTGACTACAAAGATAACTTCGGTGGAAAGGATCTTAAACTTGCAGATGGTGTTTATTTCTGGGTTTGTGAACTTTATTATAAACAAAATGATGAAACCCTGTATGAATCAGGTAACTTAACAATTTTTAATCAATGAAACGGTTAATATTTTTAATAGGATTTATAGGTATATTCCTACAAGGTTGTGCACAGCCAACACAAGACTCGTGGAATAATGGTATCGAATGGTCAAGAACTTATATCGGTGGCATTTATTCAGAATTTCTACAACAACCATTAATGGTATCTTATATTGTAGAATGCATCGAAGGAGATGTTAGTAGATCAAGTATGGAATTCTATACTGATGATTATATTCAAACATCAGATGATGCTGATTATTATAAGAATGAATGGGATAAAGGTCACATGGCTCCTGCAGCAGACTTTAAGTGTGATGAATTGGCAATGTATGAAACCTTCACATATTTAAACTGTGCCCTTCAGCATGAGCAACTCAATAGAACAACCTGGAAATATTTAGAAGAGTTTGAAAGAGATCTAACTCAGTTCGGTGATGTTTCTGTCTATATTGAAATTGATTTTGATGAAACACCAATAAGAGTTCCTGGTGGTGCTGCTATTCCACGTGGATTCTATAAGCAAATTCAAGTAGGTAATCAACTCTATTGTTATTGGTTTCCAAATATGGCTCCTGTAAGTAAAGATTTTAGAGACTATGAGTGCGAGTGTAGATAAGATGCAGTTAATTACATCACAACTTATTAAGAAAGGTGATCTTGGGTTCCATGGTAATTTATTCGGTGGAACTTTAATGTCTTGGATTGATACAGCAGCAGCTGCGTATGCAATGGAGATTTGCCGCAATCGAAGAATGGTAACTATTTGCATTGATGAATGTATTTTCAAGAAGCCAGCTAAAGAGGGTTCAATGCTCAAGATCTACGGTAAAGTTTCTCATATAGGAAACACTTCAATCAAAATGTATCTTGAAGCCAGATCTTGGAATGTTTATACACACGATGAAGACATCATCCTATCTACAAGCATTACATTCGTGAGAATTGATGAAGACAATAATCCAATTCCAATTGCAGAAAAAGTTAAACAACGTTGGTTAGAAGGTGAGTTTGAAACAAAAGATTGATACTACATATAATAAATATGGAACTTACAATAGAACGGCTTAATGGAGAATACCTTGACTGGGCTTTACAGTACGGTCAAGGTCGTAATGACCAAGATCTTAGGTTTGGTCAATTCTTAGATTCGAAGTATGATTTAGGACTTCATCTTTCAGACCGTTCTCAAGATCTATTTTATATTGAAAGTGTTGATGTAGTTTATAACGCAATACTCAATACACTACAACAAAACAATGTGAACAATACATTATGAAAAAGTTATTTAGAAATCCAGACAGAGGCAACATCTTCGGTGTATGTCATGGTCTAGGATATTACTTCAATATGGATCCTGTTTTTATTAGAGTGGGATTTATCATGGCAGGACTGCTTATGCCACCTTTAGCAATCTTAACATATTTAGTTATGTGGCTTGCAGTACCAAAATACAAAACAACAAAAAAATCCAAGTAACATGAGAAGAATGTTTGATTATTGGAAAGAGTTCTTTATCGACCTTAGAATTTGGTGGAGATTTAGAAGAGCAGCGGTTAAGTCTGAGAAGTTCTTGAATGAGAACGGTATGAGAGTTGACTATCTAGGACGTATCTACACTGTGGTTAACGTTCCAGAAGAGGTTGAGAATAATCTACCGACTGTACAACAAGGTTGGGTTATTGGGCAATTAAAGCCAATGAACGAAGTTCTTATGAAAATTGGATTGGCTGATTATGCATATCCAGATATCTCACCAGTTGATGGCGCTTCAGCTTACTTGGTTGTAATGTATCCTGAGATCGATTCACTAAACATCTGGAGAATTATTTCAAATATCATTGCAGTTGGTATAGTTGCAGGTATTCTATGGGGCGCTTATACCCTTGTTGATTTCTTTGGCCTGATTGAAATGATCAAAGGTCTTAAGAAGTAATGGAGACTATCAAGAGGAAATACGTTAACGGTAAAAGATACTACGAAATTAAAGAAGGAAGAAAGGTTTTAGGCCTATTTCCTTCTATTACTACAGTTCTTAGTGCCACTTCAGACAAGACTGGTCTTGATGAGTGGAGAAATAAAGTTGGGCATGAAGAAGCAGACCGCATCTCAAAGCTTTCAATGAACCGTGGTACAGTTATGCACCGACTTATTGAATTATATAAGCCTTTAACTGGAAGTCCAGACGAGCGCTTAGAACAGCTCAAAGAGGTTGCAGGACAAGACACTGAAGTAAATCAGTTCTCAGGTGAAGAAATGGGTTCAACTTGGCTTGAAGCCGGTTGGGAAATGTTCATGAAGTTCTGGTATAATCATTCACGTTTCTTTGATCGTGTAACTGAAGTACTTGCAGCTGAATCATTCTTATGGTCTGTTAAAGGCGGTGGTTATGCCGGTACAGTTGATAATATTTCAAAGGTTGAAGACGGTAGAGTTATCATTATCGACTATAAGAACTCACGCAAACCAAAACGCGAAGATTGGATCCAAGATTACTTCGTCCAGGCATCAGCTTACTATGTAGCTTATTGGGAAAGATCAGGTACAAAACCAGATGGTGTTGAAATTTGGATCGCAAATGAAAAGGATAATATTCCTCAAATCTTCAGATTAACTAACGAAGATGTTAAATACTATTTCAAGGAGTTTTCGAACAGACTGAAACAGTATCATGAAATCGAGAATATATAATAGAGTTTTTAAAATAAAGACAAACTAATTATGGAAAAGTTAAATCAATTTTTAGCAAAGCATGGTATGAAGGTTATTATCGTACTTCTATTGCTATCTTACATGAAATCTTGTTCAATCGATTCTGATCTTTCTAAAGTAAAGAAGGAATTTGCAGCACAGAGAGATATCATCAATTCTCTACCAACGGCGAATGATGTTAAAATCGAAGGCCTTAAGGTTGAAAAGAGAATGATTCAAGCAACTGATCGTAAAATGCTTGATGTCCAACGCCAAAACGCAATCGAGAAAGAGATTGCTGAACTACAGGGCGAGTAAAAATAAATAATTACTATGAAAGAAAAACTGGTTAGAAATTTTGTAATCAGTACATTTGTCGTACTTTACGCCATTGTATCGATTATTTCAACTATTCACGTTATTGACTTCTTCGAGATGTCAAATCCGTATTGGTTGGCAGTTTCACTAGCAATTGCTTTTGAGTTCGGTGCTGCAGCTTCACTTGCATCACTTATTGCTCTTGATAAAATGAATAAAACGATTGTATGGATTCTATTCTTTACAATTACAGCGATGCAGATGCAAGGTAACATGTATTACGCATTCAAAAACATCCACGACTTCTCATCTTGGTCTGAACTATTTAATTTATTCGAAGAAGATGTTATTTACCAAAAGAGAATTTTAGCATTTGTTTCAGGTGCTATTCTACCTTTAGTTGCTCTTGGTTTCATTAAATCACTTGTTGATTATATCAAACCAGAACCAAAGGTTGAAGTTAAAGAAGTTGAAGAAGCTAAAGAAGTTGAAGAAGATCTATTTGAAGATCTTAATGATTTAGTTGATGATGGTTTAGAATCAGAAGAATGGGACGAAGACCATGCTCTTGATCAAGTTCTAAATGATATGGCTGAAGATTTAACAGAAGAGGATATCGAAGATATCATCGAAGAATCTAAAGAAGAAGAGCCAATTATTGTTGAAGAGTCTAAAGAAGATGTAAATTTTGAATTAGGTAAAAACCTATTTAAAAATCAAGTCAGTACATTAGGAAAAGGTCTTAAGAAAAGAGTTACAGAAGAGCCTAGAAATCCAGGCCTTTCTGACTTAGTCCAGCAAACTCAAAGAACCATTACAGGTGGTGCTGAATTGAGTAAAAGAAGACCACAATGATTTTAAAATCAACTCAGGCCTACATACCTGAAAAACTTTATTATACACAGAAGCTAGAGCCCAAGACAGTTCAAAAAGTCTTGGGCGCTTCTACGTTTACAATTGATAGATTATTCTCTATTGCATTTGGAGAAATAACAAAGATAGACCTGTTTGAAGAGTTAGATCATGAGTTCTTTAAACTCAGATTCTACGTTAAACTCCACATGGCCTTTGCCGGTGATGCAAGAAGACAGGTTAGTAACATAAAGAATTGGAGAAAGCTCATTCTAAGAAGACCTAAATATGAATTAAGGGTTATTCTACTAGATAAGTTTGAAAGAAATCATTACACATTCGAGCACTCTTATACAAATATCGATAGACTTTACGAAGATATCGATTTACAGAAGTTAATTGTAGAGCAGTTCATTGCCAAATGGGATGAAACTGTTTCTAAGTAAGTTATATAATAAAGGTAATACTTTAAATTATTAGTTATGCAAATAGCGTTATGGATCGACACTCCTGCGCTTGGCGACACAATTGCCGCCATTCCAACCTTGAGAAAACTATCTAAGGCCTACGATAAACCAGTTACTGTCTTTACGACACTTCCTGAGATATTCGAAGGACATCCTTGTGTTTTACAAGCTTTGCCATCTGATGCTGATAAGTCAGACTATATTGTACACCGTACATTTAGCCCACTTGTTGGTAAGAATTATGATTTCCTTGGCAATAAAATAGAGTTCAGACATTCTAATTCTGAAATTAGACAATTTCATGCAATGTCTCTTGGATTCAATCTATCTCCTGATGAGATGGAAACAGATCTTTATGTCGAAGAACCATTAGAAGTTGGATTTAAGGATTACGTTATTGTACACCCTACACATACATGGGCAACCAGAACCTGGGATACTGATAAGTGGCAAAAACTTATAGATGATCTAAATGATCAAGGAATTCCAGTTGTTGCAATCGGCCGTGATTCAAAAGAAGTTGGACACTTTAACGTTCAAAAGCCAGTTATGGATATTAACGTTAAATACGGTGTTAATCTACTAAATAGTGATAAAACTACTATTGCAGCTTTAAGATGGATGATGAATCATAAAGCACGTGCAGTGGTTACAATGGATTCCGGTATTTTACATATTGCAGGAACTACAGATGTTGAAATTATTCAGTTAGGTAGTTCTATTGATCCTAAGATGAGAGCACCTTACAGAATGGGCTCACAATCATACAAATATAATTATATTGCAGGTTCTTGTAAAGAGTTTTGCTCTTCAAACATGAAATACAATATCAAAGTTCACGGTTCAATTCAAGGCGTTCCACCTCAAATTTATTGCTTAGACAATAGACCTACAATGGAATGTCACCCTGAAACTCAACCTGTTTTAGATGCAGTTCTAAATCTCTATCCAGAGAACAAGAAGAAGATTCTATTCTTGGCACCTCACCTTTCAACAGGTGGCATGCCTGAATTCCTTCTCACGCGCATTAAGGCTCTTAGAGAAGATGAAAACATCGACCTATATGTTATTGAGTTCACGCTTTATGCTACCTCATACACTGTCCAAAGAGACCAGATCAAGGCCCTTCTTCCTGAAGGCCATTTCTTCTCTTGCGGTGATCTTTCTACTGACTCAGCTATACGTGAAGAAAGACTTAAAGAACATCTGAGTGCTATCTCACCTGATATTATTCACATTGAAGAATCACCAGAGGCATTCGATGGTTTTAACAAACTTTCACGTGCAACACAGGCTTGGATCTATTCAAACTCACAGTCTTGGAAAGTGGTAGAAACGTGCCACAACATTTGGTTTGATCCTCGCAAGGCTAAGAGATTCTCACCAGATGCCTACGCGCTATGCTCACCACATCACATGATTGAGACATTCTCCGAGGAACCATCCGAGAAACAAGAGGTTCATTTTCCTATCATCAGTCACAAACGCTCTGAGACTCAGAGGGAAAAATCTCTGGAGATTTTTGGAATGGAGAATTTATCCAACGCATACCATATAGTCAATATAGGTCTATGGACCCAGGGCAAAAACCAAGCAGAAGCCATTAGATGGGCCACCCACCTACAGGCCCTCTACCCAGACAAGTATCAATTTCACTTTGTCGGAAACCAGGCTGAAAACTTTGAAAACTACTGGGGCCCTCTCATGCAGGCCCTTCCAGCGAACGTCCACATCCACGGCGAACGCAGCGATGTTGACACATTCTACCAGATGGCTGATGCCATTGCATTTAACTCAACCTGGGAATGCAACCCGTTGGCACTACGTCAGAGTATCGGGTGGGATATCCCAGTCATGGCACGCAACTTACCGCAATACCACGGGATGTACTCACAATACGTCACAGGGATTACAGGAGATACCGCCGAGGATTGCTCCAATTTGCAAAGAGCACTTGAAACAAAAATTGAAAGAAACATACAAGATTCTATGGCACGATTCAAAAAAGACCACATGGCCCTTTACAAAAAGGCCCTAAACCTTGATACTAAAAGGCAAGAGGCACCGCAAGGCGCTGAGTGGACAATCAAATGGGATAATGGCCCCAGAGTAACCTCGCATACCGGCCGCGATCTCTTTTGTCAATTCCTTGCAGAAGGTCAAGTAGTATACGAACACACTTTAAAAGGAGAAAACCATTGGTGTAAACCAGCAGTTGAATGGTACAGAGATTGGACTGTTATTGTAGATGGTATTGAACATAAACTCGATCTTAAGGATCGAGTGGCAACCGTCCGATTCAACTCAGGTTCACTAGGCGATACTCTTTCATGGGTTGAAATTGTAAGAGAGTTTAGATTTGCACGTGGCCTAAAAAAGGTCTACTTAGCAACTCACAAGAACTGGCTGTTTGACAAGGACCATTACCGTACACAGGGCATCGAGTTCATCGCTCCAGGCGAAGAGCGCGAAGACAGTGTGGCTGACTTTAGTATCGGAGTTTACATGGAAGATCCTCCAGGAACTCCATGGTTCCCTAACAGGAATAAGAGAGATTGGCGAAAGATTTATCTAGGTGACATAGCCTCAGATCAATTAGGAGTTCGCAGTATCCAAAAAGCTCCTAAACTAACTTATACTGGTAAGCACGAGCAAGATCGGCCGTACATTTGTATCGCTACACAATCAACTGCTCAGGCAAAGTACTGGAACAACCCTACTGGTTGGCAAGAGTTGATTGACCACTATAACGCTAAAGGGTATGATGTGTACCATGTAAGCCGAGAGGGTACTAAACTTAAAGGTGTGATTCAAGCACCTGAAGCAATGGACAAAACGTATGCCATGATCAATGGTGCTGAGTTGTTCGTTGGAATTTCCTCTGGCCTATCTTGGTTGGCATGGGCAACAGAAACGCCGATTGTATTGATTAGTGGTTTCACACCAAAAGAATGTGAATTCCAAAACGATAGAACGCTGCGTATCATTGATATGGAAGTTTGTAACGGGTGTTGGGCATGGGATCACTTTAACCGCGGTGATTGGAACTGGTGCCCTACAGGAAAGGGCAATGAAAGACACTTTGAATGTACAAAGGTACTTACTGGTGAAAGAGTTATTAATATGATTGCACAGTGGCAAGAAGAAAAACAACAAGTTAATGAAACCATCGAATCCTAATTTTTGGACCAGAGTAAATGGGCAACTAGTTCTTAGGAATTTAGAAAGGGAGGAAGCTGTTTATAGAAACAATATTTTCCCAGCATGGACTAATAAGCAAATTGATGAAGCTATTGTAATCTATTACGAAGTTTATGACTGTCATAGTGCTAATTACATTAATGATTCAATCTATCAAATAAGTGGTTGTTTTTTAAAGCCAGGTGATCATGTTTTAGATCTAGGTGCTAATATTGGTATCTTTACAAGATGGGCTTCTGATGCTGGTGCTGAAAAGATCTATTCGTTTGAGCCAGTTCAGCAGAATTTTCAACTACTTGCACTAAATAGACCTGATAATTGTGAAGCACATAGAATTGCAATAACAAATAGTGATTGTCAAAATATTCAAATAGGATATAAAGATGATTGCCCAGGTGGTAGTTCATTTGTTAAACCAGATGATGGTGTACTTCAAACTGTAATGGGAATGTCTTTAGATACACTACTTGAAAAGGGTATCATTGAAAAGATTGACTTCATGAAAATGGATATCGAAGGTGCTGAGATCTATGCATTTGAAGGTATTTCTGATGAAAACTTACAGAACATCAGATGTATTGCCATGGAAATGCACGTTGCAGCTATTGGCAAAGAAGAAGAGCTTAAAATCTATAATAGAATGACTAGACTTGGGTTTAGAAACTTCACAATATTTAATCCAGATAGTAATAATATTGTCTATTTCTGGAAAGAACAATAAATTATGAAAGCAATTGTAACAGGTGGTGCTGGTTTTATAGGCCATCACTTAGTAAATCTATTGATTGAACAAGGTCACGAAGTGGAAGTATGGGATAACTTATCAACAGGTAAGAAATCTAGAATCCATGAAAATGCTTTGTTTAGAAAGATCGATATTACTGTAGATGAAATGCCAGCAACATGGGCAGATACTGTATTTCACTTAGCAGCTCCAACATCAGTACAAGAATCTTTAGAGAATCCTTACAAGTATGAGCAGGGTTGTTACATGTCAACTAAAAGAATGTTAGACTGGGGCCTTGCAAATGGTGTTCAGAACTTTATTCTAGCCTCTACTGCTGCAATTTATGGTGAACCCGTCAATATTCCTGTTAGTGAAAGCTCAGAAATCAATCCAATGTCACCTTATGCTGAACAAAAACGTAATTCTGAGGTCTTAATGGCCGCATATCAGCGTAATTTTAAGATAAAATGCACTGCTTTACGTCTTTTTAACGTTTATGGCGAAGGTCAACCTGATTCTGGGTCATATGCACCTGCAATTGCACTATTCTTAAAGCAATTTGAGGCATTTCAACCTATTACAGTTACTGGAACTGGCGAACAAACTCGCGATTATGTCTATGTTAAGGATGTAGTTAACGCATTTTTGCTAGCATCAGAGCATCCAGCTGAAGATTTTCGCATTATGAATGTTGGAAATGGTGAAGAATTGACTATTTTAGAGATTGCAGAGGCATTTGGCGGTGAAATTAAGTTTATCGAGGCTAGAAAAGAGCCTATGAGATCATGCTCAGATGCTTCAAGAATCAAAAAAGAACTAAATTGGACTCCAACTGAAACAGTTTTAAGTTTTATTCATAGAATAAAATAAAAAATATGTCAAAGGGTATCGGTTTTGTAATTAATGGGTGTTTAGGTGATGTCTTAAATGGATCTCCCATTCTTAAATACCTTAGTGAATGTTATGATCGTAACATTCATGTTCAGACAAATAATCCAAAGGCGTTTATTAACAATCCATATATTGAACATTTATATGATTCAAAGAATGGGGAAAGTCTTCCAGATGACTTATTAGTACATGATGTAGATTTTCATGATGCTCCTAGAGGCCAAAAGCAAATTAGAAAAATGCACATGGTTGATTATTGGTCATCAACGCTTGGATTTATACTTTCTAACGAAGAGAAAACTCTGCAGTTTTTCCCAGATAAATTAGATATTGAATTACCAACAGGTCCTTATATTTTTATAAACCCTAGTAAAACGTGGCCTAGTAGAACTTGGTCTACCGATAAATGGGTATCTTTAATAGATGGTTTACTAGATCTTGGGGTTAAGGTTGTTATAGATGGTAAAAAGGTTGATGACAAAGGTTTTCTTGACTTTGAGTACAATGATCCAAATGTTATTGATCTAAGAGATAAAACAACACTATCGCAAGCATGGCATTTAATGCATAACAGTACTGCCGTTGTTACAATGGATTCTGGTATTTTGCATTTAGCAGGTACTACAGATGCTAATATTGTACATCTAGGAAGTGCTATAGACAATGTTTACAGAGCTCCTTTTAGAAATGGATCTCAAGATTATAAGTATAAATATATTTTAGGTGGATGTGCGGTGCATTGTCTTTCAGATATGCGATTCAATATACCTCCAGGCAATGAAGATAATTGGAAAATTACTAAAGGATACCCAACTCCAAAATGTTTATTGAATTATACTGAATTTAAATGTCATCCGTCAGTTGATCAAGTTTTAATTCATTTAAAACAACTAGTAGAAGAATTTAAAATAGATAACTCATGTGTGGAATTGTAGGATACATTGGTAATAAAACGCACGGTCCTGATGTTGTCATCAATGGTTTAAGAAGACTCGAATATCGAGGATATGACTCAGCTGGTATTGCTATTAGGTATAATGTAGGCGAAAGAGCCGATGAATTATACGGAAATGTAATCGAGAACTGGCGAGAAGTCGGTGGAGTTGATCAATTATATGAATCTTTACCTGAAGATATACTTTGGCAATCACAGTGTGTGATTGGACATACTCGCTGGGCCACGCACGGTGAACCTTCTCGCAGAAATGCACACCCACACACATCAATGAACCGTACAATTACATTAGTACATAATGGTATCATTGAAAACTATGAAACTCTTAAGAAGAAGTTAATTGCAGAAGGTTATGAATTTGAATCACAGACAGATACTGAGGTTCTAGCAAACTGGATTGAGTACAGGTACCATCAAATCTATTCTGAAACCGATGGTGATTTGGAATTAGCAGTGCGTTTAGCACTAAAAGATGTTGTCGGTGCTTATGCTATTCTAGTTATTTCACCTGAATCTAATAGCGTTATTGCTGCTAAAAAGTCATCTCCATTGGCTATTGGTATTGCAGACGGTGAGTTTATTATCGCTTCTGATGCAACTCCAATTGTAGAGTACACTAAAGAAGTGATCTATTTAGAGGACGACCAGATGGCCGTTATTAAAAACAATACAGATCTATCCATTATGGATTTGGATGCATTAGAAGTATCCCCAGTTATTGAAACGGTTGAATTAGAACTAGATCAATTAGAAAAGGGTGGTTTTAGTACATTTATGCTAAAAGAGATCTACGAACAGCCAGAAACTATTCAAAACTGTATTCGCGGACGTTTAACAGAAGGTCTTGAACCCCTTATGATGGGTGGAATTGAGTCCATTATGCCACAATTATTAAGAGCTAATAAGATCTTTATTATTGCATGCGGAACTTCATGGCACTCAGCATTAGCTGGTAAAAATATGATCGAGAAGCTTGCTAGAATCCCAGTTGAGGTTGATTATGCTTCTGAGTTCAGATACCGCGATCCTATTATTAGACCGGGCGATGTTGTTATTGCAATCTCACAATCTGGTGAAACAGCTGACACTAAAGCTGCAATGGAGATGGCAAAAGAAAGAGGTGCAACCCTATTCGGTATTGTGAATGTTGTGGGCTCTTCTATTGCGCGTTTAGCTGATGCAGGTATCTATACACACTCAGGTGTTGAGGTCGGTGTGGCATCAACCAAGGCGTTTACAGGGCAAGTTGCTGCTTTAGCGCTGGTTGCCTTAAAATTAGGTCGTCAACTAGGAAATATCAATGATGACACATATGTTAGGCTAAAGTCTTCATTGAAAAGTATTCCTGCTAAAGTTAAATCTATTCTTGATAACACTGATGAGATCTTTAGGATTGCTGATAATTATGTAAATCAAGACTATCGTGATTTCTTGTACCTTGCTAGAGGCTATAACTTCCCAATTGCACTTGAAGGTGCCCTTAAACTAAAAGAAGTTTCATATGCGCATGCTGAAGGTTATCCTGCGGGTGAGATGAAACACGGTCCTATCGCCTTAATCGATGAAAACTGCCCGTCAGTCTTTATTCTTCCAAATGACAAGGATTATGGTAAAGTGATCTCAAATATGCAAGAGGTTAAAGCTCGTAAAGGCAAAGTACTTGCCATTGTTAATGAAGGTGATGAAGTTGCACAGACTATTGCTGATCACGTGATTAAGATTCCGGAGTGCGATCCTATCTTTATGCCACTTCTAACAGTAATCCCATTGCAGTTAATCTCGTATCACATTGCAGTAATGAGAGGTAAAAACGTAGATAAGCCAAGAAATTTAGCAAAATCTGTTACAGTTGAATAAACTTTTTATTCTTCTTAATATATAAGACATAGGTAATTTATAATCTATCAATAATATGAAAATCGAAGTATCAAACGGAGAGATCCTAGACAAGTTTACAATTCTAGAGATTAAGCGCCAAGAGATCAAGGACGCAGCAAAACTTGCAAACGTCCAAACTGAGTATGATTCACTCGTACCTTCAATTGAAGCCATCTATAATACTATTGAAGATCAAACTGCAATTGCAGATCTTCACAAAGAATTACTAGATGTTAATAAAACCCTTTGGAATATTGAAGACCTTATTCGTGATTGTGAGCGTGATAAGAACTTCGGCCAAGACTTCATCGAGCTAGCTCGTTCAGTTTACTACACAAACGACGATCGTGCTGATGTTAAAAAACGCATTAATACATTAACTGGTTCAACTTTAGTAGAAGAGAAATCATACCAGGAATACGCCTAAAAAAAGACCAAGGTCAATCATGGCACAAGACAATGCTGACAAATTTTGTCAATTATTTAGTAACTTTAGCCTAGTCATAAGAACTAGATGTGCAGAAGCTAGAAATGCTGCAACTAAAGAAGATTTAGAAGATCAATTTGAGTATAAAACAGCCTCTCAGATTAAATCTATGCTTAAGAAAGCCAATGAGGAATATGCTCATGCTAAAAAGCTTTTTAAAGTAGGTAAGATTTCAAAAGAAGAGCTATACGATTGTGAATGGCGAGTCTTTGAATTAAAAGAAGAGCTAGATAAACTAAACGATAAAGGGGTCCAGTAAGACCTCTTTATTTTTTAGGATAAATACTATATGAAAAGAAGGCTTTTAATAGATTATACTGATTTCCAGATTGACCGTATGGTCTTTGCTAAGGATATCAAACAAAAGCACGTTGACAGGATTAACGAGCCTGAGATTTGTAATTTTATTCATGTAAAAGCTGAAGATGCTCCAGTTGAAGTTCCTCACGCAAACTCATCAAAAGAGACTAAGATTGAGCTTCAGGCAATGATCAATACGATCAACGCAACTGATCCTAAGAAACAAGCAGAATTAGTAAAGAAAGACGATACTGAATTTCTATGGAGATTTGAGAAGTATTGTAAGAAGAATGGCCTTAAGTTTAATAAAGAGTATTTGGATGCTATTTCTGATGAAGCGTCAGTTATACTTATTAAAATCAAGTACAAGTACAATAGACCTAGGCCATTTCAACTGGCTCCGGTTTTAGGTATGGATCTACATTCAGCACATGCATTTACAGCAAATACACCTTCATTCCCTTCAGGGCATGCAGCCCAATCAAAACTAGTTGCAGATGTTTTATCAAAGATTTATCCCTTACATCAAAATGCTTTTCAAGCTATTTCAGAAAAGATCAGTTACTCCCGCTTCATCGGTGGCCTCCACTTCCCAAGTGATATCGAGTACGGTTATAGCATCGGAGACTGGCTCTTCCATCACACAGACACCGCTTCCTACTGAACCGAGCGTTGAAAAAGTTATAAAACCAGTTATGTCAACAGATTTTATTAAATCTATTTTCAAATCACCATTTGAACAAGAAGAATTCTTTCAAGATGTTTATGTTAAATCACAGATTTATCTTCACCATACTGCAGGTAATCCAAACGCTAGACAATGTGCTAGAAACTGGAATTCAGATGATAGAGGTCGAATCGCAACGTGCGTTGTAATCTCAAATACTGGAACTAAAGAAGGCAAAGACGGTGAAATTGTACAGTGTTTCTCATCTAAGAACTGGGCATACCATCTAGGTGTTAAGTCATCACACTTTCAAAATCTTAACATTCCTTATAAGCCACTTGATAAAACATCTATTGGTGTTGAACTATGTGCCTGGGGCCCACTAACTCTTAAAAATGGTAAGTTTTATAACTATGTAAATGGAGAGGTTCCAGCTGATCAGGTTTGTGAATTAGATGAACCATTTAGAGGATACAAATATTATCATAAGTACTCAGAAGCTCAAATAAAGAGTTTAGAAAACCTTCTAAGGTACTGGGGTGATGCATACGGTATTCCATTAGTTTACAACGAAGACATCTGGAACATCACTGAAAGAGCTTACAGATTAGAACCAGGTGTTTATACACACTGTTCGGTTAGACCGGATAAAACAGATGTATTTCCACAGCCAGAGTTAATTGAAATGCTCAAATCATTATAATTAAATAAGGGATAATATATAAAGAATGAAGAAGATTAAACTATTTGAAGAGTTTATTGGTGAAGGTATCTACGATCCGGGTATTCTTAAGGCCTTTTTTATGGCAGGTGGACCAGGTTCTGGTAAATCATTTGTAGCAACTGAGCTATTTGATTTCCCTAAAGGAGCAACATCTTCAGTTTCTTATGCAACAGGATTGAAACTTGTTAATAACGATAATGCATTCGAAAAGGCACTAAAAGATGCTGGTTACAGTGCTAGTGAACTTGCTAAATATGCACAAGATCCAGAAGTTTGGGCTGATGTAATGAATTTAAGAAACAGGGCTAAGAGTCTTACTAAGAGAATGCAAGACAATTATATTGCAGGTCGTTTAGGTCAAGTAATTGACGGAACGGGTAAAGACTTTGATAAGATTAAAGGACATAGAAAATTGTATCAAGATCTCGGTTATGATACGTATATGGTATTTGTTAATACTTCCCTTGAAGTTGCTATTGAAAGAAATAGAATGAGAGAGCGTAGACTCGAAGATAAGATGGTTGAAAATATGTGGCAAGAAGTTCAAAACAATCTTGGTAAATATCAAAAGCTTTTCGGTGCAGATAAAATGTTGATCGTTGACAATTCTTCTTATGACAATATGAATATCTTGGATCAAGTTGAAAAACAAATCAATAAACATCTTAATACTCCTATTCAAAATCCACTAGGTAAAAGATGGTTAAAAGATAACGATCCTAAAAATAGAGATAGAAACAAACCATTCTAATGAAACACGTTAAACTGTTTGAAGAGTTTGTAGTAGACTCAAACCAAGAAAATGTTAATGAATCACTAATCGGACTGGCGTCTGCTTTAGCGACAATGGGGGTTGGAGTACTACTTCGATACTATGCTGACGCAATAGTGGATGGTTTACATGGCATTTATAAAACTGTAAAGTCTTACATTGCGCCAGGCGAATGGGATAAAGTAGTTGTTGCAGCTGGTAAAGATGAAGCCCTTAACAAGAAAGTGCTTCAGATGATCGAAAACAAAGAGTTTATGATTGTACACGCGACTAGAAGAGTAAAACTAATTGAAGAGCTGCCTGAATTCAAAGCCTTTGTTGAAAAGAATGGGATTGACGAACGAGTAGCTAATAGTATTGCTGTTCAAATGGAGAGAACTATCTGGAATCACAAAGGGTGGATCACTGATAAGATTAAGAAGAAGTTCAACATTAAAGAGGCCTTCGAGTACGGAGATCAATTATTGACTGATCCGGATGGTGTTCAATTCAAAGACAGATTAAAGGCTCTTAAGCTTCCAGAAGAACCTAACACCTATGATGAGCAGCGTTTCATTGAAATGCTAAAAGATTGGTTCAACAATGAACAGGCTGATGGAGCACTCGGAAGTGTCCTGTGGGAGTTACTTCCACTAAAGAAGAAGTTTCCTAAAGTTTTAGATCCATCAAAAGGTAGAAACCTTTATGATGGTACAACTCTTTATAGAGGTACAATGTTGCCTTTAAGCAAAGTATTAGGTCTTAAGGGTCAATGGAAGAAGTACAATGGTGTCGGTCTTTATGGCGCAGCTATTGAAATGGATGTTAAATTCAAATGGGATTTTAAAGGTGATAAGGGCTTTACATCATTTACACCAGCATCTGAAACTGCAGAAGAGTTTGCTGATAGTATCTCTTACGAAGAATTCAAGCCACTTAGACCCGGCTACACTGTAACTAAGAGATTAGGAGAAGGTTCTACTGGTGGTAAAATTCCAGTTATCTTAAAGATTAAGGATACACACCCTCAAGCCTTATTCAATCCTCAATTTACAACGGCTATTTCACCTTTTTTAAGCGAATGGGAAATCTTCTTAGTTGGTAGTAGCGCAATCGTAGAAGGTATCATCATTCCAAGATGGGATGATTACGAGAATACAGCTATTCAACTAGATGTCGATCTGACAAAATACTTCAATCTTAAGTAAACTTTTTTAGCTCTAGATTTTTTTATGTCAATTATTTTTTGTATATTAGTATTGTTAATATATAGTATATGAGCAATAGGCTAAAAACATACACTGAATTTTTGAACGAGAAAGCCAGACCATTTAGTTCCACATCTATTTCGATCTTCGATTTAGATGACACAATCGTTATTACGGATGCAAAGATTCGTGTTTGTAACATTGTAACAGGTGATTGTCATGAGTTGACTCCAGAGGAATTCAACGAATATGAAAAGCAACCGGAACATGAACTTGACTTTGATGATTTTAAATCACTTGAAGTAATGAAAGCTGGTCAACTTATTCACTACTATCTTAAAATCTTAGCAGATGCTTATAAGATTAAAAGAGCAGTCGGTATTGTGACTGCTAGAGATGATAGGGAAATGATTTATAAGTGGATGAAGGAGCATGTGGGATTCCATATTGCAAAAGACTTAATTTATGCAGTAAATGATCCTGTTCATGGTTTTACTGGCAATGTAGCTCAAAAGAAACAACAAGCGTTTAGAGAAATTATTGAGCGTGGCTATAACAAGATTCAGTTCTTTGATGATGACCAAGCCAATCTTAACCTTGTGAATGATTTGAAGACCGAATATCCAGATATTGAACTATCTACATATAAGGCTGACAAAAAAATATTTAAATCAATAGAAAAGAAATGATGAAACACATTAAACTATTTGAATCATTTATTAATGAAAGAAGAGCGTCTTTAGTTGGCAAATTCCATGAACCAGACTATAAAGAGCTAATGGAGCTTCTAGAAATGGCAATTGAATACGCTAAAGAAAACTTATACGTTGGTAAAAACTTTAAGATTTACTACAACGATGATTATATCATGTTTGATAATGTAGGTGGTGCTGCAGTTGGTTACGATAAAAGAGATATTAGAAAGAAAGATATTTTCTCAGGTAAAAAAGAAGTAGTTTACACATTTAAGAAAGCTAACTATAGCCCAGAACTAACTAAGAAAGAGGTTGAAAAGCGTTCTAACGGTAAAATTGAAGTTGAACTATCAGTTTGGCAGGGTGAAGTTACTGGCGTAAATTATATTATTAAATAATCATGAAACACGTAAAACTATTTGAAGAATATATCAATGAAGATGTATTTTCAGACTTAGAATCAGAAATCATGGATATGGACACTGACGCATACACCAATCTAGCAATGGAATGGAACATTGATTCAGATGATCCAGATATGATGATGGATTTTATCTACAACGGTTTAGATAAAGCGGGTGCTAAGGATCTTATCAAAAGAATCAAAAAGGGAGTTTACGAAAAAAATAACGGATAATTATGAAACATGTAAAGTTATTTGAATCTTTCATTAGTGAGGCTAACGTAAAGAAAGAAGCGCAGAATATCGCTGATCAAATCATTGACCACATTCAAGACCAAATTAATAACGATGAAGAGGTTGACTCAGCATATTATGCAGTCAAAGACTATTTTAATTCATTTGACATTAATTACGATAGAAATCCAGTGTTTGATATGGCAGTAGATCTTGTTGATAAATGGATTAAAAAGAATATGTAATATGAAACCTATTCTATTATTTGAACAATGGATTAATGAAGAGAGCCCAGAGTGGCATGATTCAGATGCACCAGATGCAGAAGGAAGATTTAAAGAACTTTCTATTAAAGACTTGGCATCATGGCTTATTAAGACTAGAAATGGAGATGTTAAAAAGATTAGCGGTTCACTAACTCAACAAGTAGTATTTAATCGTAATGACGATCCTGAATATGCTGACAAGATGGAGAAGACGCGTAAAGAAGTTTATAGACAGCTTGGCAGAGAAGACCTTCTAGAGAATTCTTTTTTTCATGTTGTTAATGAGACAGTTGGTACTGGTGGTATTGAATACGAAGGAAAGATTCATGATGCTCTTGTAGCAGCTAAGATTGATGGTCTAGATCCAGGTGAAAAACCAGGTGCTGGTTTCTCTAACCAGGGTGCTGGTGATCTTGAACTTAAACTAAACGGTAAAGATTTTAACGTTGAGGTTAAGATGGACACAAAAGCACAAATGGGAGGTACTTCAATTAAATACGATGCTAAGACTAAAAGATTTGAAGCTGGTGATAAAGACATCGAAAAGGATATTCTAGTTAAACTACTAGGTCTTGCAAAATCTAAAGCAGGTGACATCGAGAAATATGTTGTGGCTGTTAACTTGATGCATAAAAAATTAGGTATAGATTATGTTGCTACAGGGTTTCCTATTAAGACTGCATATGAAGTAAAAGAGAAATTAAAAGGATCTGGCCATTTAAAAGCAATCAATGTTGTTGAAAAGATTGATAACAATTTCATTATTAAGCACTACAACGATAAGGGTGTATTCTATATTAATATCGGCGGGCAAGGACTGTTCTATGTAGGAAAGAATCCACTAGGCCTTCCTATCCCAGCATTTAATCCAGAGGTTCAAATCGAACTTAGATTAGGATACGGTGGTGGAAAAGTATTCTTTAATGTAAATAATAATAAGATTCCAGCTAGAAATGGTGGATATCGTGCCCAGGCAAGACTTGTACGATTTAAAGACAAGTCACCTTATAATCTTGATGACCCTAAAAGTATCCAAGCAATGTTTGCAAAGATGAAGAAATAAAGTTTGTAAATGGCCTAAAAAATAGGCTTTTTAATGAAACTTTTGATTAAATTCTCGATATATAAGTAGAAGAATTACCTTCACAATCAAAACTTTTTAGTCATGTCTGATTACATTCCAGCGGTATCCGCAGACCCTGGTTTTGATCAGTCAGTACAAATCGGAGATTACACTCAGGCGGAGTATACTCTTGAGCAAGCTAATACAGCTCTAGATGTGGTTGAAGATTGGATGGATTGGGCAACTTTCGGTGTCGGTGGGCCTGCTTAAAAAGAAAAGAAAAAGGGACTTATGGTCCCTTTTTTGATTACAGATATATAAGATATGAAAACATTAAAAACTTTTGAACAATTCAGCCATTCATTAGGTCATTTTAATAATGATTTTATCGGTCAATGGGCTGAAGCTCTAGGAATGACTAGAGAAGAATACGTTGCACACTATGCAACAGCAACTATTGGTTCTGGTATCGATGAAGCTGAGGATGCAATTCCAGGTGGACTTTCAGATAACATGTCAATTGAAGATATTGCTAAACATCATGGAGCAGACTTAGAAGATGTTATTGATGAATATGAAAAAGGCATCAAAGTCGAGATGGAACATACTGGAGATAAAGATCTAGCAGCTGAAATTGCAAGAGATCACCTGTATGAGGATCCTAAATATTACACGGCACTAGCTAAAGTTGAAAAGGATTAATAATGAAAAAGATTAAACTATACGAACAGTTCATAGGTGAAGAGCTAAATCCTATGGAGTTTGAAGCTGCAGTAAAGCAACTAGCAGATTCAATGCCAAACCACACTGAATATGATTTTGATGAAGGTCCTTCTGAAGAGCAGATCATGAAAGCTATGAAGAAGTATCAAAAAGATCTTTATAGACATTCGACACCAGCTCAAAAGAAAGAAGCAGTAGCATTTATTATAAAGTACTTAACTGAATCGATCGATGAAGCAGCTAGAGTTTCAGACGAACGTTATATCAGATCTCATGGTAAAGCACCAAAGGGCTGGGGCAAATGGATGTTCTCATACGATGAGAAAGGTAATGATGCTTTTGAGATCCCGGGTTCTATGAACTACGGTGATGCTAAGAAGTGGGTTATGAAGAAAGCTAAAGAGGACAACAAAGATTACGTTTATGTAATGGAAGCCAATGACCACGAAGTTGGTATGGCACAAGGTCAACTTGAAGCTATTATCAATGCCGCTATGGATCTTCAAGAAAAGATCGGTGGTGAAGAAAAGGACCTTCCAGGTTGGATTCAATCACACATTACTTCTTCTTACGAATACCTAAAACAAGCTAACGATAACTTTCATGAATTAGAAGAGCAAGAACAAATCGAAGAAGCTCTTAAGATGTTGATGGGACCTCTAATGGTAAAGATCATGAAGAACTTTGCGTTCAACTCAGATCCTGGTATCAAAGCTGAGCTAAGAGGTGAGATTCAAGCTGCAGTTGAGGAAGTGCTTAAGAAGCATAATATTATCGTAGAAAAGAAAAACTAATTGGCGGGCACACTCGGTGCCCACCTTAGGACTCCGGAGGCCGCCTTCCGGGCAGGATTAAGCAGTTGCTTAAGAATGTAATTCTTGGAAAGCCGGACATCGCTACGTCCGGCTTTTTTTTTGCAAAAAAGTTTGCAAAACATTTTTTTATGTCAACGGAATTGTGTATATTAGTACTATAATTAAGAGATAAAGATATGAGCTACAAAAGATTTGACCGACATGCAGCCTACACACCAGAGATTATGAATCTGGTTCGTCAAACAATCAATGATGTTGAAAATCACTGCATTGCAAATGGACAGTACATGCACAATAAACTAACAAATAGCCTTTTTGGCTTGTATGATGGTTATCTTTATGATGACTTGTTAGAAAATGCAATTGAGATGAATGTTCCTTATGATACCTTTAATAACATTAGAGGAATTGTTAAAGCAACTAAAGCATACATCTCACTTCACGGTGAGAGCGTAACGCTTGTATAATCTAAAAAAGTTGCATAAAAGTTTTTTTATGTCAATTGTTTTTCGTATATTAGTAGAGTAATTAAAACTAAAGCTTATGGCAATTCCAACAATCTACAAATTTGGCATCGAAATTAAGAAGCCTTGGACTTCTGAGATGTATGAATTTAATGAAAACATTAGAACTTATTACCAAGATCAGATTTTAGATCTTATTGAGACGCTCGACACTCCTGAAAGATGTCAACTTATTGCTGGGATTATAAATCCTTATGGATACGGTCAAGGACTTGCTACCGATATTAAATACATGCAAGATGATATGCGAGGTAATATCCAAAATGCATCGAATCATTGGATTAAAGAATGTGTAGATGATCTTATTAAGATGGAAGAAATCGAGCCATTGATCTTTAAACTAACCCCTGAAATGCGATGGGCTTCTCTTTACGATGTTGATGAAGTTATGAACTTAATCGGGTTTGAATCACGTGAAGAGATCTTAAAACTAAGAGAGCGATACACTGTTGCAAAATAATTTAAAAAAGTTGCATAAAAGTTTTTTTATGTCAAATCTTTTTTGTATATTAGTAGAGTAATCATTAAATAAAAACAACATGTCAGACAAGACCAAGTTTACAATCAACGGAATTGAGTTTACACTTACAAATCGCCACGTACAAACTGAAGATTACAGTGGTAAACCACTTGAAGTTCCTACACTTCGTATGAATCACTCAGCAGCTGCTAGTGTGATCAAGCAGTATGTAAAGAAGATCCACCCGAATGTTACATGTTATGTGTCTTCTGACTCTTTCTCAATGGGCAACTCTGTTGACGTTCATTTAACTGACGAGCGAGGTAACCCAGCTCCTAAAGAAGTTATAAAAGACGTTGATTCATTTGGTAACCTATTTGTTTATGGTTCTTTTAACTCAATGGAAGACATCTACGAACATCGCGCCGATCGTGATTTTGTAACTCCTGAGGGCTATTTGGTTGATGCGAGTCTTAAATGGCTTACAGTCACTGACAAGCCTAAGCATTCCACTTTGCCTGACGTATATCGCATGCTAAGCAATATGACTTCACCTGATTGTACTTATGTGTTTGGTCAGTGTGACGTTAAAACAGCAGTTCAACACGCAATGCGCTTCGGTGCCACTAAAGCCAATTGTGAGAAAGCTATCATGATGATGGCACAATAAAATAATTGAAACTAAATATAATACGATTATATAAATCTTATGGCATCGTTTAAAGATATTAAATTTAGTAAACACTCTACATTCAAGGGTATACATGGCACTTATTCATTTAATAATGGAATTACTATTTCTGTTATTGCTGGTGAATATGCTCGTTCAATCCCTAGAATGAATCTATCGCACGAGTCTCAGTACCGTGGGTTTGAAGTTCTTGTGGTGGATCGTTATGGGAATATAATTATAAATGATCTTCCTTTGGGACCACATGTTCTTAGTAATGCAACACCTGAGGAGATTACATCTCTAATGGAGTCGATTGAGTCTAACCAAAACAAATAATATGCTTTACCGTTACGACAAGAAAAACCTAATTCATCGTAAATTAAACTTTATCAAACTTAGTTCAATCCTCTTAGGATCTGTTTTAACAATCGGAGGTGTTTTCTATTACGTTGGCCTTAATGCAAGTCTTGATAACTTGACTGAGTACGAAAAGATTGTTTTGATCCAACAAAATGATGAGTTTACTGAAGACAAGCTAATTGAGATGCTTAAAGATCTCAACGTTAAGTTTCCTTATATTGTAATGGCACAGGCCAAAACAGAATCTGGACACTTTAGAAGCGGTATCTTTTTAGAGAATCATAACCTATTTGGTATGAAGGAAGCTCAACGTAGAATCACTACTGCAGAGGGCACTAATCGTAACCACGCATATTACAATCATTGGAGAGAATCAGTGTATGACTATGCATTTTATCAATGCCGATATCTATCTGGTATTCGAAGTGAATCTGAATACTTCTCATATTTAGGTGCTTCTTATGCAGAAGATACCGAGTATGTTTCTAAATTGAAGCGTATGATTGAAAAAGAAGAACTTAAGTCTAAATTTAAGTAATATATAAACTATGAAACATTTAAGAACATTTGAATCCTATATTGCTTATTCTGATTACGAGAAGAAGCGTTCTAAATGGGGTAGTGCATCAGATATTGAAGAGGATCTTAGAATGAAGATTACAAATCTATTGTCGTACGGTGGTGTTTCAAACCGTTTAGAAGATATTGAGTTTGAAGATCAATCATCTGACAGTGGTATTAAGTGGGAAATCAAAGTAATCGGTGATAAGGGTATTGATAAGATCCATGCTTATAAGAAAACTACATACCGCGGTGAATACGAATTGTATTTAAATAAGAAAAAGTCTTCAGAGTATGATGTTCAACAATATTTCTTAGATAAATATATTTCTGATCTTGATAAGTATATTGCATCAATGCGTGGATATGATTCAACTTATCAATATTCTGATGATAGTAGATCTTATAAGTCTGGTGCTGCACATTCACAAAGGCTGAAAGAGTTATATGATAAACTGTCTTCACAAGATAAAAAACAGGCCGCGAAAGCGTATTCTGATAAATTTAATACTAAAATAGATTCAAAATCTTTTAACGGAGTTGCATAATGGAATTCGAATTCAACATTGAAATTAATATTACTAATCACGATGTATACTGTGATTTAGTAGAGGGCAGGGACTAATGGCACGTGAACAACTACATTATGTACCTAAAGAAGGTGTGAAGTGGCTTAAGCCTTCACACAATCCAACAAGTCACCTTATTAAAGAAATATCTAATATAAGGTTTACGCTAAAGATTAAGTGTTTTAAGAACTAATCGAAGGTCCCTAAAAGGGACCTTTTCTATTTTAGGTAGTAATATATTACAGATATATAAACTAAAATAGATTCCAACCATACCAATGGATAACAACTTCAATTTTGATGATAATGGTACTTCTAACCGCGAGTTAGTAATGCAATTATTGTCTGCATTTAACTCATTCAAGCAAAAACTTGAAGATCCAAACTACGTTCAACTTGAAATGGCTGTAAAACAGATCATTGAAGGTCAAAGAGAGATGAAGGAAGACATAACTGAGCTTAAAAAACAATTACTTAATCCTTATGATGGTGTTATTGTTGAAACTCAAAAGAATTCTGAACATAGAAAGGAAGTTGTATCACTTGAAGCTGAAAGGCTTGTTATGATGGAAGAGCATAGATCTCTTGTTAAATGGAAGAATAACTTCCAAAAGATATCGATTGCAGTTCTTTCGTCTATCGGTGCTATCGCAGCATGGTTACTATCTGAATTTGTGTTAAAGAAATAATGGTTGCTGAAAGAATCACTCTTATTGAAATATACAGATCTCTAACTAAACTTCAAATTAATGAAGGTTTGGTTAGAGATATTGTACTTGACCGTAAGATTGATAAAAAGACTAAAAGTCCTCAAGCATTCGTTGATCTAGATCACTTAAAAACATATATCAATCAGACATATCCATATGTTAATCTAAGCGGAGAAGCTCAAATATGTACGTGGATGCCATATTCACCTGTTAAATTTTGGGTTGATAAGAATAATGGCGTTCTGGTTGAATTTAAAGCCGAGTTGACAACTAAAAAGTCATCTCTTTTTGCAATGTCTAAAAAGAAACTTATAGAATTGCAAACTTTTTTAAACAAAGTAGCGCTTTCTATTGCGTTTGACGATTATATTTCACCATCTACACCAACTTATGTAGAGTGTGTTTATATTGATGACGTAGTAGAAACGGATTCATATTATTGGTTGATCCAAGAGTATAAAAAATACGCCAAACTGTAACCATGTTCGATGATATCAAAGGCATAAATGATGGACCAAATGGTTCTAAGAAAACGTTCAAAAGAAGTGAACTAAAGAGACCGTTAACTCACGAGGAAATGGATTTCAACATGAGATTGTTGAATAACATTGCTGATGAATATATCATCATGGGTTCTGGTGTTGACGGTGAAATCACAGTAGATGATTTAGGTAAAGTACTAGTACTTAAAGAGGTTCCTGTTGCTTCAGGTGAATGGTACTGGGTTACTGAAGATGTTCAAGGTGGTGATGGTACTTCGGGTGTATCAGGTACTTCTGGTACTAATGGTACATCTGGTACTAATGGTACTTCTGGTATTAATGGTACTTCAGGTTCTTCTGGCACTGATGGTGTAGATGGTACTTCAGGCACTGATGGTGTAGATGGTACTTCTGGTTCTTCTGGTACTAATGGTACTTCAGGTGTGTCGGGCACTTCTGGTACTGATGGTGTAGATGGTACTTCTGGTTCTTCAGGTGCAAATGGTACTTCAGGTACTGATGGTTCTTCTGGCACAGATGGTTCTTCTGGTACTAATGGTACTTCAGGTACTGATGGTTCTTCTGGTATTAATGGTACTTCAGGTACTGATGGTGTAGATGGTTCTTCTGGCACAGATGGTTCTTCTGGTATTAATGGTACTTCAGGTACTGATGGTTCTTCAGGTACTGATGGTGTAGATGGTTCTTCAGGTACTAATGGCGTAGATGGTACATCGGGCACTGATGGTGTAGATGGTACTTCTGGCACAGATGGTTCTTCTGGTATTAATGGTACTTCTGGCACAGATGGTTCTTCTGGTACTGATGGTTCTTCTGGTATTAATGGTACTTCAGGTACTGATGGTTCTTCAGGTACTGATGGTGTAGATGGTACTTCAGGCACTGATGGCGTAGATGGTACATCGGGCACTGATGGTGTAGATGGTACTTCTGGCACAGATGGTTCTTCTGGTATTAATGGTACTTCTGGCACAGATGGTTCTTCTGGCACAGATGGTTCTTCTGGTACTGATGGTTCTTCAGGTACTGATGGTGTAGATGGTTCTTCTGGTATTAATGGTACTTCAGGTACTGATGGTGTAGATGGTACTTCAGGTACTGATGGTGTAGATGGTACTTCAGGCACTGATGGCGTAGATGGTACTTCTGGTACAGATGGTTCTTCCGGTACTGATGGTTCTTCCGGTACTGATGGTACTTCTGGCACAGATGGTTCTTCAGGTACTGATGGTGTAGATGGTTCTTCTGGTACTGATGGTTCTTCTGGTATTAATGGTACTTCAGGTACTGATGGCGTAGATGGTACGTCGGGTACAGATGGGACTTCAGGTATAGATGGTACATCGGGTACTTCAGGTTCATCAGGTACATCGGGTGTTGATGGTGCTGATGGTGTTGGTTCAGGTAGAATCTACTATTTTAACGATTCAGTCACTGAGGTCGCAAGTACTAAACAACTATCGTTAGACCCAACATCTGGTTCAGAACAATCAGTTAATATTACAGCTACTCAAAATACAGATACAAAAATAGAAGAATACATTTCAACTCCTTTTGATTTTACAATCATTCCAGGTGGTGTACAAAGATTCTTCTTATGGATGACCAAAGAGAACCAAAACGACGATATCGAACTTTATGTGGTTCTTAAAGTAACTGATAACTCAGGTAATGTACTTTCTACAGTAGGTACATCACAGGCTAGAAATATTGGTTGGAATAATAACAATACTACTCCAGTATTTACAGAGGTAGATATTACACTTTCTTCTGCAACAGTAAGTATTGGCCAAAGAATGTTAGTAGAGGTATGGGCGAAAAACAATGAAAATCAAGATCTTGATGTTACTTTCTATACTGAAGGTACTTCACACTATTCATATGTAATAACAACGCTTTCACTAATTGCAGGTACTTCTGGCACAGACGGTACTTCAGGTACAGATGGTTCTTCGGGCTCATCTGGTGTTTCTTTCTTTGGTACTTCTGGTACAGATGGTTCTTCGGGTACCTCTGGTGATAATGGTACTTCAGGTATTGATGGTACAGATGGTACTTCAGGTATATCAGGTATTGATGGTACAGATGGTACTTCAGGTATAAATGGCACAGATGGTACATCAGGAGCAAACGGTACTGATGGTACTTCAGGTATATCAGGTATTGATGGTACAAATGGTACTTCAGGTGTTGATGGCACAGATGGTACTTCAGGTGCTTCGGGGACAAATGGTACTTCAGGTACTTCGGGAGTGGACGGTACAAGTGGTTCATCAGGTGCTTCAGGTACAGATGGTACATCTGGTGCAAATGGCATTGATGGTACGAACGGTACATCTGGTACTTCCGGCGTGAACGGTACAAGCGGTTCATCTGGTGCTTCAGGCACAGATGGTACATCAGGTGCAAAT